>Ga0316204_10001396_pt1 | contig 65938 bp, 78 predicted proteins | sample 6monrhotite_MG_2_FD_205661 | JGI IMG/M metagenome (GOLD analysis project Ga0316204, IMG submission 205661) | Microbial mat bacterial communities from mineral coupon in-situ incubated in ocean water Damariscotta River, Maine, United States -... | ecosystem: Environmental > Aquatic > Marine >... | reverse complement strand
ATTACCTGTCTTAACGGCTTGTGAATAAGTACCAATAGCCTGTGGTGCTTTATCCGTTTTAATAATTTGTCTGCTCATGATTGCCCCTTTAAAAAATTAATGCTGTGCGCGAGAAATACGCTCAACTAAATCAAGACCACGTACACGTCGTATAATCTTAGCCAAATGCTGACGATTTTTTACCATCACCGTAAAATATAATGTTGTATAGCTACCTTCACGTTCGGTCATGTCGACATGTTCGATATTCGATTCCATGTCTGCTATAGCAGAAGCAACAATGGCCAGCACGCCACGCTTATTGTGTGCATGTAATTTTAATCCAACGGGATAATCACCAGTAACGTTTTCATCCCAGTCGACATCAATCCACTTCTCAGGTTGCTTACGATACTCTGCAACATTTTTACAACTCTGTGTATGCACCACAATACCACGACCCGTACTAATAAAACCTATAATCGCATCACCCGGAATAGGTCGGCAACACTTGGCATAATTCACCACCGTGCCTTCTGTGCCTTTTATGGCTAGCGGTCCCTGATCCTCGGTCGTCATACCTTGCTCAATCAAGGTATCTTCATCCACCAGATCCCTGGCGACGATCACTGGAATACGATTTCCCAGGCCTATCGCTTCTAACAAATCATCCAGCGTATCTTTGTAATACATCGTTAATAGTTTTTCTAATTGTTGCGGCGGTATCTTCTCTAACGTGGTATCAAAATCTTCCAGACTCTTATCCAGTAAACGACGACCCAGAATAATCGACTCTTCTCTTTGCAGGTTCTTCAGATAATGACGAATATTCGCGCGTGCCTTTGCAGTAAACACAAAGTTTAACCATGCCGGATTGGGAAATGCCGTGGGGGAAGTCAGGATCTCTACGGTCTGTCCATTATAAAGTTTGGTTCTTAACGGCACCAGACGTCGATCAACTTTGGCCGCGACACAGTGATTACCAATGTCCGAGTGTACCGAGTAAGCAAAATCCACTACGGTGGCACCGCGTGGTAATTCCATGATGTCGCCCTGCGGGGTAAAAACATAAACCTCATCAGGGAACAAATCAATTTTAACGTTTTCCAGAAACTCCATTGAGTTGCCGGCATGTTGTTGCATTTCTAATAGTCCGCGCAACCATTCACGTGCGCGCACCTGTGCATTATTACTGACATTTTCATCTTTGGTTTTATATAACCAGTGCGCGGCGATGCCCGCCTCGGCAACTTTATCCATGTCTTCGGTACGGATCTGAACTTCAATGGGCACACTATACGGTGTAAAAACAATGGTATGCAGCGACTGATAACCATTGGCTTTGGGAATTGCAATGTAATCTTTAAAACGTCCTGGTACCGGTGTATAGAGATTATGTATCAAACCCAACATGCGATAACAGGCATCGACGGAATCAACAATGATGCGAAAGGCATAAATATCCATAACCTCAGCCATGGGTAAATGTTTTTCGCGCATCTTTTTATAAAGACTATAAAGATGTTTCTCGCGTCCAATTACACGCCCTTGTAAATTCTCCTGACGCATGCGCTCACGCATGCCGTTTTCAATCTTGCTGACAATCTCTTTACGATTGCCTCTGGCCTTTTTCAGGCGATCGGCAATCACTCGCGCACGCAATGGATACATGGCTTCGAAACCGAGATCCTCTAATTCAATACGCATGCTGTTCATGCCGAGTCGAATCGCAATCGGGACATAAATTTCCAGCGTCTCTTTGGCGATACGCCGACGTTTGTCCGGGCGCATGACACTCAGAGTGCGCATATTGTGCAGGCGGTCTGCCAGTTTGATCAAAATGACACGTATGTCATTGACCATGGCGAGAATCATTTTGCGAAAATTTTCGGCCTGGGCCTCGGCCTTACTTTCAAACTTAATATGGGTCAGTTTACTAACGCCATCGACAAGTTCAGCCACTTCTTCACCAAAAATACTGGCGACCTGATCTTTGGCCGTTGGGGTATCTTCGATGACATCGTGCAGAATTGCAGCAATAATACTGGGGGCATCCATGCGCATTTCGGCAAGAATGCGGGCGACATTAACAGGATGATGGATATAGGCCTCGCCCGTCATACGGGTCTGGCCATCATGGGCCTCGGCACCGAACAGGTAAGCGCGATAAACTTCGGCGACCTGTTCAATATCGAGATATTCTTCAAGCATTTCGCACAAATGAATCATGCGAAAGGTGACAGACTCTTCTTCGGCCTGCTGCTCTGGGACTGGCTCAGCGATTACCCCACCCCCTCAAAATCAAACAATAACGCGGTTTTATACTTCCCCGGAAGCCGAACCACTGGTGTCGGCTGGAGTCTCATCAGAAGTCGTTACTGAGACTTCATCAACAGACACTTCAGGTACTGTGCTGGCCGCCATTTCTGCCACACCTTCGGCAGCCATACCGATAGCCAGTTCTTCTGTTTCAACCACTTCTTCGACTTCTGGTGCTTCAAGAATCGTGCGATCAATAAAACCCGCAGAGATTTCACGCAAAGCAACAACCGTAGGCTTGTCGTTCTCCCAGGGCACCATGGGCTCTTTGCCATTGGCAATTTGACGAGCACGCTTAGTGGCTACCAGTACCAACTGGAATCGGTTATCAACGTTATCTAAACAATCTTCTACAGTTACGCGTGCCATTTCTTTCTCCGAAGTGTCGAGCCAGCCCGAGGCGGGCGAGCAATAATTCATCAGCTAGCCGGAAATTATACCGGCCATCAGGAACTTATGACAACAAATCTTGCAATAAAGACTGCTGTTGATCGGCCTGTCGCATCAGTCGCATGCGCTGCGCAATGACGATGCTACGCAGTTCCTGCAAGGCCTGATCAAAACCATCGTTGATTATAAGGTAGTCGAACTCGGCATAGTGGCTCATTTCACTGGCGGCATCACGCATGCGCCGCTCGATAATATCGTCCGAATCCTGGCCTCGGCCCTGCAAACGCTCACGCAGGGCGGTCTTTGATGGCGGTAAAATAAACACCGACACCGCCTCAGGGTACAGGCGTCTAATCTGCTCGGCCCCCTGCCAGTCAATCTCCAGAATCACATCCTGGCCCTGCTGCAGGGGATCATCGACACTCGATCTGGCCGTACCGTAATAGTGATCGAAAACTTTGGCGTGCTCCAAAAAGGCACTATCCGCCACCATGGCCTCAAATTTAGGGATTTCGACAAAATGGTAGTCACGACCATTTTCTTCACCGGGCCGGGAGGCTCTGGTGGTATGTGACACAGAGACCTCGATGCCAGGCGTCTGTTCCAGCAATGCCTTAACCAGACTGGTCTTGCCTGCTCCCGAAGGGGCTGAGTATATATAGAGTGTACCGCTCATGCTCTTACCTGATGTTGCCTATTCAACATTCTGCACCTGTTCGCGCATTTGCTCGATCAGGACCTTCAATTCCACCGAGGCCTGGCTAGTCACCACGGCGACAGACTTGGAACCCAGGGTATTGGCCTCGCGATTGAGCTCCTGCATGAGGAAATCCAGTCGCCGGCCCACCGGCTCATTTTGCTCAATCACACGCTGAATCTCGACAATATGGGCCTTGAGCCGATCCAGCTCTTCCTCAACATCCATTTTCTGCGACATCAGAATCAACTCCTGAGTCAGTCGGGCGTCGTCCATTTCCACATCGGTATCCGCCAGACGTTCGCGAATTTTGCTTTCCCAACCAGACTTGATCTCAGGTATTACCGCCTGCACTTCATCAACCAGTTTGGCGATACCCGCACAGCGTTCTTCCAGCATGATTTTAATTTTCTCACCCTCACGGACCCGCGAGGCAGTTAGATCCTCTAGCGCAATATTGAGCAGATCAACGCTGGCCTTTTTGAGCATGTCCATGTCTAACGCAGGGGTCTGTAACACCCCCTGCCAGCGCAACACCTCTAGCGAGCTGATGGGAGCAGGGTTGTAGAGCAACAAGTCCACTTCACGTGAGGCACGGGCAATTTGAGTCGCCAATGCTTTGTCGATAGTCAGTTCATTTTGGGAAACTTCGACACGCTGAAAACGCAAACTACAGTCCACCTTACCGCGTGATATCCGTTGACCAATCTGTTCACGCAATGTCTGTTCAAGACTGCGGATATCCTCTGGCAGCCGTAGACTGACATCCAGGTAGCGATGATTTACGGAACGCAGCTCCAGACTTAGCGCCCCCCATTCCTGTTGATTTTCTTGCCGACTGAAACCGGTCATGCTAACGATCATATTTTGATTTCCTGAAGACTAAATAATGGCCACCGTGCGCCGAAATAATAGGTATGAAGAAGAGCATACACACAAGCACACTTCGGCGACAGCTATGATAACCTTGCCCGGTCTAAATAAAACAAATCAAGCACAGGCAATGACAAAAATTCACAATGACCTGCCTCCAGGTACGAAAATAGACCGATATATTATTGAGCGCACTCTGGGTGGTGGCGGTTTCAGCATTGTCTATCTGGCCAAGTCTCTCGACGAAACCAGGCCCGTTGTTATCAAAGAATATATGCCCATGACACTCGCCGATCGTGGCCCGGATATGTCAGTCGTTGCCAGTAATGACAAGCACATAGAGCGCTTCGCCCATGGCCGTCGCCTGTTCTTTCAGGAGGCCAGTACACTCACCACCTTAAAGCACCCCAATATCGTCAACGTCATTAACTTCTTTCGCGACAACGGTACCGTCTACATGGTCATGGATTACGAAGAAGGCCAAAACCTGCAAAGCTATATTAAAAAGCATAAAGGCAATTTGAGTGAGACCTTTTTATTGACCGTTTTCACTCCACTATTGGAAGGTTTACACGTCATTCATGCACAGGGGCTGCTGCACCTTGATATTAAGCCAGGCAATATTCACTTACGTGATGGTGGTCGTCCTCTGTTACTCGACTTTGGTGCTGTGCATGAAATGATGCACACACGTCAGTTCCAGCCAAACCAGGTCATTACGCCCGGCTTTTCTCCTATTGAACAGCTAGATCCGGGGGGTTATGTAGGGCCCTGGACTGATATTTATGCCATCGGTGCGACCATGCGTGCCTGCATTGATGGAGTATCGCCACCACCATCAACCAAGCGTCGCGAAAAAGACACCATGCGTCCCGCTGTCAACGCGTACAAAAAGAAATATTCTCAAGCCTTGCTTGAGGCTGTCGACTGGGCCATGGAAGTTGATCCTATGTTGCGACCACAGACGGTTGATCAGCTACTTGAGAAACTGGCAATGATTGCCTCTAGTGCAGATTAAATCGCATGCAATACATTATTGGTAAAACCAGTCGCTTAGGTAACCGCACCTCCAACCAGGATCGTCTGCTGACGCTTGAACACGATGGTAATGTTTTGCTGGTGGTTGCCGATGGCCTCGGTGGAAAAAAAGGCGGTGCGCTGGCGGCACAGACAATGGTCGATACCGCAAAACAAATCTTCAACTCCACCACGTTACCTGTGACTCAAATCGATAACTTTTTAACTGAAATACTGGTGCGCGCTCATCACAATATTAAGCAGGTGGGTGCTGAACAGGATCCACCACTCACGCCTGGCACAACAGGGGTGGTATGTCTGATACAGGAAGGTGTCGCCTGGTGGGCCCATGTTGGTGATAGTCGTTTATATTTGTTTCGTGATGGTCTGCCTTTATACAGAACCAAAGATCACTCCTACGTTGAACAGCTTTATCAGGAAGGTCAAATTTCACTGGATAATCTGCAGGGACATCCCATGCGCAATTATGTAACCCGTTGCCTGGGACTGTCTGAAAACGATCCGGAAGTCACCCTTAGCAATAAAGTACAAATGAAACCTGGTGATATATTACTGCTATGTTCCGATGGCCTTTGGGATCCTGTTGATGATGCCCAGTTAGGTGCGCTTATTGTGAATGGTCGACTCAGTGATGCTTTGGATCTTCTCGCTGAACGTGCTGAACAGGTGAGTTATCCGGCCAGCGATAATATTACCGGTCTTGCTTTCCAGCTCATGTCGGTAAAACTCTCAGGCAAAACTGCCGAGGCAGAAAAGAGTGACCCGCACAAACCTGTTGACCCTCTTGATAGCGCCATTGGTGAAATCGAACGCGCGATCAAACAGTACGGTGGTGAAATGGATCCGAACGACACCTGAACCATCGCTTTAGGCTATAATGCCCGCCTCATAATTATCCATAAACCTAAGGAATTCCTATGCGTCCCAGTGGCCGTGCACCCAATGAAATGCGTGCGATTAAAATTACCCGTAACTACACCAAACATGCTGAAGGTTCGGTGATGGTGGAATTTGGCGACACCAAAGTTTTGTGTAACGCCTCGGTCGAAACGCGCGTACCCGGTTTTCTTAAGGGCAGTGGTCAGGGTTGGGTCACGGCCGAATACGGTATGTTGCCACGCTCTACCGGCAGTCGTATGGGGCGTGAAGCGGCCAGAGGTAAACAAGGTGGTCGCACCATGGAAATACAAAGACTCATCGGTCGTTCACTACGTGCGGCTGTCGATCTAAAAGCCCTCGGTGAACACAGCATTACCATTGACTGTGATGTCATTCAGGCTGATGGCGGTACGCGCACTGCGTCGATTACCGGCGGTTATGTTGCACTGGCCGATGCTATTCAATACATGCTGGGTAAAAAACTGATCAAGAAAAGTCCGCTGCAAAGACAAATTGCTTCTATCTCTGTCGGTGTCTATGAAGGTACAGCGGTTGCAGATCTTGATTACCCGGAAGATTCCAATTGCGAAACCGATATGAATGTTGTGATGGATAGCAACGGTGGCTTTATCGAAATCCAGGGCACGGCTGAAGGTGCACCGTTTCAACCGGAAGAACTCAATAGCATGTTGGCACTGGCCAAAGATGCGATTGACAGCCTGGTTGCCGCACAAACAAAAGCACTAGAGGCATAGGACGAACGTATGTCGGGTAAAATTGTACTCGCCAGCAATAACGCCGGCAAAGTCCGTGAGATAAACCAATTGCTCAATGGCGGGAATATCGCCGTTGTGCCGCAATCGGAATTTAATATCCCTGACGCCGAAGAGACAGGGCTTACCTTTGTCGAGAACGCGATTATCAAAGCACGGCAGGCGGCCGAGCTTAGCGGCTTACCGGCTATTGCCGATGACTCCGGCCTGGAAGTCGATGCCTTAAAAGGTGCACCGGGAATTTACTCGGCCCGCTTTGCCGGTGAAGGCGCTAGTGATAGCGATAATCTACAAAAATTATTGCGTGAGATAAAAGATGTCCCTGAGGCTGAGCGCACCGCACGCTTTCAATGCCTGATGGTCTTCATGCGACATGACAAGGATCCCACGCCCATCATCTGCCAGGGAACCTGGGAAGGTGTAATTACCTTTGAGCCACAGGGCGAAAACGGTTTTGGCTACGACCCGGTTTTTTTTGTTCCCACCCATCACTGTACTTCTGCACAGCTCCCTGCTGAAACAAAAAATCAATTGAGCCATCGTGGCCAGGCATTACAAAAACTAATGCAGGAATTAAAAAACCAGGAATAATTTTTCGGCTAATCAAACAGGTTTATTGATCTACATCAAGATCCCTACTCGCCACTCAAGCACAATGACACCTCAAGTTTTTCTGATAATTGAGGTGTTATATGAAGTCCTTCTCTGTAGTACAAAAAATTTTATTACTGTCCTGTCTGCTCCCATTAGGTGCTGCTCATGCCGTTAGTCAGGGCGACTGGTTACTACGCTTTGGTGGTGCACAGGTAAGTCCTAACGATGGCAGCAGCGGTGTCGTTGCCAATGATGCCATTGGTGTTGATAGCAATGCACAACCCTTTGTTAACCTGACGTATATGCTCAGAGATAATATTGGCCTTGAAGTGCTGGCAGCACTACCCTTTCAACATGACATCACTCTTAACGGTAGCAAAATTGCCGAGACTAAACAGTTGCCACCGACGATTAGTGTGCAGTATCACTTTCGCCCGAAAGAAAATATTCGTCCTTACGTCGGTGCCGGTATTAACTACACAACATTTTTCAGTGAAAAAGCTACCGCCACCATTACCTCAATTAGCCTGGATGATTCAATCGGTTTAGCGGCGCAAGTTGGTGTTGATGGTGATATCAATAAAAAATGGTTCTGGAATGCAGATGTGCGCTACATCAATATTGAAACAACCGCGGAAACCAATATTGGCAATATAGAAGTTGATATAAACCCATGGGTCTTCTCTCTAGGGGTTGGCACGTATTTCTAACCATACCTCTCGTTGGGTAGTTTGGGCTCAATCCTCTTGAGCCCTTTTTTTGTCTGTAAGAAAATGACTACAGCATAAATATCAGACATCCTATTGGCTCAGGATGATAATTTATTTAGCTTGTGTTTAACGGAGCAGGAAGCTCTGTTCTATCTGAAAATATTTCAAGGAGGAATCAATAATGTCTATTCAAAGAATAAATTACCATGTTTTCGTATTTGCATTTATTAGCCTGTTCTTATTCATCACATCGTCTCAAGCTGCGGTAATCAATGAAATTCGCATTGATCAAACCGGTGCTGATACGGATGAATTTTTTGAACTCTATGGCACTGCTGGAGAGAGCCTGGATAATTTAAGTTATTTAGTTATCGGCGATCAGTCTCGTAATCAGGGGTATATTGAATCCGTCATTGATTTATCCGGTTATCAAATTGCCACTGATGGTTTTTTCCTGGTGACAGAATCCAGTTTTTCATTACTCCCTGATGTGGATCTGTTTGCTTCACTCAATTTTGAAAATAATGACAACGTCACCCATATGCTGGTACGTGGCTTTACAGGTAACCTGCGTGACGATATTGACGCCAATGACGATGGACTGATTGATAATACTTTATGGTCCGATGTTGTTGACTCGCTATCACTACTCGCAACCACAGGTGGAGGCGATCTTACTTATGCGGCAACAAACATTGGCCCACAAAATAATTCAACACCGAATCATGTTTATCGAAGCATTGATCAAACGGGCACATGGATAGCAGGCGATGCTACCGCAGGGACAACCGACAACCCGCGCGTTTCGACTCAGGCTGAAAAAATCATCAGCGTACCGGAGCCATCCAGCCTTTTACTGCTCATGTCTGGTTTAGTCTTGCCGCTTTTACGTAAGACACCATTAGCAGAAAGTACCGGTTAAATTTTTTGCCAAACCAGAATCCGGTTATTCGCCGGCATGGCATGATCGCGCACCAGTTCTAATCCCACTGTTGCCCCGTGCCGCGCGAGTACGGATACATCTCGTACACCACTTTGTGGATCACGCGTCTTTAACCAGGCATCAAAACGTACATTGCTATCACTGGTGTGCTGACCGTCATAAATAAAGGGACCATAGAGGCAAAAACAGCCACCGGGTTTTAAGACCCGTGACGCCCCAGAGAGCATATTAAGTGCGTTAGCCTCACTCATAATATGTGCAGTATTGGCACTAAACATGGCATCGACTGGAGAGACTGGCCAGGCATCTGAACCAACGTTCAACGCTATCGGTCCATGAAGGTTGTTAAGTTTGGCCTCATCCAGCCATAAGCGAACCCCGGACAAATGTTCTGGCATCTCCGAGGTCTGCCAGTGAAGATGTGGCATGGCATGCGCGAAATACACCGCATGTTGGCCAGTACCACTTCCTATCTCTAACACTGTTTCACAGGACTGGAATTCCTGGACTAAAATAGTCAGGATTACATCTTTATTTTGCTCCGCCGATTCAGCGTATGGTTTTTTCATGCTTATCCCGGTTGCAACACAGACAATTGATCTATATCAGTACATGCTAATATGTATGACACTAGTATATGGCACCACTCAAGAGGCACCACATGATTAAATTGATTTTTACTTTATTTGCCATCCTGGCCATGTCCAGCTTACAGGCAGAGAACGGAGCAAGTCTGTATACCAAGAACTGTGCAGCTTGTCACGGTAGCCAGGGCAATGGTGGTGTCGGTGTTCCTCTGGCATTGCCCGATTTTCAACAAAATGTCTCCGACGATTTTCTCGCCAAGACCATACGTCATGGTCGCCCTGGCCGCGTTATGCCTGCCTTTAAAAAACTGAGTAATGAAGAAATTAATAGCATCGTTAAACATTTGCGTAGTTGGCAAGAGACACCGTATCTCCCCAAAAAAATCAGTGTAAAACCAGGCAACGTCCAACACGGCAAACAACTCTTCACAAAATATTGCAGCAGCTGTCATGGCGCACAGGGCGAAGGAGGACATGGTACCGGTGTGACTTTCTCGCGACCAAGAGACTTGCCTATTATTGCACCTGCTTTAAATAATAGCGGCTTTCTTGCCTCTGCCAGTGATGTCATGATCAAATCCACGCTGATGCATGGACGACAGGGCACACCCATGACATCGTTTCTCAAGCAAGGCCTGTCCGAAAATGATATTGATGATTTGGTTGCCTATGTACGTGCTTTTGAAAAACGCCCGTACGACAAACAGATTGCACTGGAAGGTAGTGAAAATACGATTATTCGTTTTGAGTCTCCATATGACATGCAAACAACGATTAATAATGTAAAACGTGCAGCGACGGGTAAGAATTTTCGTATTATCCGTGTCCAGAGTCTCAACCAGGGCTTCGTCAAGGAGAGCAGTGAAAATATAAAACAAACCATCATCTATTTTTGTAATTTTCAGTTACTTAATCAGGCCCTTGCCGTTGACCCACGTGCTGGTCTGTTTCTGCCCTGCCGCGTTACCGTCGTAGAACAAAATGGAAAAGTTGAGGTAAGCGCCATAAATCCAAAATATATGGCCCACATCTTTAATAATGCTGAACTAAATAAACTCTGTGCTGATATGGATGCGATGTATCAGGAAATTATTGAGGAATCGACCTTATGAAAATACGCTTACGTCACCTCACGCTGGTATGCCTTTTGTGGACTAGCCATCTCACGATCGCCAATGCAGATGACATCATGATGGCCCGTATTAATCAGGATTTTCCGGAAGCCATGCTGAAGTTACAGGAAACATTAAAGAATCAGGGATACACGGTTAGTCGCGTACAACGTGTTGATATCGGGCTCACCAAAAGTGGTTACTTAACAGATAAGTACCGAGTAGTATTTTATGGCAAACCTGATGAAATCAATCGTATTAGTCAACAATATCCAGAACTAATACCCTACCTGCCGTTAAAGATTGCCATCTTTGCTGAAGCAGATGACACAATGCTAGTCGCTGCCAACCCTCTCATTCTTTCAATAAATGCACCAAAACCTTTGCAGAAACAATTATCACGCTGGGAGAAAGATCTGGAAAAATTATTAGCGCAGATGAAAATTCAATCTGATTAAGCGAGCAAACTACCTTGTCTTAACGCCTGCATCAACTTGTCTTCAATCTGCATTTTATATTTCAGATAATGAATCGTCTGCAAAGGTACTGGAGAACTACTGATAATTTCTTCAGATAAATCAATATCTGTCACATGTATCGGGTAATCATCACCACTGCTTCGTAATGACAATATATGCTTAGCGGCAACATTAAACAATTGCCCACCATGCTCACTGGATGAAAATTCTTTCTCGCCACAATAGAGTGTATAAACATTGCCTTCATTCCGTCGGCTAACGATAACCTGTAAATAAATACTATTTGTAACCTTGCCCCGGCGGCGCAAGCTATGCTGTTCAATGCTCCAACCACCTCCGCGAATTTTTTCTATACGATGATAGGATACAATATTACTTGTAGTACCAAGCCCTGCTTCACCCGTAATAAATTGTAATCGATTATAAATGACATCAAAAAATTTCTGAAAGTGTCCCAGCAAGGTAACGATGTCGTGAAACTCTCGTTGTTGATAAAAAAGTGAGCCTTTCTCATCGAGAACATAAATATACACAAGCTCTTCTTTGACAAAATAAAAAAACTGAACTTCTCCGGATTTGTTTTTCTCATAAATCAAAGGCAAAACATCCTTTGCCAGGGCTTCGCTATCAAATACTGTTTTAATAAACTGTGGGCGAGGCTGAGACAGATGTTCCAACAAACCTTCCATTGACTGCGCACGTTCATAGTGCAAAATATTTTTATCCATTCGTAATAATAAATAATCCCATTCAACACCAAGCACATAACATAAATCTTCCGGTGTATCACTATCGTAAAAACAACGCACAATATCTTCAAATAATTGCTCGATACGCTTCGCGATAGAACTGCCACGATAACTGGAAAAACTTCGTGCATTAATTTTGACGGGCCGATGTCCGCGAGATGGTGGCGCCCATTGTATATAGGCACTCAAACAACGAATTAATCCATCAACCCCGGAGTAATGTAGCGTTAAAATTTCCTGCCACGTAGTGACAATCACAAAGTCGATCACAATGGCCAGATTTTCAAGACGCCCTCCATACTTTAAGGCATCAGTACGTTCACTGGCGAGATGATCTCCTCGTTTACCATGACGTGAAAAGGGGTCATAACCCACGTTTAAAAATGTCGCCATACTGGCTATGCGTGGTGGCTGCCTAAGATCGTAAATATCCGAATCATTCAACATGTCATGCGGCAATAGTTTTTCCATTTGCTCAACGATATGCCGCAATTCTTTTTCATCTAGATCACTGCCTTCGCTGTACAGTGCAATGACCGTATTTCGATCTACCAGCTTATTAAAGTAACACCAGCAAAGTAGCTCCATGACGTTATACGTGCGCTTTAATGGTGGCATCACAGCCACCTCAGCTTCTGTCACCAAACCAGAAAAAGCTAACCAATAGTCCCGACCATCTTCACCAACGCGTCGATGAAACGACAAATGTGTTTCAAGCAGATTTTCTGTAATGCCTTTATAGAGAATTTCAATTTTGCCCGCCTTACGTTCAAAGGCAGCATATAATTTTCGACCAAGCACATTTAGATCTGACTGTCGTATCAGATTCATACTGCCTGCATAATTTCGTGCAAAATCCGACAGAAATTGATAACTTCGCGTTAATTCAGATATGAGTTTACGGCGCTCTTCTGTTACCTTGCGAATTTTCCAGTCATTATGTGTGTCGAGTGAATAGAGTTGTGCCGGTGTCCACTGCCAATCGGTAACCAGTTCCGCCAGACGTTCACGTCGCCAGTGTCGGGGACCTTTTTCTTCGCTCAAAGGCTCATTGACCTTAAAATAAAAACTCTCGCGTGCCAGTTGTAAACGTTCTGGTTCTTTTTTTCTCTTTAAATACGCCTCTACCTTATTCAACATCATCACATAAGGGTCCAGTCGATCCGCATCGCTCTCCCCTTCATAGACGGCACGTTTATACATCGTGCCTAATAAATCAATTTCCGGATATTCACTGGCATAAGCCTCCATGAGTAAAATCTTTAACACTGATTTATAGGGTGAGTTTATTCCTTTATATAATAACCATAGGGTCGCGCCGTAAAATTCTTCGGCGTGTATGTGTTGCAAACCACCCAGATCAATATGTTCTTTGCTGTGGATATAACGTTTGCGTTTTATATCTTCAACAAAAACATCGTATTCATTTTCCTTATCTGGTGGTACTAACCACCAAACCGGATAACGCCCGGCAACAAGTACGCTCGTGCGATAAAATTCTTCCAATAATAAATAATGCAATGCACTGCCACTGCTTTCTTTATCGATTGGTCCGTGTTGTCCCTGCTTAAACTGGTCAGGATCGACCAGAAAAATATTCGCATCCACGTCCATACCATGTGCCCAGCGTTCGATTTCCTGCGCCTTGTGTGCCAGCGCTTCAACTTGCTCCGATTTCAAATCACTGTCATAACAAAGCCAGATATCCAGATCACTCTTATCTGAGTAAGCAATGGTGCCAGTACTGCCCATAAGATAAATCGCGTGAATGTCATATTTTCGATAGGCACGTTTTTTATAAGTAAAGCTTTTTGCCTTACGCTTTGATAGTTGCAGGGCAAGATTGCTCGGGGTGTAATCCGGGATGCCGGACGGCGTACCTTTAGATACATAGCCAGGTAACAAGGGATGATTGCTGTGGAAGATAAACGGCAGTAATTCCAGAAACTCCTGTTCCCGAATCCCCATATCTTCACGCGTACGCGCCATGCGCTTTTTGTTAATGGAAAAAAAGCGTTCTTTAATGCTCTTAAAATCGAGGCCACTCTCTCTGGCGACTTGTGTTGCGGTCTGCTCCATATGCCACTAGTTATCGGCAGATGCTGGGGTTTCTTCAACCCGAGCCTGTATAATATTCAGGCATAAAAATAACCCCCAGGCTGTAAGTGTTTGACTTGGCAGTAGAAAAATAACTATCGCCGATGCGCTCAAGCTTTTTTGCTATTCCGCCGATAGAAAAGACGCGGCAATAAGAAGGAATTTATCACTATGTTGGAACAACTCAATCCCTCACACCTAACTACCATGCTCAATTCAGCACCCGTCGGCATGTTGCTACTGGATGCAGAGGGCAAAGTCAGCTGGATTAACCATAATATGAAAGAGATCCTTGGACAACGAAGCCAGAATCTTCTTGGTCAGTCTGCCACTACGGTAGATAACAGCCTACGGGATATTTTCAAGCCCGAAGGTGAAGTCAGCCTTGACGCCACTACTGAACATGAAGGTATTACCTGGTTGACGACTTCAAATAATCTATCAGAACAAAATGTGGTGAAGTACTTTATTGATATCAGCACTCTCTCACATCTAATTAATGACCGTGATCGCCTGCTTGCCCAGGTACAGGCCTTATCGATTAAGGATGAAGCTACCGGTTTACTAAATCGCCGTGGTATTTTCCAGGCCCTGGAGCCACAGGTATCACGTAGCCGTCGCTACGATAACCTGCTATCAGTGCTGACGATAAAAATAGTCAACTATGGCGATTTGAAGAAGCAGTTCAGCGAAGATGAACTCAACACGCTAATGCTGGCCATGAGTCAGGTGCTCAATGATCAAATGCGTTGGGCAGATACCATTGGTCGTCTGGACGATGACGAGATCCTGATGGTCTTACCTGAGACTGAAGCCAATATTGCACAGCAACTGGCCGAGAAAATTCAGACGCGTTTGGCAGAATTGTTTGTGCCGGCACTTGCTGACAAGTCGTTCGAGATCTGCACGCGGATTGGCATGGCACAGTGGCACAAGGGTGAAGACGTAGCGCTATTAATGCGTCGTGCCCGTGACACGATGGAAAGTAGCGTCGAGGCCAAGGTGGCCATTAACGCCTAGACTAAACTGCTAACAGATCCCGAGCCCGCTTAACCGCTGCCCGTACCTGTTCCGGTGCCGTACCCCCAATATGGTTACGCGCCGAGACAGATCCTTCCAGCGTTAACACCTCAAAGACATTCTTTTCAATCGTATTGGAGAACTGTTGCAGTTCCTCCAGCGACATCTCTGCCAGATCTTTTGACTGCTCAATGCCATAGCGCACGGCCTTGCCTACAATCTCGTGCGCCTCACGAAATGGCACACCTTGAACAACCAGATAGTCGGCAAGATCCGTTGCCGTAGAGAAACCTCGCAAGGCTGCCTCACGCATGGGCTCACGTTTGATCTGCATTTGCGGGATCATATCGGCAAAGACTTTCAAACTACCACGCACATTATCGATGGTATCGAACAAGGGTTCCTTGTCTTCCTGATTGTCCTTGTTATAGGCCAAAGGCTGACCTTTCATGAGTGTGACTAGAGAAACCCAGTGGCCCTGCACACGTCCAGCCTTGCCACGAATCAACTCCGGCACATCAGGGTTTTTCTTTTGCGGCATAATCGACGAGCCAGTGCAAAACTTGTCACCAAGATCGATAAAATTAAATTGCGCCGAACTCCACAGAATCAACTCTTCAGAAAAGCGCGACATGTGCATCATGATCAATGACGCTGCATTCACAAACTCAATGGCAAAGTCACGATCACTTACTGCATCCAGTGAGTTTTCGCACAAGCCATCAAAGCCAAGCAGCTCTGCCGTATAGGCGCGATCAATCGGATATGTCGTACCGGCCAACGCGGCAGAACCTAATGGCATCCGATTCACCCGCACACGACAATCACGCAAACGCTCGGCATCGCGCTTGAGCATTTCAAACCAGGCCAGCATGTGATGACCAAAACTAATGGGCTGCGCGGTTTGCAAATGGGTAAAGCCAGGCAAAATGGTATCCACTTCCCGCTCGGCCACATCGACAAGACCTTTTTGCAGGCGTGTCAGTTCAACCAGAATGACATCAATCTCGTCACGCAAATATAAACGAATGTCTGTCGCCACCTGATCATTACGTGAACGTCCCGTGTGCAGCTTTTTACCTGCATCGCCGATACGATCCGTCAGACGTGCCTCGATATTCATGTGTACATCTTCCAGCGCTACCGACCAGGCAAATTGGCCCTGTTCGATTTCGGTCTGCAATTCCGCCAGGCCATTTAAAATCAACTTGCACTCTTTGTCCGTGAGCACACCGATTTTATTCAGCATACGTGCATGAGCCACCGAACCGGCAATGTCGTGACGGTAGAGTCGTTTGTCGAATCCGACCGAGGCGGTAAAGGCCTCGACAAAGGCATCAGTGCCTTCGGTGAATCTTCCTGCCCAGGGTTTGTCGTTTTGATCGCTCATGGATACTCTCAGTGCTGAAATTATGTGCGCAGTATAACGTTTTTGATCAACAGGCGCATGAGAAAGACTCGTCAGCACGGCAGGGATCAGCTATGGTTATCAGTGATTCGGTTGATGTTGTAAAAGGGATTCATCACTTGCCAGTAAAACCATCAGATCATGGCAGCCACAATTTTTTACCTGACTTCTGCGGCATCCGCGTGGTCTTTTCTGTGGTCATTATTGCCGAGCTGTGTGCCTTCCTGCTGGCCTTTGCGCCATTACAAATAAGCTACGAACAACGCTGGCAGACATTGGGAATTACGTCACTGTTTGTGCAGTGGCTGGGCCTGACTTCCTGTGCGATTTTATGCCTCAGCAAGCGTTGGTTACACAAGATGAATGACCGTCATGCCGCCATCGCCTCGTATGTTCTGATACTGGTGATGATTGCCCTGATCAGTGAAGCGGCCTATTGGATATTTCTAAAACCGGCCCCGGAATTTGTCGACCACACTTATTTCCTGCTTCGCAATCTCTTTATTGGTGCCATTATTGCCGGCCCTATCCTGCGTTACTTCTATGTCCAGCACCAATGGCGACAACAGATTCAATCCGAATCCAGCGCCAGACTCCAGGCTTTGCAGGCCCGCATTCGTCCCCACTTTCTATTTAATAGTATGAACACCATTGCCAGCCTCACCCGCAGTCGGCCAGAACAGGCAGAAGCGGCGGTGGAAAATCTTGCCGATCTGTTTCGCGCCAGCATGAACGAGCAACGCCTGCATCGTTGGCAGGATGAGCAAGTCTTATGTCAGCGCTATCTGGAAATTGAGGCCATGCGATTAGGGGATCGCCTGCAAGTTGACTGGCAGGTTGATGACATCCCGACCGATGCATTATTGCCACCACTGGTCATCCAGCCCTTGCTGGAAAATGCCATCTACTATGGCATTGAGCCACTGGCCGAAGGCGGCGTGATCACCATCAACGGCACGTGTGAAAAAGATCAACTCAACATCAAAATACACAACCCCTTGCCTGCCAGTGACAATCAACATCACCAGGGTAACCACCTGGCACTGGATAATATTCGCGAACGCATTACCACTTTGTTTGGCAAAGACGGTTCGCTGCTCCTGGAACAACACGATCACAGTTACACCGTCACCCTGTCTTTTCCTTATCGAGCCCAGCATGAAGATTTTGATCGTTGATGACGAACCCCTGGCAAGGGAACGCCTGCAACGATTAGTCACCGAACTGGGTGTTGGTGAGGTCATCGGCGAAGCCGGTAATGGTCAACAGGCCATTGAACGCTTCGAGCAAAGCCCCGCTGATGTAATCCTGCTGGATATTCGCATGCCGGTGCTCGATGGTATCGCCACCGCAAAATTACTTGGCCAACAGGAGCAAGCTCCTGCCATCATTTTTACCACCGCCTTTGATGAATATGCCTTGCAGGCCTTTGACGTGCACGCCATTGATTATCTGGTTAAACCCATACGACGCGAACGTCTTGCCGAAGCCTTACAACGCGCAACGCGTTTAACCGCAACACAAATAGACGGGCTTGATACAGATGAAGACAAACGTCGTAGTCATATTCGTGCCCGTAGTGGTGGCAAGCTGGAGCTTATCCCCATCGATAGCATTCATTGCCTGCATGCCGAGCATAAATACGTCACCGTATTTCATCACAATGGACATGTCCTTATTGAAGAGTCACTGAAATCACTGGAATCGGATCTCAACGAAGATTTTTTTCGCATTCACCGCAATGCCATTATTAACATGCAGTCACTGGAACGGTTGGAAAAAGATCAAGAAGGTAAATGGCTAGTGCGCCTGAAAGAAGTTAATGAAGAAATAGAAGTCAGCCGACGTCACTTACCTGCTTTACGACAACGCATTAAAGAGATGAGCGCATAGCCGTATTCGTTGTTCGCATTTTTTGCAGTGACTCGTTAATGCCGATATCCAGATCACCACCATAAAAATCTACCGTCGTCATACCAATCAGTTTGGGTGAAAGAACGCTGCCATCCGGGCTAACAAAAATCACCGTTGGTGTTACGGGAGCACCATAACGAAGCGCCAGATCTCCCACCTCAATATCAGATCCATCAAAATCACGAATGTTGCTCACGCCATCGAACTTGACCATGCCCATCATGACGCGATCGGTATAATCGCCGCTGCGTAACATGGGTTTGAGAAACTCCTCTTCCACCACAATGCAGTAGCCACAGCCGTCCATGGAAAACATGATCAGTATTGGCAGACCCTGCTCACGAGCCTCGTCGGCAACGGCCTGTAAATCCGTAAAAACAGGTAAGTGAACCTTAGGCAATAATTCTTCTTCATCGTCAATGTCGGCAGAGGCCACTGTCAAAATGGCCACGCATAGCAATAATCCCAGCAGGGCTGGCCAGATGAAGAATGCAGGTTTTTGGACTCGATTTAGCATAGACGACAAAGGAAAAATAATTTCGTGTATTATACGGTCTTTAAGTCCATTTATCGTTGTAAAAGTTCAACCCAATATATAGAAGAACCCCATGTCTGACACCCCTGTTCGCATCGCCACCCGCCAAAGCCCACTCGCCATGTGGCAGGCAGAATACGTCAAAAGCCAGTTACAGCACTTTCACCCGGAGCTCGTGGTTGAGCTGCTGCCCATGACCACCAAGGGCGACAAGATCCTCGATACCCCCCTGGCCAAGGTCGGTGGCAAGGGCCTGTTCGTGAAAGAACTCGAACAGGGCATACTCAACGGCGATGCCGATATTGCCGTGCATTCCATGAAGGATGTGCCGGTGGAATTCCCCGAGGGCCTGCACCTGGCGGTGATCTGCCCTCGCGAAGACCCGCGCGATGCCTTTGTCTCCAATACCATCAAGAATTTCGATAGCCTGCCCAAAGGGGCCAAGGTCGGCACCTCCAGCCTGCGTCGTCAGTGTCAGTTACGCGCCATTCGTCCGGATCTGGAGATACTGGACCTGCGCGGCAATGTGAATACTCGCTTACAAAAGCTCGATGACGGACTCTACGATGCCATTATCCTGGCCGCGGCTGGTCTCAAGCGTCTTGGTTTTGAAGACCGTATTGCAGAAGCCATGGACCCTGCCATTAGCCTACCCGCCATTGGTCAAGGTGCTGTCGGCATTGAGTGCCGAGTCGATGACGAGCGCATCCATCACCTGCTCGCACCACTAAATGACCCCATGACACAGACCCGGGTACTGGCCGAACGCGCCATGAACAAACGCCTGCAAGGCGGCTGTCAGGTTCCCATTGGCGGTTATGCCGAAATTAGCCACGGTCTGCTACTGCTACGTGGCCTTGTTGGTCAACCCGATGGCAGTGACATCATCACTGGCGAAATCGCCGGGCCGCCGGAAAATGCCGAGGAAATGGGCCTGGCACTGGCCGATGATTTACTCGGTCGGGGTGCCAAAGAAATACTGGATGCACTGTATGCCGAAGGTCACTGACGACCTGCAAGGACTTGGAGTACTCGTTACCCGCCCGGCCCATCAGGCCGACAATCTCTGCGGCTTAATTGAGGCCGCCGGTGGTCAGCCCTATCGTCTACCGACGATCCAGATCGAGGCCAGTAGCGAGACAGAACACACACTGGCGCAAACCCTGCTGAAAAATTTGCAGCCTGATGACCTGCTGATTTTTATTAGCGCCAATGCCGTGCAATATAGCCAGACACTATTAGGCCCAGCCAACAACTGGCCAGCCAATATACAAACTGCCGTCATTGGTCAGGCCACGGCCCGCGCCTTCGAAGCAGCATTTTCTCAAAGTGCCGATCTTGCACCCAGCGGCGGTAACAACAGCGAAGCGCTGCTCGCCCTGCCCGAACTACAGCAGGTCAGTGGCCGCCGTATTATCATTATTCGCGGTGAAGGGGGTCGGCCTCTGCTTGGTGACAGTCTGCAACACCGTGGTGCTGATGTGCATTACGCCAGTATTTATCGTCGTTGCCTGCCGGAAAAAAATCTTGCAGAACACATTGATGCCATACGCAACAGTGTTGATGTCATCACTGCCACTAGCGTCGAAAGTCTGCAAAATCTTGTTACTATGTTGGCAGAGCCGATGGGCGAATGGTTATGGTCGCGACCGGTGTTTGTGCTTCATCAACGACAGGTCAAAGCAGCACAGGCCATGGGATTTAAAATAATCCCCACTGTCGCCGATGAAACCAATGACGTGGCCCTGTTAAGTGCCATAATAAAGTGGCAACAGGAAAACACGAAGCAGTGATGACATAGACAAGAACAAACAAGGATTTGCGGTGAGCACAACTGATAAAAAAATTGAAAACACTACCCAGCCTGAAACGGCAAAAGCAGACAGCCATAAAGCTGCCAAGCCCGCGCATCGCCACAAGAAGAAGCAACACAACCTCATTCCACTCATTGTCGTATTATTTTTTGCCATGGCTGCCGGAGGCATATGGCTATTTCAAAAAGTAAGCCAGCACCATGAGCAGCAACAAGATGCCATCAATGATCTGCGTAGCAAATTAAAAACATCACAGCAACAGACCGAGACATTAAACAACAGCTTGCAGGAAAAACTTGCCCAGCAAGAAAAATTGCAAGTCCAACAACAAAAGTCTCAGGATGCGTTACGCGACAATCTCACCACGTTATTAAAACGTAATGATCATTTACGCAAAGACTGGTTACTGGGTGAGGCAGAGTATCTGATCAAGCTGGCCAGCTATCGACTACAACTGGAACGCGATGTCAGTACCGCACTACGTGCCATGCAAGCTGCCGATGAACGCCTGCATGATGTCGCTGACCCGGCATTGCTAGCCGTACGAAAAGTCCTGGCGGAAGATCAAAATGCTTTAAGGAATGTTCCAGCGGCAGATATCAATGGTATGTCATTAACACTGTCCGCACTCATTGGCAGCATCGACAAACTACCGTTAAATACTCCGACGCCAAAAACAAATGAAAACACTCAAACCGATCAGGCAACCAATAAAAACATCACTAACTGGAAACAACTCCCCAATGCCATTTGGCAGGATCTTAAAGGTCTGGTCAAGATCCGTCATCATGATGACAATATCGCGACGCTGTTAAGTCCCAAGGAACATTTTTATTTATTGCAAAATTTGCAGTTACAACTGGAACAGGCACGCCTGGCTTTATTGCTCGCCAAGGGTGATGTCTTTAGTGAACGCATCTCAACGGCGCAACAATGGCTAACACGTTTTTTTGATGTCAAAGATGCAAGCGTACAAAACACCCTGCAGACGCTTGAGCAGTTAGGCAAAACCAATATCGAACCGGAAATCCCCACCATCGATAAAAGCTATAATGCCTTAAAAAATTATCTGGCCGGTAACCCCGTCGTAAAAAGCAAGCCAAAGAAAAAGCTTAAAAAACCTGTTGCCAAAAAGACACCCGAAGTAAAAAAACAGGCCGCACCAAAAGCAGAAGCTAAAAAACCAGTACAGGAAGAAATAGCCCCAAAAGAAATAGAACAGAAAAAAACTGAACCACCTGCGAGTAAGCAGGCGGCCGACACCAAGGTACAGTTATGAAAAAGCTGTTTCTTATCCTGCTGGTCTTTATCGCTGCCGTGGCCGTCGGGCTGCTTGCGCAAAAAGATCCCGGCTATGTTCTGTTCAGTCGTGGCCAGACCACAATGGAAATGAGCCTATCACTTTATGTTGTGGTTACGCTGCTTGGTTTTACTGCAATCTATTTCGCAATACGCTTTATCGTTGGCACCTGGCATGTATCAGACCAGCTACGCCACTGGCGTGACAATCGACGTAATCATAATGCACAGTCAGCATCCAATGCCGGTTTAATTGAACTGGCACAGGGCCACTGGAAACAGGCCGAGAAAAAATTGATCAAAGGTGTCGAGCATAGTGAAGTACCATTACTGAATTATCTTTCGGCTGCACGTGCGGCACAAAAGCTCAGTGCACCGGACCGTCGTGATTTTTATCTCGCCCAGGCACATAAAACCACCGCCGGTTCAGAGTTTGCCGTACAACTCACACAGGCCGAGTTACAGCTTGCACATGGCCAACTGGAACAGTCACTGGCAACGCTGGTTCAGTTACAACGTAAGTCTCCAAAACATTCGCATGTACTCTTTCTGTTAAGCCAGCTCTACTGCAAATTAAAAACCTGGGGTGATCTGCAAGAATTACTCCCCGCCCTGCGCAAACAAAAAATACTGAATGATCAGGACCTCACCGATTTAGAAAAAACCGTTTATCGTGAGTTAATCCAGATCGCCGCCAGGCAGGAGAAATCCGACAAACTTCATGCACAGTGGCAACGCGTGCCAAAAGCCTTACGCACCGATCCGGAACTGTTAAATCATTACGCACGTAGCTTGATTCAACTAAAAGAGTTTGATGATGCAGAAAGTATTTTAAAAGATGCGATTAAACGCCAGTGGAATAGTGATTCGGTTTATCTCTATGGTCTGACTGAAAGCAGTCATCCTGAAAAACAACTCGCCACCGCAGAGTCATGGTTAAAAGGCCACGAAACCAATGCCAGTCTGTTATTAACACTGGGACGTATTTGCGCACGACAAAAACTCTGGGGCAAGGCGCGCAGCTTTTTTGAAACCAGTCTGCATAGCACGCCAAAGGTTGAGACCTATGAAGAACTGGCGCGTATGCTGGAAAAACTTGAAGAACCGGATATGGCCTCGGCGTATTTTAGAGAAGGGTTGAAGCAGGCGGCGAAGGAACAGCGGCAGGTGGAGTTGGGAGCTGTTGAGGGTTAAAAATATTTTGAACCACAGAGGGCACTGAGGTTCACAGAGGAATTAATGCAGGGTGGACATTTACCATCATACCTAGCTTGTTGGAATATCTTGTATAATTAACTTATGACAAACCTCTACCACTACTGCTCAAATGATAGTTTTCACTCAATCATAGAAAACCGATCTATATGGCTGTCATCTCTTTCATTATCAAATGATTCGATGGAAGGCAAACTACTTGCTGATATTATTTTCACACTAGCACAGGATGATGGTTTAAATACAGATGCCATTAAACAACTTCAACTATCTATCGAGAACCTAGAAAATATCATAGATGCTTTAGGTTTTTGCTTATCAAAACAAGGTGACTTACTAAGTCAATAGCGTGGTTATGCGGCAGATGCAACAGGTGTATCGATTGGATTTTCAAAACCATATCTTGATAATTTAGCAGCTGCTAGCAAAAGCACTGACAAACCGGGATTCATTCTTCAACAAGTCAAATATGAGCGCACACAACAAGTTGAAGTTGTTAAGCCTGCTTATATTAAAATAAAAAAAGTAATTGATAAGGCTGCTCTTGAAATACCAAGAAGAAAAGGATTATTGGACCCCAAAAGCAAAGCAGATATGGGTGAGGAAGCTGAGAGAGCAAAACATTCTTTTAAAGTATTATCAATGACCACCTTAGAACTTTTACCAAAATTATTCTCATTAAAATCTAAGACATTTTGTGAAGAACAAGAATGGCGTTTACTTTCGTACTTAGTAAAACCAGATGATGATTGCCTATTTAGATCAGAAGGAAGCCGTATTATGCCTTATAGAAAGTTTAAGCTTTTAGATTTAAAGGGTAATGCTATCAATGAAATAATTCTTGGTCCAAATAACCTAACGCCAATATATGTTATTGAAAATTTTTAAAAAAAACAATTTTAATAACGTCAACATTATGCATTCGAATATATCATATAGATAACTAAACTATGCGCGGATTAGCACGTAGGTTGGGCTGAGTGAAACGATGCCCAACAAAATATAATAAAAATTTGAATTGCTTCGCAATGCTCGGTGGGCTACGCCATAAAGACGGCTGAGCCCACCCTACATCAAATGGATTCCCTAACACTCGTCCTAAATCTTTTTAATTTTTTATCTCTATGAACCTCAGTAATCTCTGTGGTTCAATTTTTATATATTTATATCTGGATTCCCTGGCGAGGTAGGGCGGATTAGCGTAGCGTAATCCGCCATGTATATTAAAATATATGATTGCTATGTTGGACCACAACACCAGACGGGTTACGCAAAAATCGCTACCCCGTCCTACACAGGATAAGTTTGCAAATAGGGTATGCACATCTTTTCATGCATACCAATAAACTCTATAGAGATAAACTAAGATGAAAAAAGAATACGATCTTTCAAAATTGAAATCCCGCAGGAATCCTTATTGCTCAAGATTAAAGGGTAAAAATAAATTCTGAAAAAAAGCGCTGTTTTACTTCTGGGTTCCCTAACACATAGAATCCCTTCGGGTTTCATCATGTGTACCTTACCTTTTGGGTTAAGGCATACACGGGAATGACGAGCAAATAGGTTGAGCTGAGCCCGGTAGGGCGGATTAGCATGGCGTAATCCGCCATGCATATTCAAAATGTATAATGTGCTGCTCTGCAATGCGTAACGAGTTACGCGAAAGTCGCTAACCCGTCCTACATGGTATCTACGAATTTTTTGATTTACCTCTATGAACCCCTGTGTCCTCTGTGTTTCATTTTTATATATTTATATCTGGATTCCCTAGCACATAGAACCCCTTCAGGTTTCATCATGTGTACCTTACCCTTTGGGTCAAGGCATCCAAGGGAATGACGGGCAAAAGTCTTTATTTAATCCTTCTAATACTCAAACGCATCCGAAAAGTAGTGCTGCAAATCCAGCCCCTGTTTTTCAAACACGCCTTTACCGGCATAAACCATCGCTGGTGGCCCAGATGCATAAATTTCGTAATTTGACAGATCGTCATAATCCGCAGCAATGGCTTCATGCACGTAACCGGTACGACCCTGCCATTGATCTTCGTCCTTGGGCTCGGACAACACGGGGGTATAGCAAACACATGTTTCCTGTAAAAGAGAAAATCAACTCTGAACCCAGCTAACTGGTTACTCCATAACGCGATAATTTGCATGCGCACACAACTTGACAATCTAACCTTTACGTTAGATACTGGATATAACGTCAACGTAATATTTTGAGGGGAAGTTAAAATGAATCTTGCCGACCTAATTATCCATGTCAACGAAAACCTTGAACCTGCTGCACGTGAATCCCTCGAACAAGACCTGCGCACACAAAATGGTGTTGTTGCACCACGTTTTAACCAGGAGACGTCTCATCTTCTATTGGTAGCATACAACCCACAAAAAGTTGCATCGCAAACCCTGCTTAATCGCGTTACTGCCCATGGCTACACAGCACAACTGGTAGGAATGTAAACAGGGACGATGACATGGAGCATGATCATGTCGTTGATATAAAGGGATTATGTTGTTCTGCGCCAGTCATTCGTCTTACAAAAGAACTTCATACATTCGCCTGTGGAGACATTATTCTGGTCATCTCCGACAAATCCTCAATGCTTAATGACATACCCGCCTATTGCGCAATGACCAAGCACGAACTTATAAAACAGGAATGTAACGATAAGCTTTACTATTTCTGGATCAGGAAGTCATAACCATGGCGGATGAATACAAGATTGGTGAAGTCGCTGCCCTGGCTGGTACGACCGTACGTACCATAAGATACTATGAAGAAGAAGGCTTGCTGCTGCCCTTACGAACCCAAGGCGGGACGCGACTCTATACCCAAAGACACCTCGCTCGACTTACTTCAATTCTGCATCTGGCAGAAAATGGCTTTTCCCTTGAATCGATTCGACTGCTAGCTTCTATCAGAGAAAAATGTAAGACAGGCGATCAAAGCAGCAGGCAAGTCTCTGCGCAGCTTGATGGTGAACTCAAGGTAGTTGCGGCCAGTATCAACGAATTGGAGCGCCTTAAAAAAGAGATGCTCCAGGCAAAGTCTGCGATTGGAAAATGTCGTGGCTGTAAAAACCGGCCCACGTCTAAAGGATGTCCTACATGTCCGGTAAAAGACAAGCGAAATAATATCGAGCTACTCAATCTTATCTGGGATCAAGCAACTTGATGTTCGGCTAAATCATCATAATCAGCTCGGTAGGGTGGATTAGCGTAGCGTAATCCGCCATGCATATTCAAAATGTATGAGGTGTTGCCCTGCAACGTCTGACGGGTTACGCAAAAATCGCTAACCCGTTCCTACATGGGATAAGTTAGCTCGTAGGTTAGGCTGAGTGCTGCGATGCCTAACAAACAATCCTTCTCAGACTCAAACTCAAACTCACCTAAAAAATAAGGCTGTATTTCGATTTTTGACAACAATTCTATCTTGAAATCCCATAAGTCTGTACATACAATGTAAATATGATTCGGTTTGAATGGAACTCAGCCAAAGCAGCCTCTAATCTTCGAAAACATGGTGTCTCTTTCGACGAGGCAAAATCTGTGTTTTATGATGATTTCGCTGTTCAATTTTACGATACGGACAACTCGAATCCCGGTGAAGACCGTTTTCTAATGCTCGGCCTTAGCTCTGAATCTAGAATTCTGATTGTCTGCCACTGTGAAAGAGATGATGGGAATACTATTCGAGTAATTTCTGCGCGGAAAGCAACACGTAAAGAACGCAAATTCTATGAAGGTGACGTACCATGAAAAAAGAATACGACCTTTCCAAAATGAAGTCTCGGAAAAATCCGTATGCCTCTAAATTGAAGAAGCCTGTCACCATGCGTTTAAGTGAAGATGTGATTGAATATTTCAAACATATGGCTGAAGACTCGGGCGTCCCTTACCAGAGCTTAATCAATCTATACCTGCGTGATTGTGTCAACCAACATCGGAAAGTGGATATTTCGTGGGACAAATAAAGACGTAGGTTGGACTGAGTGAAACGATGCCCAACAAAACAATAAATAATGATTTGTATTGCTTCGCGATGCTCAGTGGGCTACGCCATAAAGACGGCTGAGCTCACCCTACATCGAATGGTTGCCCTGACACTTACCCTAAATCTCTTTAATTCTTTACCTCAGTGCACCCTAAAGGGCATAAACCCTCTGTGGTCCAAACCAGTCAATCCTTCTGATACTCAAACGCATCCGAAAAATAATGCTGTAAATCCAGCCCCTGTTTTTCAAACACATCTTTACCGGCATAGACCATCTCCGGTCGGCCTGATGCATAGATTTCATGTTTGGAGAGATCGTCATAGTCTTCGGCAATAGCTTCATGCACATAACCGGTACGCCCTTGCCATTCATCATTTTCTTTTGCTTCAGACAACACGGGTGTAAAGCGAATAAGTGGATTCTGTCGCGTCCATTCTTTGACCTGTTCTTCCATGTAAAGATCTTCTTTGGCGCGTGCACCCCAGTACAAATGCATAGGACGTTCCATTTTCATTGCCAGGGCGTGTTCGATAATGCCTTTAACAGGACCGAAGCCAGTGCCACCGACCATGAAAATGATTGGTCGAGTGGAGTCTTCTCGCAAAAAGAAACCTCCTAGCGGACCCTGAATGCGCACCAGATCTTTTTCGTGCATTTCATCAAAGACTTCTGAGGTAAAACGGCCACCATCAATATGACGAATATGTAACTCGATAAATTCGTCCTCATGCGGTGCATTGGCAATGGAAAAACTGCGACGACGACCGTCTTTTAATAAGAAGTCAATGTACTGTCCGGCGAGAAATCGCATGCGCTCCGTCATAGGCGGCTTGAGTTTGACCAGCATGACATCATGATTGAGTCTTTCCAGCGCCTGAACTTTACAAGGTAGTGTTTTAATCACAACATCCTTCACCGCACCAATTTCATTGGCTTCGATGGTGAGATCTGAGCTGGGCATGGCCTGACAAAACAGCGCCTGACCATCGGCTTCGTCATCCTCATCCAGCGCACCGCGAGGGTGGTCACCATAGGTCACACTGCCATCGAGCAATTTACCCATGCAGGAACCACAGGCACCATTTCGGCAACCATAGTTGAGATTAAATCCCTGACGCAAAGCGGCATCGAGTATCGTCTCGTCGGCATCAACGGTAAACTGGTGGTTGCTGGGTTTTAGGGTAACCTGATAACTCATCGAAACACTTGGGTACTGGTGGAAAGCGCGGGATTATCTCTTAATGAACAAAGAAAGAACACCCTTTGAGCGTGTGGTGATTATCGGTTGTGGCGATATTGGTTGTCGTGTCGGTCGCCTGTGGCGGGAAAAAGGCCGGCCCGTCACCGGTCTGGCTCGTAGTGAAGCGAGTCTGTCTAACATTACGGCGGCTGGACTCGATGCCGGGCAGATTGATCTGGATGAACACCCCCTCACACTGCCCGATTTGAGCAACAGCCTGCTCTACACCTTTTTCCCGCCTCCGGCACAGGGGGATGAAGATTCTCGAACGGCAAACCTGCTGGCCGAACTTGCTCAGAACAAGCCCAACCGTATCGTCCACATCAGTACCACTGGTGTGTATGGCGACCGACAGGGTGAACTGGTCACAGAGAACGATGCAACCCACCCACAGGCTGCTCGCGCCCGTCGCCGCTTGCGTGGCGAGAGCTTATTGCGCGACTGGGGTCGCCATCACGATGTGCCTGTGATGGTCCTGCGCGTCGGCGGAATTTATGGGCCGATTCGACTACCGCTGGAACGCATCAAAAAAGGCATTCCGGTGCTGGAGCCGTCGCTATCGCCCAGGACCAACCGTATCCATGAAGATGATCTGGCCCAGGTCTGCCTTGCCGCCGCCCTGAGAGGCCGAGCTGACAACATCTATAATGTCAGTGATGGTGAAGACAGCGACATGACCGAATATTTTTACCTGTTGGCGGATCACTTCCAGCTACCAAGACCACCGGCCGTGGACTGGCCGGAGGCCGAGCGCGTGATGAGCAAGGGCATGCTGTCTTACTTGAAAGAGTCCCGCCGTCTGGATAATCGAAAAATGCTCAAGGATCTGCAAATAAAATTATCACACCCATCATTAAAGGCCTGGCTTGCCAGCCAATAAATCGTTCAAAATTATAAGTTGATCCTATACTATTCAATTCGATTGAAAATCCTAATTAAGAAAGTCACGGGTTAATGTAAAGCCATGAATATTTTTGTACTCAATACTGGACGATGCGGCTCCATGACTTTCATCAAGGCATGCCAGCACATCACCAACTTTACCGCCATGCATAAATCCCGCTCAAATCTGATTGGTGCGCAACGCCTGGCCTATGCAAACCACCATATCGAATCTGATAATCGTCTCTGCTGGATGCTGGGACGGCTGGATGAACGATATGGCGATAATGCCTTATACGTTCATTTACAACGAGATCACTTCAACACAGCAAACAGTTTTGCCAAATGCAGCGACTCTGGGATTATGCGGGCCTACAAACAAGGCATATTGTCAGGTGGAAACGAAAATCAATCGCCTAATGATATTGCAAGAGATTATATTCAAACCATTAAATCGAATATCGATCTGTTTCTAAAAGATAAAACCAATACTATGAATTTCCAGCTTGAAAATGCCACAGAGGATTTTAAAATATTCTGGGAGAAGATTGGTGCTGAAGGTGATATCGAAGCAGCTTTAAACGAATGGAACACAAGTGATAATGCTGCTGAATAAATCGATTCTTATTTAATTTATTCTAACAATTGAAATATCGCTATCCAATGACTATCTCTCTTTCACCTTACCTAACGATAGCCAGGCAAGAGTCCCAACATTAATCCGATGCATTACAGCTTTATATGGGTCAATATTTAAGGCTGTTGATGATTCTTTGTACTATTTCTGGTTTTTAGACAAGCTTTTACGTATATTTTATAGAAACCTCTCTTACCGGTAATTTTAATTTCTTATGACACATTTCAGCTTGACTAGCAGGTTACTACCATTCCTTTTGCTGCTTATTGGAATATTTTCCTTTTCTCTCTCAAGCCATGCTGAAGATACTGCCGACACCCCCGAAACGGCTATTAAAGAACTTACCAAGCTGGAACGTTTGCTTAAAAAAGAACGTCTACCGGAAAATGAGATTAATAGCAGAACTAAACAGGTCGTCGACTATCGTTCTCTGGCAGCTAAATGCCTGGACGACGGAAAAATCGAACTCGGCCGTATTATGCTGGACCTGACAAACCTGGGTGATACCGTCAAAGGTGAAAACAAACAAGTCACAAATAAGCGACAGTCACTACAAAAAGAAAAAGAGCTTCTGGAGCGTAACCTGGGACAATGCCGCCTTCTACAGTTGCGTAGTGATGAGATCTATCAGGCCTTGCTTGACTATCAAAAACGACTAACCAAAAAACAACTACTTCACAAGGGCCCGGATCTTCCGAGTCTCTTAAAAGAAAACTGGCAACAACCCGGCTTGTGGCTCACTGCCAGCAAGCAATTTATCTTTACGGATAGTGGTTTAGGAAAATTCTTTAGCCAACAATGGCCATCCCTGATCTCAGGCCTGCTACTTTCACTGCTCCTGGCCACAGGTTTCCGCCGTTTGCTAAAATCAATCATTAGCAAAACAATATGGACTCGTGACTATACCAGTCGTTTTCTTTGCGCCTGTCTTACCAGCATTAGTCACTACGCTATTCCTACTTTTGGCACCATATTGTTTATCATATTTCTAAGCTTCTACTTTAAAAATGTTCCCAGTTTTTTCCAGTCCATTATGATGGTACTGCCGGCCTTTTATATTCTTATCACTTTAGTACGTATTTTTTTAATCCCGCCAGCACCTGCGGTCAGCTTTATTCCCCTGCACGAAAATGTTGCTCTCCAGCTTACGAAACGAATTAAATCACTGCTGGCCTTGCTATTTTTTGGCTACCTCCTGTTTCAAACTATTCTTTCCCAAAGCCTGCCTGAGCAGGCCTTTCTATTAAGTCGTGCAATCTTTGCTGCATTATTAATCATAGATCTCATCTGGATGGTATTGCTGCTAGGGAAAATACCGCGTTACGCCCAGGCCAATATAAAACGAATATTTTTAGTTATCCTGATTGCCAGTACCCTGTTAATTGAATGGGCTGGTTATCGAAATTTATCTTTTTATATCCTCCGCGCCCTGATTGGCACGGTGATTACATTTGGACTGTTTTCTCTCATAAAACGTTTGCTGAATGAAACCTGCGAAGGCCTGACCACGGGCCGTGCCAATTGGCATAAAAAAGTTCGCCAATGGTTATCTGTACCGGTAGGCGCAACCATCCCTGGTCTTATTTGGTTACGCGTTCTCATCAACCTTTCACTCTGGGTCACACTGGTCTGGGCATTGATGCAGGTGTGGGATTTTTCTGAGGCCACATGGCAACAACTGACCTCTCCAATGAAAGCAGGTTTTCAGGTCGGCTCACTCAATGTTGTTCCAGCCCGTATCTTGCTTGCCATTGGGAGCTTTGCATTACTCACTATTATTACAGGCTGGTTTAAAAACCGGCTCGCAACACACTGGCTGAAGAAAACACGCCTTGACCGCGGTGCCCGTGAGGCTACTGAAACCATTAGCGGCTATATCGGTTTTGCCATTACGATTATCGTCAGTCTTAGCGTTGCCGGTGTTGACTTCACTCATCTGGCACTTATTGCCGGCGCCCTCTCTGTTGGTATCGGTTTTGGTTTGCAGAATATCGTTAACAATTTTGTCTCTGGTCTCATTTTATTATTTGAGCGCCCTGTTAAAACTGGTGACTGGATTGTTGTGGGTACAACTGAAGGTTACGTCAAACGCATTCGTATTCGTTCGACACAAATTCAAACATTTGATCGTGCTGATGTCATCGTACCAAACTCAGAGCTTATCTCAGGACAAGTCACCAACTGGATGCTACAGGACACTCAAGGACGGGCAAGAATACGTATTAGTGTGGCTTACGGCTCAGATACTGAAAAGGTAAAAGAGTTATTACTAGAAACCGCAAAAGTCAATCCACAAATTGTTAATGATGAAGACCACTACAAGCCCAAAGTATTATTCTTGCGTTTTGGAGAAAGCTCTCTGGACTTTGAATTACGTGTTTATGTACAAAACATAGATGAACGTCTCAATGTAATAAGCGATCTTAACTTCGCCATCGATAAAATATTTCGTGACAACAATATCGAAATACCTTTTCCACAAAGAGATATACACATTCGCAGCATGCCGGATTCATTTAAAGGAAATGAAAATAACAAAGAATAACGGCATTAAATCTCATTGTTTACCAAACGTCATTGATGCATAAAAGGCATCTGTTCCTGGATTATCAAAAATGTCTTTCTTGGCACTATAGGCGATCTGATAAATACCATTACCGGCATAAAAGATCACATTCTTATACAATGCTCTTGGTGACAGAATCCGACTATTGACTTGAATAGCTTTTACCCCGCTAACATCAACGGTCTTTTTGCTAATAAACTCAAACGGCGGATCAACAAACTCAAGCCGCTTCACGACACCTGCCACTAATTCTTCAGCGGAATATTCCTTGTACACCTCAATAGGATATTCACTGTATGTCACGACATAGGCATATTCCAAACCATGACACCGATAGACTTTACTGTGCACAATATAATCTTTGAAGGTGGACGATTCACTTTGCATCTTTGGTTTACATGGCATGACGATGGAAAAATTTTTATCTTCAGGAATAAAAATTTTCTGTTCGGGTTTGGAGCAACTAATCAGAATCAAACACAACCCTGTTAACTGAATCAATTTCCATTTGAACATGACTCTCTCCCGGCGTTGTTTTTATTATTTCTGACATTTTGGACAGTAATAACTCGCCCGCTGCCCTATTGTCACCTGCTTTATTATTGTCTTACAGTGTAGACAAGGCTCGCCTTCCCTGCCATATACCGCCAGCTTCTGTTTAAAATATCCCGGTTTACCATCACTGGCTGTAAAATCTTTCAAGGTAGTACCACCCTGTTTTATGGCCTCTTTCAAAACGTCCTTGATCACCTTTACCAAATTATCCGCTTCAGCTTTTGTTATTTTACCTGCAATGCGTTTGGGACGAACACCGGCCCGAAACAATGCTTCACTGGCATAGATATTCCCTACACCCACAACAATATGACTATTCATAATCAAATTCTTGATGGCGACCTTTCGCTTTCTCGATTGCGCAAACAAATACTCAGCATTAAAATCTTTAAGCAATGGTTCCGGCCCCAGATCTTTAATCAGCTTGTGTTGCTGCCAGTCATTCGCCCACAATACCGAGCCAAATCGTCGTGGATCTCGCAAACGAAGACACTTGTTATTACTCACTACCAGATCAAAGTGATCATGTTTTTCAACGAGACTGTCTTTTGGCAACATTCGCAGACTTCCCGACATGCCCAGATGAATCATTAGTGTGCCATTTTCAAATTGAAGCAGAATGTATTTGCCTCGACGTTCAACGCTGATAATCGTTTTATTGTTAATGATTCGGCTCAGTGTCTTCGGGATCGGCCAGCGTAATTGACGTTGTCGCACCACCACAGCAGTGACCGTTTGATCTGTCAGGTGTTTTTGAATACCACGGACGGTGGTTTCGACTTCAGGGAGTTCTGGCATTGGTCTTTATCGCAATGATTAAATTTCTGAAAGTGTATCACTGCGGCACAGCTAAAATATAAAACGGTTTTCTGACAAACAAGTTGGCAATAAAAAAACCCGCCAGAGGCGGGTTCTTTAATCACGGCGGTAAAAAGAAACTACTTAATCTTGGCTTCTTTATACATCACATGCTGACGAACAACGGGATCAAACTTTTTGATTTCCATTTTTTCAGGCATGTTGCGCTTGTTTTTTGTTGTCGTATAGAAGTGACCAGTCTTAGCACTGGATACCAGACGAATCTTTTCACGAATACCTTTCTTAGCCATGGCTTATCTCCTTAAACCTTCTCGCCACGAGCACGGATGTCTGTAAGAACAGCATCAATACCCTTCTTGTCGATAATGCGCAGGCCCTTGGCAGTAAGGCGCAGCTTAACCCAGCGGTCTTCTGATGCTACCCAAAAGCGATGAAAGTGCAGATTAGGTAAAAAACGACGACGTGTTCTATTTTTGGCATGGGACACATTGTTCCCCGTCATTGGACGTTTACCGGTTACTTGACAGACCCGAGACATGGCTCAACTCCAAAATCCTGTTAAAAATTAATACGGCTTGCTGCCGAAAGACCGCGAATTCTACGCAAAAGCGCCTGTCGGCACAAGGCTAAATCCAGCCTCTTTCAGCAAACCCTATCGGTTCCCCGTCTCCCACGACGATATGGTCCAGCACCCGCACCTCGACCAGCTCCAGCGCCTGCTGCAAACGGCGGGTCAAATCCCGATCTGCCTGACTGGGTTCTGCCACACCGGAGGGATGATTGTGGGCCAGAATCATGGCCGCCGCGTTGAGGCTCAGAGCCCTTTTGACCACCTCACGGGGATGCACGCTGGCACCATTGATGGTGCCGCGAAACAGCTCTTCAAAGGCAATCACCCGATGGCGGTTATCAAGAAACAGGCAGGCAAAGACTTCATGAGGCAGGTCGCGCAAACGAGATTGCAGGTAACGCTTGGATTGCAGAGGATCGGTGAGACTTTCTCCTCGATCCAGTTCTTCCAGCAGATGCCGACGCGCCATCTCCACCACCGCCTGCAATTGGGTATATTTTGCCGGACCAAGACCGGGCATCTCGCAGAAACTGATCTTATCGGCCACCAGCATTTTTCGCAAACTGCCAAATCGAGTCAGCAAGTCACGCGCCAGATCGACGGCTGTTCGGCCTGGAATGCCAGTTCTCAGGAAAATCGCCAGTAACTCGGCATCGGAAAGGGACTCTGCCCCCTGTAACATCAGTTTCTCCCGTGGACGCTCCGCCACAGGCCAGTGAGTAATCGACATACGACCTCCTTGTCGTTTTCTGATTGAATGCAGCCGTGTTTCATATAATAGAGAAAAAATTTAACGCAAAGCTGGATCTCAACGCAAGTCTGCTAGAATATCCCAAGTATGCAAGCACTAACAAACAAACGAATCCTTCTTGGTATTACCGGTTCCGTCGCCGCCTATAAAGCGGCTGAACTCGTGCGTCGTCTACGCGATGTTGGTGCCGATGTGCGTGTGATGATGACCGCGTCTGCTACTGCTTTTGTTACCCCGCTGACGTTTCAGGCCGTCAGTGGCCATCCCGTGCATCATGAATTAATCGATGAAGAAGCCGAGGCCGGCATGGGGCATATTGAACTGGCGAGATGGGCCGATGTTATTTTAATCGCCCCTGCCGGTGCCGATTTTATTGCCCGACTCACCGGTGGTCGCGCCAGTGACCTGCTCGGTGCTGTTTGCCTGGCAAGTAGAATGCCGCTGGCCCTGGCGCCTGCGATGAATCAACAAATGTGGGCCGATGCTGCCACCCAGGAAAATATCAAAACACTACAGCAGCGCGGCGTCCTTATTTTCGGCCCTGATAGTGGTGATCAGGCCTGCGGCGATGTCGGCCCTGGTCGCATGCAACAACCGGAAGATTTAATCGCCGCACTGGCTTCACTCTTTGACGTCGGCTGTCTGGCCGGTCAACACGTGGTCATTACTGCCGGTCCGACTCGTGAAGCCATTGATCCGGTACGTTACCTCTCCAATCACAGCTCCGGCAAAATGGGTTACGCCCTGGCAGAAGCCGCCATCGAGGCTGGCGCCAGAGTCACGCTGGTTAGTGGGCCTGTTTCATTGGCACCGCCGGATCGAACTGAACGGGTTTCCATCACCAGCGCCAATGAGATGCTAAATGCCTGCCTTGAGGCCACGACATCTGCCGACATATTCATCGCTGCCGCTGCTGTCGCTGATTATCGTCCCGTTGCCCCTATGGAACAAAAACTGAAAAAAGATGATCAGGCCCTAACACTGCAACTGGAACCTACTACTGACGTGCTAAAGGCCATCAAGTCACAACACCCAAATCTGTTTTGTGTCGGCTTTGCCGCTGAGACGGAAAAACTGGCAGAACATGCCAAAAGTAAGCTGGCAAAAAAGAATCTCGACATGATTGCCGCCAATCTGGTCGGTCCTGCTGCCAAGACAACCAACGGTACTTTTGGTAGTGATGAAAACGCCTTACAGATTTTCTGGCCAGGCGGTGAAATGACGTTGGCACAGGCCAACAAAAACCGTATTGCCCGGGAATTGATTACGCTGGTTGCACAACGCTTTAATCTACAGGAAGATAGTCAAGCAACGGACAAAGTTGTGGCCTTGCATCAACATCGTTCCACCCCCCGGGACTAATGGCCACAACACATAAAAATTTAAAAAATTTTAAGGAGACTTAATGCAAGTCATTAAGATGAAAGTTCTCGATAAACGTGTCGGGAACGAAATACCCCTACCTGAATATGCTACTGCCGGTTCTGCCGGTATGGACCTGCGGGCTTGCCTGGAAGAAACACTCATTATTCATCCTGGTGAGACACATTTAATTCCGACAGGCATTTCGATTCATGTTGATGATCCCGGTTTGGCAGCTGTCATTTTGCCTCGCTCCGGGCTCGGTCATAAACACGGCATTGTGCTTGGCAATCTTGTTGGTCTTATCGACTCGGATTACCAGGGCCCGTTATTTGTCTCTTGCTGGAACCGGGGGGGTGATTCTTTTACCATCGAAATTGGTGATCGTATCGCGCAACTCGTCGTCGTTCCCGTCGTGCAGGCACGTTTTGAAATTGTCGATGATTTTGAAACCTCTTCGCGCGCTGCCGGTGGCTTTGGCCACACGGGTAAAAACTAAAAAATAAAGATACAGGGAGCTACGAAAAGTATATGGGCTTAAGAGGTGGTCGTCGCAGCCGACGCAAACGCGCTGCAGGAAAAAAATCAGGTGGTTTAACACTGGGTGCCGTGAGTCTGCTAGCCGTCGGTTTATTCTGTGCCATCATCATCGTCATTGTGTTTGTGGCACATTGGGAATCTCGCAGTCAGATTCAAAGTCAGCAAATCAACATGAAGCGTACGGCAGCCGAAGTTTATGCTCAGCGTCTCGGTGATGAAGTGCAGCGTTACTCTTATGCACTTTGGGGAATTTCCATGAACCCGCATCTGCATAACCTGCTGGATGAGAGTAATCCCTCCGCTCTGGAAGATTACGCCAAACAGTATCAAACCTTCTTCACTGGCGCACTTAATTTGCGCATTTTTAAAGAAGGCACAGCGCGTCTGAATAAAGCGGAAACACCACATGTCGGATATGCCTGTCTTGACCTCATGCACCGTGCCGGACAAACCCATCAGGCCACACCTGCAGAGACCCATTTTTTTGGTACGCCACAGCAACATATCGATATTGTTCAGCCAATCGTAAATACCGGTGGTAATGTTCTGGGATACCTGCAATTAAGCCTAAGTACAACCGAACTCAAAAACTGGATCAATAAAATTGCCGGCGACGCCTATATCGAAGTAACTCAAACCACAGGGAATAAAGCGGCACTGCAATTAGCCAATGGTGGTAGCGGTCAACAAAATAGCGAAGCCGAAACAATTGTTATTCCCGGCACCACATGGCAAGCCAAAATCTGGTTACCGTCCTCAGTCATTACCACTCAGTGGACCATGTGGATGTACATTGTTGCTCTGCTCTCTATTGTCATGAGTGGCCTGGTGGTTTTACTGCTAAAACGTTCTGTCAGTGAAACACTGCGCACTGATCTCGACAGTTTTATGCACATGATTTTTGAACACGCCAAGGGTACAAAAAAACACGACTACAATTTCTATATGCCTGAGTTTGCCGAGGCTGCACGCCTGACCGACAACCTTGACACCAGTACAATTGTAGAACGTGAGCGTGACGATGACCCCGATGCCATCAACATGGCCAGCAGTGCTGTCTTGCCTGAGATGAGCCCCATGTACATGAGTCAGGACAGCATGTCAGTCGAAGAACTTTCTGAAGAGACCATTGCAGAAATGGCCTCAAGTGCGAGTGCACCTGTATCTGCAGCAACATCGGCTTTACCGCCAGCCGTTATCTTTAAAGCCTATGATATTCGCGGCATTGTGGGACAAACCCTTAATGCCAATTATGCGCGTTTAATTGGTTTAGCACTGGGCTCTGAAGCAAAAGAACGCGGTCTGACGTCAATCGCCTTTGCCAGAGATGGCAGACTGTCCGGACCAGAGTTAGGGCAGTCATTGGTACAGGGACTCCAACAAAGTGGTATGAATGTCATTGATATCGGCATGGTACCCACCCCCGTGCTCTACTATGCTGCTGCCGAACATACTGATGGTACGGGCGTTATGCTGACCGGTAGTCACAATCCACCGGATTATAATGGTTTTAAAATGGTCCTTGGTGGAGAAACACTCTCTGGCGATACCATTCAACAACTGCGCCAGCGAATTGAAAGTAGTCACTTTGCCTCTGGTGAAGGCCAGTACCAAACCATGCCGGTCACCAAAGCTTATATGGAGCGTATTGGTTCTGATGTGCGTTTAAAACGTCCGCTCAAGATCGTTGTCGATTGTGGTAACGGTGTTGCTGGCGTGATTGCACCCAAACTTCTAAAAGCCATGGGCTGTGAACTTATCGAACTCTATTGTGATGTGGATGGAAATTTTCCAAACCATCACCCGGATCCCAGCAAACCAGAGAATCTTCAAGATGTCATTGAAGCCGTCAAACTACACAACGCCGATCTTGGCCTGGCCTTTGACGGTGATGGCGACCGTGTTGGTGTTATCGATTCCGAAGGCAAGGTACTCTGGCCGGATCGCCTCATGATGTTATTCGCCACCGACATCTTGTCTCGAAATCCTGGCGCTAAAATTATTTACGACATTAAATGCAGTAGCAATCTCACCAAGGTTATTTGGGAAAAAGGTGGCGAACCTTTGATGTGGAAGACCGGCCACTCGTTAATCAAAGCCAAGATGCGCAGCTCCGGAGCACTTCTTGCCGGTGAAATGAGCGGACATATCTTCTTTAAAGAACGCTGGTATGGTTTTGATGATGGCGTCTATTCAGCGGTCCGCCTGTTGGAAATACTGGCACAACAGCAAGCATCCTCTGCAGAGTTATTCAGTACATTACCGGATGCTTTTAATACCCCTGAGCTCAATATTACAATGCCGGAAGGTGAGCACCATAAGTTTATGGAAAAATTTATGATGCAAGCTGACTTTGGTAATGCCAACGTCACCATGATTGACGGTGTCCGTGCTGATTTTGAAGATGGCTGGGGTTTGGTACGTGCCTCGAATACTACGCCGGTGCTTGTATTGCGCTTTGAAGGTAAAACGGAAGAAGCTATGCAACGCATACAAAGCAAATTTAAAGATGCTATGTTGCAAGTCGACCCTGATCTGAGCTTTCCGTTCTAACCCGTAGTCACTGAATAATAATAAATTTTTTATCACAGGTACGTAATGAGTATTAATTCTAAAGCTGCAATGAATATTGCCCGTGTCCTGACAGAGGCCCTGCCTTACATAAAACGGTTTCAGGACAAGACCATCGTCATTAAATATGGTGGCAATGCCATGATCGATGAAGATCTTAAACGCGGCTTCGCCCGTGACGTTGTCTTAATGAAGCTGGTGGGTATGAATCCTATTATTGTGCATGGTGGAGGCCCACAGATAGGAAAAATGCTGGAACAAATCGGTAAAGAATCAAACTTCATTAATGGTATGCGTGTTACTGATAGCGAGACCATGGACATTGTTGAAATGGTATTAGGCGGGCTGGTCAATAAAGAAATCGTTAGCCTGATCAATCAACAAGGCGGCCATGCCGTTGGCCTGACCGGTAAAGATGGTGGTCTTATCAAGGCAACAAAACTCACCTTTACCAAACAGGCACCGGAAATGAACACACCTGAAATCATCGACATTGGCCACGTGGGTGAAGTCGAGAGTATCGATAATAGTGTTGTTGATATGTTAGTACATGGTGACTTTATTCCCGTTATCGCACCGATAGGTGTAGGTGAAGATGGGCAGTCATATAATATTAATGCGGATCTGGTTGCAGGCAAACTCGCGACCAGTCTCAATGCAGAAAAATTGATGTTGCTCACCAATACGACTGGTGTGCTGGATAAAGACAATAAGCTGCTTACCGGACTTAATGCTGCCGAAGTCGAAAAGTTAATCGATAACGGAACCATCCATGGTGGCATGTTACCGAAGATTCGCTGCGCCCTTGATGCCGTGCAGTCTGGCGTCAACACCGCACAAATTATCGATGGCCGTGTTGAGCATGCCGTTTTACTTGAGATCTTCACCAATGAAGGTGTCGGTACTTTGATACACGGATAACACCATGCCCACGACAGAAACCAAGCCATCACGACGCCAGCAGATCCTCGAGACGCTGGCACAGGAGTTGGAAAACAGTCCTGGTGAACGTATTACCACAGCAACACTGGCACGTGCTGTTGGTGTTTCCGAAGCGGCTTTATATCGTCATTTTCCCAGCAAGGCGAAAATGTTTGAGGCTTTAATTGAGTTTATTGAAGAATCTGTCTTTGGGCTGATAAATCGTATCTTGCAAGATCATCAAACCGCCAGTGCTCGTTGCCAACACATACTTTCTCTATTGCTCGGTTTTTCCACCCGTAACCCTGGCTTAACTCGCTTGCTAACAGGTGATGCCCTGACTGGCGAAACAGAACGCCTGCGCATTCGCATCAACCAGTTCTATGAACGTCTTGAGACACAGTTAAAGCAGGTATTACGTGAAGGTGAAATGAATAAGGATATCCAGCTGCACTGTAGCGTTCAGGTGATGGCCAATCTATTAATGGCGATTGCAGAAGGCCGAATGAGTCAGTTTGTACGCAGTGGATTTAAACGAGAACCACTGGAACACTGGGATACACAGTGGCACGAATTGCAGTTATTAATATCAAAGACTGAGCGTTAACGCGGTTTAACACTTTTCAACTCTCGATAACGATTCAGGTCGCTATCATATTTCTTTTCCAATCCAATAATCGCCTGTTGCTTCTTGGCAACAAAGTTCTCGTTATCTTTAATTTGGTCTTTAAGGCTTAGTATGTCATTGACTAACATCTTCGGTGGCTTCTCACCGCTACGCTCATAATCCGCAGCCTTCTTTTGTAATTCACGAAGATTTTTTTGTAATGTCCTGGTATTACTGCTGGTGATATCAATTATGCCTTTGATGGCTTCGACTTTACTTTGGCGTGATAACTCAAGGTCGCGTTCTGTTGTAAAGGTTCGCAACAGAATCAGATCCTGACGCTTTTTCTCTATGACTTTACGCTGTTCTTTTTGTTTTTCAATTTCAGCAAGTTTTGCCGCTTTCAGTTCTTTTGATGTTAGTGCGCGAGGATAGACTTTAATAATCTGACCCTTGTCATTAACCACTTCAACACGTTGCTGTGCATATTCCGGTGGCACCATAGCACCACATTCACGTACACCATCTTTATTATTCCAGCATTTAATCTTGGGTGCCGCATAGCTGTTTGACTGAAGCAGCAGTATCAGAACGCACAGAAAAAATCCAGAAATAGTTAGTTGTTTATGTCTCATGCTCATATCAAAGGCTAACCGCTGACAATATACTCTTTGTATAATACATCGATAATGTATTTAAACTAATACTAATTCAATCACAAAACGCGCTATGTTGGAACAAAGCCTGCTTTTTATTATTTCATTCATCGCCAATGCCTTCTCGGCCTTTGCCGGTGGTGGTGCGGGTTTGTTACAACTACCCGCATTAATCTTCCTGGGATTAAGCTTTAGCGTTGCTCTGGCAACCCATAAACTGGCCAGCGTTGCCCTTGGTATAGGGGCTACTCTACGTCACTGGCGTGAAGGGAACCTGAACAAAACCTTTGCCCTCATCATGCTGGCGGCGGGTGTACCCGGGGTTATTCTCGGTGCCCTTGGTATTGTGCATATCGAAGACCGTGTCGCTGAGATCGCCCTTGGTATTTTGACCATGGGTCTGGGGCTTTACTCTGTTCGTCACCCACACCTTGGCCAAGTGCTGCAACCCAGCCATCGTGACCGCCATGGCTACCTCATTGGCGGCATTGGCCTGTTCTTTATCGGTATTTTGAATGGCTCACTCACCTCTGGTACTGGTCTATTTGTCACTCTTTGGTTAGTGCGTTGGTTCGGCATGGATTATAAATTAGCCGTTGCCCACACATTAGTGCTAGTCGGGCTCGCATGGAATGGTAGTGGCGCTCTAACTCTGGGTCTGCAAGGCGCTATCCTGTGGGACTGGATACCTGTGCTGCTCATTGCTTCGCTGCTGGGCGGATACGTGGGCGCTCATATGGCCCTGGCTAAGGGCAATAAATGGATTAAGCGTGTTTACGAGGTTGTTACTTTAGTGGTCGGGATTAAGCTTATTATTGGCTAAACCCCATACTGCTCTCGGTAGGCCAGCATGCTCTCCAGATTTTCCTGATCAGTATTCTCATGTTGTAAATAGGCAATCAGGTTGTCCAGCGTGATGATATTCAGTACAGGGATATGACAGGTTTGTTCAACTTCCTGCACGGCAGAGAGTTCTCCCTGGCCTTTTTCCTGGCGATCCAGTGCAATGATTACACCCGCCGCCTCGGCATTCGCCGCTTTAATAATTTCCATGGATTCGCGAATCGCGGTTCCTGCCGTCATGACATCATCAATAATCAGAATGCGACCTTCCAGTGGCGCGCCAACAATATTGCCACCCTCACCATGAGCCTTGGCCTCTTTGCGATTAAAGGCATAAGGCGTGTTGATATTATGATGTTCCGACAGCGCAATACTGCAAGCCGTTGCCAGAGGAATGCCTTTATAGGCAGGGCCAAACAGCACATCAAATTCAATACCACTATCGACAATGGCCTGTGCGTAATACTGACCAAGCTTCGCAATCGCCTTGCCTGTATTAAACAGGCCTGCATTGAAAAAATAAGGACTCTGCCGACCAGATTTGAGCGTAAAACTACCAAAGTGCAGTACCTGATTGCTCAGTGCCAATTGAATAAATTCACGTTGATAATCCTGCATGTTAAACATCCCGTCAGTGTAAAAGCTGCGGTATGATACACGTTTTCGAAACCAGGGGAAAAGTCATCGTGCGAGTCATTACTGCCAACGTCAACGGCATCCGTTCCGCGGAGAAAAAAGGTTTTTTTAAATGGCTGTCACGTCAACGTGCCGATGTGGTTTGCATCCAGGAAACCAAGGCGCAGGAACATCAGCTCGATGACAGTATTTTTTATCCGAAAAATTTTCACTGTTACTATTTTGATGCTGAGAAAAAAGGCTATAGCGGCGTTGCCGTTTTTTGCCGTGAAAAACCCAATAAAATTTCTTATGGTCTTGGTTGGGAACCCGCAGATAGCGAAGGCCGTTACCTGCAGGTCGATTTTGACAAGCTCAGCATTGCCTCACTGTATTTACCTTCTGGCTCCATGAATGACGACCGTCACCAGCGCAAACTCAAATTCATGGATGACCTGATGGCAGAAATGCAGGCCATGCGCCGCAAGCGTCGTGATTTTATTATTGCCGGTGACTGGAATACCGTACACAAGCGTATCGACATCAAAAACTGGAGCAGCAATCAGAAAAACTCTGGCTGTACTCCACAGGAACATGCCTGGCTGGATAAACTTTATGATGAAATGGGCTGGGTAGATGCCTTCCGTGTTATCAATCAGGAGGCCGATCAATATACCTGGTGGTCGAATCGCGGTCAGGCGTATGCCAATAATGTTGGTTGGCGTATTGATTATCAAGTCGTCACACCGGGCCTAAAAGACAAAATCAAAAAGACATCCGTCTATAAAGGAGAAAAATTCTCAGATCATGCACCGCTCATTATTGATTACGATATTTAAAAATTCTCAGCCAACGAGCTTAGCGAGAGTCTCAATCAATTTATTTGGTGAAAAAGGTTTAGTAATCCAGCCGGTAGCGCCAGCAATTCTACCTTGAACTTTTCGCTCTTCGCCGACTTGTGTGGTTAAAGTCAAGATTGGCGTGTGCCGGTAATTACTTGTCTCGCGCAACTCTTTAATCAACGTAATGCCGTCTTTACCCGGCATGTTGACGTCCGTAATGACAACATCATATTTATGATTCTTTGCCAGGCTTAACGCCTCATTGCCATCACAGGCCTCGGTCACTTCATAACCGACATCTGACAAGGTCATACGTACAACAGATCGCATCGATTGAGAATCATCAACGATTAAGGCATGAACAGACATGGTTTCCTCCTAAAGAATATTAAATACACTTATCAAAGTGAAGGAGAAGCAACCATTACCCGCCCAATGGTAGCGTCCATACTTAAAAAAATCCCTGGCTTCTGCTCCGGTAGTCCTGCTGCCTTTGATTAAACTCTTTAGGCCGGTAACTTTGCGTCCCTGTCTTTCGACAGGTTTGCCATTATCAAAACAGTCCTGTGTATTATCGGCATCAAAACTCAATAACATTAAAAAAATATTTCTACATCGAAAATCAATAAGATAGGATATTAGTCTTAATATTCAAGCACCTATAAAACAAGAGTAATACTCTCTGTTAAAACAAGAACCTAAATACAAGATAATTATCTGTTTTTAGAAAAGGCCCGTGATCGGGAAAAATCTTCATCGGCTAAACTAATTTTATCCAGGGCTTTATACGCCAGACTACGTTGCAAGTAGATCTCAGCATGTAATTCATGACCTTTTTTCTTTAACAGACTGGAACAGGTCTCGACTGCCTGTTGATAGCGCCCTGATAAAACATAGCTACTACACAAATTAAAATGTAACGCCGATCGCTGCGGAGCGATTTGTACTGCCCTTTTCAACAATGACAAACCCTTCTCATACTTTTGCTGCATAACAAGTGTTGTGCCCAACACATGGTTTGTCTGCCAAAGATCAGGTTGCTGTTGATGGGCCTTCTGCGCATAGACATTGGCCAATTGGTGGTTATTAAACGCAATTTGATTTTCTGCCATCAAGGTAAAAAGCAGGGGATGCTGTGGGCACTGCTGTAATGCACTAAATAGTGCATTTTCAAGTTCATGCATACTACGATAGAAGGCGTCACTGTCACGTTTTAGCTTATGAGTCGCTTCAGTATGCTGTGCAGAAATCGCTTTATACAAATCAGCGCATTCTTCAGCAGCATTCACTTGCTCAGAATCTGACAAATATAGAATGCAAGCAGCAGCAATAGAGTAACCCCATAACCACCGGCCTGATTTTATGTGTGCCAATTCCCGTCGTGCCAAAATACCCTCCCTGCCGCATATTGATAACACATTCTGTTGGCCCTGTCTCTTTAACAAGCCAGGCAGCTTCTTTCTGGCCAGGAAACTATTTTGTCAGCAAGCCTCTCTGGATGGTAAAATCTCGCTACTTTTCCTCCATACCATAATCTCAACATGACCACTCCTATACAAAATAAAATTGGCTTTATCAGCCTGGGCTGCCCTAAAGCGTTGGTCGATTCTGAACGGATCCTTACTCAATTGCGTGCAGAAGGTTATGACATAGTGCCTGACTACGCGGGTGCCAATCTGGTTGTCGTCAATACCTGTGGTTTTATTGATGCTGCCGTCGAAGAATCTCTCGATACCATTGGTGAGGCCCTGGAGGAGAATGGCAAAGTTATTGTGACCGGTTGTCTCGGTGCCGTCGGTGATCTTGTACAAAAAACACATCCCAATGTGTTGGCAGTGACCGGACCTCATGCACTGGAAGAAGTCATGACGGCCGTGCATACACATTTACCACCGCAACATGATCCTTACACCAGCTTAATCCCACCAGGTGGTATTAAATTAACCCCGCGTCACTATGCTTATCTGAAAATTTCCGAGGGCTGTAATCACCGTTGTCGTTTTTGCATTATCCCGGCACTACGCGGCGATCTGGTGAGCCGACCCATCGGCGAAGTCTTGCAGGAGGCCGAGAATCTGGTGCAGGCTGGCGTAAAAGAATTGCTTGTCGTTTCACAGGACACCAGCGCCTATGGTGTCGATGTGAAATACCGTTCTGACTTTTGGGGTGGCCGTCCGGTGAAGACGCGCTTTACTGAATTAGCAGAAGCACTTGGTTCAATGGATGCGTGGGTAAGACTGCATTACGTCTACCCCTATCCACATGTGGATGAAGTTATTCCACTCATGGCTGAAGGTAAGATCGTGCCTTATCTTGATATACCTTTGCAGCATGCCAGTCCCAAAATACTCAAGGCCATGAAACGACCCGCGAATACTGAGAACGTATTGCGACGCATAGAGAACTGGCGCGCGACTTGCCCGGATATCACCTTACGCAGCACCTTTATTGTTGGCTTTCCTGGTGAAACCGAAAAAGATTTTTTTGAGTTGCTCGACTTTCTAAAAACGGCACAATTGGATCGTGTCGGTGCCTTTGCCTATTCACCCGTCGAAGGCGCTGCCGCCAATGCACTACCCGATCAAATCTCTGAAGATGAAAAACAAGATCGCCTGGAAGAATTTATGCAAGTACAGGCTGACATCAGTGCCGCAAAACTTGCTGATAAGGTGGGCAAGCGCATGACCGTCATTGTGGATGGCCAGGATGAGCATGGCAGCATTACCCGTAGTCAGGCCGATGCCCCGGAAGTTGATGGCGTGGTTTATGTTGAAGGCGTATTTGATCTACCCGCAGGTGAATTTCTTGATGTTGAAATTATCAATAGCGATGCCTACGACCTGTACGCCAAACTTGCAGACTAAAATTCATTCTTCGCATGCAAGAACCTGTCGCCATTCCGCTTAGTTTATATATTCACTTTCCCTGGTGTGTACGAAAATGTCCCTATTGTGATTTTAATTCGCACGAAGCCAAAGACGGCATCCCCGAACGACAATATATTGATGCCTTATTAAAGGATCTGGATCAGGCATTACCTTCTATCTGGGGGCGTAGTATTCAAACCATTTTTATGGGTGGCGGTACCCCCAGCCTGTTTTCACCAGAATCCATGGATTATTTATTATCCCAGTTACGTGCACGTCTGAATTTTGCCTCGAATATCGAAATTACCCTGGAGGCCAATCCCGGTACTGCCGAGCAGGAAAAATTCAGTGCATTTTATGCTGTCGGGATTAACCGCCTCTCTATCGGCATCCAGTCGTTTGATGATTATCAGTTACAAAAACTGGGGCGGATTCATAATCGTCGCGAGGCCTTTCGCGCCGTTGAGATAGCCCATGCCGCCGGTTTTGATAATTTCAATCTCGACCTGATGTTTGGCCTGGTCAAACAAACTAATGAACAGGCACTGGCAGATTTGCAAAATGCCATCGATCTTGAACCGACACACATCTCGCACTACCAACTAACCATTGAACCCAATACATTTTTTTATCATCAGCCTCCTAAGACACCGAATGATGATCAACTGTTTGAGATGCAACAGCAATGCCAAAAACTTCTCGCCGATAGAGGCTATACTCAATATGAGATTTCCGCTTATGCTAAAGCAGACCGACAATGTCAGCACAATATTAACTACTGGCAATTTGGAGACTACCTGGGGATAGGCGCGGGCGCGCATAGTAAACTTAGTCAGGGACAACCTTTGACAATAGAAAGGCAATGGCGGGTAAAAAGTCCTCAGGACTATCTCGACAAGATAAGCCAGGGACAACACATCAGCGGAGAACAAGTTTTAAAGACTGACGATCTACCGCTTGAATTTATGATGAATGCATTACGACTGGTGGATGGTTTTGATAAAACAGTATTTACCGAACGAACAGGAATGACGTTGGAACAAATTGAAGCTCCTCAACAAAAGGCCATGGAAGCTGGTCTCATTGACGAAGACCAGAAACGACTATGGCCTACGACCCGTGGGCAACAATATTTAAACGAACTACTGCAATACTTTATGCCATGAACGTTGAACAAGAAGCCAATATTATGTGTCCCTACTGCAGTAGTGAATTCACTTTGCTGCTGGATATCAGTGGTGGTGAGCAAACACTGGTTGAAGATTGCGAAGTCTGTTGCCAGCCTATTGTTTTATCCTTACATATTGATAATGGCACTTTAAGCCACTGCGACGTGCGCCAGGAAAATGATTAAAGATCAAAAACCTTACGAGCCAATACCCTGTGCCATTCATAGTGAATATGAACTTGCCATCATGCAGCAGCGTCATATGCAACTTGTCTGGCTGGATCATAAAACTATACAACATATCAGCCGCGTGAAACCGCTGGACCTTATTACAGAAAACCATGCTGAATATCTGCTGGCACAAGACCATGAAGGCCAAAAAATCAAAATACGGTTGGACTACATCCAGCAATACCGTATCCTTTCTTAATGCACAAACTTGCACCGTACTTTTTACTACTCTCTAGTTTTTTAGTCTCTGCCTGTCAGACACCGGTAGAAGAAGAAACTGTCTTTGACGTTCCTTTTAAATCCATCACCAAGGGATCATACAGTCAGTTATCACTCGCCAAAGAACTCGTCATACGTGATAGCAAGGAATGGCAGCACGTATGGTTAGCCCATACCGGCGATCCTGGAAAGCGGCCACCTGCCATAAATTTTCGCTCAGAAATGGTGATGGCCTTTTTTCTTGGTCAACGTCCCACAGGTGGTTATGACATACAGATAAAACGCATTCGTGTCACAGAAAATCATCTTCTGGTAAATTTAGAAGTCAAGCGCCCTGATCCAGGAGGCACCACCTCAATGGCACTGACACAAACACATACTATTATCAAACTACCGCGCTATGAACTACCGGTAAAATTTCTCTATCGGCAAAGACAATGAAACCCATCCATAATCGCTATACCAATATTTCGCCTTATACCACCAAGGATGCCTCACAAATTCGTGAGTTAATGCACCCTCGACATCACGCCAGTCAACATCAAAGTTTTGCCGAGGCAATTGTGCAACCGGGAAAAACAACAACACGACACTGTCACCACAAAAGCGAAGAACTTTATTATATTTTACAGGGGGAGGGACTGATGAGTCTGGGCGACGATCAGTTCGAAGTAAAACCTCAGGACACGGTTTGTATTTTGCCCGGCACACCGCATTGCATAAAAAATACCGGAGATGCGCCGTTACACATTCTTTGCAGTTGTAGCCCGGCTTATTCACACGAAGACACTGAACTTTTATAACGTGCGCATCGGAATAGACCTTGGTGGTACTAAAATAGAAGCCATTGCGCTGGATAACTCTGGTAATGAACGTTATCGACAACGCATCGATACACCGAGCAATAATTACAACGGCATAGTAAATGCGATTACCCAACTTGTCGAAACGGTTGAACGCGAAATACAAACGACCGCCACCGTTGGCATCGGTATTCCTGGGACTATTTCTCCTGCGACCGATCTAGTCAAAAATGCCAATTCCACCTGTTTAATAGGCAAACCACTATATAACGATTTACAACAAACTTTAAAACGTGAAGTGCGTATTGCCAACGATGCAAACTGCTTTGCCGTTTCTGAAGCAACCGATGGTGCCGCTGCCGGCGCACATATTGTTTTTGGTGTCATTATCGGAACCGGCACTGGCGGTGGAATTTGTCTTGATGGCCACCCATTGATCGGTGCTAATGCCATCAGTGGTGAGTGGGGACACAATCCACTACCCTGGCCTAAAGAAAACGAATTGCCTGGTGCACAATGTTACTGTGGCCACAATGGCTGCATCGAAACATTCCTGTCAGGTCCTGGCATGGCGCGTGATCACTTACAACACACATCACAAAAATTAACTGCCGAAGAAATCGTCGCCCTCGCAGCACAACATGACGAAAAGGCATTACAAACGCTCGCTCGCTATGAAGACCGCCTTGCTCGTGGACTGGCAAGTATTATTAATGTACTTGATCCGGATGTAATTGTATTAGGTGGCGGCTTATCGAATATTCGACGCCTCTATAACAACGTACCAACGCTATGGACACAATATGTCTTCTCGGACCGCGTTGATACTAAACTCGTTACACCAATGCATGGCGACTCCAGTGGGGTACGTGGTGCGGCATGGTTATGGCCTTTAGATGTTTAAATCAAACCGTATTTCGCTTCCTTTACAAACCTCATTACAACTCTTAAAGTGAACACATAATAAATATAAAGGAAGCGATGCGATGGAGACCCTGTCATCTACATCAAACACTGAAATACCATTTTCTTTTACCGGCAAGACCGGCGAATACTTTGGTATCTGGATCGTCAATGTACTACTCATTATTGTCACCTTGGGGATTTACACCGCCTGGGCCAAAGTACGTACCAATCGTTATTTCTATGGCCATACTTTTTTAGATAACGCCCCCTTTGACTATCTCGCCAACCCCATCTCCATTCTTATTGGCTGGACTATTGGTATTGTCATCTTTATCGCTTACTCAATTTCAGTTAATTTTTTTCCCCTGGTGGGTTTTGCTTTTATGCTTCTGGTATTTTTATTCCTTCCCTGGTTCGTTGTCCGCGCCATGGCCTTTCGTTTAAAAAATACCGCCCATCGTAATATTCGTTTCGCCTTTAACAAAAATTATAGTGAAGCCGCACTGGTCTTTATTGGCCTTCCGTTTCTCATTTTTCTGACGCTCGGGCTTATCCTCCCCTATATGATGTATCGTCAAAAGAAGTTTATTGTTGAGAATAGTAACTATGGCCAAACCCCTTTCACTTTTAATGCCACTGTCTGGGATTTTTATAAACTAGCCCTTATTGCTTTTGGACTGTTTGTTGCAGTTATCGTTGTGATTTCAATCCTGGGTGGCGCACTTGGTGCAATACTGGCGAATGACGGTGCCGCTGATCCCACCATGATTAAAATGTTCATTATGGTACCGCTGTTCCTGCTCTACTTTTTTATATTCGCCTATTGGCAAACAAAGATAACTAACCTCATTTGGAATAATGTTCAACTGGAACAACATCAGTTTCGCAGTACTTTGAAGGTGAGTTATATGTTGTGGCTGTATTTTTCAAATACACTCGCTATTCTATTGTCGCTTGGACTCCTTATTCCCTGGGCGCGTGTACGCACTACCCGTTATCGTCTGGAGAATCTTGCTTTTATTCCTGATGGTGATCTCAATGCCTTCCTGGCTGCCAGGCAACTGGAAGAAAATGCCATAGGTGAGCAGGTGGGTGAAATCATGGATATCGACATTGGCCTTTAATATATTTGCGGCCATCTATTATGATGGTCTCACCTCTGGGCGCAGGCCTATCGAAGTCGAAATCAGTGATAACACTGTACGCATTATGGGCGAGGGTATTTCGCGTATTGAGGAATACAAGGATATTACTATCGAACCACAAGTTGGCAACCTGCGTGGTCAGATCCGTTTTGCCGATGGCGCGATGTGTGAAGTTGAAGATGGCAAAGCCCTAATGGCTGCGATACCTGCACAGCATCAGCAGCAAACACTATCGTTTATCCATAAGATTGAAAATAAACTACAATACATTGTTGTTACGCTGGTCTTCACCATCGCTATTATCTGGGGATTGATTGAATATGGCGTACCGGTCATGGCACGCTCTGTCGCTCAAGCAATTCCTATCGCTGTGGAAAAATCCATGGGTGAGCAAGTACTGGCTGGAATGGATCAACTTGTTTTTGAACCCACTGAGCTGCCAGAAAAAAGGCTTAAAGATATTCGAGCCAAGTTTGATAGCTTTATCAAAAATAATACCGGCGATTATCGCTACAATATCCAGTTTCGCAAAAGTGATCATATTGGCGCCAACGCCTTTGCACTGCCCTCAGGGATTATTGTCTTTACTGATGAAATGATAAATTTTGCCAAGGATGATCGTGAGCTCATTGCCGTCCTCGCCCATGAAATTGGTCATGTTGAAAAACGCCACACCCTTCGCCACGTACTACAAAATTCAATTACCGTTGTCATTCTTGTGATGGTGACAGGTGATATTGAATCAGCAACCTCATTTGTCGCGACATTACCGACATTACTATTGCAGGCAAAATTTTCACGACAGTTTGAATCAGAAGCCGATGCCTATGCTGCAACGGTTTTACAACAACAGGATATGTCGCCTCACTGGCTAGGCACCATATTAACGCGGCTGGATGAAGAGTATGGTAAAGATAATTCCAGGGCGAACTTTCTTGCCAGTCATCCGGCGACACCGGAACGTATAAAACAACTGGAAGCGCTAAAACACCGGCCCGATTAATCCGTCGCCGCCAACATTAACTCAATCATACCGGGCAAGGCACCGATATGGCTGGCTTGCCGTACGATAATATCAGGATGTTGTTGCTGCTTTTCGCGAAGAAGGTCGGGAATATCATTCACCACATGTGTGCCCGCGGCAAGAAAGTAGGGAAGCACAACCACTTCTTCTGCACCACTATCAATACAGATTTGTATGCCATCGGGAATCAATGGCTCGGCAAGTTCCAGAAAGGCACACTCGATGCGATCATATTGCTGGTTATGTTTGCGCATCTGATTGACCAGCTGCCGTACTTCATCATTGGAGGCGGCCCTTCGACTACCATGGGCAACGACAAGTAAATGTTTCATGCTGATTCCTTTAATTGCGTAGTCTTTACCTTAATATTTTCCATCACACCATCCCAGAACGCAATGCGTGCCTGAATGGCATCCTGTGCAAACTGAATTGCTTCCTGTCGATCAGTATCACTATGACATAACATTTCCATCATTCGAATCGACATCGGGGCATGTGTACCCTCATCAAGATGCACATGACGTTCAAGATAATAATGAAACGTCGGGGCCTGCAATTTGTGAATATCCATTTCCTTCAGAATATGACGAAACATATCTGGGATGATGTGTTCACGTCCCAGCGCCAGTGCGGCCGCCACGGCATGGGGTTTACCTGACTGAATAAAATCAAACGTCGAACGGGTAAACTGACGCGAGGCAGCGGGAATATGGGCTGACTGTAAAGCGACATCAATACCTTTCGCTTTGACAATCTCTAAAAAAAACTTGATGGGTTGAGTATCGGCACCGATCTCTTCCATGGCGGCACAATACATTTCAAAATGACTGGAGTAGGTCTTGCCATGCTGTGTCTCATCACACTCTTCTTCGAGCACCAGTTCGGTAATAAAACGTTTTACCTGGCTATCGCCATTTGGCACCCAGGGATAATCGGTCGTCGCAACCTGATGCTGTAGATATTTTACCAGCGACATAAAATCCCATACAGAAAATATATGATGTTGCATGAACAAACGTAAGTCGTCGATATTATCGATGGCACTATAGATAGGATGGTTATCCAATTGTCGTTGTAGTGGTGCAATGGTTTGCAGAGCGAATGACATGGGAACCTCAAAAAAATTCACAGAAATATTGATATCGGCCTTAAAAACAATTTCTCAAGTCTACGATTAGCCCTTTTCACTCTATTAGGTCTAGAACCAACATCTTAATTGCCTTTCTGAAACACGCAAGCTTCGTAATGATACAAATAAAAGCTGGCGATCTGTGGTAGGATACATATCAACCACCACTTAGTGGGGTCCTCTCGCTGACATGCGGCTATATCAGGCTGGCACGATTCCGTTGCTTCCTCTAGGTCAATAGAGGAAATATTATGTCCATCGTACCCCCATTACCACCACATGTTCGCCCGTATTCGCAACAAGCACCCCCTGAGACGACAAACCGCATATCTTCGGTTGTTCCACTCACTACACCATTAAATTCGCACAATACCAAGCTACACCCTGGCACTGCCAAAAAATTATCGTTATCTGCAGTACTCGCAAAAGAAGCCCTTCCACAACGAACGACAACTGCTATCGTTTATTGCGAAGCCAACTTTGGCAAGCTCGACGGTAAAACGGCTAACGGACTCACTCGTCACTCAGAGAAATATCAGATACTATCTGTCATTGATAGTGAAAATGCCGGCCTTGACGCGGGTACCGTTCTCGATAACACACCCAATGCTATTCCCATCTTTCATGATCTCGCCGCCGCATTGAAACAAACCAGCGGTATACCGGATTACTTTATTTTTGGTATGGCACCGTCCAGTGGTATGTTGTCCACACAGGAACGAGGTGTTGTATTAAAAGCCATCTCGCATGGCATGAATATCGTCAATGGTCTGCATGAATTCTTAAATGATGACCCTGAGTTTGCGGCTGCAATTACCAAAAATAATGTTCACATTCTGGATGTTCGAAGGCCACGGGCAAAAAAAGACTTAAGACTCTTCAATGGTCGAATTAACAACGTCACCTGTCCGCGCATCGCAGTACTTGGTACAGACGGTGCTATCGGTAAGCGCACTACCGCCACTATCCTGACTAGCGCACTTAAAGAACGCGGTATTCATGCCGTGATGATCGGCACTGGTCAGACGGGTTTGATTCAAGGGGCACGGTACGGCATAGCACTCGATGCCATCCCTTCACAGTTTTGCTCAGGTGAAATGGAAGCTACCATTGTCGACGCTTTTGAAGCTGAAAAACCCGACATCATTATTATTGAAGGCCAGGGCGCACTAAGTCATCCCGCTTATCTGAGTTCAAGTTTTATTCTTCGTGGCAGCCAGGCCAATGCCGTTGTACTGCAACACGCACCAGGACGGCAATATCGTTGCGACTTTGAAAATATCGAAATGCCAACGCCTGCATCCGAGATTAATCTCATTCAAACCTTTGCAAACACCAAGGTTATCGGACTCACCATCAACCACGAAAACATGACCGATACTGAAGTCAGTAATGCGATCGTGCAGTACGAAGATGAACTCAATATCCCGACCACCGACGCGTTGACACGTTCACCGGATCGTCTGGTTGATATGGTCCTTGCTGAATTCCCCATGCTTAGAGAGAAACTAACCGCGCACGTTCAATGAACGCACCACGATTAGAGATTGATCTCGGCAAAATTCATCACAACGCACGCACACTCGTTGAATTACTAAGCCCTAAAGGCATTACCGTAACCGGTGTGACAAAAGCCTTTCTTGGTTTGCCTCAGATTGCGAGCACTCTATTACGTGCCGGTATTCGTACGCTTGGCGACTCACGCATTGAAAACATACAAACCATGCGTCATGCCCAACTTGATGCGTCAATGGAACTCATACGTTCACCGATGCTGAGTCAGATAGATCAAGTGGTAGCGCATGCAGACATCAGCCTTAACTCAGAGCTGGATGTCATCCGCCAACTATCAGTAGCCTCACAAAAAATAAAATGCACTCATGGTGTCGTGCTTATGGTTGAGCTTGGTGATTTGCGTGAAGGCATTATGCCGTCTGATCTGGAAAATGTTGTCCGTGAAATACAGCATTTACCAAATATTGAAATCATTGGCATCGGCACGAACCTCGCCTGCCGTAGTGGTGTATCACCCGATGCCAAAAACATGTCGGAACTGTCTGCCCTGGCCGATACCATCGATGCAAGCTGCGGCACCAATTTCCGCATTGTCTCTGGCGGTAATTCCGGCAATCTTCAGTGGGCACTGAGTACTACAGACACCGGGCGAATCAATGATCTCCGTCTGGGTGAATCCATTCTACTGGGATGCGAAACACTACATCGCCAACCTATCGAAGGATTATATACCGACGCCATCACACTCGTTGCCGAAGTAATAGAGTCAAAACTAAAACCCGCACAAGCATGGGGCACGATTGCACAAAACGCCTTCGGGGAATCTTTGGCTGAGACTAAAGCCGGCAACATTTCACAGAGTATTCTCGCGATAGGCCATCAAGACATTGATCCTGCCGGACTGTCTACAACGGCGAATATTAAAATTCTGGGAGCGAGTAGTGATCATCTTATTGTTGTCTCTGATGACTGTCTGCCAATTGGGTCGGAGATTAGATTTCAACTCAACTACAGCGCACTCGTCCGCGCGATGACATCACCCTTTGTAATAAAAGTAATAAGTACGCCGTAGCATCGTCCGCCAAAAATACGATGAATTATCTTCAGAATGAATCGGATGGGTCGTACAACATACTGTCATCTTTACGCAGAATAGCATTCGGAGGCATCTGAATATAAAAACCTTTTTCCTTTATTGATGCGACGACATCTTCAACCTTAACGCGCGCCAGCTTTCTGTCCGGCGTCAACTCCAGCTCCATGACTTTTTCCAATCGACCTGTAAGCTTGTCCAGGCCATCCGGTAAGTCAGCAAGTAGCTGTTCTTCATCTTCCTTAAGCGGTACATAAAGATACATTTCAACTTTTTTACTGCAACGAAAAATAACACACTTCATAACACACCTATAACTTACGATATTCGTTCAAACAATAAATCCCAAACACCGTGACCCAGACGATGGCCGCGTTGTTCAAACTTGGTAAGGGGACGATAGTCCGGTCGCTCGGCATATTCACCTCCACCAGACTGATTCACAACACCTTCCGCTTCTGACATCACCATCATCATATGCTCTGCATAATCCTGCCAGTCGGTTGCCATGTGAAAGACGCCACCGATGTTTAATTTTTGTCTCAACAATTCAACAAATGGCTTTTGCACAATGCGACGTTTGTGATGCTTCTTTTTGTGCCAGGGATCAGGGAAAAATAATTGCACACGATGCAATGATACATTCGGAATCATTTGCTCTAGCACCTCGACGGCATCGGCACAAATAACACGAAGATTACGGATCCCATCCTGTTCAATTTGTAACAACAGATTGCCAACACCGGGGCGATGCACTTCAATACCAATATAGTTGAGCTCAGGATTGGCCTTGGCCATTTGTGCCAGTGAAGCACCATTACCAAAACCAATTTCTATAACCGTCTCAGCCTCACGGCCAAACAAACCTGGCAAATCAATAAGCTGATCTCTTTGCTCAATACCAAACTGTGGCAACAACTCGTCCAGTGCACGTAACTGACCTTTGGTGAGGCGGCCTTCACGGCGCACGAAGGAGCGTATACGACGATAAAATGGTGTTTCATTTGACATTTTTTTAAACCACAGAGGGCACGGAGGTACACAGGGGTTTTAATGGATAAGACGTTTGATAATATTCCAAACTCTGCCACTCAGTAGTAGAGTAGAGTTCCATTTGATCTTTATTTGAACCACAGAGAACACGGAGGTGCACAGAAGTTTTAATGGATAAGACGTTTAATACCATGTTTAAGCCTTGGCACATTAAAGTTGATCAATAAACCCACTTTTGTTTTACTCAATTTAAGATATGACAATAGCTGCGCTTCATGAATAGGATGCAACTTATCTACCGACTTTAATTCTACGATTACTTGATCTTCCACCAACAAATCAAGCCTATATCCCGCGTCTATCTCAATATCCTTATATTGAATGGGAAATACTAACTGACTAACAACCTTTAAACCTGCGTTAACCAATTCATGTTTTAAACAAGCTCATAGGCGCTTTCCAAAAGACCAGGTCCCCGCGTTGAATGTACTGTCATTGCCGAATCGATAATCAAACCACTAATCTTATTAATCTCCATTAGGACCTCCTTGTCCATATGGTTTTATAAATGAATTTCTCTGTGTACCTCAGTGCCCTCTGTGGTTCAGAGTATTAGAAAAAGGTCCCCTCCAGCGGTGACGAGGCACTCGCGTAACGTTTACGCGGCATACGTCCTGCGAGAAAAGCTTCACGCCCGGCCTGAATACCTTTTTTCATTGCCGAGGCCATCAAAACAGGATTTTGCGCGGCGGCAATCGCCGTGTTCATCAGGACACCATCACAGCCGAGTTCCATTGCCATCGCCGCATCACTGGCCGTACCCACACCAGCATCGACTAACACCGGCACCGTTAATTCTTCAATAATAAAACGGATATTGTACGGATTACGAATGCCCAGACCGGAACCAATCGGCGCCGCCAGCGGCATCACCGCCACACAACCCATGGCTTCCAATTCCTTGGCAATCAACAGATCATCACTGGTATACACCATCACTTTAAAACCATCTTTGATCAGCACTTCGGCGGCCTTAAGCGTTTGCAGTACATCAGGGAACAGGGTCTTTTCATCACCAAGCACTTCTAACTTCACCAGATCGTGCCCATTGAGCAGCTCACGCGCCAAACGGCAGGTGCGTACCGCGTCATCCGCCGTATAACAACCTGCCGTATTGGGCAGAATGGTGTATTTATCCGGCGGAATGGCATCAAGCAAATTCGGTTCATCGGGATTTTGACCAATATTTGAACGGCGTACTGCCACCGTAATAATCTCAGCACCACTGGCTTCGGTGGCTAAACGAGTTTCTTCTAAATCTTTGTATTTGCCAGAACCGACTAAAAGGCGGGATTGATATTCTTTACCGGCAATAATCAAAGGGGTGTCGCTATTTACTGAATCTGTCATGACTTGTCTCAAATACATCATTTCGCCGCAAAGGCAGGAAGTCTAAAGGAGGGGGATTATACCTCAGCCACCACCCACTGCGTGGACGATTTCAATACGATCGCCTGCTTGCAGGGCGTGATCCGCATACGTGCTACGAGGCACAATCTCCAGATTGACCTCCATGGCGATACGACGGCCTTCAAGTTTCATAGCACTCACCAGTTGAGCGGCCGTATAGCCTTCGGGGACGTTTCGGCTCTCGCCGTTCACATTTATTTCCATATTGCATAGCCTACTGGTGCCGACATTATGGGTCAATTCCCCCAAGGGGTTAATGTTTTGACATGTGTCTGACACACCCTACAATGGATGCGCGATACAGATATGACTCACTATCCTATATGGAGGATGATACCGTGTATTCTTTAGATGAACTCAAACAACAAAATAAAGACATCCGTGAACTCTGTGACGTGCTGTCTGTTTTGATTGAGCATACCGAGCTACACAGTAATCCGTATCTCTGTGATTTGATGCAACGCTTTAAGGAAAAAGTCTGGATACATCTGGTATTTGAGGATAACACCGTCTATGCCGCACTCTTGCGCCATAGCGATGGCGCAATTAGCCAAACGGCTAAAGCCTTTCATGACAGTGCTCGCGAGATAAAACACCGCTTCTCCGGTTACGTAAAACACTGGTGCAAAGCCGCCGCTAGCGATGCAGAACATCAAGCTTTACAGGAAGAAAGCCGCGACATCTTTCAGTTAATCATGGGACGGGTACGTTACGAAGATGAATACATATTCCCGTTGGTAGAAAAACATACGCAATAAAAATTTCTTTTAGACCCAGGACTATGAAAAAATTCTTTAAATGGCTGAGCATTATTATAGGGACAATCATTGGATTGTTTGTCGCACTCATTATCGCCCTCCCCATTCTTATCGACCCCAATGATTTCAAAAATGAAATTACGGCCAGTGTAAAAAAACATACCGGACGCGCCTTAACGATTGAGGGTGACATTCAACTTTCAGTTTTTCCCTGGCTCGGATTACAACTGGGTAAAACACAACTCAGTAATGCACCTGGCTTTGGCCAACAACCGATGTTGCAACTGGATAACATTAAGCTTGGCGTCAAACTGTTGCCTCTGCTACGACAAGAACTGCAAACAGATGAAACAACACTCGATGGCTTGCAACTCTATTTGCAACGTAAGGTCAATGGCAAAACGAACTGGGATGATCTGGTCAGTACAAATCCACCTGCGGCATCCACAACTACACCCGCAAAATCCAAAACAACAACACCTGCACCACTGGCAGCACTTGCCATTGGCGGCCTCCAGCTCAAAAATGCCAGTGTCACCTGGGATGACAAGTTAACAAAACAACGTTGGCAGATCGCTAATCTTGATTTGAGTAGCGATGCTATTCAATGGGGCAAAACCTTCCCCATCAAACTCTCTCTTTCAGCCGAAGCAAAACATTTACAGGCGCGCAGCGAACTAAAACTGGCCAGTGACATAACACTCTATAAAGATAAACGCGTCCAACTGGACAACCTAAAACTCGCCCAACAAATCTGGCATCCACAACTGCCAAAAACACCATTGGATTTAACTGCCACACTTCAACAACTAACGATAAATACCGGCAAGCAAACGTTAACATTAGAAAAACTGCAATTAAACAATGCAGGCCTTACGCTTCAGGCAAGCGCCAACATCAACCAGTTATTTGATGCACCACAGTATCAGGCCAGCATTAATGTCCCTGAATTTAATCCACGTCAGGTAGCAACAGCGCATAACATTGGCTTGCCTGAAGATTTACCCAAAACCGCGCTCACAAAATTACAAACACAGCTCACACTGAAAGGGAATGCAAACAGCATCGCCATCAATAAAATTTCACTGCAACTGGATAATAGTCATTTAACCGGTAACGCCTCATTACCTGGTTTTTCGCCACTTAAATACCGTTATCAACTTGCGCTGGATACTTTTGATATTGATGCCTACCAACCGGCATCGGCCAAAAAACCGGTTGCGGCTACCCCTGCCGCTGGTGCCGCCGCCGCAACACAACTGCCCATGGCGCTATTGCGCAGCCTTGATATACAAGGCCAATTAACCATTGGCCAATTAAAAGCAAGCAACCTCGTCATTAAAAATATCAAGACACAACTTAAAGCACAGAATGGACAACTTCGCTTACACCCGCTGCACGCACAATTATATGCTGGTACCTACTCGGGTGATTTACAATTGGATGCCAAAGGCAAACATCCTCTTTTATCAACCAATGAGCACATTAAAGGTATTGCCCTTGGCCCCCTGCTAAAAGATCTTATCGGTGATGACAAATTACACGGCACCACCAATTTACAGGCCAAACTCACGACCCGTGGTGCTGACTTGATGAATATGCGTCAACAACTCAACGGTAGTATTTCTGCCAACATGAAAGATGGATACCTTAAAGGGGTTGATATCGATTACGCCGAACGAAAATTACGTGCGAAAATAAAACGTCAGCCCGCCCCGGCCAAACCCACAAAACCCCAAACGGGCTTTAGCAAACTCGTCGCGAACTTTGACCTCCACCAGGGGATCGCAAAAACCACAACCCTTACGGCACAACTGCCCCATGCGCGCATGAACGGCACGGGCAATATTGATCTGGTACAAGAACGACTCAATATGACCTTAAATTTTAAATTCAGCGCCAAAGTTCAGGGACAGTCTGGCAAAGCCTATGATGAACTGGATCGTGTTTCATTACCGGTTCACATAAAAGGCCCATTTACAAAGCTCGACTATGATATTGACTTCGACGCGGCATTAAAAAGTATTCTTAACCAAAAACTCGATAAGAAAAAATCTGAGGCTAAGGCAAAGTACGAGCAAAAGCTCAAGGACGAAAAACAAAAGCTAAAGGAAAAACTCGATCAAAAAGCCGATGACTTTCTTAAGAAATATTTTAAACGTTAGTGTTTTTTGTTTTTCTTATCTCTTGTGTCTTCCCGTCGCACAGGCTGGCGAGGTTATTCATTCGTATGTGGACTATCAACAGGGACACTATTTATTAAATCTTGAAATGCGCATTCATGCACCTGTCGACAATGTTTATGCTGTATTGCTCGACTTTAATGCACTGACTGAGCTAAACGATTCCATCAAGGTCAGTCAATTACTGCTAAAGCATAAAAATGAATACACCGTACTGCTGGAATCAAAAGGCTGCATCTGGTTTTTTTGTCGCCGCATCAAACAGGTACAGGTTGTCACTGAAATGGGCAACGGTTATTTACACTCCATCACGGACCCTAGCCAAAGTGATATGGCCTCTGGCAAGGTGCTCTGGCATGTTCGTCCTGACCAACAAAACACTGAGCTCACATTGATTACCTATAGCGCCGATTTTGAACCCGACTTTTTTATCCCGCCCCTGATTGGCCCGTGGCTCATGAAAAAGCGGTTGCTCAAAGAAGGCCGAAAAACGGTGAATGGTATTGAGCTCAAGGCACAGCATGCGCCCAGGTGAATTTCAGCGTCGTTTATTAAAATGGTTTGACCATCATGGTCGCCACGATCTGCCGTGGCAAAAAAATCGCACCCCTTATCGTGTCTGGGTCTCCGAGATCATGTTACAACAGACGCAGGTCAGCACAGTCATTCCCTACTTTAAGACGTTTATGCAGCATTTCCCCAACCTCAAACGATTGGCAAGTGCTCCAATAGACGACGTATTGCACCTATGGACCGGACTCGGCTACTACGCCCGCGGTCGCAACTTGCACAAAGCGGCGCAAATGATTCAGACCGAGTTCGGCGGGCGATTTCCTCGCGATCTGGAATCGGTCATGTCATTGCCGGGCATCGGTCGCTCCACCGCCGGTGCCATTCTGGCGCAGGCCTGCGAGCAAGCTGAGCCCATACTGGATGGCAACGTCAAACGGGTCCTGAGCCGCTTGCATGCCGTCGAAGGCTGGCCGGGGCTACCGCAGGTGGAGCAGCAATTGTGGAAGTTGGCAGAGCACTACACACCCAAAACACGCATTGTCGACTATACCCAGGCCATCATGGATCTGGGGGCAACGCTTTGTAAACGTGGCACGCCAGATTGTCTTGCCTGTCCTCTCTCCAGCGGCTGCGAAGCACACCAACTGGGGCGCGAGGCTGAATTTCCACACCGCAAACCGCGCAAAACGCTGCCATTAAAAACAACCCGCATGCTGCTGCTCGAAGATAACCAGCAACAGTACCTATTGGTACAGCGACCGCCAGCTGGGATATGGGGTGGGCTCTGGAGTTTGCCCGAATGCCCGGAGCAAACTGACATCAATCAATGGTGCCTGGAGCAGTATGGGCTGGATATTAAAAGCAGCCAGTCCTTACCAAGCGTACAACATGCTTTTAGCCATTTTCGGCTTGAGATTCTGCCCATCCATGCCCAAGTCAGGCCAGGTGCCCAGCGGGTACTGGAACCTGCCAGCACGCACTGGTACAACCTGAATCAGCCACGCCGCCTGGGACTGCCTGGCCCGGTGAAGACCTTAATCGAACAACAAAGGAACAAAACATGACGCGAATGGTGAACTGTATAAAGCTCGGTAAAGAAGCAGAAGGGCTGGATAATGCGCCCTATCCCGGCGAACTGGGACAGCGCATATTAGAGAATGTCTCCAAAGAGGCCTGGAAAGGCTGGCTGGGACACCAGACGATTTTACTCAACGAAAATCGACTCTCACCCATCAACCCCGAACACCGTGCTTTTCTCGAAAAGGCCATGGAAAACTACTTTTTCGGTAATGGCGCCGAACTGCCACCAGAGTTTACGCCCGGTAACTAGTCTGCTGAGACTTGACGATACCTGCCTGATCGCGTCTAATACGCCGCTCGCGCGAAGGACCTGACCCTCGCACGTCAGATTTGCCCAGGTAGCTCAGTCGGTAGAGCAGGGGACTGAAAATCCCCGTGTCGGCAGTTCGATTCTGTCCCTGGGCACCATCTTCAACACTAGTCGACAAATCGCCTGTATGCTTATGACCTCAAACCATGTGCAGCAACGCATCGAAGCCATGTGCCAACAGGGCTGTGATGCTGTCCGAAGTTACATCAATGCCATGGAAGAGCATCTTCCCCTGAGCCAGCTCGACGGCCTAGACGCCACTGAAAAAGACCGTGTCCTGACTGAACTCAAAGCCATCATGTCCGTCTATGATCGCCCCGGTCACGATTAGTCAGTAGAATGTCCGCATCATGGGACCACACAGCAAACTTCAAAATGATTAACTGGCAACAAATCGATATCGTATTACTCGATATGGATGGCACTCTACTGGATTTAAACTTCGATAATCATTTCTGGCAGGAACATGTGCCGCTACGCTATGCCGAAAAACACGGCATCGACATCCCCGAGGCCAAAGACGCTCTGTTCCCTATGTATCGCAAAGCCGAAGGGACAATGGACTGGTACAGTGTGGATTACTGGACGAACTCGTTACAGATGGATATCGCCCAGCTCAAAGCAGAAATAAAACACCTAATCGACATTCATCCCTATGTCATCCCATTCCTGGATCGTCTAAAAGAGATTGGCAAACAATCCATTCTGGTGACCAATGCACACCAAAAAAGCCTGATGTTGAAAATGGATGAGACACAACTGCACAATCATCTGGATCACATTATATGCGCTCATGACTTCGGTATGCCAAAAGAAGATCAGGCCTTCTGGGACAAACTCAAAGCCGTGCATCACTTTGATAATAAGCGCACCCTGTTTTGTGATGACAGCCTGCCGGTACTGCGATCAGCAAGGCAATATGGGATAGAAAATTTACTGGCGATTTATAAACCGGATAGTCAAAGACCGGAGAAGGATACGGAAGAGTTTGAGGGCATTACGTATTTTAGGGAAATCATGCCTTGAATAAAAATAGTTACCAGGACCGAGGGACGAAGTCTTAGTATCATAATAAGAAATCAACCTCTCTCCTCGATACTCACCCCTGTTATTTAATCTGTGAACCGCTTATCCCAATTCTTAAAGCGTTTACGACAATACTTCAACAAGGCAGCATAATCTTCAAAAAACCTTTCAAAACCTTCCTCTGCTGGCGCATCATATTCACAAAAATCATTTTTATAGTCCCGACATAATTGTGGACGCTCTTCATAATTAGTACAACGTCCGTCCTTGCCTAAAAACTGGCAGGGATTGTTCACCAGAAGAAACCAGCCATCTTCGTCTTTGTAAATCTGCGTATTCTGATGTGTCATCTGCCATAACATATGATCAAAATCATCCATCGAACGAGGTGTATCCAGCTCTTGTGTAAAATAGGTGCAACAAATCGTCCGTGTGCACAAATCACACTTGTTATCGGTATTTTCCACCTTGAGAGGAATATAAGAATCTTGGGCAGACATTGACTCACCACATGCATATAATAGAGTACGGCAGTATATCAAACTTAACGAAGAAATAAGGTGCCGATTTTCCTTACAAATTCAGCATGACAAAACAAGACTCGACACAACTACTGCACAACCCCGAATTTGGACAAGCCCTTATCCGGCTATTCACCTGGGTTGTTGTCTCTCTCTACATCGGTTATGCGATGTCGAACGATATCTATGAAGAGAAATATCTTAACTATCTTATTTTCTGTTCCGTCTTTCTGCTCTTTTCACTATTTGTTTTGTTTAGTATTTTCAAATGGCGTCATTGTAATTTTCGAACCTTTCTAACCATCCCGCTGGATTTTGGCACCATCAGTTATGCCATGATAATGACAGGAGATGGCCCCTTCAGCCCTTACTACATGTTTTATCACTGGGCCTATATCAGCTACGGCGTACGTTATGGCAGCAGCCAACTCTATGCTGCTGCTGGTGCAAGCCTGCTGGGCTACACCACCGTCATCCTGCATTTTGATACCTTATCAGTACACCCTCTGCAGGCCGGTGCCTACCTGTTCTTCCTGGTTCTTATTCCACCTTATTTAAACAGCATGATTCGAAACCTAA
>Ga0316204_10001395_pt1 | contig 65962 bp, 58 predicted proteins | sample 6monrhotite_MG_2_FD_205661 | JGI IMG/M metagenome (GOLD analysis project Ga0316204, IMG submission 205661) | Microbial mat bacterial communities from mineral coupon in-situ incubated in ocean water Damariscotta River, Maine, United States -... | ecosystem: Environmental > Aquatic > Marine >... | reverse complement strand
CTGTTGCATCTATCAACAAACACAAATTAAATTTTGAAGAGAGCCATCATTTCAAGGCTTTGGTAAATAGAAAGTGATGTTGAATGAATTAAAAACGTTTTTTAAGCCCCTTTTAGTTCTACTAAAAAGAAAACGTCTGTTTTTTGGAACTCTCACATTATTGCTGTTTTTGGTCAGCTATTGGAGTTGGTTAGATTATAGGGATTTTATTAAAACCCCCATCCAATTTAATGAGTCAACTCGTTCTCTGCTTTTGCCCAAGGGATTTAGCATTAACCATTTAGCTCATCAATTACAAGATCAAGGTTTAATTGCAAACCGATATTACCTAAAAATTTTAGCTTATTTGAATCCAGAATACAAAAATTTAAAAGCAGGAGAGTATCAATTAGAAGCAAAAATGACCCCTGTTCAATTACTGACGCGATTGACTCAGGGGCGGGTGGTTCAATATGCGTTTACTATAATCGAAGGGCAGACAGCGTTTGAAATTCTAAATAATTTAAAGGCTGAAACTCGCTTACTACCTTTAGAGCAATCCGATCCCGCATCTCTACTCTATGCTCTGCAAATCGACTTTTCTAAACTTGAAGGCTGGTTTTATCCCGAGACTTATTATTTCACCAAAGGTGAATCCGCTCTATCTATTCTCAAACGTGCGACCAGTGACATGCAAAAGGCTCTGCAAGAAGAATGGCAGAATAGAGCGCTCGATTTACCGTACAATGATCCCTATGAAGCTTTGATTATGGCTTCCATTATAGAAAAAGAAACCGCTATAGCGTCTGAGAGAACCAAAATTGCGGGGGTTTTTGTCAGGCGTTTACAAAAGAAAATGCGATTAGGAACAGATCCTACTGTTATTTATGGCATTGGTCCTGGCTTCAATGGTGATATTACTCGTAAAGATCTACGTACACCAACGGCTTATAACACCTATATCATAAAAGGTCTTCCACCAACGCCTATTGCTATGCCGAGCAGAGAAGCTATTTACGCCGCACTGCATCCGGATAATAGCCAGACGCTCTATTTCGTTGCGGATGGGACTGGAGGGCATTATTTTAGTGAAACCTTGACAGAACACAATCAAGCGGTAAAAAGAATGCTCGACAGAAATAGACAATCGAAAAATCAGTGAATAAATCGGGTCTGAATATCTCTGAATCCGAATAACGTTGAATCTGAATAATCTCGACAATTTAGCGCGCAATAACGTAAAATTCATTTTTTAAAATAAGTATTTGAAAGATGAATATATGACTCAAGCAAAAGGTATGTTTCTCACCCTAGAAGGCAGTGAAGGTGTCGGAAAAACCACTAGTCTTAAATTTGTACAAAAATATATTGAATCTCTGGGTTATCAAGTTTTGATCACCAGAGAGCCAGGCGGCACGCCAATGGCAGAAGAACTAAGAGATATTCTTTTATCTGAACGAGAAGAAAAAGTTGAAGCCAATACTGAGTTGTTGTTGATGTTTGCGAGCCGTTGCCAGCATGTTAGCCAAGTGATCAAACCGGCTCTAAATGCCGGAACTTGGGTTATCTGTGATCGTTTTGTTGATGCCAGCTTTGCCTATCAAGGGGGAGGTCGGGAGCTAGGGTTTTCTCGCATTGAGAAATTAGAAAAATGGTGTTTAGACGATTTTAAACCAGATGTGACATTATTATTGGACATGCCGGTTGAAGAGGGAATTACTCGAACTAAAAAACGTGGTAAAGCGGATCGCTTTGAGACCGAAAAAATGGCTTTTTATGAACGAATTCGCGCGGCATATTTAAGGCGGGCGGAGGAAGATCCAGAACGTATTCATGTTATCGACGCAAGCCCTGATATCACCACAGTGCAAAACTCGTTGAAAACGATTCTTCAAAATCGTTGTGTTTAACTGAGCTGCGCTGAGCATTATTATGCCTAATAGCGATCAACAAGTAATTCCCGGCTTTTTCTCTCCTCAGCATATCTGGTTAGAAGAAAGTTTTGCACACGTTGCCAAATCGTTTGATGCAAACAAATTGCCCCATGGATTATTATTGGTTGCGCCTAACCAGTCCGGCAAGGCGTTATTCGCTGCAAGTTTGGCTAAGTCGTTGCTCTGCATGCAAACAGTGCAAAAACTAAATAAAGCCTGTGGGCAGTGCAAAAGTTGTAAGCTAGTCGATGCACAAAGTCACCCCGATCTATCTCAAGTTGATTGTCTGATCGACAATAAAGGTAAACAAAAAAAGTCTATTGGAATTGATCAAATTAGGCAGTTGACGAGTAAATTGGTCGAGACCCCACAATTGAGCGGTTGGCGTATCGCTAGTATTAGTTCTGTTGAAAAAATGACTCGAGGCGCATTTAACGCAATTTTAAAAACGCTGGAAGAGCCCGGTGATAAAACATTAGTCTTGATGCTGGCAAATAGCTTACAACAAGTGCCAGCCACTATAAAAAGCCGCTGCCAACTATTGCGTTTAAAATTAACCGATAACCAACTCGTACCCTGGCTAATTCAAGCTGCACAGTGCGATGAATCGACAGCAATACAAGCATTAAATCAATGTCACTTTGCACCATTTGCCGCATTAAGTTATATAGAAGACGGAACGGAAAAAATTCTTGCATCCGTTAATCAAGGATTAGATGCTATTTTAGCGAACCAATTAACTGCCGACGATTTTTTAATGAAGTATTCTCATTTGGATGATGAATTATGGTTGCAGCTAGCAAAATATTTTCAAAATGTTCAGCTATCTGTACTAGAATTTAACCAAGGCATTTATCAGGGAATTCCCAAGACTATTGCTAGTCAGCTTTACGCTCAATTGGTCGAGTATAATCGAGCACAATGCGCAGGTAGTAATTTGCAAACAAACCTACAATTAGAGGCGATTTTAATTCAATGGTTTGAAATAGGGCGAAAAATAGTCCATTATTCAAATAGATAATACGAACCGCCCAACTAAGAAGCAGAAGTTAAGTTTTATGGCTAATCCGGCTCCAGCGCCCAAACACGGTATATTACAACTCACCATTAAAGACAAAGGAGCGCTTTACGCCGCTTACATGCCCTTTATCCAAAATGGTGGATTGTTTATCCCCACCAATAAACAGTACTCATTGGGAGATGAAGTTTTTATGCTATTGACCCTAATGGACGAGTCAGATCGACTTCCAGTTGCAGGTAAAATCATCTGGATCACCCCCAAAGGCGCTCAAGGTAACAAAGCAAGCGGTATAGGTGTACAGTTTAGCGACCAAGATAAGGGCGTTACTAGAGGCAAAATAGAAACTCATTTGGCTGGTGTATTAGAATCAGACCGTATTACCCACACGATGTAAAAAAGCATTCAACCGCACTTCGTTAATTCAGACACTAAACTAGTGACAAATCCATAATCAAATCCAAAGATAAATTCCTATGTTAGCCGACTCGCACTGTCATTTGGATCGTATTGATCTGACTCCTTTCGATAATCAATTCGAAAAAGCAATTCAAGCAGCCAATAAAAAGGGCGTAGAGCATTTTCTCTGCGTGGCGATCAATGCAGAAAATCAAAAAGCGGTTATCGATATTGCTGAAAGTCATCCCAATATTCATGCCTCCGTTGGCATTCATCCACTTTATACCAAGGGCGAGTCCGCAAGTGTAGAATCATTATCCAAAATCGCAGCGCATCCTAAAGTGGTAGCGATTGGTGAAACAGGATTAGATTATTTTTATGAGGCTGAAAGCAAACAAAAGCAATTGTCTTTATTTAGAACTCACGTTCAAGCCGCAGTTGAAGTCGGTTTACCACTAATAATTCACACCAGAGATGCAAGGCAAGACACGCTTGACATATTGAAGGAAGAGGGGGCGGACAAGGTTGGCGGCGTATTGCACTGTTTTACTGAATCATTAGAAATGGCTCAAGCAGCCATGCAAATGGGATTTTATGTTTCGTTTTCTGGAATTGTTACTTTTAATAATGCTAATGAGATACGAGATGTCGCTAAACAGATCCCACTTGATCGAATCTTAGTCGAAACCGACAGCCCATACCTTACACCCAAACCCTATCGGGGCAAACCAAATTCGCCGATGTATGTTAGTGAAGTGGCTAAACTGATTGCTGAACTTCGTGGGATTAAATATGGTGAGTTTTGCCATATAACGACGGATAATTATTTTCGGTTGTTTCGTTTAAACCAATAATTAATAAGCGTTACAATAGACTTTTGTCCGACACATATAGATTCTTCAACTCACAGACAAAAAAATCCCAGGCTCTTTCGAGTACCTGGGTAGGGGAAGACTGGTAATAAAAACCTTTAAATAGTATTGAGTAAACTAAATAAACTAAAACTAAGTCGATACTCTAAACTTAGTACATATTTGAGGAAATGCCAGTTTTTTTTCAAAAAAATTAGATAAATTACGATAGTTATCTACAATAAAAAGAGAATAATCTATAAATACAGATAGTTACGATTAATATGGGATGTGGAATATAGATTGATAACCACCGCTCAACAACTTATTCATTAAAATCGTACACAATCTAAAAAGCCATTACCGCTATGTACACCTGTCTCTAATTTATCTGTAGACTTGCTTCTTAAGAGATAACCACCGTAATCATGTTTATCTCCAACGATAAAAACACCTAGTTCCGATATTACTTTTTTTAACAACTGTTGCCGATTATTGTTTAATATTAAAACATCGTTTCTTTCTGTAGAATCAATTTTTTTCATTAAAAAATAAGAACGTTTTAGTAGACTAATTCCCGGTAAAGAGTCGCTTTTTGACAGCACATTGCCACCGCCTTCATTTTGATTTTTAAGTAACCAATTTTGATTGTGAAGTAAATGTTGTACTTGATGAATGTCTTCTACTTTTTGGTAGTCTGAACCAAGCGACTGGGTAACGAGTTTAGCATCGCTTAAAGTCATATTAAAATCTTTATGCAGGTGTTCTTCATCGATGAGTGATAACTTCATTTGTAACCATTTGGATGAGGCGACTTGTTGTTCAATAGAGGGACATACTGCCACTTGATGTTTTTCTACCCACTCTCTAAGGTGGAGTAGAGAAGATTCATTTGTTTGATCTTTATAGTCGACGAGATTATATCCACTGCGATAATAAAAAAGGCTGATTTTTCCGTAATTATTAAGATAAAGTGATTTTGATTTTGAGCTTAGATCGTTGTTTAACTGGTTGAAAGTTCGGAAAATAACGGTAGCTCCCAAGTTTTCCAAAGCTTTGGCTAAGTATTGTTGGTCATAAACATTATTTTCCTCTGGCTCAACGACGAAAACAATATTGGGAGCTTTATGGCGGGCAATTTTTTTAGCTTGCAAAAACAATTCATTGGATTGATGTTTAATGGATGAATTTGGGGCTGCATTGCGTAAATAATCATTAGACAAGTGCTGATGTATGCTACTGAGTTGTTCGCTAAAAGGTCCCATACCTGCGGCAATGGCATTACTTTCTACCAGCTTCCAATGGTTATTCTTGTCTAAGAGTAAGTCAAATCGATTAATATTTACCGCTTTGGCACCTATTGCAATATTGTTTTTTATCCTTCGTTCAAGGATTCGCTTAAATTGATATAACAAGTTTGTGTGGTCATTAAAATCTTGTAAGGAGGAAAGTAAGAATGCTGGATTTTTGATAGCTGAGTAGGATAGCTGGCTGAGTGCCTTAGCTGTCAGCAATGCACGCTTAAAATCAGCCTCAAATAGCTGCCAAGGTGTTAAGCTGATGGGGCTGGGGGCGAATTGGTGTAGTCGATCGAGCAGCCCTATTTGGAATTTTTCTTGAAGCTTGTTGACTCGCTGAATAAAACTAGTCTCATTTCTCTTGAGGTCAAATTGAGTGTTGGGCATTAAATTCATGATTGCTCCTAATGAAAAAAACAAAGCTGATATATCTGTACGACATTTGGCAAATCTATTCAGTAATTACGATATTTCCAGAATTGCCAAAATATTATATTTCTAGTACGATCGAAGTGTCAATCCTTTTACAGGTTAATTTTAAAGTGCAATCAAACCCAGTTGAAACACAGCGTTTAATTACTATTGCCGAAAGGATTGCTGAACTAGGTCATCCTACTCGCCTTATGATCTTTAAATACTTGGTAAAATTTGGTCTTAAGGGGGTTCCTGTTGGTGAAATTCAACAACAGTTAGGTATTCCAAGTTCAACTCTATCTCATCATATCGCTAAAATGGTAAAGGTGGGTTTAATAAAACAAATACGTGACAGCAGAACCTTGTTCTGTGTCCCCCAATTTAATTCACTTAATGAGGTAGTTACTTTTTTACAAGAAGAGTGTTGCATTAACGGGTGTTGTTGAGCCTTGGACCAATTCGAAGGGATCGACTATTAAGAGGCAACTATTAAATTGCCAATCGCAAGAAATGCGAAATTCTGTGCGAGATTATTGGTTTGATTTGTGAGAAAATCGTTATTAGTTGGGTGATGAAGTGGGTTTGATCAACTAGGAGAAACAGTGCGAATAGCGGTAGGAAAACCGAATATACTTTAGCGATTATTACTTTTTAGCTATTAACTGTTTGCAATACCGAGGAAGCCCATACACTTGCCTGGTTGAGCTGCGCTAGCTTACGATCAACAAGTTGTTAATTAGTTTTATCCAGTTGAACAAGCGCTTCGTTAATGGCATAGGAATTAAACGCAGGATCTTCGCGATCAATTTCGTAAGGACCAGTCCAATCTTCTGGTGGGGCGATCTCAACGGGAGTTAAAACTTTCCAACCGGTAAACTCCATTTCCTCGATATTGCCATCAAAATTCTGGATTTCGATCATTTGCTTTTCGTAATCAATTGCCACGACTTCAAACAAGCTGTCGTTATCGAAAGGGCGATACCAGTGTCCAATTTCTGCGGATATTTGTCCTGACATCATTACAAGTTCCTCCTCTTTACAATGTCATTCATGAGTTACAGACACACGTTACAAAAAAACTAAATACAACAACGCTCATGCTTAATGATTATACAAAAAGGATAAAATGAAAAGGACTAAATGGTTATATAAAAATAATTTTATATACAAATATTGAATTAGTAATAAATACAATAAGCTAGCGATTGGCGCACGAAAGACTTATGTGCTAACGGGCACTTAGTTGGGCTTCTGGTTTAATATTGGTAGGAATAGGATGTTGAGACAGGCTAGAAAGAAAGCTGTCCTGAGTGTTGCCCAGTTGAGAATAAATCTGCTGATAAGTTAGCACATTTTTGACATATTCACGGGTTTCTTTATAAGGAATTTGTTCAATCCATAAAATACTATCCGAAATTTGATTGTCTTTAAGCCACATATCCACACGGTGTTGACCTGCGTTATAAGCTGCTGTTGCTAAAATCGGGTGACCTTGATAGTGATCGAGCATTTCTTTTAAATGGGCTATTCCGAGTTTAATATTTATTTCCGGTGTCAATAGTTGTTGTCTGCTCTTATATTCTATCGAATTAGTTTTGGGCAGCTTTTTAGCCACTCGCCGAGCCGTGGACGGAGTCAGCTGCATTAACCCTTTTGCGCCAGCACTCGAGGAGGCATCTTCTTTAAAAGCGCTTTCTTGACGGGTGATCGCGTATGCCCAACTAATAGGAATTTGGTGTTTGTTCGATTCGCTTTGAAATAAAGACCTTTGGTAAAACGGAAAGCGTTTTTCTACATCGTCGATCTGTTTACTTTTTGCGAAAGCTAAAATGCTTTGATGTTGCCACCCCCATTGATGGGCAAGTTGAGCGAGAGCTACATATTCACTTGGTGCAGAGATCCTGATCAAATGATTCCATTCGCTACGCGCTTCAGTTAAACGACCAAGCCGATAGAATTCGTAGGCACTTTGGGCATTTCTTCTGCTTGCGAGTTTATCCAATATCTGTGGTTCAATTATTTCAGAATCTATATTCAGTTGAGGTTGCTGCTGCTGATCGAATGCCGCTAAAAATCCGTAGTAACTTCTGTTGGTCGCAAGAGATTTTAATAACCAAGCTGATGTTTTTTTATAACCTGTTTTTTTTGTGGAAATGGCGCGCCAGTAACGCCATTTATCGAGATCGATTGACTGACTATTTTTCTGCCGAGTAATATGCTCAATCAATGACCAATCCTGAGTATTTAGAGCAGAAGACAATAACCATTGATCAATTGAAGAATCCCGCTCATTGTTAAGAGAGATCAGCCAATTTTTAGCTTCTGGTTCATGCTCGATTGCTAAGCTTAAACCAATGGAGCGTTTTAACATGGTAATTTGGCTGTTGTTTAGTTCTAAGCGCTGGTCAAATCTCTTCCAAGCTTCAATTGCTTTTTGGGGATTCTTCCAAGCGAGTTTATTAAGACCTTTAATGACAATGGCTTGCCCTTGTTGGCTAATTTGATCTTTAAAATGGATAGAGAGCAAGTGATCTGGGTGTCGCATCACTTTGATTAAAAGCTCACCAGTTGCTTGATCTGGCGTAGGAAGTTGTTTATTTAAATAGGTCACCAAGCGGTATTGTTTTTTCTCTGCTGCCAATAACATCCGTTGCCAAATAAGTGTTTGGCTTAAGCCACCAGATTTTTTCCAAATTTTAATCAGAGAGTCGCAGGATTTAGGAAGTGAAGTACCAGTTAACCAAATGGATTCAATTTCAGGAAAGATATCGCCTTGAGGTGCTTGTTTTTCAAGCTTAAACTGTAAATATTGGCATTTCAATTTAATGCTGCTGGATGCTTGATAAAATTCGAAAAATGGGTCTATTTGTCGAGTGTCGGCTAAGTACGAAAGCCACTGATATCTCAGTTTGCGGCTGACGACCTGATTATTATGTTGTTGCAAAAATTCAGCGATTTCGTCGCCTAACTCTTCGGACAATTTGTTATCCGATAAATCATTAATTAAACGATCTCTTAGTAGATATTCTTGCAAAGGGTAATCAGCTAGCTTGTGATACAACTGTTTGAATTTTTTAAGATCTTTTTGTTGAACGGCTTTTTCTGCTTGAATAAACAGGCGTTGATTTGAATTGAAATCTTGAATGGCAGCCTGTGCTGATTGACTGGCTAAAACTGAAAATAAAAATACAGCTAAATTCAATTGGATAAATCGTTTCAATCCTATCTCCTGCTTTTTCCTTGAATCTGATCAAATAATAGGCGTAAATGGATAAAATTACTAATTTTTCTTGAGGTATCTTCGGAATTTAATAGGAACAAAAAAGGGTGTACCCACTTAAAAAGTACACCCAAGGCTGGAGGGAAGGTTACGAATGTCGATAAGTGTTTTGTTGCTAGCGGTTTATCGACAATCGAATTCTTTTGGTTTGGCTGAGCCTGTAACTAATTTTGTGCGACTGATACATCTTCTGCAGTAAAGAAGTTAACACTAACTCTTCTGTCCATCGCGTAAGCATCTAAGTCTCCAGTTTCATTAGTCGCTTCTGTTTCACCGTGGGCTTGAATGGTCAATCTTGAAGCGTCTATCCCAAGGGCATCAAATGCTTGCTCTACCGCTTTAGTTCTTGTTTCAGACAGTTTCATGTTGGTCACTTCATCACCGCGAGGGTCGGCATAGCCGTCTAAACGAACTTTTAATTCCGGGTATTCATTCAATATGCCTGCTAGGCGTTCAATCATATGGTTGTCAGTGTCAGACAAAGCTGCTGAGTTAGTGGTAAACATTAGGTTTAAAGTCAAACCTTGCGTGATCCAATCGCTGCCATCAACTTGTTGTGAGCTAGGTTGCATTCCATCTTGTTTTATAGAAGCCAATTCTTGTTGAATCATTTGGTTTTCATCTTGTTGCTTTACCAGTTCTTTTTCTAACTGATTGGCTTTATGAACTTGTTCGCCAGTTAATGAACCTGCGACGCCGCCGATTATAAACCCGATTGGTCCGCCAACTGCTGCGCCTGCAAGAGCGCCAGAAAAGAACCCTATGTTACCTTCTTTACTCGCTTCTGCTTTAACTACGCCGGTGTTGAAAGTAAATGCTAATACGATTGCTGCTGTTAATGTTGCCTTTTTCATGATATTTCCTCTTAGTTTTTAAATGTAAATTAAAGTTGTTTGTTAAAATTGGTGTTATTAGTTTATTACCGTTAATTTGGTTGACCATCCTTGGCGGTTTATCATCCTTGCGTTCTCGGTCAGAGAGTCTTTTGTACTTCTAAACCGTTTTTTAACCCTTTGTTTTGAACACAGTGCTATTAAAACCCGAGTTTCGGGCACTCAAATGGGTAGAAAAAGTTGTTTTGCGGGTAGAATGTGGCAGAATTGTGGCGATTGGCATTAATCGTCGATTACTTGTTTAAAAAGAGGCAAATGGTGGTATAAATAGCGTCATTCGTAAGTATTCAATCTAAAGTAATTTAGGTTTAAGACAATCAGTGAGAAAGAAATGGCAAAAAGAATCGCATTAGTAGAAGACGAAAAGGCAATACGAGACAATTATTCATCATCTCTAAAAAAACAAGGTTATGAAGTTTACGCATACGAAACTAAGCAAGAAGCGATGACTGCTTTTGAAACTCGTTTGCCTGACCTCGCCATATTAGATGTTGGTTTGGGCGATGATCCCGAAGGTGGTTTTGAGCTCTGCCGTTATTTAAGGGCACAATCCTCCTCGCTTCCTATCATTTTTTTAACCGCTTTGGATAACGAGTTCGATACTATTTCCGGCTTGCGACTCGGAGCGGATGACTATTTAACAAAAGATATTAGCCTGACACAAATTATGGTCAGAATATCCGCCCTATTTAGACGTATTGACGCAGTTAAGCAAAACTTGCAGATGAACGATGAGTTTGTGGAAGTTGATAAGTTAAAGTTGGATATCAATCGTTTTACCGCCAGTTGGGACAATAAGCCGATTGAAACAACGCTAACCGAATTTTGGATTTTAAACGCGTTGGCAAAACATCCGGGTCATGTCAAAACGAGAGATCAGCTAATGGAAGCTGCGAAAGCTGTGGTGGATGATAGTACCGTCACATCTCATATAAAAAGGTTAAGGAAGAAAATAGTTGCACTGCAAGCCGATTTCGATCAAATAGAAACTGTTTATGGAATGGGGTATCGCTGGAAGCCTTAGATTTATTTTTGGCTGACTCATTAATTCAATGATAAATTTTCTTAATCCAGCCAGATGGTCACTTAGCCGCAAATTTATTTCAATTATTTTATTGATTTTGTTAATTCCTCTCGCTTCGATTGGATTACTTAAAGAAATTGAAAAAACATTAAAAACAAACTTACGGGATAATTTATTGCTCTCATCTCGGCTCATTAGTAATCAACTTTCGGCTAATCAAAAATGGTTTGAAGAAAGCTTATTGCCAGATTCAAGCAATATTTTGGCAAGAGAATTATTTGTATTTCCTTTGTCAGGTTCTTTTGAACTTGATGGGTATTCCGATGAATGGTTAGACTATGAACCTCATCGAGAAATATTTAAAAAAGAGAAAACCTCGCTTAATATATTATTGGGTAGTTTTAAAAGGCATTTAATCGCATCGATTCATGTTAAAGATCCTCATGTAATCTATCCGTCAGCAGATAGTTCATTAGTTGCAGATCAAATCGAAGTTGAATTCAAAACTCAAAAAGGCGATTATCAGAAAATAGTTTTATCAGCAAGAGCCGCAGGTAACTTTCCAGTCAAAACTAAAAAAAATGGTGCGCTACAAATTGATTGGCGATTTAAGGCCAGCTGGGTGGTCACAGAGCAAGGTTTTAATATCGAGCTGCAATTTCCATCGGGATTCAAGCCTCAACAAATTAGAGTGGTGCATAATAACGTTGACCAACAAGGAGCGATTCGATTCAAGAATGTTCATGCAACGAGTCAATATGATTTGAATCCTTTAGTTTGGCCATCGATTAATTTAGTCAGCTACTTTGACGCGATAAAGCTTTCACCAGCACAAAGGATATGGCTGCTTGATACAGAAGGGCGGGTGCTAGTCTCCAAAGGCGATTTAAAAACAGAAGAAATATCATTCAGTACTAATCCAATACTTCACTGGATTTTGGCAAGCCAATCTGAAATTGAAATCGATCCTAGAAAAAATAACTTGCATTTAGATTCAAAAGAAATTTACCGTGCGTTAAAAGGCGAGCCATCCACACGAATAGAGAATATTCGAAATTCCGATCAATCAATCGCGTTGGCTGCTCTGCCAATTAAAACGAATGATAAAGTTTTTGGTGTGCTGTTACTGGAAGAGAATGTCGCACGAATGCAGATCCCGCAAAAGAAAACCTTAATCAATATGTTTGTGATTATTATTGCTGTTTTTCTATTGGTGATGTGGATTATATTTTGGTATGTATCACGTATGGTTGGACGAATAAAGTACTTGAATAATGCAATCGAGCAAGTGATTGATCAAAGTGGAAGAATGAAAGCGCCACTTTCGCTAGAAATAGAAAAAGGCGATGAGATTGATGATTTATATCGCGCTTTTAGTCATATGGGTTCTAAGTTATATGAGTACAACGATCATCTAGAAAAACTAGCGTCAAGATTATCTCACGAATTACGCACACCGATTGCAATTGTACGCTCATCTCTGGATAATTTGTTATTAAATAGTCAGGATGAGGATGATAAAGAAGTGATTAATCGAGCATTAGAAGGTAATCAAAGGCTTGGTGAAATTATTACTCGAATGCGGCAGGCTTCAGGTGTGAAGGAGGCAATGCAATCGGCAGAAAAAAAAATGATCGACATGAGTGCGTTTTTGCAACAAGTTGTTAAAGGTTATCAGGCTTCGTTTACTCGCTTTGAATTTATATTTAGTTCTGATGTGATTCAAAATAAAAAAAATATATCCCCAGATTTGTTTGCTGAAATGTTGGATAAATTAATTTCAAACGCGATGGAATTTAGTCAAGAAAAAACGCCAATTTTAATTGGCTTATCTCAAGATAAAAAAGGCACTTGTTTGTCTGTGAGCAATAGTGGACCAATTATACCGAAAAAAAATCTTAAACGAATTTTTCAATCCTTAGTTTCTATTAGAACTAATCAGCAAGCCACTGGTACTAATTTGGGATTAGGCTTGTATGTGGTGAGGTTGATTGCTGAGTTTCATGACTTGACAGTTAAGGCTGAGAATTTAGATGATGAGAGTGGGGTGGTGTTTAGTGTTAGCTGGTGATTTCTCTTTTTTGGGGCTTGTCGGTTTTTATAAAATTAATATCGTTTCACAGCGTGGCAAAACGTATTTACAAAATAGATAAATAAACATGAAAAAACAAAAAAAATTATTCATCACAGGAACCGATACTGATGTCGGAAAAACCCTAATCACAACCATCCTAATTGACCAACTCCAAAAGAAAAAACACACAGTCACAGCTTTAAAACCAATCGCCGCCGGATGCGAGCTTGTGGACGGAAAATTGGTCAATATGGACGGATTAATTTTACAACAAACAATGAATCAAAAACTGGATTACCAGCAAGTCAATCCCATAGCGCTAAAATTACCAATTGCCCCCCACATTGCTGCGGAAGAAGAAGGTATCGCTCTTTCGGTAAAAGCGATTCAAAACAAGTGTGATTTCCAACAGTATCAAACCGATTATCTATTGGTAGAGGGAGCGGGTGGCTGGCTAGTACCTCTTAACAAAAAGGAAACTTTCGCAGATTTTGCAGAAGTCGAGTGTTTCGATGTGATTTTGGTAATAGCTATGAAATTAGGCTGTATCAACCATGCGTTACTTACGATCCACAATATACGGGCGAGAGGATTAACGATTGTTGGCTGGATTGCAAATTCAACGTCCCCTGCAATGCCTTATCTGAAAGAAAACATCCAGACTATCAATCAGGCGATCAACGCACCGTTATTAGGTGAAATTCCGCTCATTGATTTAGATATTCCAGAATCCGATAACTTCATCCAAACTGCTAGCGGCTATGTTAATATAGCGGCACTTTTGTAAAACCTGATGATAGAAAGCGTTTCATGGTTAATTTCGGTCAATTTAATTACTTAAAAATCGTACGCAAATCGGGGCGTGGCACCTTTCTCGCTGCTGGAAATCTTGGTGAGTTATTTTTACCAAAGGGACAAACTCCAGAGTACTGTGAAGCGGGCGATAAAATCGAAGTTTTTGTTTATCGAAATTCAGATGATGAAGCTGTTGCCACGACTAAACGACCAAGAGCGAGTGTGGGCGATGTCGCTTGTCTTGAAGTGGTTTCCGTTAACTCCGTAGGTGCATTTTTGGATTGGGGATTGCCCAAGGATTTGTTTGCGCCATTTGGTCAACAAAGTACGCCAATGAAAGTTGGTGAGCGTCACATTGTTGCAGTCTATCAGGATAATACCGGTCGAATTGCAGCAAGTTCAAAATTAAATCGATTCATCAAGGCAGAAACCAGTGGTTTAAAAATGGGGCAAAAAGTCAAGGTGATCGTTGGGGATAGGACGGATTTAGGTCTTAAAATGATCGTCGATTCAAAATTTTGGGGCGTTTTGCATCTTAGCGATATTTTTCAACCTCTAAAATACGGGCAAACTACCACCGTTTATATTAAAAAGGTTCGCTCGGATGGTCGTTTAGATCTGACCTTGAAGGAAATGGGCGGTGATAACAGCAATACTTCGCTTCAAGCAAGGATCCTCACTCTTTTGCAAAAAAATAATGGTTTTTATCCGATTAATGATAAAACTTCGCCGGATGTCATTTACAAAACCTTTGCGGTCAGTAAAAAAGTGTTTAAATCGACTCTCGGTAAGTTGTATAAAAATCGAAAAATTAGTATCGATAAAGACGGGATCAGAATCCTGAAGTAGCGAGTCCTTCTTTTAGTTAAGGAAATTTGTGTATGGCAAAACCCGGCAAAACAGGTCTTTCGCGTATCATCGATGCCACAGGTTATTCCTGGCAAGGGCTTAAAGCGGCATGGAAACATGAAGCGGCATTTAGACAAGAACTGATACTGGCGTTGGTCGGTGTACCTCTCGCTTTTTGGCTGGCTGAGAATCAGTTCGAATTGCTATGGCTAATATTACCCCTATTCATTTTAGTCATCGCGGAACTTGTTAATTCAGCGATTGAAGCCGCTGTTGATAGGATCAGCGGCGAGCATCATGAGCTTTCTGGAAGGGCGAAGGACATAGGTTCAGCGATTGTATTTGTATCGCTTTTGTTGCTCGCAGTCATCTGGTTTGTCGTTCTATATTATTAAGTTACATTTTAGATTACATATAGTCCAGTTATAGTAAATAGTAGTGTTTAAATTATACTCAAAATGAGATAGAGTCGCGGCAATTTAATGGTGCAGCGGTTTTGTACTAAATTTAACAGTATAATTAATAGTGTATTTAAGGAGTAATAGAGTGAGACGATTAATCTTTCCATTAGCTATCGCGTTAGTTTTTGGATGCTCGCCTAGTGAGCAATCAAAAACAGAGTCCAAGCAACCACAAGTTGCTGGTATTAAATTTTTAGAAGAAGTGAAAGCGCAAGCTGGAAAGACCGTTATTCCTTATAAGAAGTATGAATTAGATAATGGATTAACTCTGGTTCTGCACGAAGATCATTCCGATCCGCTAGTGCATGTTGATGTGACGTATCATGTTGGTTCTGGTCGTGAGGAGTTAGGTAAGTCAGGTTTTGCCCACTTTTTTGAACATATGATGTTTCAGGGATCTGAAAATGTTGCGGATGAACAGCATTTTAAATTGGTCACTGAGGCTGGTGGAACAATGAATGGTACGACTAATACTGATCGTACTAATTATTTTCAAACGGTTCCAGCCAATCAATTAGAAAAAATGTTGTGGCTTGAAGCTGATCGCATGGGTTTCCTAGTCGATGCAGTGACCCAAGAAAAATTTGAAGTTCAACGGGAAACCGTTAAAAATGAGCGGGGACAAAGAGTTGATAATCGTCCCTATGGTCGATTAAGTGAGCGAGTTTCAGAAGCACTGTATCCTCCAGGTCACCCTTACTCATGGCCAGTTATCGGTTATATGGATGATCTTAATCGGGCTAACGTTAACGATCTGAAAAAATTCTTTTTAAATTGGTATGGTCCTAATAATGCGACGATTACTATTGGTGGTGATCTCGATGAACAAACGACTTTAAAATTGGCAGTGAAATATTTTGGTTCGATTCCTCGTGGACCAGAAGTGAAGATGCCCGAAAAACCAGCAGTAACCATAGAAGCTGATCGTTATATTTCAATGGAAGATAACGTGCATTTACCGCTTATTTATATGTCATTCCCAACAGTCAGCGTGCGGCATGCTGACGAAGCGCCTTTAGATTTATTGGCGCAAATATTAGGTGGTGGTAAAACGTCATTGTTTTATAAAAACCTAGTAAAAAATCAATTAGCAGTTCAAGCAAGAGTCAATCATCCTTGTGCTGAACTTGCATGTACTTTCAATATGTTAGCACTACCTCATCCTAGTTCGGGTAAAACTTTGGCTGATTTGGAAAAAATAATGCGTGATACGCTTGTCGAATTTGAACAACGGGGTGTTGAACCTGATGATTTGAAAAAAGCTAAAGCGCAAATGGAAGCCAATTTTATCTTTGGCTTACAAAGTGTTCGTGGAAAAGTAAGCCAACTGGCAGCAAATCAAACCTTCACCGGCAATCCGAATTATATTGAGCAAGATATCGTACGTTACGCGAACGTTACCAAAGAAGATGTTGATCGGGTTTTTAAACAGTATATTAAGGATCATCATGCAGTGATTATGAGCGTGGTACCGAATGGAAAAATTGGAGATATCGCCCAGAAAGACAATTTCAAACCGGCAATTCGACAGCTGGTTGAAGAGTCAAAGACCTCAGCCGATGACTTAGCACTTCGTAAAGCAAAAGATTCTTTTGATCGCAGTAAAATGCCTGTTGCAGCAGCGAATGCGCCAGTCGATGTTCCGCAAATGTGGCAACAAGAAACTGAAAATGGTATTCAAATTCTCGGAACATTGAGCAACGAAACGCCAACCACATCCTTGTTGATCAAAATCCCGGCTGGTCATTATTATGAAAGCAAAGACAAAGCGGGTACTGCCTCGTTATTGGTCGATATGCTAAACGAATCTACCACTGAACGTAGTGCTGAGGATATGAGTAAAGCGCTGCAATTGCTTGGCAGTAGCGTTTCGCTTAGCGCTAACAATCTCACCATTAATGTAAATGTGAATGCTTTAACTAAGAATCTTGATGCGACAATGGCTTTGGTAAAGGAAAAGTTATTTAGTCCAGCATTTTTAAGCGATGACTTTATCAGAAATCAGAAAAATGCCATTCAAGGGATCGCTAACAACAAGAAAAATGCTGGATATTTAGCTAGCACCGCTTATCGTCAATTATTAAATGGTGATAATGTTGCAGCTACACCCACTGGAGGAACCGAAAAATCGGTAGCTAAAATTACTCTAGAGGATATCAAGTCTTTTTATGCGACTTATGTTAAACCTAAAGGAACCCAGTTGATCATTGTTTCTGATCAATCTGAAAAGCAACTTCAGTCAAGTTTGGCAGTGTTAAATGGTTGGAAAGGCGCAGGACCTGAATTGGCGTTGGATGTCGTGGATTCAACTTCAGAAAAAGGTGTCATCTACCTAGTGAATAAAGATCAAGCTGCACAATCAGCAATTCGGATCGGTAAGCGGGGTATTAGGCAAGATATTACTGGTGAATTTTATCGCTCGTATTTAATGAACTTCCCACTGGGCGGGGCATTTAACAGTCGTATTAATTTGAATCTAAGAGAGGACAAAGGTTACACCTACGGCGCTAGAACCTATTTTTGGGGCAACAAGTTGAGCGGCGGTTATACCGCGACAGCCGAAGTTAGAGCGGATGTGACTGACAAGTCAATAGTTGAATTTGTTAATGAAATTAGAAACTATCGTGAAAACGGTATTACTGATGATGAACTGATGTTCATGCGTAACGCAATAAATCAGGGCGATGCGCTAAAATATGAAACACCAGGCGCGAAATTAAGTTTTTTGGCGCAGATTTTAGAACACAATTTAACACCTAAATTTGTCGCCGATCGTGCTGAAATCGTTGAAAAAATCAGCGCGAAAGAAATCAACGCATTAGCTAAAAAACATCTCAATATCGATGAAATGTTAATGGTAGTAGTTGGTGATGCCAAAACTTTAAGACCACAGCTTGAAGCGCTAGGTTATGAAGTGATTGATTACAGTATCTAGCCAAAAAGCCTCCTCCCCCTTTTAAAAAAGGGAGGGGGAGGCTTCTTTTCACTAAGAGGGGAGTTATAAACTCGCGCATCCCTAAACTTTCCTTCATTTCTGCCGATAAATACCTATCGAATTGCGAATTGTTCACGATCTCATAGCTTTAGTCGAGAACAGATTTATTGCAGGAGTAGACAAATATGCAGGTAAATAGCGCCTTAAATACAGGCTTGCAAGGCTTTCAAGAGGCTCAATCGCGAGTCAATCAAGCAGCTCAAGATATCGCTTCGCAAAGTGTGAAGGACTCGACTGAAAAAAGCATTGATTACAATGATCTAACCACTTCTTTGGTCGATTTAAAAGTGGCGGAATATGATGCCCAAGCAAATGCCAAAGTGGTACAAACGGCATCCGATGTTTTAGGAACGCTTTTGGACATAGAAGTTTGAAATGTGGATTATGAGTGACAAAATTGATTAAAGTGATATGTTAGTTTCTCCAGCGCCAATTGTTATTCCGGTTAATACCGCCAATTTACCGACGGAATCAGTGGCAGCTGATGCTGCGCAACGCCCGAAAATACCTCAACCACCATCTCCAGCAGAAAGTTCATCAAGCAAAAATTCAACCGAATTTAGTGAGCAGAGTAAAAGCTCGATTGACAATAATCTTACTGCAGAACAAAAAAAAGCGATCAAAGATAAACAACAATCCGATAATCAAAGTGGTGACAAAGAGCAAAACCAATCTTCAGAAAATATTCGTAATGAGGAGCTAGAAGCTGATGACCTACAGCTCGTTAGACAACTACAAAGTAGAGATCGGGAAGTACGTACTCATGAACAAGCACATGCCTCGGTGGGCGGCAATTTAGCAGGTGCACCCAATTTGAGTTTTACTACCGGACCTGACGGTAAACGTTATGCCGTTTCCGGTGATGTTTCGATCGATGTTTCACCAGTTGCAAACGACCCAGCAGCAACTATTAGAAAGCTCGAACAGGTTCAACGTGCAGCACTTGCTCCTGCGAATCCATCCTCGCAAGATTTAAAAGTAGCAGCACAGGCGGCATCTTCAGCTATTCAAGCGCGCAGTGAGTTGAATGTCGAGAGGTTGAGGGAAAACGAAGAAGCTCAAACAGAGAAAGGGAGGTCTGAAAGGAATGTCGAAGAGTCATCATTAGAAGGTAGCCAGAAAACCTCATCGTCCCGAAGTCAACCATTAACGAGTCCAACTGAGTTAGGTGATTTACTTAATCCGGCGAGTGCCAGAAGGCAAGTCGAGCAACTCAATCAAAGAATTGAGGGTTCTGGATCTTTAGATCTATCGAAACAGAGTGGTCAATTCAGTTTAACCGTTTAATAACAACAAATTTAATGTAAATGATTTCTTCTTTGCTCAATCTTGGGTAAAATCTATTCAAATTTCCTTCAGTATAATAAATAATATGCCATTAATTCGCAGTCGTCCTTTTCTGAAATGGGCGGGAGGAAAGTTTAAACTTCTTGATCGACTCACTCCGCATTTGCAAGGCAATAGATTAATCGAACCTTTTGTTGGTGCCGGTGCGGTATTCTTGAATTTACCATTTGACCGATATTTAGTTGGTGACATCAACTCGGATTTAATAAATTTATTTGAGTGCCTTAAAAAAGAAAAAAAAGACTTTATTGAATATTGTAGAGGTTTTTGTATTGCTGAGAACAATAATCGTGAGCAATATATAGAGTTTAGGAATGAATTTAATTCTGGAATAGCAGGGAAAAAGCGAGCAGCAATCTTTATATATTTAAATCGCCATGGTTTTAATGGCTTATGTCGATATAACAAATCAGGCGGTTTTAACGTGCCATTTGGGCAATACAGTAAAACTTATTTCCCCGAGAAAGAAATGCACCATTTTATTACTCACGCAAAAAAAACCAAATTCATCTGTGGTGATTTTGTTAGCTTAATGCAAAAAGCAAAAAAAGGAGATGTGGTGTATTGTGATCCGCCTTATGTACCTTTGTCACTCTCTTCTAGTTTTACCAGCTATGCCACGGGTGGTTTCAACCATGCTCAACAAACGAAACTAGCTTTAAAAGCAAAAGAGCTAGCGGTCAAAGGAATTAAGGTGATTATTTCGAATCATGATAATGAGATCACGCAGGAGCTTTATGATGGCGCTAAAATAGAATCATTTGCTGTTCAACGTTATATAAGTCGAGATGGAGATAACCGAGTGCCAGTAAAAGAACTACTGGCAATATTTGAATAGTATCCTAATAGTAGTATTGCGCCGTCAATTGAATATGGTCATCTCGTCTAAAATTATAAATCGGATCATTAAAATCATCTGATTCAAAAAATCGAGCATCTAAAGAAATTTTTATGCTATCACCAAAGCGTTTGCTTGCTTCAAGAAGAGCGCTCGTTGACTTAAAATCTAAATCATATCCAAAGCCAAAAAGAACTTCTGTAGAGTCAATATCATTGAGCGCCAAACGACTTCCAAAAAATAAATCATTCTGAAAGTTAGACGTGCTTTGTTCATCACGCTCATCCCAAGCATACTCGATTAACCAACCTAAATCGGCACTAGAATCGAAAATTCCATATTGGCTATATTCTATGCCGCCTTGTAATGCCCAATAATTTTGTTGATTATTATCGTTATGAATGACTTCCAATTTCAAAAGAGCTGATTCTAAATTAGATTGTAGCTCGACCCCAAGTTGACTTATTTGTTTGTAAAAAGGAATAAGCTCAACTGAACCCGCTAACGGATCGACTGAAACCACAAAATCAGGATCTCGACTAGTGCCTTCAAACCAAGACAATCCGATGTCTAAATCATCAATAGTATGTGTCCATCGAACAGCCCAGTCGACATGATTTTCCTTATCACTCGATTCATAAAAAGCGTGATCGGTATTAACAAAAGGTATATTCGGACGTCCTTCAGAGCCAGCGAAAGTTCTTTCTCGAAAATAGGGAAGAATATAAAAGTCTAGTATCCCCCAATCTTTAACTAAAGATAAATTGATCATTGGTTGCCCAAGTTTATCTTCGTTATCAACATCTTCTACTGAATCACTCTGATTAATAATGTCGACTAAATGTTGAAACTCCGTGACGCCCCAAAAGTCTCTGCGAATACCGATTCGAGTTTCCCAGTCGTCGCCTACATGAACCCAACTCAGTTCTCGAATATCAGTATGAGTTCTTTCATCATCATGTTGATCAACACGAGCGGATGGAACAAATTCAAAAGAGTCATTGCCATCGTTCCACTCCCAAAAAAACTCTGGCGCAGCAGCTAAAGATAGTTGACTGTCATGCTGAGAAGGAAATAGTGCGTCTTCATAAAAAAAACGACCTTGAACTTCAATGTTACCACGAGCTTCAAATTCGTTTGCTTGAACTGAAAAAAAATGCCCCACAAGGAGGCAAATCATCGTAGGATTATGAAACCATTTTCTCGAAATCACGTTTGAACTTTGTGACATTTATCGTGCTCTTTTTAGTGCGTTCTTGTTGAAGTCTTTGTCATCTAGTCCTTGTTTAATCTTAAATGTAGTGTAATTTAAGATTGTGCTTTTTCCTGACTGGTGATTTATCATATCCATTTTTTGTGCACGCCAATGTTTTTCAAGATAAAGTTGAAAGTCACTAAAGGTAAGAGTTTTCAATAGGGTGTTTTTTCGATCGTAGAAGTCAGTTTTTCTGATTCGATATTCGCTTTTATCAATCCAAACCACTCTGCGTTTATAACCTGAATACTTATCTAGCGGGAATTGTTCGATCACCCAGCAATCTTCACTGTCGAAGGTTTCATCATTCAAATAATTGTAATTATATTTATCAACTTCGAAAGATGTTAAATCTTCAAAAGAAAATTCGCTTCCCATAAATGAGCCAGATTTATTGCGAGAGGAAATTCTTTTGACTCTTTTTAGCGCTGGTAAATAAAGCCATTGATCATCATTACCTTCTAAGTGAGAAAAACTTAAAAATGCAGTGCCTTTAACATCCCTAGGAGAGTCAAAAACGGTTAGACTTTTGTCGCCATCGTTTGCCACTTCAATACTTTTTAAGCGCATTTGCCTAACCGATGTTTCACCATGCTCGTTTCTTAAAATCATTTCTAACTCAGTTTGCGAATCAGTCCAACCCAAATCTTTTTCTTTTGCTATTTTTGAGATCTCAAGACCTTTATCCACACTCTCTCCTGCATTTACAAATGGAGAAGGTAAGAGAGAAAATATCATCAGTGCGAAGCCTATTTTTCGGTAATTCATATACATCTCCAATTATTAATTTGTTTCTATAGCGGGGGTTGATAGCTCTTCATCTTCAAATGCTTTTTCGCTAACGACATCTTTTTTGCTTTTTAATAACATTAATAGCGGCGGCAAAAACAAGAAGTCAACAATAAGAGCAATTAAAATTGTGATGGCTGTTAATAATCCCATGTCTGCGTTGACTTTAAAACTTGACGTCGCCATAACTGCAAATCCAGCAACCAGTACCATGGTGGTTACCCCCAGCGCTTTGCCGACGCTGGCGAAGCTGTATCTAACGGCATCTTCTGAACTTAAATTTTTCTCTCTGCGAGCCCTGATATATTTACTTAAAAAATGAACTGTATCATCAACAATAATTCCCAAGGTAACGCCCATAACGACAGAAAGACCTAAGCCAACTTCGCCTACGGTCATGCCCCACAAACCAAAAGCAATTGCGGCCGGCATTAGATTTGGCAACAAACTGATAATGCCAAATTTTATCGAACGAAGTGCGAAGCCCAAAAGAATCGATATTAAAACTAACGCAAAAGAAGAGCTTTTTAACATACTTACAATATTGGTTGAGCCAATATGTGCAAACATTAGCGAAGGGCTGGCTAAAGATAATTCATAGCTGGATTTTTGAGAATTAAAATGTTGATTAATTCGTTCCTCGATCTCCAATGTTTGATTTGATGATAAATTCTGGAATGTTGCGATCACTCGTGTTGACGATTTATCCACATTAAGCTGATTGTTAACATCCAAACCTTGCGGTAACGATAATTCGTAAAGCAATAAATATTGGGCAGTTAGCTCCTGTTCATCCGGTAATTTATACCAAGATGGGTCGTCGCCGTGCATGTTTCGATTGAGACGTTTTAAAGTGTCAGTGATGGTGTTGACATTGTCGGTTTCCGGTTGTTTTCTTAACCAAATAGAAAAATCATCCACAAATTTTATAAATTTTGGATCATTGATGCCGCTGGATTCTTTTGAGTCAAATGACAGTTCGATCGTGGTCATGCCCGCTAAATGGTCTTTCATATAATCAGTGGCTGCTCGGAACGGCACGCTCTTGTCGAAATAGGTGACAAAGTCATCATTTAACTCATTTTTTGGAATAAAGGCTGCCAACGTAACAATCATCAGTGTCGAAACAGGGAGTAGCCATTTTCGATTTCCTATAACAAAATCTGCTAAATGTTCCATCATATCTTTTTTATGTTGTTTTGTTTGACTTACCCTTACCGGTAAAATCATCATAATTCCAGGAAGTAAAGTGATGGAAAAAACAAATGCTAATGACACTCCAATTGCTACAATATTTCCGAGATCGCCAAATGGCGGAGCGTCAGAAAAATTCATGGTTAAAAATCCGATCGCGGTTGTTAAACTTGTCAGAAAAATTGGTTGAAAATTAACCCTTAAACTATCAATCATAGCATCCCGTTTTAGCATGCCATGGCGCATATTATAATAAAAAGTTGAAAGCAAATGCACACAGTCTGCAACAGCAAGAGTCAGTATCATAATTGGAGCGCCTGCTGATGGACCAGTCATAAAACCGCCCATCCATCCCCAAATCCCCATTGTGGCTCCGATACTTGTCAGTATCACAACAATGGTAGCAATGGTTCCGCTAATTGAACGAAGTAAACCCAGAATAGTTAATACCACCACAATAAACATGATGGGCATTAAACGACCGGCGTCAGCTTTGGTTGCTTCTGGGAAACTGGTGTTCATCATAATCATGCCGGATAACATAAATTTAATGTCGGGATATTTCGCTTGAAAACGATCTCTTAATTCGCGCGCAGATGCCGCCACGATCGGAATTTCCTTGGTTTTATCTTTGCCAGGAGTCCTGATGGTGATATTAACGACTGTCGAATCGCCATTAAGCGCGATTAATTTTTTTGCTAGCAATGGTTCAGACAGTGCCACACGTTTGGTTCGTGCGATCATTTCATCGTCTAGCATATCAGCTTCTAGAATAAGGTCTTCGATCATTAAATCATCTTCTTCTGCAAAACTGTATTGAAAATTTGAAATCGAATCGACTCTGGAATTGTAAGTGACTTGCCAAGCTTCATTAGTTAATTCCCAAACGGCGGTAAGCGTTTCTTTAGTAAAAACGTCACCATCATTTGGAGCGACAATAATTGCTACATTATCGCTTTTACTATAAATTTTTTGTAGATCAAGAAAATCATTAAGCTGTTTATTATCTTCGGCAAAAAAAGTTTTGTAATCGCTTTTAAATGGAATTTTCCATTCACCCGTTATTAAATCAAGTGCGCCATGTAATGCGATAGCTACGAATGCCAGACAACTAATAATCATTTTCCACTTGTTGTCTAAAACCTTATTGGAAAAATTGTTCATTGTTTCATTTCTCTTGTGTTAGAAAATAGTTAATGCAACTAGACGAAAATAAAAGGCGTTCCCATTTTCTCTAAAATTTCTATTTCGGGTTTAAATATATCAAAAGCGATTTTTTTAACGGATTCAGAATAGTTCCAGTCTTTTGAAAGAGGTTTCCATCCAAAACCATCCAAAAGTAACCTAGCATTGGTAAAAGACTCACGCTCTAAAATCATAGGACCAAGTTTTTCGGAATTTCCTTTACTCATAATGAGAGCCATAGCGCCCCAAGATGCCGACCAAAGAGCAAAAGTGACTTGAGCTAAAGACATATTTTCAGGTAGTTTTAAATCACCAGCTGAAACGGCTTTCTCTATCTCTTTGTTCATCAAACCCATTAGTTGATTTTCACATTCGTGGTGAGTATCGTTTCTGGAGTCGGAGCAACAGGCTGACACACTCGGAGAATGGGCTGACAGTACGCTAAATAATTGTGAAGGATGTAATTTTGCCCATATGATGTAAGACACGCTAACCGCCATGATCCGTTCACGACTATTCCCTTTGAAATTTAAGGCTTTGGTGAACATTTCCTGAATTTCTATAACACAGGCGTTACATATAGCCATCAATAAATCTTCTTTACCTAAAAAATGTTTGTAAATAGTCCCTTTTGAATAGCGAGATTCCGCAACCAATTTATCGATAGTCAGGGTCGTTAAACAACCTTGTTCAACTAATGATCGTGCTAAATCGACAAGCTCAAGCTCTCTCTGCTCAAATTCAGATTGGCTAATGCTTCTTGGACTCATAGGAATTGATTATCCATGTTTTAACTATTTTCCACATTTATCGGGCGAAAAGCTCAAAAATTTTAAATGACGAACCGTCACGTGACGATTCGTCATTATATGGATGATTAATAAATTTACAAGTACTATTTTGGAATATTGAAATCTAATGGCAATTTATTCAGCAATTTATCGCTTTTTTAATTCTATAGAAACCGATAGAATGCTTCGCAAATCAATCATTAACCCCAAAATTCCGGATACTACTATGATTTATGACAATATCGTTGATGCAATCGGTAAAACTCCCTTAGTAAAATTAAATAAAGTCAGCAAAGAACTCGCTTGTAACGTTTATGCAAAATGCGAATTTATGAACCCAGGCGGTTCGACCAAGGATCGGATCGCTCGTCAAATGATTTTGGATGCGGAAAAATCAGGAAGGATCAAACGCGGTGACACGTTAATCGAGGCGACCAGCGGAAATACGGGGATTGGTATGGCGCTAGCGGGGGCATCTTTAGGTTATAGGATTGTTATCACCATGCCTGAAAAAATGAGCAAGGAAAAACAGGTGGTGTTAGAAGCGCTCGGAGCAGAAATCATTCGCACTCCAACCGAAGCGGCTTGGGATGATCCAGAATCGCATATTGAAATAGCCAAGAAATTACAAAAAGAATTACCAAACGCCCATATCCTCGATCAGTATTCAAACGAGTCGAATCCCAATGCGCATTATCATGGCACTGGTCAGGAAATTGTGGATGATCTGGATAATAATGTTGATATGGTGGTTATTGGTGTTGGTACTGGCGGGACTTTATCTGGGATCGCTAAAAAAGTGAAAGAAAAATGTCCCAACGCAATTGTCGTTGGAGCCGATCCAGAAGGTTCATTATTAGCAGGTCCAGAAGAAATTAAACCCTATCACGTTGAAGGGATCGGTTATGACTTTATTCCAGATGTGCTTGACCGAGACTTGGTAGACACGTGGGTAAAAACCAATGATGCTGAATCATTTAAATATGCTCGTCAATTAATGAAAGACGAAGGACTTTTAGTCGGAGGCTCATCAGGCTCAGCAATGATGGCGATGATGCAGCAGGCAAAATCACTTAAAACAGGGCAAAACTGTGTGGTTATTTTACCAGATGGTATTCGTAATTATTTGACTAAGTTTGTGGATGAAGACTGGCGAAAAGAAAACGGTTTTTAGTTGAAGGTCAAAAGATTTTTTTCGCCACGGAGGCACGGAGTACACGAAGGAAGAAAAACAAAAAAACTATTGAAAGGATATTGAGTCATTTTAATGTTCCTTTTTCTTACGCGTTACCAGCATTTTAAGTAACTCCGTGCTCTCTGTGGTGAAATTATCTTTCACCTTTTTTCTTTTGCAAAACGCAACTCACCAGCGATCCAAGTTTGCAAAACGTTTGTTTTCCATATCTCTTTGGGATCGCCGTTGATCACATCTCGGTCAACCAAAATAAAATCTGCCCATTTTCCTGGCTCAAGAGAACCAAGCGTTTGTTCCTGATGGGCAGCATAGGCAGCATCTATTGTGAAGCTTCTTAATGCTTGGCTTGGTGTCATTCTCTCATCCGGTAACCAGCCGCCTTTAGGTAGATTATCACGGCTTTGGCGAGTAACCGCCGCGTGCAGTCCATGAAATACATTTGCTAATTCGACTGGAAAATCAGAGCCGGAGGCGATCACTGTTCCTTGTTGAATAAACTTTTGCCACGCATAAGCGCCTTTTAGCCGTTCATTTCCTAGTCGAGCACCTGCCATATTTTTGTCGCTGGTAGCGTGTACAGGTTGCATAGATGCAATCATATCTAACTCTTTGAAACGTGGAATATCAGTGAGTGATACGATTTGTGAATGTTCAATTCGATTTCTTAAATTTTTACCACCGATTTTTTCATAGGCTTTTTCGATAGAATTTAAAACGATCCGATTGCCGCGATCGCCAATGGCATGAGCGTTGACTTGAAAACCTTTGCTAAGAATATTTTCAACTAATTGTTCAAGCTTTTTTGGTTTGGTTAACAATAAACCTTTGTTGTCAATATCATCTGAATAAGGAGTGAGTAGAGCTGCACCGCGACTACCTAATGCGCCATCTGAATAAAGTTTCACGCTGCGGATAGAAAGGAAGCCATCGTTATCTTTTATGAAGCCGCTTTCTAGCCACTGATACAAATTTTTACCCGAGCCGTTTAACATGCCATAAATTCTAATCGGAAGTGTTTTCTGGTTGCTTCGCTGCTTATAAATATCTAAATCTAATTGTGTGACACCTGCATCGTGTACACTAACAATTCCGAGAGACAATAAATGGGCGAACGCTTTATCAAACGCGTAATCTTGCTCAAGAAATGTTGGTGGTGGAATTTTGCTTTCAACTAAATCGATCGCATTGTCAATTAAAACACCAGTCGGGTTGCCGAGTGTGTCTCGTTCTATTTTTCCGCCCTGAGGATCTGCGGTGTCACGAGTTATGCCAGCAATTTCTAACGCTTTAGTGTTTACCCATGCGGCATGACCGTCGATTCGTCTTAAAACAATCGGGCGTTTTATGCCGGTTTGATCGAGTGACCTTTTGGATGGAAACGATTTATTTAACCATAAAACCTGATTCCATCCTCGACCTAAAATCCACTGAGAAGTTTTGTTTAGCTCAGCAAATTTTTTTACTTCTTCTACAGCTAATAATTCAGATTTAATATCTCTTAACTTTACTCTTAGCATTTCATTGCCAAGACTTGAAACATGGCCATGAGCGTCGATCAAACCTGGCAACATATATCGTTCGTTACCATCTAATTTCCTACAATGATCATATTGTTTTTCATCCGATTTTTTGCCAGTTGCTAAGACTTTTCCACTTTGTATAGCAAGCCAATCGAATTTGGTCAGTTTTCTGGAATCTAAAACGGGTGTTTGTCCGACAACATTGGTTATGATGAGGCATTCGGATAAAACGTTTGTACTAAATACAACGGTTATAAAGAATGAAACAATTGTTCTGCCTTTAATTATCATTTTAGTCGCCCAACGGTTTTTTGACTAAGTCTACTGATTTGTATGGGGAATGTCTAAGTGCTATTCTTCGATGTACCAATTTAACCTTTGTATTGAATCGTCTTAATGGCAATGAAAACTATGTCCAATAAAGAGGTCTTTATCTCGATTATTGGCGCGTTTATAGCAACTATGCTTGCTTCTTTTTTTAGCAATCGTATCTTGGAAGCTGACGGTATGCCAATGATTCTAGCTTCCACTGGCGCCTCCGCGATGCTGATTTTTGGTATTCCTAATAGCCCCGTTTCTCAGCCCTGGCCGATTGTTGGAGGGCATATTGTTTCTGCTACCATCGGAATTTCAGCCTATTACTTGGTGCCAAATCCTATTTTAGCTTCTTCTATAGCCATTGGATTAGCAATGTTATTCATGCATTTTTCTGGCTGTATGCACCCACCTGGGGGAGCGACTGCCGTTACCGCTGTGATTGGAGGTGCGTCTGTACATGAATTGGGCTATTATTTCATAGTGGTGCCGGTGTTTTTTAATTCGATTATTTTACTTTCAGTAGCAATGGCGGTTGCGACTTTTAGAGAAGCCAATCCATTTACTATTGAATAGTGGTGTCGATCCGAACCGGCGATTTTTAACCGTATTGAGTTAGTAAGCGGGTTAGTGAGCATGGAATCACAAAAAGACAAATATGCTTAATATTTACTATCGATGAGACTTTATTTAGAAACTGGAAGTCAGTATAATTCTAACGTAATAATAACAGGATAAACTAGCCAATGATGCTTAACAGACAGATTACCACCACAAGTTTCGGTCAGCGCTATACTTTTAGACTTCGTAATAGCGGCAGTCTTCCTAAATCGCTAGTTCCCGAAAGATTTTCTGATCTAAGCTTAGCACTGCAATTTGTTCGTACTTTAAATCTTCCTACATCTCATTGGCGAAGTTTTACTCATTTTGGGTCGACGCTCAACTATTCGGGCTGGCGCAGTTCAAACCCGTGGGCAAAAATTGATCATTTTATAGCTAGGTGCTTAGTTAGAGGCGAAATTCAAGCTTTTAAGATTAGAGCCACGGTATCGTTAGTTTCAAGCAAAGCCCAACGTCAATTTAAGAACGATTATGGTAAAAGTTACCATTTTTTCCCGGCTTCTAGTCTGCTTAGTAGCAAACCGAAAAAAGTTGAAAGTATTACCACTAAAGAAAGCGCGTTAACGCTGATAAAAAAATTAAATCTTAGCAAACCGCAATTAATCGAGTTGAATAAGGCATTGGATTTGCCTTGCGATGTCGATTATTTGAAACTCAATGATATTTTGTCCGAAGCACTGGCTAACAGTGAAGTGATCATCGTCACGGAAGAACCTCATTTGAAATCTTCACCTGATCAGGATGCGTCATCTGAGGCTGCTACAGACTCGGCGGCTGATACTAGCCCGCATCCGACGGCTAATTCAGGCTCGTCCGACGATTCGGATAAAAATAAAGACGACGAAGAAAAGGTCATTTGTAAATTAACGAAGTTGATTGTTTCCTGTGCCCATGATGGAAGAAAACAGGAAGTTACCAGTAAATCAGCTGCCACACCAACGCTCGATGTAGTGGCGAGTGAAACTGCGACAAGAGGTTTCGATAAAATAAAAGCAACAATAGAAGTTGATGCGCCTTGTGGTTCGCACACATCGTCGAGTTCTTCGATTAGTCCAAAACCTGCTAAAACGGTTAAAGGCTCTTTAGAAAATACCTATCATTTAGCTTGTTCTCCTGTTTCTAATCCACTCAGATATTTGTGGTTACCATCTATAAAACCAACAACGTATAAAATTGCGGCAAGTAGCTGTGAAAGGTTTAGCCCTGCGTCGGTAGCAGTGAATGTTTATCCAAAAATAAAGTGGAACGTCGCGGTTGGCTATTCTTTTGGAAGAGAAGATGCGAGTCAAGGTAGTGCTATTGTTGATGGTAATAAAGTGGCTAAAAACGAGCACAAAAGTAATGCCGGTAAATTTGTTGGAAAAATGGAATATCACTATGATGAAGATAAGAGAGACTTTACTAATGAGTATAAAAACGGGATCGATGAAATTTTAACAAATATTGATGGAGTAAGAGATAAAGTCGATACTTTTTTATCAAAGCTTGGAGAAGATGCTCCAGTAAAATTGAAAGTATTTTGGCCACAGTTGAATATCAAGTATGAAACTGAACTTGCAGAAGATAGTGCAAGCGCCGAAGTCAATAGTAGTTATGCACTATCTGTTTCTGCCAATCCTTTGATTGGACTGAGAGGAAGCCTAGATTTGTTTCCGGTAATACTTAAAGCAGCTAAAGCGAACCCAGCAGCTGCGTCCATTGCATCTATCTTAGAAGTTGCAATGGACGGTGTTGGTCATGATGAAGGTGTTGCGAGTTTAAAAGCGGATATTCAACTCCTTTTCAAGCTTGAAACAAAAGTTACAATTGATTTTTCTACTAAAGGGCATAATGGCAAAGACGATGCAAAGGCAAAAGCGGAACAAGCAATTGAGATGGTTTTTAAGTTAGAAGGAATTGTTGGTGTAAAAGGTCATGCCTGGATAATTAAATTTCAGAAGAGTTACAGAGCTGGGATCAAGACAGGGTTTGTCGGAAAAGTGGTTGTTGAGAGAGATGATGTTGGGTATTTTTGGTATTCAAGATTTTTGTTTAATGGTCTTGTGGTTTATTTTACTAAATATGAGAAGTTAGAAAAATCAGTTGAAGCTGCTGATAGTAAGAGGAATAAGTATAAGAAACTGCCAGATAAACTTATGGACACTTCAACTAGAGAATGGACTTGGATAGAACCAGATCCAGACGACGGAGCTCCCTCTGATACAGATACTCCTGCAGGCACTGCGGCAACTCAGTCTGCAAACAAGCATTATATTATTAAATTTTAACTAAAATGATAATGTCGAGAGCTAAAAACGCATTTATTTTAATATTTATCATTAAGGGTTTAATTATGTCTAGCATAGCAAATAGTACAGCATATTTTGGTGTTGATATTGATTTACATAACGTTGCAGTTGATATTCGAGTTAATGACATTCCAGCTTATTTTGATGAAAAAAAGGGTCAATTAAGCGTTGAAATTGCCTCGCCAGAATCAATAGTAGATGGATTAAATAGTCTTAGTCTTTCGGTTTTTTTGCCTTACGATAGCAATGAGAGGTCTTTAAAGTTTGAAGAGGGTGCTTATGCAACTGTTACATTGTTCCAACAAGATTTAGGTGTAACTAATAGTGAAAAAAACAAGCTAATTTCTGCCACTTTAAAGCTAGAAGGTGATGGTGTACTAGCAATGGTTGAAAATCATATTACAAAAGAAAAATCAACGCCTGAAATATCTCTTTCTAAAGAGAGTAAAGCTTTTATCGAAGTCACTACTCAAATAAAATCTCCTTTCCCTCGTTGGGCGTGGCAAGACGGTAAAACCATAGAAGACAACAAAGAAAATTATGACTCTCTGTTAGAGGCTTATAAAGATATTCATTCCGCAATGAAAACTAAAGATTTAAATAAAGTACAAAATCTTTATAGTTTAAGGGCTAAAGAAATAGCGTCGGCTTACGGTCTTGCCGATGAAAGTGCGGGTCAAGAAAAATTGAGTACCGGAAAGGATATGGTAAACCCAAACCTTGAATTATATGAATTTCATACTGACGGAATGACTCTAAATATAATAGGAAATGGTCGTTTGGCTCGTATTGTTGATATGGATAATGATCAACCCATTTTATTTTATGAGCCAAAAGCTGATTTAGTGCACTTATATAAATTCATGTTTTATCTCAACAAAGACAATCAGTGGATAATGATCAGATAGCATTTATTTATGCTTTCGTTTTTTATTCTCCTTAAAGACGCTCTAACAGTATTTGCTCCATTAATCGCGATGGAGTTTTATATGCGTGTGATTTACCATGTTGGAATGTACAAAGTTGTAATTTGGTGGTTTAAAGAAAGTCATACTCTCGATTATAACTACGGCGGACCATTACTTATCGGTTTGTTTTTTAGCTATTTGGCGCTTTTTGGAACGCTTGCTCATCTTATACAGGCGGGTTCTTTAGCATTTCATGGTGAAAATCATCGGCTGCTGTATGTTGGAGATGTGAAAAAAGATCGCAGTTTGTTTATATCGCCTGACGATTTGACCGCAGAACCTAAAAAGTATTCAAATTTTGTTGGTGGTTTTAATTATAGTTTTTCAACGATTTTTACCGAAACTATTTTTAAACGAGATAAGGGGACTGACCGATTAGGGGGAACACTAAAGACTTTTTCTTTTGCTAGTTTATTCGCTTCTTTTGTATTGTTGGTTGCTTTTTTATTACCGATGATGGGAGTGATCCATATGTATGCCCATCCTGTTTCTATCGGTTTAGAAGTTCCACCTTTTGATCCAAAATTGCCACCTGTTGAAGTATTTGATTTTTTGCTTAAAGGCTGGGGATTAAGTTTTGTAAAAGCGTTGTTTATTAATTTCGGTTTACTTATTTTAGCCGTGTTCGTGTCATCTTACACGCCTTCGGAAACTTATGGCAAACAAATGATAAATTTACCCAGAGACATTACCCCTGGATATATCATTGAAGGACAACCGGTTCTGGTTAAACATCATACCAGTCGGCAAAGTAACTCATCTGGTGATGGCTACTCAGACGTAGACACAGGTTTTCGAACGATCGTGTTTAAGTTCGAAAAAGATTTCCCTACAGCTGTTTATGTATCAACCTATTTTGATTCAAGAGAAAAACCAGAGTTAGGCGACTTGGCTTACCGAAATAGTCAAACCAATACTCCGATGAAATTAATGATCCAAGAAGATCTTAGTATTAAGGTGGTTGATTAAGCTGGTTGGATTAATGCTCTTGATTAAGGATGCGAAAAACCTTATCCTCTCGTCTCTTTGGCGATATATTCAAAAAAATGACAATCCAATCAAACGATCTCCGATTTGATGCGCAGCATATTTGGCATCCTTACACTAACCTAAAATATCCGACGCCTGTTTTTGGGGTAGAGTCGGCAGACGGAGTTTATCTAAATCTTACCAATGGACAAATAGTCGTTGATGGAATGTCATCTTGGTGGTCTGCGATCCATGGTTACAATCATCCTGTTTTAAATGCAGCGGTCGAGTCGCAATTAAAAAAAATGTCTCATGTCATGTTTGGTGGTTTAACTCATCAGCCAGCGATTGATCTTTGTCAAAAATTAATCAGCTTGACAGCCGATGAACTTGATTGTGTTTTTCTTGCAGACTCTGGTTCTATTTCTGTTGAAGTCTCACTTAAAATGGCTTTGCAGTTTTGGTTTTCAAAAGGGCAGAAAAACAAGAATAAATTTTTAACCATTCGAAATGGTTATCATGGAGATACCTTTGGTGCGATGTCTGTTTGCGATCCAATTAATGGGATGCACTCGATGTTTCAAGGCGTTATGCCAAAGCATATTTTTGTTTCGTCGCTCAGCTGTGTAAGTGATGAAGATTGGTGCGATGAAGACATTCAAGAGTTTCGCTCGTCAATCGAATGTAATCATAAGAATATTGCAGCGGTGATCCTTGAACCACTCGTTCAAGGTGCAGGCGGAATGAAATTTTATTGTCCTGAATATTTACGTCAGGTTAGGCAACTTTGTAATCAATATGATGTGTTACTTATTCTAGATGAAATCGCCACGGGTTTTGCTCGTACCGGAACCATGTTTGCTTATGAGCAAGCACAAATCAGTCCCGATATTTTGTGTGTGGGTAAAGCATTAACGGGAGGGTATATGTCACTCGCCGCGACTCTTTGTAGCAGACAAATTGCTGACACTATCAGTGATTTTGAAGGTGGGAATTTAATGCATGGTCCAACGTTTATGGGTAATCCATTAGCTTGCGCGATAGCTAATGCAAGTCTTGATTTGTTGATGAATTCTGACTGGCAAAATAATATTCAACGCATCGAAAAACAATTAATTGATGAGCTGTCTCCATGTAAAAACTTGTCTTCGGTATGTGATGTCAGGGTGAAGGGCGCAATTGGCGTTGTAGAATTAAATGAGCCAGTTAATATGCATAAAGTTCAACCGAGATTTGTTGAGTTGGGTGTTTGGATCAGACCCTTTGGAAAATTGCTTTATATTATGCCACCTTATGTTATTGAGTCAGAACAGTTGAGTGTTTTGACAAGCGCGATGAAAATTGTAGCGGAAGAATTGAGTTAAGCATAAAGCAATTCAGGCTCTTTTATTTCACCGTTCGGAGCAAATATAAACAGCATTTAATAGTGTTCTGCTTGAGTTCATTAACCAAACCCAAAAAACATTTAAGCTTTATTGTACTAAGAAAAGCCATGTCTTCTCACTTCAACGCCATAGAAGATCTCCGCTAACAAGGCAAATGTATTTTCAGTTAAACAGCTGAATACAAAGCCCGTTGATGTGTTTCATTATTTGATTTAAATTGGTTTTAGGTGTTTCAATTAGCAAATAATAATGAGTGATGAAAGTTTAAACCCTAAACTCTAGCTCTTAGATTGATAACGTCTTTAAAAACCGAATTATTAGTAATTTTATACACATTGAAATAACAGCTTTGAACCGCATACAGGTAATCATTTCGAATTTCTGCGCAGCTTACATCATCTAAACAACTTCTGGAAATATCGAGTTGTTCCATTTTTTCACTACTAAAGTTTCCACTGCTTGGATATTCAATATATTCACCTTTTGGGTTAATTTCATCATTTTCATTCTTACTATACATTTTAAATAGTTCTAATGACTGGTTATTACTAGGTGCGTAAACAGTCGCTGAATAATGCAATGAAAATGCTACCGCGTTACCATCAGATAATTGAAAGCATGCACCTTGGGGTGAGTTTTCTTCCGGTTCAAAGGTTGACTTTAAGCGGCTAAGGTCACTGCTATCAATGATCATAACGCTTTCCGGAGAAGTACGAGTATTAACCGCCCATATTTCGTTTTTCATTTTAAACAAACGTTGAACATAACATTTTTTTGGTTGATGGCAAGCGACTTGAACGATTTTGTCTTGCTCTATATTAAAAACTCGAACGCCGCCTGTGCCGCAAGCAACAATAATATTTTTTCCAACCACTTGAATAGCTTCTGCCGAACCTTCATCTAACTTAATTGAGTCTATCATTTTACTATTTGTTAAATCACTGATATCAACTAATGCAACACCATCGCTGCTCATGGCCACAAAAGCATAATCTCCCAAAATGGCGATATCACTCATGGAGCGGTCTAACATTAAGCAACAATCGAAATAGTTAGGTTTGTTCGGATCACTTAAATCAATAAAATTGATCGCTCGATAAGATTCAGGGGCAAACAATATATTATCTTTAAGAGCCAAATTTGCGATTGCATTTTTGAAAACAATATCAGGTTTTAGTAAGGCTTTTTCGGGTTGACTAATATCAATCACACAAATTTGGTGATTACCTCCGTATTTAGAACTTAGGTAAACAAACTCATTATGAATAACAAACTTTTCACCACCTTTTATTTTAATACAAGCCACCCGCTCTAAATGAGGGTGAATGTCCGCATAACGACTGAGTGAACTCATGATGACTCTCCTTTTATTGCCATTTGATGGCATAACTCGATAAATTGTGGCAACTTTCTCAGCGGATCAAAATCTGACTCAGCTTCAATTTTACTCAAATAATACTTTTTAGGATTTTTTTGCCAAGCGACATACAGTGCTTCAATTGATTCCTCTTCTCGCCCTACATTGGCGTAAACACATGCTGCATTATATTTTGCAAGGGAAAAATATTGCCAAAACTCTGAGGCAATCTGGGCATCTAGGTCACCACCTAAAATCTCATTCATAAAGTCATCAGGATCTTCCTGGTATTCAAAACGACCCCAGTCCATGCTGAATAATTGATCGAATGTATTCGCTGCTTCTTTTTTATCACCACTTATATATTCAAGAACCCCTTTATTCGTTTGAAGTAAAACGAACTGAGGTTTTTTGTTATTGGTTTCTTTAATATATTTGCCGAGTAACGCTAAACCAAATTTGAAGTCACCTGTTCGATAAACGATACTTGCGATAGAACTAAAAATATTAATCCCTAAACGAGTGGGTAGTTTATCGGATATTTTTAAGTTAACCTTATCCAGCCCCGCATCAGCTAGAATCTTAAAAATTTCGCGAGTTCTTTGCTCTTGTCCATCAAACGCATAGTCAGTAATAAACCAAGCAAGATGTTTTTGAAATTCAGGATCTAATACTAACACTTTGTGGATAGATTCAATCGGCCATAAAAGCGCATTAAGTATTTGCCTATGCTCTTGTTCATCATTAAACCAATAATAAACTTGCAATAACGTATCTATGTAATTTTGTGGTTCTTCAATCAACCGCTTAATAATTTGTAGTGAAATATTCCAACTGTCTTCTGTAATTAGCTTCGCTAATTGAGCATTATCTAACTCTCTTAACTGGTCATCAAATTTGATTTCGTTTTTGATTTCTTCTAGTCGCTCGCTCCTATCTTGCTCGCTCCATTTACTGATTGATTTGCGCAGAGCTTCAAAAAAGGGGTCGTTATTTAACTCTTTTTGCCCTTTTACATAAACTCCGTCTTTGTAGGATTTGTCTCGTAGATAATCATCTGACCAACGAAAGAGGGCGTAACCAGATTCAGGTAAAATGCTTGAAAATTTAGCCGTAGAATTGTTAGTATATTCAAAAAATGCCTTACGATAAACGATATCGTCCCGGCATAATATTTCAATGGAATCTAGAGTGACCTTGCCTGCATTGATTGCGCCATCCGTTCGGTAGGTTAATTGTGATTGGCAAAATAAAATCATGGGATGTTGAGGATAAATAGTTAGCAGCCTAACTAATTTGTTGGAGACGTCTTTATCTTGGTTATCCAAAGCAAAACGAAGATCAAGAAGGCGAATACAAAGTAAAATATTTAAGTATTTATCATTCAAGTTCTTCAGAGCCTCAAGAAGCAGAATGATCTTTGTGCAGTTCTCTCGCTGATCGAACTTTATATAACCTTTGTTTAACCGATCAACAACGGCAAGAACTAATTTGCTCAATAATTTTCCTGCTCCATCGTTTGCCGCAGTAACGAGACTAGCAAAAATCACTTCTTTGTTGTCAGCACTCAATATACCTTCCATAAAGATTTGAATACCTTTATTACTGGAATGGAGGTAGTCCTCCCATCTTTTTGCTGTTTCAAAACCCTTTGAGTTAGCGGTAAACTCTTTTAAAAACTCAGCTAATTTCTGTGTTGGGACTTTAGAAACCCATTGCGCATAAATTCCAATATTATGATATTGATCGCTTTCAACCTGCTGAATAATAATCTCCGGCGGTTCTTCTAGCCCCATTTTGTAAAGAATATCTGCAAACTCTTCATTCAATCGCTTGGAGTCCCAACTCTCTTGGTAACATTCCATCAACTGGATCACCCTCGCTTGCATTGGCGCGCCATGTTCCGCTAATCCTTTGATCCGCTGGATCACAAAGCTCCAAGGTTCTGCCCAGCTATTAAATTTTTCTGGCATTTCATCGATGCAAGCCTCCAGAATTTTTAGATAATCTGACAGTATTTGTTTCGGAATGCGCTCTATATCATAACTCGCTTCTTCCCAGCTACTACCTGGACGCATGATTTCATTGTCGAACTCTAACCTTAAGCTTGTCTCTAAGAGAAGTAGTTGAAGTACTGGATAATCGTTTTGTTTGATCCGGACGGCAGCTTGCTTGAACTCAGATTGCACTGCTTTTTTAAGTGCCTCAGATAATTGACCGTATAAAGGAACAATATGTAAGATATATCGTTTTGCGGCAGTAATGCTGGCTCCAAAATCTTTTAATGGTAACTGAGGCAGTGGGATTTGAAATAGTTTTTTTATGTATCCAGTGGTGAGTTCTTGATGCGCTTCGCCGAGATCTTTCATTAAGGCTAAATGTGCTCTCGGTGCCTGAATCGCTTGATAGATATGACGAGCTTGGTTTAAGTATTTATTTTCACTAGCTGACCCAGGGATGGTTAATTTTGGTGCCCATTCTCCCTGAATTTCTAGCTTGAGATAATCAATTGCACTATCCGCAAGTTGTTCTGTCAGCCCGAGTAAAGTTGGATTGTTTTTTAGCAACTCAACAAGATCTTTTACTTCTTGACAGTCATCTTGAATAAAAGGCAAAAGATAAAGCCATTTTTCTTCGTCTGATAACTCTTTTGGCGGAACCGCAGCTTTTAAATAATTTTTTTCAAGCGAGTGCCCGCTAAGAGTCTCACTAAGATTACTCTCACTAAGTGGAGGATGAAATTCAAAAGTTGACTCGCTTTGTAAATCACCATAATTACGACCTCTTGGCACGACTAAAAACTGAAAAGGTAATATTTTAGGGTAGTTGGAAAATTTTTCATTGGTTAATAACGTTTTAATTATTTTTGCTGCATATTGCCCATATTGAGCCATTCGAATATGTAAGAATAAAATCTTGTTGTCTAATACTTCACCTTGATAGATTAGTTTATAGTGATTTGAATTATCTAAATCATAAATAAAAGTGTAGGCATCATCAGAGTCATTTCCTGATTGCTCATTATCACGGATAAAGCCGTAAACTAAATCATATTGAGCTTTACTTTGTTGCTCTGAGTCAATATGCACGGAGCAGAGACTAGCATTGCCGTATTCGTATAGATCAAGCGCTATTTCAAACGCATTAAACGGCTGAGAACGATATTTCATATCATTTTCAGATGTGCGCGCTTCAACTAATTCATTAAGGATCGCATCAACCCTATCCTCGATTGTTCCCTCTGGCTTAAAAAGCTCAATCAATTGGTCAAAACCTTGTCCAGCGGTTAAAATACGATCATCTTTATCACTCAAATAATCTGTCGGTGTGCCTTTTATTTTTTGGTTCTCAGGGGCTTTAAAAATTGAATTCAGCAATTCAAGAGCAGCATCAGATCCGCCATCTTTCCAAGCTTGTTCATAGTCTTTTTGATAACTCATAGTTTTTCTCTTCTTCTAATAAAACAATTACAGACAGATATGGCTTCAAAATAAAACATATAGTATTACATATTGTAATTTTATTGGTCTCAGTACGCTAGTTAAAACTATGCACTTTTAACAACCTTCTAAAAGGTATCCTAACGAAAAAACTGACAGGTTTTGCACTGTGTACTGATGATAGTGCAATGACAATTTACCATATTGGCACTACTGTTAAGGGCACCCTTAAGAAATTTTGATCCGGACAACTTTCATTGTTTCAAAATCGAGTCCGGCAACGGTTTCAGTCTGTGGGTAATAGGTCAAATTAATTCTTTGACCTTTATTCAGCTTTTTGTGTTGGGTTTTTCTTTTGTATTTAAAAGGAATATCGCAATTTTCTATCATTATTGAATTGATAAACCAGCCATCTTTTTCTCTTTGGGTATGAGAGACGACTTTCATTATTTCTGAGTGAATTAATTGTTTATGGGTTTTAATTAATTTATCGGGATCGCTTTGCATTTTACGGGTCTAAAGTATTTAAATTAAATTATGGTTATTTGAAAAATGGAATAACGGTAAAATAAGCTAATAAACCAGCGAAAATCAGTAATATTGTGAACTTAATTGGTGAGTGCATAAAAAAAGAAATTCGAGATATTTTTTCACCTGACTGTTCTAATTCCTTGTGTTCGGAATTGACTTTTTGGTAACGTTCAACTTGGTACTCTTGAATGAGGTTCTTGGCCTTATCTAGTTGCTCGTCGTTTTTCATCCAGATCGCTGCGTAACCTAAACCCCAGCGCCCAGAATCTGTTTCATAAAAATGAATTTCATGTTTATCTAACAGGTCACGAACTTCGTTCGCTTCGTCCTCAGGAACGCTGTTTAATTTGAAAACTAAATGTGACATAAATTTTTCTAGTGCCAATAAAAAGGCTTGTAAAACGATATGCTTTAAGTCTTGGAATTATAACAGAAATATAAAGGCAAGGACATAAAAAAGCCGACTGGAAAATGGGATACCAGCCGGCGGGGAAGTTTTAGCTCAGCTAAAAACAAGGTTTTGCGCAATGATAAAGTTGAAGACAAACAAACCTGCAAAAAAGTAATATCTAATTTTTCTCGTTTTTTCTGGCATTACTCATTCCTAGAGGACGTTAAACAATGTGGAGAAGTATAAAATGACTAATCTGAACTGTGACTGAATAGCAAAAAGCCATTTAAATTAGCTTCTTGTTGGGTGGTTTTATTTTGTCTAGAAATGTTGCTGTTGAATCACGGCGAGCTGTTCTTTAAGTGAAAGAATATGTTCTTCCCAATATCGAGAGGTATTAAACCAGGGAAAATTGTGTTTAAAACTAGGGTCTTCCCATCTCCTAGCCAGCCAAGCACTGTAATGGATCATGCGAATGGTTCTCAGTGGTTCGACTATTTTTAATTGTTGATCATCAAACTCCATAAAATCTTCATAACCTTCGAGTAATTTGTTCCATAATTCTCGTTCGCTAGCATCGTTAATCAACATCCAAAGATCTTGTACAGCAGGACCCATTCGAGCATCATCGAAATCAACAAAGTGAGGACCATCATCGGTCCATAAAATATTGCTGGGATGGCAATCTCCGTGTAAGCGAATGCTATTAAAGTGACCTAAGGCGTTAAATTTTTGATAACTGATTTCTATTAACTGCTCGGTAATAGCTCTGTATGCCGGAAGAATATGAGGGGGAATGAAATTAGCGCTAAGTAAAAAATCGACGCTTTTTTCCGCAAAAGAATTGATGGTTAATTCAGGTCGATGAACAAACGGTTGAATCTCACCAATAGCATGAATACGACCAATGAAGCGACCAATCCACTGAAGTGTTTTTTTGTCTTCCAATTCTGGTGTTCGTCCACCTCTACATTCAAAAATAGAAAACCGAAAACCATTAAATTTTAATAAGGTTTGGTCGTTAAACCGGAGGGGAGGAATAACCGGAATTTCATTCTCGGCAAGTTGCAAACTAAATCCATGTTCTTCTAAAATTTGCTCATCAGTCCATCGTCGTGGACGATAAAACTTGACCACAAATTTATTTTCATCATCATCGCGAAATTGATAGACTCGATTCTCGTAACTGTTGAGTGCCAACAAAGCCGCTTGCGGCAACAGACCCGTAGACTCAATTGCGTCTAATACTTGATCGGGCGTAAGTTGAAAAAATGACTGTTGAGAATTTTTTGAAACGGATATGTCATTCATACTTTGATTTTCATCCATTCTTTTTTACGCCATAATGAAATAAACCAGAATGCTTGAAATAATCGATATACGCCCTGAGTCAACCATATGGCGGTTAGTCCCATTCCCATATATGGACCAATCAGCCAGGCAAGCGGTAAAAAAATCACCCACTGACAAACGATGCTGACAATCATGGTGATTTTTGTTGCGCCAGCACCTTGTAATGACGACATTAAAACTAAATTATACGCATCAATAATTATTGCAATGCCGACCAATTGCAGCGGCAGTTTTGCTATTTCAATTGCGGCAGGTTCATGAAAGAAAACGCTTAAAACCAATTCAGGGATAAGCAACATCGGCGCGCTAAATAGTGATATAGAAAGCGCGGCAATTTTTGAGGTGTCCCATGCCCACTGGTAGGCATCGTCAGCTTCGTTTCTTCCTAATGCTTGACCAACAAGCGTCGCGGAACTCATTCCAAACCCGATGGAAGGTAAAATTGCTACTAAGGTCAAAGTGGTCAAAATATGTGCGGCCGCTAACTCGGCAGTACCGATTTTCCCGACGATCCAAAATAGAACAGTGAAACCTATGGCAAAAAATAGTTGCTGCATTGACGAAGGCAGTGAAATCTTTAACAGCTGAATTACCGTTTCTATTTTGGGTAAATGAACCCCAAAACCATATTGTTTTGTGTGTTTTATGGTCAACCATAAATACATGAGAGTTCCACCAAACATGGAAATAGTCGTTCCTAACCCGGCTCCTTCAGCTCCCATTTCAGGAAATCCCCAGTTACCAAAAATCAAAACATAATTTAAAAAGACATTGATGATATGCATGGTGACGATGGTTTTAAAATAGAACTGGGTCATTTTTATGGCGCTCAAATAGCCCCTAAAGCTGAAATTCATACCAATTGCCATTATGCCAATCAAGCGGGCATCTAGGTATTTCGCTCCTTCAAAAATGACTAATGGATCGTCATTTAGCATAGTCAAAATTTCGGTGCTGAAGCTCATAAGTATAAATGTGGTCGGAATAGAGGCAATAAATATCAATAAAAGCGCGCCATTCAGAGGGTTGGCTGCGATTGAAAGCTGACCTTCTCCAATGCGTCTGGCAACAGTCGCTTGAACACCAGATGAAAAACCCATGAAAACAGCCGCTGCAACAAAATTAATAAAACTTGCCATTCCAACTGCGGCTAATTCAGTTTTGCCTAATTGTCCGACCATAGCAGCATCAACTAAATTGAGGATATTTTGAGACATCATTCCGCCAATAATCGGCAAAGCGATTTGAAATATCTGAGAGGAGCGATCGCGTGATACCAAAAAGAGGTTCCTTAGAATAAAAAATAGACCGTGCGAGAGGTGTTTGCCGACAAAATAAACTACTGACGATTGATTATAGCATTATATTTGGGTTGGTTTGATTTGGGTATGAATTTAGAGTGTTACAAAAGATGGATGGTTTTAAAAAAACCGGAGCTACCATGCAAGAATTCACAAATCATAAGCCCGAGCAACACACCAAACATCAATCTTTTTAGCACCTTGCTGTCTGGCTTGATTTGCCAATTCTGAAACGGTCATCCCAGTGGTTACCACATCATCCACAATTGCAATATGTTTAGGAAGTTCACAATCAATCTGAAAAGCGCCTTTCACGTTGCTTTTTCGTTCAATCGAATCTAAATCCGACTGAGCATTGGTCATTTTGATCCGTTGAATGCCTTTATCAATAACTTGCAGAGCCAACGCTCTTGCAATTCGATCGGCTATTAATTGTGATTGATTAAATCCACGCTGAATGAGCTTTTTAGAATGCAATGGAACCGGAATAATTGCTTCAGGTAATTCTGCGTGACAGTAACTCTCACTAATCTTGTCGATCAAATAATCGCACAGCAATGGTAATAATTGAAATTGAGACGAAAACTTCAATTGAGTAATAAACTCACTAATAGGTGCTTCGTAATGAAATGCACTAACTGTTCGATTATATGGAGGACTATTTTTTAAACATTCACCACAAACGATACTGCTTTCGCGTATTTCATCATTTGTCGATACAAGGTTTAACGGTAGTCCACAGGTCACACAGGCAGTTTGAGATATAGGTAGACGTTGATGGCAATCAGTACAGATAATCGGAGCTTGGGCTTGCTTAATTTGGATAGATTGGTTCTTAGGTTTAACAATCTGGCACCCACAAAGGTAGCAATCTGTCGATATCTTTAAAATTTCAAATAGATCCATCAATTAGCTTTCCGTTTGGATGAAAAACAATCAAATGTAAACTACGCTGTTTATGTTTGCTTGACTGTTTAGCCACATAGCTTAGTATCGCATTTTTGTAGTTTGAGAGATCAAGTCTTTATTGCGCGAGCCAAATATGAATCTAGATAATACGAGTCAAGCAAGCCAGTTACAACTAAATAATGCTCAGCTTAGAAACAATTGGGATCTCTCTGAAATTAAAGGCTTATACGATTTGCCAATGAATGATCTTATATTCAAGGCGCAAATTATCCACCGGCAAAACTTTAATCCCAATCAAGTCCAAACCTCGACTTTAATGAGTATAAAAACCGGTGCTTGCCCCGAAGATTGTGCTTATTGTCCGCAAAGCGGTCATTATAATACCGGCTTATCCAGAGAGCAGTTAGTGGCGCTAGAAGAGGTTATTCACTCTGCAAAAAAAGCAAAAGAAACCGGGGCAACCAGGTTTTGTATGGGAGCGGCATGGCGTTCTCCAAGAGCAAAAGATTTCCCAGTGGTATTGCAAATGGTCAAGGAAGTAAAACAGCTCGGAATGGAAACCTGTATGACTTTGGGGATGTTAAATAACGATCAAGCGCATCAATTGAAAAAGGCTGGTTTAGATTATTACAATCACAACTTAGATACTTCAGAAGCATATTACGATCAAATTATTACGACACGAACTTTTGCTGATCGACTTGATACGTTAACTCATGTAAGAGATGCCGGAATGAAAGTATGTGCGGGAGGGATCTTAGGAATGGGAGAATCGCTTGATGATCGCCTCGGTTTGCTTCAAGCGCTCGCCAATCTTCCCGAGCACCCACAAAGTGTTCCGATCAATCAATTGATCCCAGTAAAAGGAACACCATTGCAAGATGCTAAAAGTATCGACTGTTTTGACTTTATTCGGATGATCGCTGTGGCGAGAATTATCATGCCAAAATCTTATGTTCGATTATCAGCAGGACGAGAAAATATGTCCGATGAAATGCAGGCGATGTGTTTTTTAGCCGGTGCAAACTCCGTTTTTTATGGTGAAAAATTATTGACGACTGATAATCCGGATGTTGATCACGATATTAATTTATTTGCACGCCTTGGAATAACGCCTGAAGGTGACGGGTCATCGAATCACCAAGTACATACTCAAGAAAAAATTGGCGATAGCGTGGTGAAAAAGACAGCTGAGCAGAAAAAATTATATCGAAACGCTGCAGTTTAGTTTGTCAGTTAATGTCGAGTTTAGAATCGTTACTCTCAACAAAACTTATTGAAAGAGAGCAGAAAGGATTAATCCGTAATCGTTTGTCGCTGCAATCTTCGCAATCAAGTAGCATTAAAATTCAAAACAGATATTTTCTTAATTTTTCTTCAAATGATTATTTAGGATTGGCAAATAATCCAGATACACTGCAATCGATTAAAAATCAGTTAGATCGGTCTGGTTTTGGCAGTGGCGCATCCCATCTTATTTGTGGGCATCACCAAATTCATCAAGAGCTAGAGACTGCGCTTGCTATGTTTTTACAAAGAGATTCAGCAATTACTTTTTCGACCGGTTATATGGCGAACCTGGCAATTTTACAAAGTTTGGCGAAAAAAGGTGACTTAATTATTTCAGATAAATTAAATCACGCTTCAATTATTGATGGAATAAAGTTAAGTGACGCACAGTCGGTTCGATATTCTCATGGTGATTTAATCGCGCTGGAATCGCGATTAAAAAAACAAGCGACGAATAAATGGGTTGTGACTGATAGCGTTTTTAGCATGGATGGTGATATTGCTCCGCTGAGAAATATAGCTGATTTATGCAAAAAATACGATGCCAATCTAATCGTTGATGACGCACATGGCTTTGGAGTGTTGGGTGAAAACGGAAGAGGATGTGTTGAGCATTTTGGATTAACGCAATCCGATTGCCCTGTACTTATGGGCACATTTGGTAAAGCGCTTGGTGGATATGGCGCATTTGTGAGTGGAAGTCATACCTTGACATCTTATCTTAAGCAATTTGCTCGTCCTTATATTTATACTACCGCTCAACCACCAGCGATCGCCGCCGGAAACCTTCATAATCTTGGAATTATTCAGTCTAAACCACAAATAAAACAGAAAATAATTGAGAATATCAAACATTTTAAATTACAATGTGCCAGCAAAAATATAGGCTTGCTTGACTCTGATACCGCAATACAACCGATTGTAATCAGGAATACCAAAAAGCTAAAAGTATTGGATCAAAAGTTAAAAGAAAAAGGTCTTTTAGTCGGGGCGATCAGACCACCAACGGTGGCAATCAATAGTGATAGATTGCGTATTGCTTTAAGTGCGTCACATAGTTTCGAACAAATAGACTATTTGGTTAGTCATCTTAATCAGTATATTGAAACACATGAAACTTAAACCTTATGTACAAATTAGTGGGCAGGGATCTAATCTTGTTCTTTTGCATGGATGGGGTATGCACGGCGGTATTTGGGAAACCATTTTGCCGCAACTCGAAAAGTGTTTTACTGTTTACAATGTTGATCTTCCAGGGTTTGGTCGTAGTCCAGTTCATAATGGTGAATATAATTTAGATTATCTGGTTAATTCGGTAGAGCATATCTTGCCTGAAAGTTGTTACTTAATGGGGTGGTCTCTTGGTGGGTTAGTTGCGACAGCGCTAGCAAAACAAGCAAGTACAAAAGTTAAAAAGCTGGTGACAGTTGCATCAAGTCCGTGTTTCGTAGCCAGTGACGGTTGGCAGCATGGTATGTCGCGAGAGGTACTAGAGACTTTTATCGCTCTTTTAAGTGAAGATTTTGAAGGAACATTAATTAAGTTTTTGAGCGTTCAAACAATGGGTAGTCCAACCCAAAAGCAAGATATTGAAGAGTTAAAAGAAACAGTTTTTCTACATGGTTTGCCAGCCAAAAAGGCATTGAGTGGTGGGTTGAAAATCTTACAGGACGTTAATTTATTAAACACACTGAGTAAACTATCAATAGCTGTTATGAGAATGTACGGAAAATTAGATACTTTAGTACCGATTAAATCGGTTGAAAAAATATCTGAGTTAGCGGTAAATAGTCAGTCGTTTATTTTTAATAAATCTGGACATGCACCTTTTTTATCGGAGAGTGATGAATTTATTGAACGACTTGTCGAGTTTTTACAATATGATAGCAATCACTGAGTTTTCGGTAAAAGGTTTTTGGTAAAAGAAAATTATGACTCTAAATAAACAAACAATAGCAAACTCTTTTAGTAAAGCCGCTGTCAATTATGAAGATTCGGCGTTCTTGCAAAAAGAAGTTGCTGGTCGTTTATTAGAACGATTAGAGTTAATGAATGTCAAGCCAAAAACAATCCTTGATGCAGGATGCGGTACAGGTTTTTGTACTCGAATACTTAACAAAACATTTTCTAAAGCGAAAGTTATTGGCGTTGATATTGCTGAAGGTATGATAGAACAAGCAATAAGTCAGAACGGCTTTTTTAACAAAATAGACTATCAACTTGGCGATGTTGAACAACTGCCATTTGCCAACAATTCTTTCGATTTAGTTTTCTCAAATTTGACCGTTCAATGGGTTAAGGATCAAAGCCAAACATTTGTAGAACTAAATAGAGTGCTAAAACCTGGAGGTCTAATTATCTTTTCGACATTGGGACCTGATACTCTTATTGAACTAAAAATAAGTTGGCTGAAAGTTGACCAAGATGTTCACGTGAATAAATTTTTTGATATGCATATTACTGGTGATCATGTCCACAGTGCGCAGTTTGAAAACACCGTGATGGATAGAGATGTGATTACTTTAACTTACAAAACTATGCTCGGACTAATGAAAGATCTTAAATCCATAGGTGCTCATAATATGGATTCAAATAGACAGCGAGGTTTATTAGGGAAATCCAAATTTGAGAAATTAAAAAATGCTTATGAGGATTTTCGTTGGGAGGATGGACAGTTGCCCGCGACTTATGAAGTGATCTATGGACATGCCTGGAAGAAGGTGGGATTACCTCTAGGGGATTATCATACTTACGCAGTTAAGGTTGGGAACTAGTTCATTAGGACATTAGCCCCAAGAGTGTTTCGCAGCCAGAGCTAGCTCTGTAATATAAGAATTCAGGAATATATCTTTTCCCAAGAGACATGATTGTAAAACGATTCGAGCAGGGAGAGGAAATTGATCTTTCATTTATGTTTAGCGAACTTGTAAAGGTAGTTAATGAAAAGGCGAAAGATGAAAGTATTAATACCAAGTAATAGCTTAACAAAAAGCTGCTGTCGGACTGGCAAAAGCTCCAGCTTCGCACCCACTTTTACCAGCCCAGAGCTGGGCGTCACCTTAAATAAAAATCATGAAATATCACATAATTAACTTACTAATATTTAGCTCTTTACTCTTTGGATGTAAGCCCAAAGAAAATCCATACCCATTTGGTGAAACATCATATGAAAGAGCAAGTTTCATCAAAACGATAATAAAAAGAAATCATACAATACCAGGAAATATTTTTGAGGCAGAATGTATTGAAGAAAAAATAGGTGATGGTTTTCTAGGACCTGCAGACTATACATTTTTTGCAAAAATATCGATCGATGAGAACCAAGTTGAATCATGGAAACAAGCTCTAGGAGAGCAAATACTTAACAGAAACTATAACTCTCCTAAAATACCCAAAGAGTGGTGGGTTTCAGAGTCAGACTTCATGAACTTGAAATTTTACCCTCCGAATATTTTTGGAAGAAACAATGGCTGGGTTGGTATTAGTAATGACGGGGCTACTCTATACATAATGACATACACAATGTAAGAAAGGTAACAATGCGATCGAGTGTGACTCGGAGCCGTGCACTCTTTTTGCTGGTCTTGCTTCGCGGGGAGTGAACTGTCATCGTGCCACACAGACTTAGTGTCCCAAAATCGAACTTTTCAGCCTTTTAATATCATTGCTCAACGTACGAAGATGTTGAAACAAGTATTACAACAGTCAGGCTGAATTTGAACTAATACACCCAAGTTTGTTAACACCTTATTGGAACAAAGAATATTCATCCCAACTTAAAATGCATCAAATAGTTAACATCAACCCCTTTATCCAATTTATAGCTCTTGGTCAAAGGGTTATAATGCATCCCAATAATGTTTTTCAATTCTAAATTAGCAGATCGTGCCCATTGATCCATTTCAGATGGTTTAATAAACTTCTCATATTGATGTGTACCTTTCGGGAGCATTTGTAAAATATATTCTGCACCCACAATGGCTAGGGCAAATGCTTTTGCAGTTCTATTTATAGTTGAAACAAACAAATCTCCGCCAGGTTTTAGCAATTTCGAGCAAGCTTGAATAATGGATTCGGGAGTAGGAACATGTTCAAGCATTTCCATGCAGGTAACCATATCAAACCGATCCTCATTTTTTTCTGCCATTTGTTCTGCGGTAATCTGTTGATAATCCACTTTTTGCCCAGATTCCAATTGATGTAGTTTTGCAACCGATAGTGGCGCTTCGCCCATATCGATCCCAGTGACAAACGCACCTTTTTCAGCCATAGAATCAGCTAGAATTCCACCTCCGCACCCAATATCAATCACTTTTTTATCAGCTACTCCTTGAGCATGTTTGATAATGTATTCGAGTCGTAACGGGTTAATTTCATGGAGAGGTTTGAATTCGCTTTCTTTATCCCACCAACGAGAGGCCAAATCGGAAAATTTCTTAATTTCTGCGGTATCTACATTTAGAGCGCTAGTCATAGCTTAAACCTTACTTTGAACCTAAATTAATCAGTTGAATCACGAGAAATAGTACCAGCCAAACCGCGCCGCCTAGCAAGTTGAAAAATTACTCATCACCCGTCAAGGTGACCATGCAATTTTTCATTATGCTAATCCTAGCGTGGTCTAGCACTTTTTCCACGAATCCAACTGACTATTTTAGGTTGAATATAATATTTGCTTTGGGGGCTATTATAATATTGTAAAAGGACGAGTGGTATTTTACTCATATATTCCTGTTTTAAGAAATAATTATTGATCTTATTTTAGGATCATTAAACAGGTAACCATACAATCGTAGCAATTGTGTCGGTAATCCTAAGCAACTTCTGTGTTGGTGAATCCTCACATAACCGATTTCTTGATCATTTCCAGATTGTGGTCTACATATTAGTTTCGGTATACGAAATTCTTGTGTTTTCTTATGACCGTAAATTAGCTGAATTTAATCTCAAAATGAAAAGCTATATTTCCATTTTTAAAGGAGAATTATCGTAATGATACAGATGTATAGATTTAGGAAGGCAAATTTGTCGAAAGTCCTTTCAATAATTGCTGTTGTGGGTTTATCCATATCGATTAGCAACAACCTACTCGCTTCTGAAGCTGGGCATGACAAGCACCACTTTGTCGGTATATTTGTTGGGGTGTTTGATGCAGATGAAAATGACACCGTTGTTGGTCTTGAGTATGAGTATAAATTTAACTCGCAGTGGGGTGTTGGTGCAGTATATGAAGATGCTAGCGACGCTCACCATGGCGATGGTGTTAGTTCAAAAATTGCTGCGGTCTATTTTCACCCATCCGGTGGATGGCGACTTGGTGCGGGTTTTGGTTCTGAAACCGTTGGTGGTCACGAATCAGAAAGTTTGTATCGTTATGGCGTTAGTTACGAATTTCATATCGGTGGTGTTGGTGTCGAACCATCGCTCAATTTTGATACCGTTGACGGCGAAACCGTTGAAGTATATGGGGTTGCGCTGGTTTGGGCATTTTAGAACAGCGTAAATACGGTCATGTTATAGATAGGCGTATTATTTTGTTTGGATAACACAATGCCGGCACAAGGTATTTGTTGAGCCTAAATATACATTGCTCAATATCTGGCTTGTGATAAAAAGTATTTCAAAATAATCAGTTGGATTCGTGGAAAGAGTACTAGATCGTGCTGTGATTAGCGTAATAAAAATTGCATGGTCACCCTTGATGGTGATGAGTAATTTTTCAATTCGCTGGGCGCGGTTTGGGCTGGCGCTATTTCTCGTGGTTCAACTGATTATTTTTTTAAAAGTAAAGAAAAACTCAACTCGATAGTCGGGATTATTCTATAACTTGACTAACTCACAATCGATTTTATTATCGACTGTTATTTTACGCAAATTTAGTGCGTAATTACCTCCGCTTCTATGATATAATTCGCCGCTTTGTTGCGTATGGTTTTTGAACTGAAATTCAGCCATTTTTGAAATTCGGTCGAATACCTATTTAGTGTCTAATTTGATCCTATAATTAACCTAATAAAGATCAAATAAACGTATAAAATCAATAAGATAAGGAATAATAGCTGTTTATGGGTGAGTTCGCTAAAGAAGTCCTTCCAATTAACATTGAAGACGAGTTAAAAGTATCCTATCTAGATTACGCCATGAGCGTAATTGTCGGCAGAGCGTTGCCGGATGTCAGAGACGGTTTAAAGCCGGTTCATCGGCGCGTTTTATACGCAATGAGCGTACTTTCCAACGATTTTAATAAACCTTACAAAAAATCTGCCCGTGTGGTAGGGGATGTGATTGGTAAATATCATCCTCATGGTGATACTGCTGTTTACGACACGATTGTTCGTATGGCTCAGCCATTTTCATTGCGCTATATGCTGGTTGACGGTCAAGGTAATTTTGGCTCGGTTGACGGTGATTCTCCGGCTGCGATGCGATATACCGAAGTGCGAATGGATAAGTTAGCTCATCAATTATTGAGCGATCTAGACAAAGAAACCGTCGATTGGGCTGAAAACTATGATGGATCTGAAAGCGAACCTAAAGTTTTACCAACTCGGGTTCCCAATTTATTGATTAATGGTTCATCCGGTATAGCTGTCGGCATGGCAACTAATATCGCCCCGCATAATATAAATGAAGTGATTAGCGCCTGTCTTGCGCTTATCGATAACGCCGATATGTCTCTCGAAGAAATTATGGAACTGATTCCTGGACCTGATTTTCCGACCTACGGGATCATTAACGGGCGTGCGGGGATTTTACAAGCCTATCAAACCGGTAAAGGGCGTGTTCATATTCGAGCCAGGCATCATATTGAAACCGACGAGAAAAACGGTAAAGAGAGTATTGTTGTCACTGAATTACCTTACCAAGTCAACAAAGCGCGTCTAATCGAAAAAATTGCAGATCTCGTTAAAGAGAAAAAAATCGAAGGTGTTACTGGTTTAAGAGATGAGTCTGACAAGGACGGTATGCGTATGGTCATCGAGTTACGTCGTGGCGAGAACGCTGATGTTCTGATGAATAACCTTTATTCACAATCACAAATGCAGACGGTTTTCGGTATTAATATGGTGGCGCTACAAGATGGTCAGCCGAAGCTGTTTACCTTAAAAGAGATGCTTGCGGCGTTTATTAAACATCGTAAGGAAGTCGTGATCAGGCGAACCATTTTTGACTTACGTAAAGCACGCGAAAAAGCGCATGTGCTTGAAGGCTTGGCGTTAGCATTAGCCAATATTGATGAAATTATTGAACTGATTAAAAAAGCGGAAAGTCCAGCAATCGCCAAAGAGCAATTAGTTGCCAAAGGATGGGATGCCAGTGCTATTTTGGCTATGTTAGCAAGCGCTGGTTCTGATGCCTGTCGTCCTGATGATTTAGAAGAAAAATACGGTCTTGTTGATAACAAATATTTTATCTCGCCAGTGCAGGCTCAAGCTATCCTTGATTTGAAACTACACAGATTGACAGGTTTGGAACACGAAAAAATTATCAATGATTACAAAGGGTTAATCGCTTTGATCGCAGAGCTGCTGGAAATTCTCAATAGTGCAGTCCGATTGATGGAATTGATCAGAGAAGAATTAATTGAAGTCAAAGAAATGTTCGGAGATGAAAGGCGCACAGAGATCACCAACAGCTCCGCTGATTTGCTGATTGAAGATTTGATCCCTGAAGAAGATGTCGTCGTGACATTATCTCATGAAGGATACGTCAAATATCAGCCACTGGATTTATATGAAGCACAACGAAGAGGCGGAAAAGGTAAATCGGCAACTAAAATGAAGGAAGAAGACTTTATCGAAAAGCTTCTTGTGGTTTCGACTCACGCGACTATTTTATGTTTCTCCAGTGCGGGTAAAGTTTATTGGTTACGAACTTTCGAATTACCACTTGCCAGTCGAGGGGCTCGCGGTAAGCCAATTGTCAATATCTTGCCGCTTGCCGAAGACGAGCGTATTACCAGTATATTACAAGTTAAAGAATACAAAGAAGACGAATACGTGTTTATGGCAACTGCTAACGGCACGGTCAAGAAGACTTCACTAGAGCAATTTTCCAGACCAAGAGCCAACGGAATTATTGCCCTACGCCTAGATGATGGTGATCAACTGATTGGAACAGTGGTTACCGGTGGTGAAGATCACTTAATGCTATTCAGTGATGCTGGTAAGGTTATTCGTTTCCACGAAGAAAAAGTACGTCAAATGGGGCGAACTGCCCGCGGTGTGCGTGGTATTCGACTTTCTGAAGAACAACGGGTCATAGCGTTGGTGCGGGCAGATGAAGATAGTCAAATCTTAACCGTAACCGAAAATGGCTACGGTAAACAAACCTGTATGACGGAATATCCGTTGCGCGGTCGCGGTGGTCAAGGTGTTATATCTATTGCCGTGAGTGAGCGAAATGGCAAAGCCATTAGTGCTGTTAGAGTGAAAGATGGTGATGAGATTATGTTGATTAGTAAAGGCGGTACATTAGTTCGTACTCGGGTCGATGAAATCCGAACCATGGGTCGAAATACTCAAGGGGTTCGTTTAATTCGTTTGCAAGAAGATGAAACTTTGGTTGGTCTACAGCGAATTGATGAATTAGAAACACCTGATGAAGATGATGTTGAAAGTGCAAACGCGGAGTCATCAGAGTCTGACGCTAACGTTCAGCAAGAAACTACTGGTTCAGCAGGGTCGGAAGATGAAAGTTCGGCTGGTGAAGATTCAAAATCAGAAGGTGAGGACGAATAGGGTGAATAACCCCACGTTTAATTTTTGTGCTGGACCTGCTGCTTTACCAAGGGCTGTTTTAGAAAAAGCGCAACAGGAGTTATTAGACTGGCAGGGGTTAGGCGTTTCTGTGATGGAAATAAGTCACCGCTCCCCTGAGTATCAAGCGCTTGCAGATAAAGCCGAATCAGACTTTCGTGAATTGATGAAGATTAGTGATGAGTATGCGGTGTTATTTTTACACGGCGGAGCCAGCTTACAATTTTCCAATATTCCCATGGTGCTTCTGCAAAGTCATCTGAAAAATACTGGTGTTGAAGCTGAATACTTATGCAATGGCATTTGGTCAAGTAAAGCAGCTAAAGAAGCCGCTCGATTCGGTCAAGTGAATGCGATCGATGTTATGGAAACCGACAGTGACGGTAATCGCTCATTGATTGATCTTGCTAGTGCATCCCGTTCGATTGATCCGATATACACACATTACACTCCGAATGAAACCATTGAAGGTTTGAGATTCGCGGATGTCCCTCAAACTTCAGGTGTGCTAGTGGCGGATCTCTCTTCTTGTATTTTGTCGGAACAAATCGATATCAACGACTTCGATTTCATTTACGCGGGCGCGCAAAAGAACATTGGGCCAGCCGGTTTAACCATTGTAATTGTTAAGCGTGCTTTGTTTAAAAAAATGAATTTCGATAGCGTTCCAGGTGTTTTCAATTATCAGGAACAAGCAAAACAAGGCTCGATGATAAATACGCCGTCAACTTATTCCTGGTATTTAGCGAGCTTAGTTTTCGAGTGGTTAAAAGAGCAGGGTGGTGTCGCGCAAATGGAAAAGTTAGCGATTGAAAAGTCAGAGTTATTATATCACTGTATTGACGAAGATGATTTTTATCGTAACCCCGTCGCCATTAAAGATCGCTCAAGAATGAATATTCCATTTATTTTGAAAGATGAAAAACTCAACCAGCCGTTTTTAGCAGAGGCAAGGCAAGCTAATTTAGTCGGGCTAAAAGGTCATCGAAGTGTCGGTGGTATGCGGGCAAGTTTATATAACGCAATTCCCATAGAGGGAGTGGAAGCGTTGATTTGTTTTATGCGAGATTTTAAAGCTCAGCATAGTTAACTATTTAGAGTTTTTTTGAGCATTTTGGAAAAATATGACGACAGAAGATAAGTTATTAAAAACTGATATCTTGGCCTATCTAAAATGCCATGAAGAGAAAGACCTGCTACAGTTTTTGACTTGTGGTTCAGTGGATGATGGAAAAAGTACCTTGATAGGTCGGTTGTTGCACGATTCAAAAATGATTTTCGAAGATCAACTCGCCGCGATTGAAAAAGACAGTAAAAAGTCGGGCACTCAAGGCGATGAAATTGATCTGGCTCTATTAGTCGATGGGCTTCAATCTGAGAGAGAACAAGGGATCACCATTGATGTGGCCTACCGGTATTTTTCTACCGAAAAACGGAAATTTATAATCGCGGATACTCCCGGTCATGAACAATATACTCGAAATATGGCAACTGGTGCTTCAAATTGTGATCTTGCTGTCATATTGGTGGACGCGAGAGCCGGAGTAAAATCGCAAACTCGTCGGCATAGTTATATTGCATCTTTATTAGGAATCAAACATATTATTGTCGCAGTGAATAAAATGGATTTAGTGGATTATCAGCAGTCGGTTTTTGATGACGTTAAAAAACAATATTTAGCGTTTAGCCAACAGCTCGAATTTGATGATATCCAAGTGATCCCAATGTCAGCGCTTAAAGGTGATAATGTGGTTAACCCAAGCAAGGTACTTCATTGGTTTCATGGGCTGAGTTTTTTGCATGCGTTAGAAAATGTTGAAATTGCCCGCTTGAGAGGGTCAGAAAAATTTCGTTTTCCTGTTCAATGGGTTAACCGACCGAATTCTGAGTTTCGCGGCTTTAGTGGTACGGTTGCGGGTGGCGTTGTTAAAGTCGGCGATCTCATCGTGGTATTGCCCTCAGGAAAAGCATCAAAAATTGCTTCAATCGTGACCTTTGATGGTGAAATGCAACAAGCGCAGGCAGGACAAGCTGTTACTTTAACCTTGACCGATGAAATCGATATTAGTCGAGGCGACATGATCTGTCATCAATCAAACTTGGCACGCTTAGGTAATTGTTTTGAGGCCGATATCGTTTGGATGTCTGAAGATGCATTGATGCCCAATAAACAATACGATTTTAAATTTCCGGGCAAATATTGCTCTGGAAGTATCGATGAGGTGCTCCATCGTGTCGATATTAATAGTCTTCAGCGGATGGATACCACTCATTTAGAGCTGAATGAAATCGGTCCCTGTCGAGTAAAGCTGACCCAACAGGTCGCTTTCGATAGTTATAAAGATAATCGCCAAACTGGCGCATTTATTATTATCGACCGGATGACCAATATTACCGTTGCGGCTGGCATGATTAAGCACATAGTTAATATAGAGGACGGAGAATTAGGCGATAAAAATATCTCTGAGTTTGAACTCGAATTTAATGCTTTGATCCGTAAACATTTTCCTCACTGGGGCGCACAAGATATCAGGCAGTTATTTAACCAATAAAAACGGAGTATTCAGGTTCAAGTTTTTCAGTTTGGGCTGCTTTTTATTCTTTGATTTTTAAGTACTTATTCGTTAAAATGCGCGCATTCTAGATTAGTACAGATGGTTTTGGGGTTTTCCCGATAGAAAAGCACCTCGAATTGACGTTCGAGGTGCTTTTGTTGGTTTATCGGAGATCTGTTTTTACTAAATATTGGTTTATTGGAGTTGCTTTAAAGCATGCCTGTTATCACTCTACCAGATGGTAGTAAAAGAGAATTCGCACAAACTGTGACTGTTTTTCAAGTCGCGGCAGACATTGGGGCAGGGCTTGCGAAAGCGGCTCTTGCTGGTCGTGTGGATGGCGTACTGGTTGATACAAGTCACATTATTTCAGAGGATGTTGAACTTTCTTTGGTCACAGAGCGTGATGATGATGGACTAGAAGTCATCCGTCATTCCTGCGCGCATTTGTTGGCGCAAGCAACTCAGGCACTGTTTCCCAAAGCGCAAGTGACAATTGGTCCGGTGATAGACAATGGGTTTTATTACGATTTTGCGTTTTCTCGTCCGTTTACTCCCGACGATCTCGCTGCGATCGAAGCAAAAATGACTGATTTTGCCAAACAGGATCTTCCGGTACAAAGAAGTACGATGATCCGCGAAGACGCGATTGAGTTCTTCAAAAAGATGGGGGAAGAATACAAAGCGGAAATTATTGAAAGTATTCCTGCAGGTGAGGAAATTTCGCTCTATCGACAGGGCGATTTTATTGATTTATGCCGTGGTCCTCACGTACCAAGTACCGGCAAAATTAAGGCATTTAAATTAATGAAGTTAGCAGGCGCTTACTGGCGTGGTGATTCAAATAATGAAATGCTGCAAAGGATCTACGGCACCTGCTGGTCGAATAAAAAAGATCTTAAAAAGTATTTGCATCGCCTCGAAGAAGCTGAAAAGCGTGATCATCGTAAAATTGGTAAACAACTCGAATTATTCCATTTTCAGGAAGAGGCTCCGGGAATGGTCTTTTGGCATCACGATGGTTGGAGTATTTATAAAGAGTTAGAAAGCTATATCCGAACTGTACTTAATGATACCGATTACCAAGAAGTGAAAGCGCCACAAATCATGGACAGAAGTTTGTGGGAAAAATCAGGTCACTGGGAAAAATATCACGATGATATGTTTACCACTGAGTCTGAAAATCGAACTTATGCGGTTAAGCCGATGAACTGTCCGGGGCATATCCAAATCTTTAATCAAGGACTGAAATCTTATCGTGATCTGCCCCTCAGAATGGCGGAGTTTGGTTCTTGTCATAGAAACGAGCCTTCAGGCGCATTGCATGGGTTAATGCGCGTACGAGCATTTACTCAGGATGATGCCCACGTGTTTTGTACTGAAGATCAGGTTCAAAGTGAAGTGGGTCATTTAATCGATACTATTTATAACGTTTATGCAGATTTTGGCTTTGAAAATATTGAAATTAAACTCTCAACTCGACCAGAAAAAAGAGTCGGTTCAGACGAATCTTGGGATAAAGCTGAAGCTGCGCTCGATGCTGCTCTTACATCCAAAAATATTGAATTTGAAGTTTTACCTGGTGAAGGGGCTTTTTATGGACCGAAAATAGAGTTTTCATTGCGAGATTGTTTAGAAAGAGTCTGGCAATGTGGTACGGTGCAACTTGATTTTTCAATGCCTGGTCGTCTAGGTGCCGAATATGTGGCTGAAGATGGAAGTAAGCAAACTCCGGTAATGATCCATCGTGCGATTTTAGGCTCATTAGAGCGGTTTATTGGAATTTTGATTGAGGAATACGCTGGTAAGTTTCCGCCCTGGCTTGCGCCTAAACAAATCGCAATTATGAATATTACCGACAAACAGAGTGATTTTGCTCAAAAATGCGCTAAAATATTGAAATCTCAGGGCTTTAGGGTGAATTTAGACTTGAGAAACGAGAAAATCGGCTTTAAAATTCGTCAGCACACGTTACAGCGTGTACCATACTTGCTGGTAGTTGGTGATCGTGAGGTGGAGACAGAAACTGTAACGGTTCGATCTAGAAGTGGAAGAGATTTAGGTAGCATGACAATTGACGCTTTTTCTGAGTTGTTAAAAGCTGAGATTAAGAAATTAGCTCGAAAAGAATAACAACGAGCTAAAATGGCAGAAACTTCTTTACCCTTAGTCCTATATGCCTCTGTGGTAAAATAGTTTTTAAGGTTTAAAACGAGGAATAAAAACATTAAAAGAGCAAAGCCAAAAATGGCGGCGAAGGTACAACGAGCCAACATTAATGAGGAAATTGAAGCTCCCGAAGTTCGACTAATTGACAAAGATGGTGAGTCGAAAGGGGTTGTTACAATAAAAGAGGCGATTGAAGCTGCGGTTGCTTCGACTTTGGACTTGGTTGAGATTTCACCAGGTGCAGAACCACCAGTTTGTAAAATCATGGATTACGGCAAATATGTTTTCGAGCAAAGGAAGGCAAAAGCCGCTGCCAAGAAAAAGCAGACTGTTGTACATATTAAAGAAATTAAATTTCGACCGGGAACTGATATTGGTGACTACAACATTAAGTTGCGTAAATTGACAGAGTTCTTGCAAGAAGGCGATAAAACTAAGATCACAGTAAGATTTAGAGGCAGAGAAATGGCTCACCGTGAACTTGGTATGGACTTGATGAAGCGAGTTCAAAAAGATTTAGAAGAATTTGGTGAAGTTGAATCTTTCCCTAAACAGGAAGGTCGACAAATGACCATGGTCATTGCCCCAAAGAAGAAGAAATAGTTGTCCCCTCTACCTTAGGGAGAGAGGATTGAAAGTTTTGATTGTTCTTTGATGAGGGGCAATTAAGTACTAACCTCTGGTTTTTGGCAACCTTTGGTTAGTTGGTGAGAGGATTATTGAGCACTTTAAAGTGATTAAAGTCTTCTTTTTTATAAGCACTGTTAGGTAATTAACGGTATAGGATAATTTAGTTTCGAGATGCGAGTTTCGAGCTAAGAAATTCAAACTACGACCGACAGATGACAATTGGAGTAAACAAGTAATGCCAAAGATAAAGTCAGATAGCGGCGCTGCAAAGCGTTTCAAACGTACTGGTAGCGGTGGTTTCAAACATGCACAATCACACCGTCGTCACATTCTTACTAAGAAAAGTTCAAAGCGAAAGCGTCATTTGCGTGATATGCAAATGGTTGCCGCATGCGATGTTCCACAGCTGGATCGCCAGCTTCCTTACGTGTAAGAATGGGAGTTATTTGAAATGCCTAGAGTAAAACGCGGTGTTACCGCTCATAAACGCCATAAAAAAGTTCTAAAAGCTGCAAAAGGTTATTACGGTGCCCGTAGTCGTGTTTATCGCGTCGCGGCACAAGCTGTAACTAAAGCAGGTCAATATGCTTATCGTGATCGTCGTCAACGTAAACGTCAGTTCAGAGCAATCTGGATCCAACGTATTAACGCTGAAGCACGTGTTAGTGGTTTGTCATATAGTAAATTTATCAACGGTCTTAAAAAAGCATCTATTGGTATTGATCGTAAGATCTTAGCTGATATCGCTGTTTTCGACAAAGTTGCTTTTGCATCGTTAGTTGAAAAAGCAAAAGCTGCTCTCGCTTAAGCACCTACTGATTTTGAAGCTAACTATAGCAATTTTCCGAAGTTAGCCTACAAGAAAGTAATTGAAAGGGAAGGGCGTTTGTCCTTCCTTTTTTTTATGCCTTAATTCAGTCCCCCCTCTTCGCAAGAGGGGCTAGGGGAGATTTAAATAAGTCAGGGTTAAAAAATTAACTTTATTACAAACGTCAAACTCTGCCAAATCCCCCTTCGCAAAGGGGAGGATAAGAATGAATAATTATTTGCTAAAATTTATTTTGGAAAAAATTAATGTCAAATACAATTGATGAATTATTAGCTCGAGGATTATCTGCTGTTGATAACGCAAATAATATTCATGAGCTAGAACAAGTAAAAATTGAATTTCTTGGTAAGAAAGGCGAGTTAACTTCGCAGCTTAAATCCTTAGGAAAATTACCTGCAGAAGAGCGTCCAAAACATGGTGCGTCTATCAATAAAGCTAAACAAGTGATTCAAGCCAGACTGGATGAGAAAAAGAAAGAGTTTGAAAGCGCTGCTATCGCGGATCAGTTAGCCAACGAATCGATCGATGTGACTCTTGCAGGTCGCGATAATCAATTAGGTGGCATTCACCCGGTTAACCGCACGCTAGAAAGGATTGTCGAATATTTTTCTCAAATCGGTTTTGGCGTCGAAGAAGGTCCAGAAGTTGAAGACGATTATCATAATTTTGAAGCACTTAATATTCCCAGTCATCATCCGGCCAGAGCGATGCACGATACTTTTTATTTTGGCGATGGTAGGCTGCTAAGAACGCATACATCACCAGTACAAATTCGCACTATGGAAAAAATTGATCCGCCTGTGCGAATTATTGCACCAGGCAGGGTTTACCGATGCGACTCGGATCTTACTCACACGCCGATGTTTCATCAAGTGGAAGCTTTGTTAGTCGATAAAACGACTTCGTTTGCCGACTTAAAAGGTGTGTTAGATGAATTTTTAAAACATTTTTTTGAGAATGAAAAACTAAAAATAAGATTTAGACCTTCATACTTTCCTTTTACAGAACCATCAGCAGAAGTCGACATTGAATGTGTTATGTGCGGTGGAAAAGGCTGTCGAGTTTGTAGCAACACCGGCTGGCTAGAGATTTTAGGTTCGGGAATGGTTCATCCAAATGTATTAGAGTCTGTCGGTTATGATAGTGAAGAATTTACCGGTTATGCATTCGGAATGGGTGTAGAAAGAATGACCATGCTTCGTTATGGTGTAAATGATTTAAGGTTGTTTTTTGAGAATGATTTACGTTTTTTACGGCAGTTTAATTAGTGAAAAAGATAAAGAAAATATTTACCACAGAGACACAGAATAAAAATATATGATAAATATTTACGACGCAGCTTAACAGTTGAAGTGTTCTTTTACTCGGTGTTTCTCTGTGGTGAAAAAAGCTTTTAGGTTTTAAAAGATTATTTGGAAAAGAAAAATGAAAATTAGTGAAAATTGGCTTAGGACTTGGGTAAACCCCGACATATCTACCGATGAATTAGTCGCGGCTTTAACCATGGCAGGATTAGAAGTCGACGGTATTGAAGTGATGGGCTCTGAGCTTGCTGGCATTTTGGTTGGACAAATTGTTAAGGCAGAGTCGCATCCAGAGGCCGATAAATTACAAGTTTGTATGGTTGATGTGGGCACGGGTGAAAGTCTACAAATAATCTGCGGAGCACCTAATGCTCGCGAAGGTATTAAAGTGGCAGTTGCTACGATTGGCTGCACATTACCAGGCGACTTTAAAATAAAAAAAGCGAAACTTCGTGGTGTGGCATCTTTCGGAATGCTTTGCTCAGGCAAAGAGCTTGAATTATCAGACGATCATGACGGTATCATAGAGCTATCTGACGACGCAAAAATTGGTCAAGAATTTATTGAATACATGGGACTAAAAGATACTGCGATTGATATCGATCTAACACCCAACCGAGGTGACTGTTTAGGTCTTAAGGGTATTGCTACGGAAGTGGGTGTTCTAACTAAATGCGAGGTTAATTCGGTAAAAATCAAAACAATACCTGCGACGATTGATGATTGTGTTGAGGTAAAACTAAACGCGGCGAAGGCTAATCCCCGGTTTACCGCTCGTGTTATCACCGGAATAAATATTAACGCGAAAACGCCCGATTGGATGAAAGCAAGACTGTTAGGTTCTGATATTCGTTCAATCGATCCAGTGGTTGATGTAACCAATTATGTAATGCTCGAACTGGGTCACCCAATGCACGCATTTGATCGCAAAAATATCATTGGAGCGATCGAAGTTCGTTATGCGAATGAAAATGAAAAACTTGTTTTGCTCGATGATAAAACCATTGATCTACGAACCGACACGGTGGTTGTTGCCGATCAAGAAAAAACATTATCCATGGCTGGAATTATGGGTGGTAAATATTCTGGGATCAATTCAGAAACAACAGAGATTGTATTAGAAGCAGCGCATTGGGAGCCGATTCAGATTGCCGGTAAAGCAAGAAGTTACGGACTACATACCGATGCATCTCATCGTTTTGAACGAGGCGTAGATTATAATCTCTGCGCGCAGACTATTGAGAGAGCGACTGAGTTATTATTAGAAATTGTCGGCGGTCAGGCCGGAGCGCTTGTCGATGAAATCGATCAGGAATATTTCCCCAAAACTCGCCAAGTAAAATTACGCAGCGCCAGAATTGAGCGTTTGTTGGGTATCTCTTTGTCGGATGAACAAGTCTCCGATATACTTACTCGATTGGGGATGCGATTAACTATTGAAGACGATGGCTGGTTGGTTCAAATACCTAGTAGTCGTTTTGATATTTCGATAGAAGCTGACCTAATCGAAGAGCTTGTCAGGATTTATGGATACAATAATGTACCCAGTCGTAAACCGGTCAGCGAACTAACGATGATCCGTCGTCAGGAAAATCGTCTGCTTAAATCTCAAATTGGACATTTACTCGCTGATCGCGGTTATCAAGAAACCATCACCTATTCATTTATAGATAAAGAGTCTCAACAGTTGATTGATCCAGCACTTGAGCCATTACCTTTAGTGAACCCCATTTCTTCGGATTTGAGCGTGATGCGAACTTCACTTTGGCCTGGTTTGCTCAAAGCAGTCGAATATAACCAAAAACGCCAACATGATCACATTCGTTTTTTCGAAACTGGTTTAAAGTTTGTTCAGAGCGATGACGGATTGAACCAAATCTCGGTGATCGCTGGTGCTATTAGTGGTCGCAAGAATGCTGAGAGCTGGAATAAAGATGATTCAAAATTCGACTTTTATGATTTGAAAGGTGATTTGGAGAGCATATTTAAGCTAACAGCAGCGGGTGAACAGTTTACCTTTGTTGCAGCGCAGCGCAGCGCTCTTCATCCCGGACAAACTGCTGAAATTAGACGAAATGGGAAAACTTGTGGTTTTATCGGTAAAATTCATCCCGAAACACAGAAAGCATTTGACATTGACGAGTCTGTTTACCTGTTTGAACTAGATTTAAAAAGGGTAATTCAGCGGAAAATACCTAAATTTGCCTCTTTGTCAAAATTTCCTTCCATTCGTCGAGATTTGGCTATATTAGTAAAAGAAAGCGTGACTTCTTCGCAAATAGTTGATTTAATTGGACAAACGGTAAAAAAGTGTCTAAATAATGTAGTAATATTCGATATTTATCGCGGAAAAGGGATCGATGTTGGATATAAGAGCGTTGCCATTGGTATTGTCTTGCAACGAAACGACCGAACTTTTAAAGATACAGAAATTAATAAGACGATGGATCGCGTGATTTCAGCATTGACCGATAAGTTCGTAGCAGTATTGAGGGATTAAGGATTGTTTAGAGGAATAAATCATGGCGTTGACTAAAGCAGAAATGGCAGAACGTTTGTTTGATGATTTAGGGTTGAACAAAAGAGAAGCAAAAGAGATGGTTGAAGGTTTTTACGAAGAAATTCGTAATTCATTAGCAAACAACCAGCAGGTAAAGTTATCTGGTTTTGGTAATTTTGACTTGAGAGATAAAAAACAACGTCCTGGACGTAATCCAAAAACAGGTGAAGAAATACCGATCAGCGCTCGTCGCGTCGTAACTTTTAGACCGGGACAAAAATTGAAAGCTAGAGTAGAAGCATATGCTGGAAGCAAGTAACAATAACGAATTAGTGCCTATCCCAGACAAACGCTATTTCACCATTGGTGAAGTGAGCGAATTGTGCTTGGTAAAGCCTCATGTTTTACGTTATTGGGAGCAGGAATTCCCACAGTTAAGTCCGGTAAAACGTCGAGGTAATCGCCGTTATTATCAGCGCGATGATGTAATGGTTATACGCGAAATCCGTGAATTACTTTACGATCAAGGGTTTACTATTGGTGGCGCACGGCAGCAGCTCGAAGCTGATGATAACAAACCAGATCCTGCTGCAATTAAAGCAATTATAGCTGATCTGGAGAGTGTTCTAAAAATACTAGCCGCTTAAGTCTTTTCTATTCTTTGCTATTGCAAAGTCCTATTTTTCAGGTAGTATTCCGCTCCAGTATTGATTAACTGTTAGTCGATACTATTCTAATTAAGTTCAAATTAAATCGGAATGTGGCGCAGCCTGGTAGCGCACTTGTTCGGGGTACAAGTGGTCGGAGGTTCAAATCCTCTCATTCCGACCAATTTTTTAATTAATCAATATCTTTAGAAACTGCGTAAAACCCCTCAAACATAAGAAAATTTGTTTATCTCGTATTGAGTTCGGGCTAACATGTGAGTCTTATGAATGAATCTTAATAAGATTTATTGCAATGAATAAGCGTTATATTACTAATATTGAATAGAGGAATTAAATGAAATTTTTATCTATCTTACTTGCAATCATATTTACACCAATAGCTTCAGCCACAGTTGTGACTAATGATGAAGGGAAAATCACACGGATCCATACATATGATGATTATAAACAGGGAACTGTTTTTATATTCTTGAGCAAACCAGTGACAGCATGCCCTAATGGAGCGTATTTAAGTCCATCATCCCCAGGAATAGAGCGTTTATACAGCATGGCTCTAGCAATCTTAATGTCTAATAAGAACGTTACTTTTCAATTATATGATGACCGAATAATAGATGGAAGATGTGAAGTTGATGCTATTCAAGTGGGAGCAAACTAATTTAACAAGAGCCTTCATTTGAAGGCAAAACAAGAGACACCTCAAATGAGGCAAGCGTTAATTTTCGGTAATGACCGTTTTGAGATGTGTTCTGTATAAGAGTCATTCCATGTATGTCTAATGAAATTAACAATTAAGCAACTCTGATAAAGGGTTCGATGAAGATAATAAAACTTACCCATTATAAGGGTACAAGTGGTCGGAGGTTCAAATCCTCTCATTCCGACCAAATTTTTAAATCAATCTCAACATCCTCAAGGAAAATAAATGAGTGCGCCAAGCAAAGCTAAGGCAATCAAGCTGGACAATCCAGCACAGGAAAAGTTTAACCAACAGCCTGTAACCGAACTACACATGTTAGGAGGTAACGAATAGCGTGAAGCTGTAGCAAGGG
>Ga0316204_10001394_pt1 | contig 65987 bp, 59 predicted proteins | sample 6monrhotite_MG_2_FD_205661 | JGI IMG/M metagenome (GOLD analysis project Ga0316204, IMG submission 205661) | Microbial mat bacterial communities from mineral coupon in-situ incubated in ocean water Damariscotta River, Maine, United States -... | ecosystem: Environmental > Aquatic > Marine >... | reverse complement strand
AACGGGAAATAGAATCATCCATGCTTAAAATTCCTTTTTTAACGCATCAATTACACAAGGATAAACGTGTATCATCCCAAATACAATAAACAACCAATAGTTATATCTGTGTTACCGGATAACACCGATTTACCAGTATCCTGACTATTTCACTGTTATGCATAAATAGGATTGGCTACATACATGGAAGCAATTACTGTTGAGTTTCCCCTTTCAGGAGAATGGGTTGCTCCAAATACACCAGGGCACAAAGTGCCTAGTCATGGGACTGATCAGCTAGGCCAAACTTATGCCTATGATTTTATGCAAATCGACTGGAAACGCCCGACAGGATATAAGTTCTTCTATGACTCTATGGCGTTTTACTTCATGGCAGGTGTAAAACTGGAGCATTGCTACGGGTGGTCTAAAGATATCCTTTCTCCCATTAGCGGAGAGGTGATTGAGTGCCGAGATGGATGGCCAGAGAGGAAAAGAGTTAATATTGTTACTGATATGCTTGCACTGCTAAAAAACTCCTTGCTTATCAACCCCAGAGGAAATGAAGGGCTTCGGCCAGCGTTGGGGAACTATATGATAATAAAAGGTGAAGAGGCATATGCTTTTTTGGCACACGCTCGTACGGGTTCCATATCAGTAGAGGTGGGTGATATTGTAAAACCTCTTCAAAAAATAGCGGAGGTTGGGCATTCAGGAAACTCCACAGCGCCACATTTGCATTTTCACTTAATGGATAATCCAAACTTATTGGAGGCGAAAGGATTGCCATGCTGCTTCAGGGAATATGAAGTGTTTGAAAATAAGACTTGGGTAAAGGTAGCGAATGGCATACCAGGAAGGCGAGATAGAATTCGGGCAAATATTGCATAAAAATGTATAACGAGACACGGGGTCTCGTTAATTCAACTGTTATGCATAAAAGATAAAAAACATGGAAGTAATTTACAAACTATCTGAAAATCAGATCAAAGACCTCCATAATTTATACAAAAATGAATGGTGGACAAATCAAAGAACATTAGAAGAAACAAGAAACTGTGTTCATGGGTCACAAATATGTATTGGCTTAATAGAAAACAATACCCTTATTGGCTTCGTTCGAGTTATTACAGACTATACGTTCAAAGCGCTAATATTTGATTTAATAATTGATAGTAACTATAGAAAAAAAAGTCTAGGTAAAAAGCTATTGAACCTGATTAAAAGCCATGAAAAAATTAAAAACATTACCCATTTTGAACTCTATTGCCTTCCTGAGCTAAAAGGCTTTTATGAGCAATTTGGGTTTTCAGGTGAAATAGGTGGTATTGAACTATTAAGGTGTAATAATGCATAACAAGAACATCAACGCCGACCACCTTGACGTAGCGCCTTTCAAAGCAGGCACTACGCAAGGCGGCCGGTTATGTAAGCGTTAGCCTCAAATAAATCAGACAGCCATTATGGAACAACTACATATTCAATCATTTCTGAATTTTATAGAGCGGTACTCGAACGTAGGCTCGAAAGAGTTCAGTTTACTTCTAAAGCTATTCAAGCTGAAAAAATATAAAAATAAAGCACACATTGTCAATCCAACTGAAGAGAATAATAGTATATTTTATATTATCTCCGGATTAGCTCGATACTATTATTTAACTGATGATGGAAAGGAATGGAACAGAGCCTTTCTTTCAGAGGATATGATGTCCACATCTTTTTCGAAAGATTTCGGATGGATAGAACCGTATGGTATTCAGGCTATAGAAAATACTGTAGTTCTATCAGCCAATTTTTCTGATTTTCAATCACTATTTGATGGTAATCCAATGATTGAACGATTACATAGAAGATTAATAGAAAGTATTTTAATAACAAAAATGAATCGAGAACGGAGCTTTCTACAAAGCAGCGCAAAGATGCGCTATATGGATTTTTCTGAACAATCACCAAATGTATTTCCACGTATTACACAATATCATCTAGCCTCTTACCTTGGTATCACTGAAGCATCGTTGTCACGGATTGTAAAAGAGATTGGTTAAATAATTTTTACCGTTCTTACCAATTGATAAGGAAACAAACAATATAAAATCATACGATATTGCTTCAATATTAAAAAGGAGAACATTATGAAAATATTTGAAGCTTTTGATTTGTGTGGTATCAACTTAAAAAACCGTATTGTAATGTCACCTATGACTCGTTCACGAGCTATAGACAATCTACCCAATGACTTAATGGCAAAGTATTATTCACAGCGTGCTGGAGCAGGGTTAATAATCACAGAAGCTGTAGCTCCTTCTGCTAATGGTTTAGGCTACCCTAGAATTCCAGGTATTTATAATCAGAAACAAATACAAGGCTGGAAAAAAATTACTCACGCCGTACACGATAAAGGCGGAAAAATATTTATTCAGCTAATGCACACTGGTCGTGTATCTCATCCAGAAAACATGGAGCCAAATACAACAATATTAGCTCCCTCAGCTATTGCAGCGAAAGGTGAAATGTACACCGATAGTCAAGGCATGAAGGCCTTTCCTATTCCAAAAGAAATGACCTTAAAAGAAATAAAAAAAGCACAGATAGAGTATGTCAAAGCAGCTGAGAATGCGATCTCTGCCGGTTTTGATGGCGTTGAATTACATGCTGCAAATGGTTACCTCATTGATCAATTCATAAACTCATGCTCAAACAAACGAACGGATGCATATGGCGGAAATAAAGAAAATCGTTGCCGATTTGCCATAGAGGTAGCTCAACAAGTTGTAAGTGCGATTGGCATGAATAAAACAGGAATTCGCTTATCTCCTTACGGCACATACAACGATATGGGGTTATTTGATGATATGGAAGATACTTTTGAATATTTAGCTATGGAACTAGCTAAATTAAAATTGAGTTATGTGCATATTGTTGACCATTCATCACAAGGTGCACCCGAGGTGCCAGATGCGATTAAATTGAAAATTCAAAAAGCCTTTGGAAGCTATATTATTGCAAGTGGTGGTCTAGATAAAGAAAAAGCAGAATCTATATTAAATTCACATAAAGGTGATTTGGTTGCCTTTGGGCAAGCCTTCTTAGCAAATCCAGATCTGGTCAATAAGCTCAGAAATGATTTGCCATTAAACCAACCAGATTATGAATCTTTTTTTACACCTGGAGATAAAGGTTATACCGATTACCCATTTGCATTATAAAAATGAAGCGTCGTGTGTATTAACAATATTTATATAAAAAATTTAAGAGAGAATATTATGAAAGAGATTACAGGAATTAATCACATTGGAATTCGAGTTACTAGCCTTGAACGTTCAAGAGCATTTTATGAACAACTTGGTTTTATTTTTATAGTAGGTCCAGTTGGGCCAGAACCAGTATCAATAATGGAGCACCCTTCAGGCGTTAATATTAATTTTATTTTAAATGCAGATTCAGGAATAGAAAATAACATTCTTATGGATATAACCGAGAGACACCCAGGATATACTCATATGGCGCTGGATGTAACTGATATTCATGCAGTCGAAGTTATGTTAAATAAATTAGGTATTAAAATCACAGAAGGACCAATAACATTACCTAATGGTGGAATGATGTTGTTTATTCGAGATCAAGACCGCAATGTAATTGAGTTTCACCAGAATGCTAAAAAGCTATAAGTATATATTGGACATACCAATGAATAATCATAAACATCACAAGTTGATATTTTCATTTTTAATGTCATTATTTATGTCGTGTATTATGTCTCTTGTCATTAGCATTATTAACATTGGATTTGTAAGCGATATTGTTAACATCTGGTTAAGCACCTGGTCGTCTTCATTCATGATAGCATTTCCAGCTGTTGTTATTGTATCGCCATTAGTGAATAAATTTGTTAATCTGCTTTTAAAGGGCTGAGTAGACTTGTTCAACCATACATAGCCTAACAAGTAAATGAGCTCTGACTACCATGAATCACGGCCTAAAAACAGGCCGTGATTCATGGTAGTGGGTTATTAAAGCGTTAGACAAACAAAAGAATAAGGTATATGGACAAGGAAACAACATTGCACCTGATGTGTGGAAAAATGGCAGCAGGGAAATCTACGTTAGCAGTTACACTCGCTAATAAAAATAATGCCATTCTTATTGTTGAAGATGAATGGTTGAGCATGCTCTACCCTGATGAAATTAAATCTATAAACGATTACATTCAATACTCAACCCGCTTAAAAAACATAATAACGCCACACGTAATCTTATTGTTAAAACAAGGTTCGTCAGTAGTCCTTGATTTTCCGGCAAACACAGTTAAACAACGTAAGCAACTTCGCTCAATATTCGAGGCAGCTGATGTATCACATGTGCTTCATTATGTAGACGCTAGTGATGAAAAGTGTAAAGAGCAATTAAAGAAAAGAAATAAGATCAATCCAGATCAAGTAGCATTTACTTCGGAAGAAGAATTTGACGCTATAAATCAATATTTTCAGGTTCCATCAGAAAATGAATACTTTAATATAATAGGACATTAGATAAAAATTCTTTAATCAAAGAAGTCGGTAACAACTGAGACTCACTATCAACAACAAAATATTTTAATACCAGACGAGAAAAACATTGCAAACCACCCCCTCACCCTGCGTAAGAAACTGCTGCCTTAACGAAGACAATATTTGCCTTGGCTGTTTTCGCAGTATTGATGAGATTATGCAGTGGGCAAAAGCCAGCGAAATTGAAAAACAAGACATTGTGAAGTTATGCCACACTCGGCGCGAGGCACACGCGCTTAAATTTAAGCCACTGCCATAATTAAAAGGGGCGCTGGCAACTGAGAATTATTAACAACTGTCACCGACCCTATTGATTATGTACAAAACATACACCACGTATACCAAAGACTAATAGGTACAGTGATATATAACGAAGTAAGCGATCAGCTCCTCTTTATGCAGAACTCCTTAACGACTTACTCAACTTTTATTTGTTTGCGTTGAGATTTTTCCTGTTTTGGTATGCTCAGTTTCAGTACACCATTCTTGAAGGACGTCTTGATTTTTTCATCCTCAACATCGGCAGGTAATAAAATAGAGCGATAAATCTCACTCTTTCTAATTTCCTGTTTCAGGTAGTCTCCTTCTTCCTCTTTTTCTTCCTTGCATGTTCTTGCTTTGATAACAAGCTGGTTATTTGCTATCGAAATATCAAGATCATCCTTATCGAAACCGGGTAACTCGGCTTTAACAAAAACTTCTTTATCTCTATCGATAACATCTATCTTAGGCATTTGGCTTAGAGAGCTAAATGAAAAAGCATCAGGTAACTTCTCACGATGAAAAGGATTACTCCACATGTCATGAAACATGTTTTCAACTCTTTTCTCCAGATCTTTGAAGGCAGTTAAATATCCGCTCTGTGCTTCATTGCTGGTTTTTGAGATTTTTTTGTCAGACATAACACTCTCTCCTTTATGATCATTTATTACATCTCATAATACTTCATGTTTTTTGCTTAGCTGATATTGATATCTGTCAAGTCAGTATGATAAAGGTACAACAAAAGGATAAAAGGGATGAACACATTTAAATTGCATTATCAAACATATGCAAGGCATTGATACGGGCAATTAATCGGGCCGGTGACAACTGAGACTATGCAGTAGATAAAACTAGTGAAGATGAAAAACAATGCATCATGAAGTTATGCCATACTCGACGTGACGCACATGCGCTTAAATTTAAGCCAGTGCCATAATTAATTTGCACTCACAAACATCGAGACCTTAATGGAAAAAACTGTTTTATTGGTTGATGTACAAAATATTTATTACACCACCAAAAGTGTGCACCACTGTAACTTTGACTATAACGAATTTTGGGCACAGGCCACACAAGGCAGAGACGTAGTAAAAGCGATTGCCTATGCAGTGGATCGGGGTGATGAAAAACAGCGGCAATTTCAGAATATTTTGCGCGCAATTGGATTTGAGGTAAAACTTAAACCCTTTATTCAGCGCGCCGATGGCTCGGCCAAGGGTGACTGGGATGTGGGCATTACGATTGATGCCATGGAATATGCAAAAGATGCGGACGTGCTGGTACTGGCCTCTGGTGACGGTGACTTTGGTTTACTGGTAGATAAGGTGCGCAATGACTACAAAACCTCGGTTGAGGTATACGGCGTTACCCAACTCACCGCGGCCTCTTTGGTGAATGCGGCCACTAAATTCATACCTATTGACAATGAACTCTTACTGAAACGACAATAACACCACAATAAATACGGATTTTTCGCTCACCAGCTGTTACGGATTAAACAAAAGGCTCGTAATATGAATCATGATTCAGTTGTCAATTTATACACCGATTTAGCAAACAACCCCAATAAGGACTTTGGCTGGGACAAGGGCTTACAAAACGCACTTAATCACGGATACAAACGCGAGTGGGTAGAAAAAATTCCCGATACGATATGGGCTTACTGTGCTGCGGTGGGCAACCCGTTTAGTGCCGGCGCTATTACGACCGGCGACTATGTTCTGGACATTGGGTGTGGCGCAGGCCTCGACCTTTGTGTTGCTGCATTACTGGCAGGTAAACAGGGGCGGGTTTTTGGCATTGATATAACGCCGGCCATGGTCGAAAAAGCCACACAGCATGCAAACCTCGCCAGTCTTTCTAATATAAGCGTACTCGAAGGCTCCATTGAAAAATTACCTATTGAAGACAACTACATTGATGTTGTTATTTCGAACGGCGCTATTAATCTGGCCCACTCAAAAGAAAACGTATTTGCCGAAGCGTACCGCGTATTAAAACCCGGTGGCCACCTGTACTTTTCTGACATGATTAAAGACGAAAACAATCCAGTGGACTCTACTTGTAGCAATAGCAATTCATGGGCAGATTGTATTGCCGGCACACTAAATAGCGATGAGATAATTAAAATATTATTGAATTCTGGATTTAAAGATGTGGAACACTTAAGTACTAATCATTACAAAACTTCGGCCAGCACTATTGGTGCTTGTTTTAGTGCAACAAAATTAAGCCCGGCCGTTCATTCTGAATTGTAAACCAGCAACTATTTTCGCCTTGAAACATATGCTCATATTTACTTAATAAAAAGAACTGCCGTGTAAATACCCAGAAGACAATACTACTAAAACGCCTATAAAAACCGCGGCACTCACACCCTGCTTAATGCTTCCGAAAAGCAATATTTATACTTTATTCTTCGGCATAAAACACCTATTAAACGCTTAGCCCTCTCCATTACAGTATTTTTACAAAGTAAACTCACTGCAAATAAATCACATATTTAGATATTTATTTTTTATGCCTCGAAATCACCCTTTTACCGAGCTAACCCCTACCTGCTCGGCTATTACGCTATGTTTTTGCAAACTATTCGTACATTCCATATGAAAAAAACGCTAAAGGTGTTGTTATATAGCTAAATTAGTTATATAAAGCGGGTATACACAAAATAGTTGATAGGATAGTAAAAGATGAGCAAGGGTACAGTTAAGTGGTTCAATGCAGATAAAGGCTACGGCTTTATCACTCCAGAAGATGGCAGCAAAGATTTATTTGTTCACCATTCAGAAATTAAAAATGGCGGCGGTTACGCGACGCTAAATGAAGGTCAAGCGGTTGAGTTTGAAGTAGGTCAAGGCCAAAAGGGTCCTTGCGCAAACAACGTAATACCTCAGTAAAATTATTTGATATTGCATCAGCAATAAGCAAATTTAAGGGCTGGTGAAAACCAGCCTTTTTTATGCCCGCACGCTTTTGAGGCATACCTTTTAAAAATCGCTAAATTCGCTTTAGCAACAAATTTCCCCAGTCATCTACTGCACAAGACCAGTGCGTATCGAGCAAGGTAGTGGATACGTTTTCTAGTATTAGTGCCGGACCTTTAATTATTTGCCCTGCCTGTAATTTTTCTCGTTGGTATAGGGGCACAGCCCGCTCAAAACCAAAGCAGTTTATTAGTTGTAGATCACCCTGATGATTCTCATGCCTTGCTGTAATTTTTGGCAATTCGAAGGGCGGCCTTTCGCCCGTTATACTTACTCGCACATTAACCAACTCCACCGGCATATTGAGTGCGTGCCCGTAGGTGTTTTTGTGCAACTCATTAAAAGCATGCTGTAATTCATCTAACTCAGCACTAGTGGAACCAGTCCAGGGTAAGTTTAGGGTGAAGCTCTGTCCCTTATAACGCAAGTCCATGGAGCGCCGAATGTTCAATGAGGCATCGCTTACTTCATTACGTAGCTCCGTCACACCCTGTTGCTCTAATTCGGTGAATTTATGTTGTAACTGGGACAATTCACTATCGAGTAACGCTTGAATAAGTGAGGCCGATAACTCACGCGTCGGCTGCGCCACTAACATGCCCAGTGCAGAGAGTACGCCGCCATACACGGGAACAATCGCCTGCTTCATGCGCAGAGCATCTGCCAGCGCACAAACATGCAGTCCTCCCGCTCCACCGAAGCAGGTTAATACAAAGTCTTCGGGATCATGCCCGCGCTGTACCGATATGGCACGCAACGCTCGCACCATATGCTCATTAGCAATACGTATTACACCTAATGCGGCCTCTTCTATGGATAAACCAAGGGGTGTAGCTACTTTTTGCATGGCCTGCTGAGCGGCAGAGATATCTAACTGCATGCCCTTACCTAAAAAGCCGTCGGCACGTAGCCTACCTAGTACCAAATTGGCATCGGTTACCGTGGGTTGAGTAGCCCCTTTGCCATAACAGGCCGGTCCCGGACTAGCCCCTGCGGACTGTGGCCCTACATTGAGCAAACCTCCCGTATCCACCATGGCTATTGAACCACCACCAGCACCGATGGTGTGCATGTCTACCATGGGAACAGCCACCGGGTAATCTGCAATCTTCGCCTCTGATGATAATTTAATTTCACCGTCGATTAGCGCAACATCCGTTGAGGTGCCTCCCATATCAAAACTCAATAACTTCGACTCGCCACTTAGGGCTGCCACATACTGCGCACCCTTTAAGCCACCTGCAGGCCCAGACAATAAAAGCTTTACTGCATTTTGCCCTGCTTGCGCGGCATCGATTGTGCCACCCGAGCTTTGCAACACGGAGAGACTGGCGGCATGTTGTACTGTGCCCACTTCCAAATCTGTGGATAGTTGATTTAGGTAGCCTTGCATCAACGGGCCAACATAGGCATTTAATGCCGTCGCCATACCGCGCTCGTATTCTTTATATTCTGGTAATACATCTGATGAGCAACAAACAAAGGGAGCGTCATCATGTTGTGCCTGCAACATTTTTTCTATTGCCTGCTTAAGCGTTTTTTCCTGTCGTGCATCTAAAAATGAAAACAATAAATTTATCGCCACGGCATCTGGCTTAAGCCGCTTAATTTGCTGCAATAGCTGATCTATATCTTCTTCAACTAGCGGCTGTAGCAATTCGGCTTTGGCGGAGAGGCGCGTATTAATTTCCAGACAATGGGTTTGCGGAATAAGAGGCGCGCGGGGCTTGGGCATTAAATTATACAATTCACGACGCGCTTGCCGACCAATTGTTAAAACATCTGCAAAACCTCTATTGGTAACATAAACCGTATTAACACCCTTGCCTTCCAATACTGCATTGGTCGCTACGGTGGAGCCGTGAATTAAATGCAGGCCCTGAGTGCTTAAGCGCATTTCGGCGATGCCCTGCAATATTGCTTTTTCAGGTGATTGTGGCGTAGACAATACTTTATGAATGCGAATACTCTCGCCATCATAGTAAACAAAATCGGTAAAGGTTCCGCCGGTATCTACACCTAGCCAATGATTTGCCATGCCTTAAATTTTACCCTGTTAACTGCTATTAAAACTATCGCAGCACATAATACCGAATTAACAGTGATTAGGTTTAATTTTCACAAGTAATACAATCACTTGATGCTTGTATGCTGTGTGTTTCCTGATACTATTTTGCACCATGTCTAATTCACTCATTAACGCCCAACACTTACACCGCTATTATGATGATACGCACGCGGTAAATGATGTTTCTATTGAATTAGAACAAGGTGATATTTTAGGTCTGCTGGGGCCCAATGGCGCAGGCAAATCGACCTGCATGCAAATGCTCTGCGGCGTACTGGCGCCCAGTGCTGGCAAAATAGACATTAACGGTATCGATTTACTCGACCAGCCAAATTTAGCCAAACAACACATTGGTTACTTACCTGATAAGCCTCCGCTTTATAATGAACTAACGGTTGATGAATACCTAAATTACGCGGCACGTTTAAGACATACTGAAAAAAATAAATTAGCTGAGTACCGCGAACAGGCAAAACAACGCTGCGGACTCAGTGAACATGGTAAACGTTTAATTGGTAATTTATCTAAAGGTTACCAACAACGTGTGGGTATTGCGCAGGCGATTATTCATCATCCAAAAATAATTATTTTAGATGAACCCACGGTCGGCCTGGACCCCATTCAAATGCGCGAAATTCGTAGTTTAATTACTCAACTGGGCAAGCATCACGGCATTATTTTATCGACACATATATTGCCCGAGGTGCAGGCAGTTTGCACACGGGTTCAAGTCATTCAGCAAGGCTGCTCGGTATTTAATAAAAGCATGGCCGAATTACAGCAAGAAAAGCAGGTAGCTTTGCACTTGGAAGAAAATGTATCCACTGAGGCGCTACTTAATATTCCCGGCATTCAATCCGCTGAACAAACCGATAGTGGACGTTACCTGCTGAGTGGTGAAAGTTTGCATAATTCACTCGCTGGCATCAGTGAATATTGCGTGACGCAAAAGTGGGGATTATTAGAGATGAGCCCCGCTGAAAACAATCTGGAACAAATTTTTATTCAGCTTACATCCAGGGACACTAACTCACATAAGAATAAGGGCGCAGCATGATTTTTCATATTGCCCTACGCGAATTACGCAGCCTTTTTTTATCGCCTTTGGCCTGGGTAATAATGGGTGGCCTACAAATTATTTTGGCCTGGAAGTTTCTTGGCTTTATAGAATTCTTTTACACTCTGCAATCTGACTTGGTTAACATTAAAAATGCACCGGGTGTAACTGACCTGATTGTCGCACCGCTATTCGATTTTTCAAAAATACTGCTCTTAATGATTGCCCCGCTTATTACGATGCGTTTACTTAGCGAAGAGAAACAAAATGGCACACTACATCTTTTATTGTCATCTCCTATTTCGATGACGCAGATTGTGCTGGGGAAATATCTCGGAGCATTATTATTTTTTAGTTTATTAATTATACAGATCAGCTTGATGCCTCTATCACTAATTGTCGCGACTGATTTAGACATGGGCAAGTTTGCAGCGGGCATGTTAGGGCAATTTTTAAATGTTGCAGCCTTTGCCGCACTCGGCCTATATATGTCCTCACTTAGCAAACAGGCCGTTACTGCCGCCGCCAGCACCTACGGCCTATTGATTATGTTCTGGATTATCAATATAGCCAGCACGGGCGATACCAGTGACAGCAATTTCTTTAACTATATTTCAATGACACACCATAGTTTACAAATGCTGCGTGGCATTGTTTACAGCTCTGACCTTACTTACTTTGTTTTATTTATCCTTGGCTTTATATTATTGAGTATTCGTCAGCTCGATGCACAAAGGTTGCAACACTGATGTTAGTTACCAAAAATTCGCGCCTTAACTACCGTATCCAGCACCTGATTTTTATAATCTTGTTACTCGGATGTATTGGTTTTGCCGGCTGGCTTAGTAATGAATACGACATACGCAGTGACTGGACCGCAGGAAAACGTCATTCTTTGAGTGAAGAAACGCTACAGCTGCTAGACACTTTATCTTCCCCAGTAAAAGTTCGTAGCTACCAAACCAATGATCCCGCTTTAAACCAGGCGATTAATGAAATACTTTTACGTTACCAAAATAATACTTCTGATTTTTCATTCCAGTTAATCAACCCTGATATTTTTATAGAACAGGCTAAGGCAGATGGCATTCAACGTTATGGCCAATCCGTGATTGAATATCAGGGACAGTTGGAACACATAGATAGCATAAATGAAGAGAGCCTGAGCAACGCCTTACTTCGATTACAACGCAAACATAAACCCAATTTACTTTTTGTTGCTAATCACAACGAACGTAACATTAATGATAACAGTGATTATGGCTATAGTACCCTTGCCTTACAACTTACTAATAAAGGTTTTAATAGCCTTACAATAAATCTGCTGGACCAGGCATTACCTAAAAAAAGTAATACCGATGAGAATAACGTACTTATTATTGGCAGCATCCAAACGCCGTTACTCGTAAGCGAACAGGAAAAAATATTAGACTTTATAAAGGCCGGCGGAAACTTACTATGGCTGCAAGACCCGCAACAACACAGCTCACTAAAAACATTACAGGACGCATTACAGATTAATTTTGTCGCCGGTACATTAGTTGATAATAATCCTGAAATAAGCCGCATGCTTAAGCTGAGCCACCCGGCGATGATTCCCGTGCTTGAATACAAAATGCACCCCATTACCGAAAAAATGAAGTACTTCACTTTATTTACAGTGGCATCTGCAATTATGACCTCTACTGAACAAAGTGCAGACACTTCACAATCCTGGATTCATTCTGATTTACTGATTAGTTCGGAGGATAGCTGGGCTGAAACCGGTGACCTGGCTTCTATTGTTGAGTTTAATCCAGCAGAAGATACTCAAGGGCCGCTCACCCTGGGTATTGCACAGCAGCGCCAAATCGAGATTAATCAGCAACTAATAGCACAACGCGTTGTGGTTATTGGTGACACGGATTTTTTAAGTAATAGCAATATTGGCCATGGTGCGAATCTCGACTTTATTACCAAGACGATGAACTGGTTATCTGAAGATGACCGACTCATTACTATCAGCCCAAAAACCGCACCTGATTTAACACTTAAGCTATCTGCCACCTATACAAGTATCATCGGGATTTTCTTTCTGATTGGCCTGCCAGTGATATTATTTTCCAGCGGTGCTTACATCTGGTTTAAACGACGCAAACAATAAAGTACAAGCTGGAACTTATGAATTCGCGCACGCTCATTAATATAATTTTACTCTTAGTTTTACTGGCCTTTATTGGTTTTTATATCAACAACAAAAACATCACAACAGATACCCAAAGACTCACTACACTTTCACTAGATGAAATTTACAGCATAAAAATTCCACGCGATGGAAAAACTGATATTGTTTTACAAAAAGCAACCAGCCTGAATGGTGATGCTATATGGTTCATGGTAGAACCTTATTCCATTAAGGCGCACCAGTTTAGAGTAAACACCCTACTTAGCCTAAGCCAGTCACCCATTGATGAAAGCTTTGATAGCAGCACATTAAATTTACAACACTACGCCTTAGACAAACCACGGGCGCGTATTATTTTTAATGACACCGAAATTTCATTTGGAAAAACCAATCCATTAAATAGTAAACGCTACTTAAAAACTGACAACAAACTTGCATTAATTGCCGATGAGAGCTATCCGCTAATAAGCTCACAACCCGCTACTTTTGTTGATTTAATGTTACTCCCTGAAAATAACATCAGTGTTTTAGAAATAGCAGACCTTAAAATAGAAAAGACAGAAGACGCACGTTGGAAAAGCAGTTCAAAAACATTATCAGCTAACGCTTTAACACCAGACAAAATTCAAACCTTACTGCAAAACTGGCGTAGCGCACAGGCATTTGCTGTACATAAACATATGCCACGCAAAAAACTCGGCATGATAAAAATTACGCTTGAAGATTCTGTGATTGATTTTGAGCTATCTGATGATGATCCCTGGCTGATTTTGGCGCGCCCGGATCTGGGTATTGAATATCATTTGGACAGTTCACAAAAAGAAAACTTATTGGGGCCGTTTAATTCTGTCGACAAACCTGCTTCAGCTACACCTTCACAATCTGAAAAACTTGGAGCGGTAGATGCCTGAACTACCGGAAGTAGAAACCTCTCGACGCGGCATTGAACCCTATATACTTGATCAAACTGTCAGCGATGTCGTAATTCGGCAAAAACAACTTCGCTGGCCTATTACTGCCACATTAAAAAAACAACTTAGCCAACAAGTTATTCGGCAGGTTGATCGCCGTGGGAAGTATATTTTATTGCGTACCGATGCCGGTACGGTCATTATGCATTTAGGTATGTCTGGCAGCCTACGTATTGTTGATAAAAAAACTGCTGCTGGAAAGCATGATCATATTGATATCTGTTTTTCTAACAATAAAATTTTACGTTTCCACGACCCTCGCCGTTTTGGTTCAGTATTATGGACTAAAACAGATCCACTTAAACACAAACTACTAGTTAAGTTGGGACCTGAGCCGCTAAGCGATGAATTCACCGCAGAATACTTTTATACCATGAGCCGTAAGCGTAAGGTCGCGATTAAAACATTTTTGATGAATAGCCATATTGTTGTTGGCGTTGGAAACATTTACGCTAATGAATCACTGTTTAGCGCCGGCATTAACCCTAAACGCTTAGCTGAAAAAATATCATTGTCACGCTACAAAAAACTTATACCGATTATTAAAAATATATTGCAACGCAGTATTGAACAGGGCGGCACCACTTTAAAAGACTTTACTCAGCAAGATGGCAAGCCTGGTTATTTCCAACAAACTTTACTGGTTTATGGAAAAGCTAATCAACCCTGCCCAAATTGCGCCAAGCCGATAAAACAAATTACTCAGGTTCAGCGTTCTAGCTTTTATTGCACTCATTGCCAGAAATAAGTCTTCGCTTGTGTATCAATAACTACTTGTGTTTCCTGCGTTTTCTTTTAGGATGCACTTACTCAATTTATTACTTAATAGAATAATGCCAAAAAAACATAAGAAAAAAATCGATTTAGGTGAATTAATTGGCGGGATACTTTTCCTCTGCCTTTTTCTTGGTCTGATATATCTCGGTGTTTTTTATGACTCAAATGTAGAATACACCAGTAGCTTCTTCGAGGATGTTTCTGAGGCCATGAAGTGGCGATCACAATAAGCGTCTGAATATTATTCTTTATAAACAAAAAAGCCGCAGGCAAATGCCTGCGGCTTTTTTGTTATCTGCAACTGTTAGCTTTTAAAGCTTATCAGATTCAGAAGCCAGGTAATCAGCAACACCGTCTGGAGTAGCCGTCATACCTTTATCACCTTGATTCCAACCCGCTGGACATACTTCGCCGTGCTCTTCAGTAAACTGTAGAGCGTCGATCATACGAAGCATCTCATCGATGTTACGACCCAATGGGAGATCGTTAACTACCTGATGACGAACCATACCGTTTGTATCAATAAGGAAAGAACCACGGAATGCAACACCCGCTTCTGGATGCTCAACGTCATAATCTTTACAGATTGAGTGAGTCACATCAGCGATTAGTGGGTATTTAACCTGGCCAATACCGCCATCATTGATAGCTGTGTTACGCCATGCGTTATGTGTGAATTGTGAATCGATAGACACACCAATTACTTCAACACCACGCTTGGTGAACTCTTCTAAGCGGTGATCAAATGCGATCAGCTCAGATGGACACACAAATGTGAAATCTAATGGGTAAAAGAAAATAACGGCATACTTGCCCTTAATTGAATCTTTAAGGTTATATGCATCAACAATCTCGCCATTTCCTAAAACAGCTGCTGCTGTGAAATCCGGTGCTTCACGACCAACTAGTACACCCATGACAGGCTCCTTATTATTAATTATCTAAACTGAGGGAATGAGACAGGTAATACCTACCCCAATAAATTCTTTAAAAAAATACCAGACGGATAAGATAGAGTTTATCTGTAAAATTTCAACCCCAAAAAGCGAATTCATAGCTAAAGAACAACTATCGCATCAATAGAGTAAGCCAATGAGGCCGACTCAGTCATGCTTTGCTCTCCTTATGCTAAAACTTGTTATTTTGCTTTTGGGCGAAATGCCTTAATAACCTCTTCATTGGTTTCCAGGTATGGACCTTCAATTAAGTCAACACAATACGGAATTGCAGGGAATACGGCATCCAAACACTCACGTATCGACTTTGGCTTACCTGGCAAATTAACAATTAGACACTTCCCGCGAATACCAGCTGTTTGTCTCGATAAAATGGCCGTAGGTACATACTGCAGGCTCACCTGACGCATTAGCTCACCAAAGCCCGGCATCATTTTCTCACACACTGCTTCTGTTGCCTCTGGCACCAAATCACGTAACGCAGGGCCTGTGCCACCTGTTGTAACGATTAAACAGCAACCCGCTTGCTCCATCTCAATCAGGCATGCCTCCACACCCGCCTGATCATCAGGTATCACTTTATATACAGGCTCCCATTCTGATACAAGATAGTCATTCAATGTGTCGATAATAGCTGGCCCGGAAAGATCATCGTAGATACCCGCACTAGCTCTATCTGAAGCGGTTAACACCCCGATTTTTATTTTTGACATAAAAATTACCATTTAATAAGCTACAATTTAAGTCATTATATCAAGCTTCTACGTAATACCTATTAAAGCAACTACCCTGGGTAGTAAAAATTGAGAAAATATGAGTAAACCAACTGACGCTGAGCTAAAAACCGCAATGGCTGCCGCAGCTGCCATGAAAGAACATGATGATGACCTAGCATTTATTGCAAAGGCTTTACTGAATCACAACTACCGCCTACGATTTTACGAAGAGCTACTTAAATCTGCCGATCTATATATGAATCATGGGCAAGCCGAACACGATCATATGGAATTGCTACGCTGCATCGACAAAATCAAGGAAATTGAAAGTTATACTGCCCATGAATCATCAGATGGTTTTGGATTAGAATAAATACCGCGACACAATATTATATTTTTATAACGCTTCAACCTGAAATATAAGTCATATATCGTAGACTCTAATCGTTCAGCCAGCTCAGTACAGAGCCCCCTTGTTCAGCCACCTGTTTAGTCACGTCTATTTTGCCTTTTTCTGTGCTCAATTTTTACTGCCCACAAATACCCCTATTACATTAAAGCCATAATATTAATCAGAATCTAGCAAGTACCAGGACGACTATCATCATCTTTTACTTTCATGATCTACATCATAACTTTAGGCCTTATCACCTTCTAAAATTAATATTCAATAGTGGATGAAACTTTCGTGAAAGTTTGTTTTTTACACTTTAAGATCGTCTTAATGACTTATTCAACTTTACAAGAACAAAACAGTTGCATGCATTATTAAATCGCATATCAGCACCATAAATATCAGTTTATTACGGGGTACAAAGTGAATAAAAAAATTTTATCTATTATGATTTGTTCAATCGCATCATCTCCTGCATTTGCAAGTGAGATAGGCTCGCTTCCTAAAGCCGATGATGGCTTGTTTGCCTTAAGTGCAGGTTACTACCTAATGCGTAGTGAATGGGATGGTTTTGATGATGCAGATACGAACAATGTAATTAATGACATCGAACGCGACGCGCCTTTTGTTAAGCTGGGCGTTGAGGTAATGGATGACTGGTATGCCTCTGTTCTTTTCGGCTATGAAAAAATAACTAATAATCCACCCTTAACCACAGTTCTTAAACTAGACACAGACAGTGAGTTTTTCGTTGGCGTCGAACTAAAAGGCGTTATCTACCGTGATGAAGCAATTTCCATGGGGCCATTCATTCAAGCAAATGCCTACACTAATTTATCCATATCAGGCCCTATACTAAGCAACGGCACCATTAAAAACATTGATGCTGAAGTTACTGATATTCTCACTGCTAAAGCGGGCTTTATGGCGCAATATCAGTTTGACAAACTTGCCGTGTATGGCGGTGCTTACTATATGCATAGCGAAGCAAAGGTAGATGGGAATATTGGTCTTGATCAATTAGATTTAACCATAGAAGATGACAATAACGCACGCTTGCTTCTCGGCGTAAATATTCCATTATCTGAAAAACTAAGCCTGGACGTTGAAACTCATTATTATGACGAGGCAAGTTTTGCAATCGCCTTAAATTACTATCCCACTAAAACCAAACCTGTAAAAAAAGCAGCACCGGCAGAGCCAGTAGTAACTAAGGTTATAAAGCCTAGCCCTCCTGAAGCAACAGAGTTTGAAAACCAGATATATTTTGAACAAGGCGCTACTGAGGTGGGTGAATCCGAGTATAAAAAGATCCGTGCACTTGCACGCTTCATGCTGAAACGCCCTGATTCTGATGTGATAATTGAAGGACACTGCGACTGCTTTGGTGAGGAAGAGTTTAACCAGGAACTATCTGAAAAACGTGCCTTGTCCGTTAAAAAATTATTAATGAATTTCTATAACATTCCAGAAGATCGTATTTTGCTGGTGGGCTACGGTGAAAGCTTCCCACTAGCTACTAATACAACTAAAGAAGGTAGGCAAAAAAATCGTCGCGTTAGGGTTTATGCGACGGACTAAATTAGTTTACTAAGCCCCATAAGCATGATTAGTGTCATTGGCAAATCAATATTCCAATGACACTAATAAATGCCCCTCTCGGCTTCATATAAGCTCACCAACTCTTACCATCCAAACTTTACTACTGTTTAGTATAAGTAATTTACCCTGAAAAAGTAGCGGTTAGTGCTGTTAGCTTTACTCGTCTAAAGAGCCCTGTGCAGAGGCTGAATAAACGCGTATTAACCGACTAATTCAGCTGTATAGCTGCTACTTTAGGCAATTTGCTAAGAGCGCGAATGGATCAGACAATAATTTACTATCTGATCCACAAGCTCTAAAACTGTTTAGTCAATCCGATTTTTATTACCGATTTATCGTAACTGTATTGATCTAACGTTGACTCGTTATCAGTATATTGATATTTAGCGCTCAACTTAAATGTTGAGTCAAAACGATAGTCGGATGTAAGTGCGAAGCGCCATTGATTATCTTCACGATCGATTGTTGACGAAGCTTCGAAATCACTAAATCGATATGCAACATCGCCAATTAACCACCACTGCTTGTCGATAGCATGCGTGTATATACCACGTACAGTATGCCGGGTTGGTGAGTAATCATACGCGCCTGAAGTAGTGACTAACTCTCCTCGGTCATTTAGCTCCAGCTCATACCGTATCTGTTTACTGCTGTTTTGTGAAAGCGTCTGGTATTCGAAACTAGCACGTTGACGCCAGCCTTCCAGGTAATCATAAAGTAAGTTATCACTTCCAATGTCTTCAACCCGATAACGCAAATTAATCCGTTCGTTTTTAGATATTGATTTTCGACCAATAAAATCAAACTTGCTAATCGTTTGCAAATCATCACCACCATATGTGATATCCGCTACACTTAAATGAGCACTGCTATCCCAGTCTGCGAACTTCATTGACCTTTTAATGCCGAGTGCAAGAACTCTTTGATCATTGCTATCGATATCACTATATTCGATTGCATAAAATGCGGCGTCAGCGATCCAGCCCTCCTTTCTTTCACCGGCAATAAGCAAATTAGTCGATGCAGACAGTTCATAAAAGTTGTCCGCTGTACCCAGAACCGTATCTTCGGAAACTGAATCAATATTGTCATCGTAGCCCAAATTAAATGACAACCTACTTTTCCATAGTTCTTCCTTAATGGTAAGTGCGGCAAGATGTTGATTTGACAGCTTTACCAGTTTTGCATCATTACCAGAGCTAACAACAGAGCTAAAATACCGTTGCGCCTCAGACCTGTTTTTTTCTTTAATGGCTATAACACCCAGATGATATTCTGCCAGATCGCGCATCTTTTCTGTCTGACTTAATAGGGTGAAATATTTTTTTGCATCCGCGTATCTGCCCACCTTGTAGTAACTACTGGCAAGATTGTATTTAAGTGAAATCGAATCCATACCTTGTTTCATAGCCGATTCAAAATAGATGACAGCTGCTGCATTATCACCTGATTTGTATGAGGACAAACCCAGATCATAGTCAGATTGAGCTGTGGCTAGCAACTCTGATGAAAATATGAAAACTAATGCCGTAAACAAATACTTATTAATAGTATGTGGTTTCATTTCAGTACTCCGCGCAGTTTTTGATTTATCTAAATAATCCCGTTTAGTGGACACCATATTTGATAAATAATAATAATTTAGCTTGACGTGGGAAATAATACCACACATAATTGCCTCATGTGGGATTATTTCCCACGAATACAAAACCAATAGAGGATATATATTATGAATAAATTATTTAAAGTAGGTACTTTAGCCGCATTACTTAGCAGCGCTAGTGCATATGCACATCATCCAGCAGTAGATATGGTCGATCCAGACGTCTATGCAATGATTGAAGAAAATATTTCTGATGTGCATCTAGCATTAGATTTTGATGATATGGGTGGCAGTAGCACCGATATGGGTGGCTCAATGGCGTCTAGCGATGATGCTGGTAATATGGCGACAGATATGCGCAATGATGTTGTGGACATCAGCACAGATTTGGCCGAAGCCGGCTCGGCGATGGCTGGCATGGAACCAGGCTCGATGAGCAGACGATAGTCAGATAAGCTTGAATTTAACAAGCAAATCGATGAGGGCAGTTATCAACATAGTTGATACTGCCCTTTTTTGTTCAGGTTTAGCTGCAATGTATTATTAAATACATTAATGAGGGGCTATTAATTAATACCCCGGCCAAATTGTTCATTTTTATACTCGAAAAGGTTTGTTAATTTGACGAATAGTAATTGTTTTAAAACAATAAAAGACTAATTTACTTGTTATTTTCCGAAGCAATATGAACTTATTTTCTTTCTTTAAATCAAACGTTTACAGTCGTAAATTACGCTGAATAAGCTGTAATTAAAATAATTTTATTTTGTGATTTAGTCGTGTATATTTTTTCAAAAAAATTGATATTTTGTTTACAGTTTATTTAAAAGGTAAATAGAAGTGATAAATGTTAAAAAGATTTCCAGTATCAGCATGGCCATTAGCTTTGCCTTTGGTCTATCAGCTTGCAATGCAGGCGACAGCTCAAGCACAGGCTCTCTAAACACCGAATCAACAGATAGCTCCCTTGTTAGCAATCTTACTGCTGTAGAAGTTATTGAAGTATCAGAAGAATCGTCAAATGAGTCTGAAGAAGAATCATCCTCATCCAATGAAAGCCAATTAGACAAGGCCGAACAGCATCATCTAATTTTTATGCGTGAAGAAGAAAAGCTGGCACGAGATGTTTATGCATCTTTGGCTGGTATGTGGCCAGATGCTAGTGTTTTCGTGAATATTGGTGAAGGCTCTGAGCAGACGCATGCAGACATTATGAGAGACAAGCTTGAAGAGTTTAATATAGAAGACCCTAACCCAGAGACGAATAATTTGCCTTCAAGCATCGGCGTGTTTACGGGTGAATTATACGGCAGTTACTTTGCTGAAAAATATCAATTACTTATTAATCAAGGCTCACAAAGTGAGCTAGATGCTTTGTATGTCGGCGCACTTATTGAAGAGTTGGACATGCATGACATTGTAGAATGCCCAGAAATTATAGAAGATACGGATAATGGGATTTCTGATTGTGGATTAAATTATACAGATGAGCCATCTTTGATTAACGCATATAGCTCATTACTCGATGGTTCGAAAAGCCATTTAAAAGCTTATGTAGGACGAATTGAAAGCATTGTTGGCGAAGGTAATTATGAGGCTCAAATTTTATCTCAAGATGACGTTAATGAGATTTTAGGACGCTAACCGCGCCTAGCTTGAGCTAATGATTAATCGACTGGGTAGATATGCATTCATTACAGTAATGTCACTCTTATTGAGTGTCGCTTCGGCGGATGAATTTGTAGATAGCGATCATGACGGTGTATTGGACAAGAACGATAAGTGCTTGAATACACCACCATTGAAAAAAATGAAAAAAGGCTTTAAGTACTCCTCTTTATTTTCTGAAGTAGAAAAGTCAGAAGTACCTGTTTCAATTCCAGTAGATAATACAGGTTGCGCTATGGACAGAGATATCGACGGCGTGCCTGATTATCTTGACTACTGCCCTGACAACACAGCTATTGAAATTTCTAAAGGTGTTAACAAAAATGGGTGCTCTCGTCACAGTGATGATGATGGTACGCCCGATTATAGAGATAAATGTCCAAACACTAAAAAAGGCATAAAAACTGACCGTTATGGTTGCCCCATTTAGAGCAAAAAACTATTGCTATGCTTATATGTTCTTAATTTTGATAATGTTTCAGGATCACTCCGCCAATGGATACACTAATATAATAAACTTATCTGCATCATTCATTACAAACTTCCCAGTTATTTTTGCTAAAACAGCATACTTACTTCCACGGCAATACATCACGTACCTCCGTTCACTAAAATCGATTCTATAACCTTTCAGTCATCAATTAAATACTTTTAATTTTAAAATATACTAAAGTTAATTACCGCACTTCCACTAAGAAGCAAGCCAATTACGACAAACAGATTATATGCGATATGCACAAAGATAGACGGATATACAGAACCGTAAACATCTCTTAAATAGCCAAACACAATGGACGGAAATATAACCAGTAAAGACCATGCAGATGGCACAGTAATCACATGAAGAGAAACAAATAGAAAAGACACCAAAATATTCGCAGTGCTTATACCAACAAACGTACCTTGCGCCCATTTGTATTTAAGGAATTGCCCTTGCAGAATTCCACGAAAAAAAACCTCTTCAATAACGGGCTGCCAAATCAAAAGAGCTATCAACATACCAATATGAAAAACATGCCGTTCATTAAATACAGGAACGACATCGTGCAACAACCAAAGCACAAACACACCAGCTAAAACAGCTGTTATAAATTTGAAATCCAGATAGCACCTGGGACACTTCAGCAAGCCAGCATCTCGCAAAACGTTTTCACTACTGAAGTTAAAATATTTATTCGCCATAAACAACAACACCCACCTTTTAATCAGGTGGGTGCTCCAATAATAAACAATCAAGAATAGTAAATATTATTCTTTAGTTCGTCTAAACCCTAAGTACCCCAGAGATAACAATAGCAACGCTGGCAACACCAAGTCTAACTGACCTTTTGGATTATAAGAACAGAATCCACCACCACTGCTACCCGAACTGGTTGTTGTATTATCAACAACAGGCAATGCATTTATAGTAAGTGCCGCAGTCAAACTATTATTACTTGTATCATTGTCCGACTCAATAGCACTAAACTGCGCGCTAACACTTACGCTACCATCATCAATTGCTTTCGCTACAACGGTAACACCTGTAGACGCTGTTGCTACCATATCACCAATCGCACAACTAATAATGTAATCACCTATTAAGGCACATGCAGCTCCACCATCAATGGTGCCAGAAACAAATTCTAACTCCTCTGGAATAACAACATCCAGACGTGCTGAGGTTATGCTACCCGGCCCTGTATTCACAGCCGCAGATGTAATAGTCACATTATCATTAACCGTAATATCTGTCGCACTCAAGGCCAAACTATTAAGAACCATATCGGTATTAGACGTTTGCCTTTCATAGGCACCAACATCGCAGCCCGCTACACCATCTGCATTGCCATCCACTAATGGATTACGCGTAGCACCACGTTGATCTACAGTAATTGCAGGTGATGCAGTTATACAATTCGTTGTTATACCCGCATCAATTGCAACGCTATTATAATCAATGGCATGCGTTTGTGTTAGGCCACCGTTATCAGCTAATGGTAAAACCTTTGGGTCTGGACCAATTAAGTCTCCACCTGCTGAATTCAATGCACAGGTAAAGTCATCTGAAATATTGCCACCAAGTGAATCTACCTCAAGCGTTGAACACGCCAGGATGGTTCCACCTGTGCAACCACAGTTCACATTAATTTTCATACCCCGGTTATTTGATAACAGCGTATTCGATAAAAAGAATTGGCCTGCAGGACCAAAATAATTAATACCTGCGCCATGCTGATCTGAATTGGTTACTCGATTATCAACCAGCGTCACGTGTTTTAGGTGAACCGCCGCATCACTGTTTACACCACCACCCATATCAGTTGTTGTGTTGGCAGAAAATGTTGAGTTGGTGATATCTAAGGTTACCTGTGGTGAAACATTATTTATACCACCACCCATTACAGCCCAGTTACCTACAAAGGTACTACCTGATATTTCCATATCAGGACCGGTTGATGGATCACCGCCGGTAGTGTTTAGGCCGCCACCATTACTGGCTATATTATTACTGAATGTACTGTCTGAAATAGAACTTGGAAACGCAGTAAACACAGCGCCGCCATTACCACTCTTTTCATTTTCACCTTCAATAATACCATCACTATTAACATCAAATGTAGTGTAAGCCGTATTGTTATTAAAGGTACTATTTGAAATAGTTAAATTACCCCGGCTATATATCGCACCACCATGACCCGACAATGTTCGCTCATCAATATCATCATCTGTACCTAGTGTTGCATCGGGCCCTGCAAGAACACCTAACTTGCCATCCCATACCGCCTGGTTAGTATCAAACTCACAGTTGGTTATGGTTAAATTATTAAATCGCCAACTGAATACAGCGCCACCATTCCCCTGCGTATCCGGGTAAACCAGTGTTTCACTTGCCAAGCCATTTATTAATTTTAAATCTTCTAAAGTTACTGTCACACCATCAAAAGAAGGCGCACCTTGAACAAGGTTATCTTTTTCTGCTGGATTAAAAATATCAAATATGCGATCAATATTATTCGCATCAATAATTGTTAATGGCGCACCTGTTGTCGTTGCACCTTTTATTACGTAACTATCACCCGTGGTATTAACACCTGTTAAATCTAGATCACCAGTAGACGCATCGTCATTATCTCGTCCGGCAATAGCAAGAGTATATGTACCCGCGGCTAATTGAATCGTATCAACACCAGCTGCTCCTGATGTACATCCATCAATAGCAGTATTGGTATTCGCACTGATAATTGCTTCGCGTAATGAACAATTTGCATTCGTAGTATTGTCATCAGTAAAAGTGTTGACCGTAATGGTTGCCGCACTTACAAAGTTCGCACTGACAGCTGTAGTACCTAAAGCTAATAAAGCAGTTTTGATTAAATTAGTAGCACGGTTGTGCATCTATGTCTCCTTAACGGATGTTCTTGATTCTGGTTTTTATTTAAAAATTTAATAAGGAAATTTTTAAATAAAAACCAGAAATAAATTTTAAAGTGTTACTGGTTCCATTCTCTCCATATAAATGTGCCCCTCATATATAAGGGGCACATCCTGTGAAGTATCTTCCCTGTTACATTAATCCCTACTTATTGGTTTCATTTTTTTGCTTTCTTCTGAAGCCCAGGTAAGCCATAGCGCTCAGAATTAAAGCAGGTAGTACTGGGTCGAATCTGCCATTAGGATTGTAAGAGCAGAAACCACCGCCACCGCCAGTTGATGCTGGTGGTGCTGGAACTGCAGTAACCGCAATACTCAGAGTACCGCTATTGTCAGATGGATCAGTATCATATTGATCCATTGTTGCTGCTGCAGTTACTGAAGCAGTACCGACGGTAGTACCTGTTACATCAAACACAACACTTGCTGTTGCATCTGGAGCAAGGTCACTTACTGAACAAGTTACTGTTCCACCTGTTTCAGTACAACCAACACCACTATCAAAGCTTACAATTGCAGGTAGAACACCACTTACCTGAATACCTGTAGCAGTATTAGTATCGTGATGATTTTCAACCGTTAATGTAACCGTTGATGTACTACCTACTGTTAAGCTACTAGGTGAAGCACTTGCGGCTGTGATTGCAACATCAGCAGGCTCCAGAATATCAACAAAGACAGTTTGTGAGTTATTAGAAAGGTATGGATCAGAAGTTGATGAATCAACCGAAGTAGTAACTGCAACAGCATCGCCTGCTGTACTTGCAGTTGCAACAATTGCGACAGATGCTTCATTACCTGCTGTCACAGAACCGATAGTACAACTAATGGTGTCACCTGCTACGGTTGATACCGTACATGATCCTGCAGAAGGTGTTGCGCTTACAGAAGTCATCTCTGCTGGTAAATATGTAGTAATTACAACATCAGCTGCTGGGTTTCCTGAACCATTATCTACAACAACATTAATATTAACGGCATCGCCCTGTATTACAGATGATGGTGCTGTCATATTTTCAATATGCATATCTGCACGTTCAATATACAACTCGTAAGCACCTGAGTCACAGTTCGCAGAACCAATCAGTGTGGCATCAAATGGACGGATACTTCCACGTTGGTCAGATGAAGGACATCCAGTGTTAACACCCCCATCAATACCTGCACTTGTAAGAGAGTCATAAGCATGAGTCAGTGTAGTGCCTGTAATACCTGCACCACCAGCAATAGTACTAGGAACACCTAAGTCAGACAGAACGATAGTTGCGTCTTCCTGGTCACCCAAAGCAACATTCAAATCACAGGTACTATCACTAGCAACATTGCCACCTAAGGAACTAATACTGAAGCCACCACCCTTAGCACCACAGTTTGCTGACACAGCTAAACTATCCGCCAGGTTGTTATCAAACAATACATTCTTAGCCGTAATTGCCACACTGGGCCCTGTATTCAAACCCGAACCTTTTGTACTGGAGTCCTTCACATTATTAGCAATGGTCACATTAGTTAGTGTCATCGCAGCATTGGTTTCAATGCCCGCACCACTATCTGTTACGTGATTACCTGAAATAGTTGAGTTCGTAATGGTTGTGGGCGCTGAAGGTGAAACATTACAAATACCGCCACCACTAATCGCATCATTAAAACTGAAGGTACTGTTAGTAATCTCTATTGAATTGCCACCAGTCAAGAACACGCCACCGCCATTAATCGCTGCATTACTATCACCGTCAATCGCCGCATCACTACCAAAAGTAGCGTTATTAATAACAGTGTGTTGACTCGCATTGATCGCACCACCATTACCAACTTTAACTGTGATAACTGACCCAACATGATCAGGATCTGGCACTGTAGTGACAACACGATTATCAGCCGTGTTTCCACGGAACTCACAATTTTCAATCGTCATGACATCCTTACTGTAAATCGCACCACCATGACCTTGTGATTCTGTAGTACCTTCAGGGTTTTCTGCAGTACCTGGAATACCATCTGGAATTGGATCTTTAGCTGGATTCATGGTGTCTGTTGTATAGTCACCATCCCAGGTTGCAGTACTGTCTGTCACTGCACAGTTAGCTAGAGTAAGAATCGATTTTTCATCATTAAGAATGGTGCCACCAATTTCATCTTTAGCGTAACCATTCGTCATGGTTAAATCAGAAATACCTACTTGAACACCATGAATCGTAAAAATACGTTCTTGCAGTGTTCCAGCAGAACCACCACCATCAACAGTTGTTGATGCAACACCTGCACCAACAATATTTACGCCTTCAGTAATATCAAGGTCACCATTCGCAGCGGCATCTTCATCTGCGCCTGCAATAGTTAGATTAATCGTACCTGCAGGTAGATTAATCACATCGTAATTTGTTGCGCCATTTGCATTACCATTTGCATGAATAACCGCTTCACGTAAGGTTGCACAAGTTACTGTACCCGTGCCCGTACAGGCCGCTGGAGCTGTATCCGCTGTACCCGTTACAGTGATTGTTTCACCAAGTGTTAATACGACCGGATCATCCGCATAAAGCGTGCCATTCATTGCCAGTGTTAAAGCAGAGACCGCAAAGGCCTGGCCTGCGATTTTCTTTGTTATATTCATCTTCAAAATCCTCTTGGGTGGTATGTATATTTAAATTTGTTAAATACATTTCGTATGTTTGTTTGCTTTTCAGTTTTTACTCAAAAAAGCTAATGTTGGTTTTTTGCTCTTCTCCATCCCAGGTAACCCAATGCCATTATCAGCATGCCGGGTAAAAGCGGGTCGAATCGACCATTAGGTTTATAAGAGCAGAAACCACCGCCATCACTATTTGCATCGAAATCAATCGTCTCGAAGTCGGCGCTAACAAGGGCTACTTCTTTGCCATCACTGGTTGTCTTCATCCAGGACACAAATGAATTTTTACCATCTGGCGTCATTCGTATTTGCGATTCGCCATTGCTAGACTCATCGTTATCAAGATCAACTCCACCGCGAGCAAGTGCTACTGCAGGTTCGTATGTTTCGCCATAATCCAGCGAACGAGACATATACAGATCCAGATCAACTGAACCTACAGATATGGATTCCTGCTGATTTAAATCAGTACCCCATGCAACATAAAAGGTTGATTTACTCTGGCAGTCAGCTGGGTTAGTTGTGTCTACTGCATCTGGATTACCTGATGGACATGTAGACGATACCGAACCAGGTGTGCCTACCAGGCGTGGCTCTTTCGCATTGCGATCTTTAGGCAAGTTAGATAAGTTGCGCGCGGTATCCCATGTAGCACCACCATCAAACGAACGTCTTACATAAAAGTCGTAATTTTCTTCCAGCGTATAACGTGCGACGGGCTGATCAGGTGTGTAGGAATAACCAACGGCTATAAAATCACTCACAACAATTGCACGATGTGCACGCGCATCATCAATACCATTGGCTGTACTTGAATCAGTTAGGGCTGCAGCACTCAGGTTTAAAGGATCTGCATTTCCTAATGCCGTAACTGGGTCGCCACTACCTGCTACTGCAGGCGTTAAATCTTGTGGGCGCCAACCGTAGTTTGTCGTGGCTGAATCCGTTGCGTCCCAACCAGCTGGTACGTGACCAATTCGACCCATAATATCGGAAGGACCGCCCTGATCTTCTGTACCTTGCTTCCAGAGCATCATTAAGCGCGTACCATTTGTTTTACCCGGTGTACCCTTAGCAACAAATCGAACTCGACGACCATTCTCAAGTGGATCACTAACAATAACGCCAGCACCTGCAGGAACAGCGCCCGTAGTTGGGTTATCAAATGGGAATACGTGGTAAATAACATACTTACCTTCAAGCGCATCTAGGCCTTTTCTTTCTTCATAGGCCAAAATTGCATGAGCCTTACCCGGTGAGTTTTTATCCTTACCTATAAACAGATTGGGACGTGAAGCACCAGGGTCACCCACTGTGTTATTTGTAACAACTTGTGGCGCACTCCAAGATCCTGTGCTGAATGCACTGTTAGCTAAATAGCTATACCAGATGTTTGTACCATTACTGGTTTTAGCACCACTACCACCATCGCCAGGGCCTTCTGCATCACCTGGCTGTAAACCCTCTGGATCTTCCTGCCATGCAATCGCATTACCGCCACTGCCGCCGCGAGGTACTTCACTTTTTGCATCACGCTCTGCATCGGTTAAGCGATCAACAGAAATTAGATTAATAGTGCTTGATGTATTAACCAGACGCGCTATATACATACAGCTATAAGGAACCTGAATAACACCTGGAGTAAGACTTAAATAAGGAGCTGTGTACTCAGCGACACCTTGTACGCCAGAAGGGCAATGCTTATCTGGCCAGCTCACCATAATATTATTGCCATTACCCGGGGCAAATATATTCGGCTTATCTGAATCACCGTAATAATTCATCGGAGCTAAACCGCCCGCACCATCGGCACCATTACCATCAGGGTCGTAAAATACGCCTGTATCAGTTTGGGATGCCGTGTTTGAAACATTCAGTGGCGTTGACCAAGTCGCACCATCGTCTTTGGAGAATGTGACAAAAACATCTCGAGCAGAGTATATATCGCCATTGTAGTTCCATGATTTGGCATTTGAATCTACGGCATCGCCGTAAGCCGCAACCAGAGTGCCATCAATTAAACGAAGAATTTTCCCTTTATTAGCCGCATTTTCAGCTGTCGGCGCACCCGTTCCACTGGATAAGTTTGTTTCTTGAAGTACACGAACCTGCGTGGTAGCTGCCGAAGCACTCGTAATCAATAAACTTGAAATTATTGATATAGCTAATTTTGATTTAATCACTTTATCCGAATCCCCAATTACTGCGAAAAAATTATACGGAAATGCGTGTTATATCCACACTTCCTTCAACTTAAGAATACCAGTCATAGTTCAATATATCTGCCTGATACCACCTTATTTTCTTGACCTAGAACAAAAAAAAACACATTAGATTATTTAACAATTACTCTGCTTAAAAACTCACACCTTAATCAAGATCAAAGCAATAACAACCGAACAATTTTAATAAATATTCTTACGCCGCTTAACACACAATTAGCAAGATGAAATATGCCAATAAAATGCTCTATCATCAACACAATGGAACTAAGATATATTTATATCCTTGATACACATCAAATAACACACAAGGAGAGTTTAAACCTATAATGACAGTGATTTCATGACCACTTAATGTCCACTTTATTATTTTTAAACATCCAATATAACTTCATATTGTTTTGTGGAAAATTGAACTCTGAAACGAAGAGCCACCAATAAATAAATGTTATACCAAATATAATAAATTCAGTTTTTTTAACAAAAAAACACACCAACCAATATTAGAATTAACACTAACACTAACATTAATACTAACGCCAATACTAATACGAAATATTACTTATATGATTACGCAAAAGCATGCCCCTGAAGGAAAAACAACAAAAACCCAAAGAGCACCTATATGACATTATTTATACTTTTATTTGGCCTGTTAACATTGCTAACAGGTATTATTATTTCTGTTACCCCCGAAACAGTGTTTGGATTTTTAAAAACACATTATGAAAAGCTTAGCCTGCAATTATTTGCGGTTGTCATTCGCATGGCACTGGGAGTATTTCTAATTATTCAGGCCAACACATCTAAATTTCCTGTGACAATCGAAATTCTTGGTTGGATTTCAATTATGGCGGGTGTATTTTTCGCAGGTATCGGGCGCAAAAATTATAAAAAAATAATGCTGTGGGCTCTTACAGTTATTAAACCAGTTGCACAAATAGGCGGTATCGTCGCCGCTGCATTTGGCGCCTTTTTGATTTATGCCTTTGCATAAGCACCCCCAAACGACTTGCTTGATGAACATGAAAATACAATGCATCCACATGATGCCGAGAACTTATAATATTCATTAGATTTAGTGAGGCGAGGCTGGAGTTAGACTCTGGCAAAAAGGCTGAATATTCCACATACCGTCACTACTGCTCACATACACCCCTCATAGAGATATGTTTTAAGGCTATTTGGTATGCAGCAAAATCAGGGAAGCCCCGTATTCACTTTTTTCGTATAATCTCTTTATGAAACTAAATGCCGACTTAACTAAACGCGCCAGCTGCAATACAAATCAGCAAGACTGGGAAAAGTCACCTTCTGCTGGTGTAGATCGATTACGTATCGAATGCGACGATGAGCAGCCGCCTATTGAACGAGTCACCACGATTGTTCGCTTTGCACCCGGTAGTCAATTTAGCGGACACGTGCATGGTGGTGGTGAAGAATTTTTGGTGCTTGAAGGTACCTTTTCAGATCAACACGCTGATTTCCCTGCCGGATCTTATGTACGCAATCCAAAAGGCACTGGCCATGCACCGCACAGCAATGAAGGCTGTACTATTTTAGTAAAACTGTGGCAAATGCACCCGGGTGATACGCAACAGTTTTCTATAAATACGCTTGATGAATCACTCTGGCAAAAAAATATTATCGCAGGTGACATTTTGCCTCTATTTTCTGCAACCTACGAAAATGTTTGCATGATGCGTTGGCCCGCTGGAACTCAACTAAATAATTTAGATTTTCCCGGTGGAGTTGAATATTTTATTTTAGAAGGAAGCTTTAGCGATCAACAAGCGAGCTACAGTGCTGGTAGCTGGTTACGCCTACCTGCCAATTCCACACAAAAGATAAACGTATTAGAAGACTGTTTACTGCTACAAAAAAGTGGCCACTTAAAAAATCCGATTTCTTATGCCTAAGCAACAATCAGTTACTATTATTGGCGCAGGCCTAAGTGGTTTATATGCCGCGTGGAGTTTACGTGAAAGATATGACGTGACACTGCTTGAGGCACGCGCACGCATTGGTGGACGTATACTTTCTCCACATATTGGAAAAGCTGTAAACAGTAACGTTGATTTAGGCCCCGCATGGTGTTGGCCACAACTTCAACCTCGCCTAACTAAATTAACACAAACATTTAATATAAATACTTTTTCGCAGTTTACTCAAGGCGACATGTTGTATGAAACTTCGGACAATAAAATACAGCGCTACGGCGGCCAATCTTCACATAGCCAGTCTTATCGGATTGCCGGTGGATGCATATCACTCATTAATGCATTAGCTAGTAAATTAGATAAGTCATCCATTCATACCAATACACAAGCACTTAGCATTAATCAGGAAACTCTTACAGTTACTGCGCGTAGAAATGATAAAGAAGTTTCATACTCAGCAGACAAAATAATTATTGCTCTACCATTAAGAGTACTCGAGCAGAACATTGAATTTCAACCCGTTGTGAAATCTGAAATTACTCAGCTATGGAAAGACACACCAACCTGGATGGCTGGGCATTGCAAAATAATTTTTATTTACGAAACCGCTTTCTGGCGAAAAGACGGCTTGTCTGGTGAAGTATTTAGCCAGCATGGACCTATGTCTGAAATTTATGATGGCTCACCTGAAACCGAAGAATATTATGCACTTACCGCTTTCATTGGTTTAAATGCACAACAACGAAAGCAGGTTAATTCTGCACAATTAATAGACGCATGCAAGGCACAGTTAAGTAGATTGTATGGCCCAAAAAGCAAAAACATTAAGGATGTAGAAATAATAGACTGGAGCACCGAGCCTTTTACAGCCAGTGAAATCGATATAAAAACAGTGGCGCATCATCCACAATACCCCGCAACAGCTAGCCGAACCCTGGGCAACAGCAATATTATTTTAGCGGGAACAGAAACCGCCATAGATCATGGCGGTTATTTAGAAGGCGCTTTAGAAAGCACTGAACTTGCGCTGTCTCTTTTACAGCAGACAACTACTTAATAATTTTAGCTGACCCTACACCTCTGTAATCAGACGCAACCGACATCTTTTGGTTTTTCTTATCCCAAATAACCAGCTGCATATTCCCCCACGTACTGTCCGATTTTTCTAACTTATGCTGTTTAGCATTTAGTTGTTCAACTGTTTTTTCATCAAAGGAATCTGCTTCATGAAAAACTGTATCTGGAAGATACTGATGATGGAACCTTGGCTTGTCTACAATATCTTGTGCATCAGCACCAAAATAAAACTCCAGACTTCCCAGCAAAACCATTGTAATAATTCGACTCCCGCCCGGTGTACCGATGACTGCAATTTTTTCATCTGTCTCTAAAAATGTAGGCGACATACTAGATAACATTCGCTTGCCCGGCTCAATCGCATTCGCTTCAGCACCCACTAGACCATATGCATTCGGCACGCCCGGCTTGGATGAAAAATCATCCATTTCATCATTTAACAACACACCTGTTCCAGGTGGCACATAACAGGAACCAAATGGATAATTAATAGACAAGGTTGCCGATACTCGATTGCCTTCACTATCAATTACCGAAAAGTGCGTAGTATCTTTACTGTTGTTTTCATGCACGACACCCGGCAAAGAATTACTCGGCGTAGCTTTAGAAGGATGTATTGTTGCCGCTAAACCAGCTGCATAATATTTATTTGTTAAACGCTCTGTTGGCACTGAAACAAAATCACTATCACCTAAAAATTGTGCACGATCCCGATAAGCGCGTCGCATCGATTCAATAATTGTATGCACCACTTGCGATTGCTGTAGATCACTTAAAGAATAATTTTCGAGTTGATTTAAAATTTCCACCATTGCAATACCACCCGATGAAGGAGGTGCTACGGTCGTTATTTTCATTTCATGAAACTGCCCAACAATTGGTTTTCTTTCTAGCACAAAATATTTTTTGAAATCTTTTTCTTGCCAGATACCGCCATCCTGTTTAACACCACGGAGTAATTTTTTGGCAACCTCACCTCTATAAAAACCAGCCGAGCCATTTTCTGCCATTGCCTTAAGTGTATTAGCTAAATCTATTTGCTTAACAACATAACCCAACTTAGGAATTTCATTATTATGCAAAAATATCTTAGCTGCCGCTGGCGATGCACGTAGAGCCTCTAAACGAAATCCAACCATGCGTCGATAATGTTCATCTACTGTAAAACCATTTAACGCATATTTAATTGCGGGCTGTAAACTTTGCTTTAAGCTGAGCCGTCCGTATTTTTTAGATAAATGTTCTAGCGCTGCTGGTACACCGGGGATACCTGCGGATAATGGACCATCTATAGATGCCTTTGGAATAACATTCCCTTTAGCATCCAGATACATATCTCGATGCGCACTTAATGGTGCTTTTTCTCGACCATCGAGCATGGTTTCAAATCCGTCACTACTACGGTGTAACAACCAGAATCCACCGCCGCCTATACCCGAGCTATAAGGTTCAACAACCGCTAATGCAGCACTAATCGCAACAGCTGCATCAAATGCATTGCCACCTTGTGCGAGCATTTCTTCTCCAGCTGCTGTAGCCATAGGATGAGCTGTTGCAATACCGGCAGATTGTTTGGCTTGAACATTAAAGACAAACATGAATAAAAAAAGTACGGTTATTTTTTTCATTGTTCTATTCGCTTAATTTTTAATTTTGAGGCTTTGCTAGTGAGGGTTTTGATGGTTGATAAAACAAAGGCTCCGAGTGGAGCCTTTGTTTTAAGTTTTTATTCGCCGACGAGAGCCTTATATTTTTCCATTAACTCGTCTTCCGTTTCTTCATGATCTGGATCTTTAGGTATACAGTCAACCGGGCAAACTTCGACACACTGAGGTGTATCATAGTGGCCTACACACTCGGTGCATTTTTTAGGATCAATTTCATATATTTCATCACCGGGGGAAATTGCCTCGTTTGGGCACTCCGGTTCGCACACATCACAGTTAATGCATTCGTCAGTTATGATTAATGCCATTTATTGCTCCTAAATAAGTATCTGCTATCTATTTGGGTAATAATCCGCCCCAATGAGGGCGAATATTTGATCTATACGTCATCATTCTATTTCTAAAAGATGATGATACTGAACTTTTTTGACCGTCAATCGGTACAGATCAATAATATTAGCCGATGATTATACCTAATAATTACAACTTTCGCCCATACTAGCTGTAAGACTTTAGCTATACCGCTGTTTTAATGCTTCAACCACTAATGGATGTACAAATTCTGAGACATCCCCATGGTGACATGCTATTTCTTTTACCAGAGTGGAGGAGATAAAACTGCTCTTTTCCGATGGTGTTAGAAACAGGGTCTCTATTTTCGGCGCAAGGTGCCGATTCATACTCGCCAACTGCATCTCATACTCGAAATCTGATACGACACGCAAACCACGTAAAATCACATTACCCTGTTGTTTATGCACAAAATCCACTAGTAACTCAGAAAAGCCACAGACAACGACATTTTTATGTTCGGATAATACTTCCTCGGCAAGCGCTATCCGATGATCAAGCTCTAGCAAGGGCGCTTTAGAAGGACTCGCGGCAATAGCAACTACCACTTTGTCGAACAAACGTGAGGCACGAGCAACCAGATCAGCATGACCATTGGTCACTGGGTCAAACGTTCCGGGATATACCGCAACAACAGACATGTTGTTTCCTTATTATTGTTTTCTGGAAATTATAACCAAAATTATACCTAATATATGAAATTCTGAATCAGCTATCAGCATTATATCTGGCTAGAAAATACTTAACCTGACCGGCCTTCTTTTCTCTGGATATAGCCCAACCAGCAGGTAGCTCTGGTAATTGTTGACTATTTGCACACTCTAAATAAATACAGGCATTTGCAGATAGACATGCCTGCTCACCCAGCAATTCTATTGTTTTTTCCAGATAGTCACTATCAAACGGCGGATCTAAGAACACCACATCAAACGGTTTGCCTTGATATGCCGCCAACCAAATTAATGCATTTTGCTGGATCAGTTCGATATTCTCGGCCCTGCTTGGTATATCTCCATTATTTGAACCCAGCAATTGCTTATTACTTTTTAGAACCTGCATTGCGTTATTTTGAAGCTCAATCATGCTCACCGATGCAGCGCCCCTAGAGGCTGCCTCAAATCCCAACGCACCACTGCCTGCAAAAAGATCCAGACAACGTGCGCCAGGAATATCATTTTGTATCCAGTTAAATAAAGTTTCGCGCACGCGATCTGTGGTCGGGCGTAAGCCAGGCAAGTCTACGACCGGCAACTGACGACTGCGCCATTCACCGCCAATAATACGTAGCTTACCTACGTGATTACCTGCACCTTTATTGGTGCTACTTTTAACAGCTGGCTTACGACTCATTCACTTTTCTTTGCACCAACAATAACGGTAAGCATTTTCTGCGGATCAATTCGACGTTTTAGTGCATCAATTACTTTATTTGTATTTTGATTATTTATATTACCGACAAACGTATTTAAATAATCTAATGGCAAATCATAAAATCCAATCACCGACAGGTACTCGGTTATTTTTTTATTGCTATCTATACGCAATGGAAAACCACCAGTTATATTTTTTAAACTATCCTGCAGCTCATCTTCACCCGGACCTTGCGTCACATATTTGCCCAACTCAAGGCGAATAATTTTTAATGCTTCATCTACCTGATCATTACGCGTTTGTAAGCCAATCTGAAACGGTCCTGCCTGATGCATAGGTGAAAAATAACTATACGTACTGTAAGCCAAACCACGTTTTTCACGCACTTCTTCCATTAAACGCGAACCAAAACCACTGCCACCAAATGCATGATTTGCCAGATACAATGAAAAATAGTCTGCATCGCCTCGAGCGACGCCCACTTGCCCCATCATTACAGTGCTTTGAACCGACGGAAAATCAATATGAATTGTTTTGGCTTTTTCTAACGGCAACACATCGGGAAGCTCCTTAGCTGCATTACCTGCTGGTAGCTGCGCAAATAAATTATTAACCAGCTCTTCGGCCTCAGTCCTAGTTAACTGCCCCACTACACTTACGACTGCATTACTCGCTACGTAATATTTTTCATAAAACGATTTGAGGTCCCGTATATTTAATTTTTGCAAACTCTCTTCTGTACCAGAGCTCGGTGATGCATAGGGGTGATTACCATACATCTCAGCAAAGAAACGATCAGACGCAATTGCATTCGGCGATTGTTTTTTAGCCTTTACGGAAATTTTAAGCCTTTCCAATTCTCGTTGGTATGCCGTCTTAGGAAAATCCGGCTTGATTAAAATATTTTGTAAATTTTTTAATGCAGGGCGTAAATATTTATCCTCCCGTAAACTACGCAGGCTTAACCATGCCATATCTTTAAGCGAACCATTGCCAAACTGAGCGCCGACCGCTTCAAATTTCTCTGCCAAAACTTGCGCACTATCACCTGCCGCACCTTCCGCCAGTAAACCATTCGTCATAACGGCAGTGCCCGGGATTTTTTCATCGCGTGCACTGCCCGCATCGAAAACAATGCGCAAATCGACCATGGGAATATCATTAGATGGAACAAAATAAACTTTTGCACCTTTGCTGGTTTCCCAGTGCTGTATTTCAGGTGATGCCGAAACACTTTGAACCATTACTAAAAATAAAGCTGATAAAGAAATCGCTTTTACAAATTTTTTCATTACATTAATGACCATGACGACCTCCTACAGACTTATGTTTAGGCCGTTTATTCATATCCATTTCCTGTGGTTCAAGTATCGCGACAGTTAGACGATCATCCTGTAAATATTTTTTCGCAACCGCCTGAACTTGCTCTGTTGTTACCTGATTTATTTTTTCAAGATACTCATCTTTTCTCTGCCAACCCAGACCAACAGTTTCCAATGTCCCGAGTTGCATTGCCTGATAAAACACAGAATCTTTCTCATAAACCGATGAAGCCATCACCTGCGCTTTTACACGATCCAGTTCATCTTGTGAGGGAGCATTATTTTGGATGTTTACTATTTGTTTTTTAATTGCCTGCTCAAGCTCCGTCACGCTATGCCCATCACGAGGCGCGCCATCAAATAAAAATAACGTTTGTTGACGAGCATATGGATCATATCCCGCACCAACAGATGTAGCGATTTCAGATTTTCTAATTAACTGCTGACTTAGTCGACTACTGTTGCCTCCATCCAAAACACCGGCGAGCACTTCTAGCGCATAAATTTCCGCTACATCATCGGTATTATTTAAAACCGGGGCTTTATATCCCATAATCAAGTACGGTACTTTTGCAGGCGCTTTAACCGTAATTCTACGTTCACCCATTTGTTCCACTTCTTTACGTGGTTTCGGCGGTTCAATAATTGATGGCTTTAATACACCAAAATATTTTTTAGCCCATGTATATACTTGCTGCGGATCGACATCACCCGCCACAACTAAAGTTGCATTATTTGGCGCATACCAGGTTGCATACCAGCTACTTAAATCTTTTAGCTGCATACTATCTAGATCATTCATCCAGCCAATAATGGGTTGCTGGTAGCTAGAATTAATAAATGCCGCCGCATTGAATCGCTCATAGGTTAGTGACGTTGGCTTATCATCGGTGCGCGTACGACGTTCCTCCTTAATAACCTCAATTTCTTTTTTGAACTCTGCCTCATCCAATTGCAAATGACGCATGCGATCTGCTTCATGTTTCAAGCAGAGTTCAAGACGATCGCTGGAAATACGCTGGAAATATGCCGTGTAGTCTTTCCCTGTAAATGCATTTTCACTACCACCATTAGCAGCAATGATGTCTGAAAATTCACCGGGTTTTAGATTTTTTGTGCCTTTAAACATCATGTGCTCAAGGGCGTGTGACACCCCCGTCACACCAGGGTACTCATAAGAGCCTCCCACCTTGTACCAAACTTGTGACACAGCCACTGGTGAACGGTGATCTGGCTGCACTAGTACTTTCATGCCGTTATCCAGCATAAATGTATGTACGCCGGAATCACTAACCAACGGAGCCATTTCAGGTTTAGTTGTTTGAAGCTGACACCCCATAACCATTACGGTAGCACCAGCCAACATGGCTAACGCACTAACTTTCTTTACTAATCTCATTCAAATGCCCTAAATAAAAATTCTTTGCTCAACGAGTGACCGTCAGACTTAACCTGAGTTCAACAGAATGATAGGATAAGCACCTTCTGATATACAAGCACCATAATAATTATGTTTGGTTTTTTACGCCGCAAGAAAAAAGATGCAGAACAAACCCCTGCTGAAGTTACGGAACTCACTACTGAATCGACAGACATCACCAATGAAACACCGATTGTTGATGATTCCGTAACTAACGAAGCTGACATTAGCCTTAGCGCTGCTCCAGCACAAGCACCTGTCGCTGAAGAAAAACCAAAAGTAGATACACCGAAAACAGAAATTCAAGCTGAGTTCCCCCCTGAAGCACCTACTGAAGCTCAAGCGGAACCTGAGGCAGAGCCGAATAAAAAAGGCATGTTTGGACGACTTCGAGATCGTTTAAGCAAGACCCGCGCTAGCCTTACTGATGGCATGGCAGATTTGGTGCTCGGCAAAAAGACAATTGATGACGAATTATTAGAAGAACTAGAAACTCGCTTACTCAGCGCCGATGTGGGAGTTGAAGCTACCACACGTATTATTTCTGACTTAACCAAACGGATTTCACGCAAAGAGCTCAACGATCCCGAGGCACTTTTTAATGCTTTATGTGAAGACATGGTTGAGATTTTAAAACCTGTAGATCAGCCACTACAAATTGATAGCAGCAAATCACCCTTTGTTATTTTGGTGATTGGCATTAATGGCGCAGGTAAAACCACTACTATTGGCAAACTGGCTAAACGTTTTCAAAATCAGGGTAAGTCCGTGATGTTAGCCGCAGGTGACACCTTCCGCGCTGCGGCTGTTGAACAACTACAAACCTGGGGTGAACGCAATAATATACCTGTTGTCGCCCAGGGCACTGGAGCTGATTCAGCCTCGGTTATTTTTGATGCCATTGAATCCGCTAAGTCGAAGAAGATCGACATTGTGATTGCCGATACGGCGGGCCGTTTGCATACACAGTCCAATTTAATGGATGAACTAATCAAAATTAAACGCGTTATGGGCAAGCTTGATGGCAGCGCCCCCCATGAAACATTATTGGTAATGGATGCGGGCTTTGGTCAAAACGGCCTAATTCAGGCGCAACAATTCAATGAGTCTATGGGCTTAAGCGGTCTTGTTCTAACCAAACTCGATGGCACTGCCAAGGGTGGTATTTTGTTCGCCATTGCAGAAAAACTGGCCACGCCTATCCGTTTTATCGGCGTAGGCGAAAGCATTGATGACCTACAGGAATTTCATGCTACTGAATTTGTAGATGCCTTATTAGACAAACAATAAGCTCGTATACTTTTTTAATTTGAATTCAGTCCTTTTACCTGTATAGAACTTAGGGCAATATAACCAATCTATGATTCGATTTGATAATGTAAGTAAACGCTACCCTGGTGGTCACGAGGCCTTAAGCAATGTGAGTTTTCATTTGCCCCGTGGTGAAATGGCCTACCTCACAGGCCACTCCGGTGCAGGAAAAAGCACATTACTCAAACTTATCGCGCTAATTGAACGCCCTAGTCGCGGTAATTTATTATTAGATGGCGTAAATCTGAGCAGCGTCAGCAATAGTAAAATTCCTTATATACGCCGCAACATCGGCATCATTTTTCAAAATCATCACCTACTTTATGATCGAAGCGTTTTTGATAACGTTGCTCTGCCATTAATTATTGCCGGTTTCCAACATAGAGAAATTGGTAAGCGTGTACGCGCTGCGCTAGATCAGGTTGGCCTACTAAACAAAGAAAAGGCGCAACCTATTACTCTGTCTGGCGGCGAGCAGCAACGCGTTGGCATCGCCCGAGCGATTGTGCATAAGCCCAGCTTACTACTTGCGGATGAACCTACGGGTAATTTAGACCCTGAGCTTTCCCGTGAGATTATGGAATTGTTTGCGCGATTTAATCAGGTGGGCGTTAGCGTACTGATAGCAAGCCACGACCTAGACCTGATCAAGCAAATGGGTAATCCTGTTATCAGCTTAAACAAGGGCGCTCTAGAACATAACGGTCTGCCAACTGCTCACGGAACAGAGCATGCCTAGAGCAGACGGTAATCATCTGGCTAAGGGCAGCCCCGTTCAGGCATGGGCGATTAATCATGCTCGCACCCTAATTGCTAGCCTTGGCACATTAACACGCCAGCCCGCATCTTCATTGATGACCATTGCCGTCATAGCCATCGCGCTTGCTCTGCCCTCTGGTTTATTAGTACTACTTAACAATGCAAGCCAGATAAGTGTAGACCTGGATAACAACGCACAGATTTCTGTTTTCTTGAAGGCCAGTACCAGTGAAAAACAAGCCAAAAGCTTGGTGAAAAAATTACGCCTCTACGAAGACATTGAACAAGTTACGATGATTAACAAAGACAAGGCACTGCTGGAGTTCAGCAAAATATCCGGTTTTGGAGACGCCATTGAGGCACTCGATAGCAACCCGCTACCCCATGTAATCACCGTACAACCCAAGGTTGACCCAACGCGACCTGATAGAATTCAACACCTGTTAAAGCAACTTAATAAACTAAAACAGGTGGAACTGGCTCAACTTGACCTGCAATGGGTGAAGCGACTATTTGCCATGATAGAGATTGCCCAACGCGGTATCTGGGTAATCGCCAGCCTGTTGGGTGTTGCTGTTTTACTTGTTGTGGGCAACACCATTCGCCTGGACATACAAAACCGCCGAGAAGAGATTGAAGTCACTAAATTAATTGGTGGCACTGATGCCTTTATTCGTCGCCCATTTTTGTACACAGGATTGTGGTATGGCATTGGCGGCGGGCTGTGCGCATGGCTGCTTACGACGATTTCTATTGGTTTGCTCGACGATTCGGTTGCGCAGCTAGCCTCCCTTTACAACAGTAGCTTTCGGCTCGATGGCCTGAGTTTTACAGAAACCATGAGCCTAATTGGCTTTAGCTGCTTTCTCGGATTAGGCGGCTCATGGATTGCCGTTGGCCGACATTTAAGTGAAATAGAGCCTAGCTAATAACAAATAAGCGGCCATACTTTAGGTGACTCTTTTGCAATGGACTGACACCTCTCAATGTCTTCTGACAAACAACGTGTTTTACTGATAGATCACTCTGGTACGAGCTTGGCGATTATCAGTAAATTAATTGCTAAGCACATTCCAACGGCACGTGTAGATGCGGCAATGAGCTCAGATGAAGCCATTCGCTTATTAAAAGACAATAAATACGCACTCATTACCACATCAAGAAACTTACCTGACATTGATTGCCACAAACTTGTCGACACCATTCGCCAGGATCTGAACATAAAATCCACACCACTCATTGTCATTTCTGGCGAAAAAATGGGCATTTTCGAAGAACAAATGACATGTAGTCTTGTAAATGGCTACTTTGACAAAAAATTAGGCCAGCAAAAGCTAGTCGACTACATTGGCTCTTTTATTCATATAGAGCCACCAAAGGCCAAAATTACTGGCAATATTTTATATGTAGAAGATAGCCCGACTGTTGCTCTCGCTATCAAAAATATGCTCAGCAAGCACGATTACAACTACTTACACGCCAAGGACGCTGAGCAGGCGCTACAATATATTCAAACCTCCTTTTCTAAAGACCATGTTCAGCCATTCGACCTGATATTAACCGACATACAATTAGAGGGGCATATGAGCGGACGCGACCTGATTCGCGAAATACGCCATGGACTAGGACTCGGTCTGGAGCATTTGCCAATATTGGTAACAACCTCGAGCAATTTTGACGCAGACCCCGACGGCCTGAACCGTATTATCTCGGCAGGTGCTAATGATATAATCGAAAAGCCAGTTAAGGAGGCCATGTTAATTGCCCGGCTCAATAGCCTGTTAATGTTAAGACAGCAGTATTTACAATTGAATCACCCGGACAACATCATCTCCATTAGCCATTAAACCGTATAAACACTAGGTTTTAGCACCTCTCTATTCATATTAGTATGAACTTATATGGCGATTAGCACTCTAACAAAAAGAGTGCTAATATCAGACCAAATATAGTGGAGTTGAAATGCAAAACGAACTTGTACGCGCATCAAATCATTTACCTTTAGCCAGTGGCAGTCTGGACCAATATATCCAGAACGCACAGACTATGCCCATGCTTACGCTAGAAGAAGAGCGCGAATACGCGCGTCGTCTAATTGAGCACGGTGATCTGGAAGCGGCACAACAACTTGTTATGTCTCATTTACGCTTTGTAATTCGTATTGCTCGAGGCTATCAGGGTTACGGCCTACCTTTAGCCGACCTGATTCAGGAAGGCAATGTTGGCCTAATGAAGGCTGTAAAGCGCTTTGACACTGATCATAATGTACGCCTAGTTTCATTTGCCGTGCATTGGATCCGTGCAGAAATTCATGAGTACGTACTGAAAAACTGGAGAATTGTTAAAGTTGCTACCACTAAAGCGCAACGCAAATTATTCTTTAATCTACGTAGCTCAAAAAAACGTCTGGGCTGGTTCAGTAAAGAAGAAGTAGAAGGCGTTGCAAAAGATTTAGGCGTTAAACCAGAAACTGTTTTAGAAATGGAATCTCGTTTAAGTAACTATGACATGGCCTTTGATGCAACATCGGATGACGATGATGACGCCATGATTTCACCATCAAGCTATCTTGCTAGTGCGACTAATGACCCAGCACAACAGCTAGAGTCTGATGACTGGAAAGATCAACGCACTCAGGCATTAACTGAATCATTATCAGGTCTGGATGAGCGTAGTCGCGACATCTTAATGTCACGCTGGATGGATGAAGAGAAAAAAGCAACACTTCATGACCTGGCTGCGAAATATGGTATTTCTGCAGAACGTGTACGACAGTTAGAAAAAAATGCTATGAAGAAAATGCGAACTGTACTCGAAGCATAATTCGCTGATAAACATAACCATAAAAAAAGCGCTCTTATTGGGCGCTTTTTTTATGGCTATACTATTTTCTTACGCAAAATAAATCCTTAGTCGAGGTAATTATGAAACTTAATGAAATTATGAGCTCTTCATTAATTACAGTTGAAATGGACGATCCTTTAAAAACAATCAAAGAAATTTTTGAAAATGCAGCCATTCATCACATATTAGTAGTAGAAAGCCATTCCTTACTCGGGGTTATTTCTGATCGTGACTTCTTGAAATCAATTACGCCCAGCTTAGGCACTATCGCAGAGACGTCGAACGACATCACTATCCTAAATAAAAAAGCGCATCAAATCATGAGCCGACAACTCGTCACCTTAGAACCTGACGCAAGCATTAAAGATGCGATAGATATTTTCAATCAGCACAATATTTCATGCATCCCCATTGTAGGTAAAGACAAAAAAATTGTTGGCGTAGTAAGCTGGCGAGATATTATAAAAACACTTTAACTATCTTCTTATTTGATCAACGGAAATTGAAAACTCCAGCTGTTCTATTTTCTTTTTCCGCTGCTGCGTCTTCCAAGCGTGACCATACAACACTTCATAACTTGCAGGCACAAGGTCGTTTTTTCTATAACTTTCGTAGTTTTCAATAACTCGCCTTAATTTTCCCGGCGTAACCAAACCTTGTTCCGTTGACCTAGTTTGGTTTTTTAATGTGGTATTTGCACCAATCGCTTTAAGATCGGCCATTACTGACACGGCATCCTTATAAGTCAGTGTCATCATATCCATATCCATTACAGGTTCGGCTAATCCTACTTGTATTAACTCATCTCCCAAATAATGCATGTCGGTAAAATCATTCACATGTGTATGGTTGTCGACTTTGGCCCAGCTATTTTTTAATTCAATTAATGTATCCGGGCCAAATGTAGTAAACATTAATAAACCATCGGGCTTTAATATACGCTTGAATTCCGCAAAAACTTTTTTGTAATCACACCACTGTAACATTAAGCTTGAAAACACCAGATCAACCGATTCATCCTGCAATGGTATATCTTCGGCATCTGCACAAATTAATTTTGGTTTTCTTAACAAACCACCTTTTGCCTTTGTTTGCCTTAGCATTTCAGGCGACAAATCAAGAGACAACACTTTGGCTTTTTTATATTTTTTTAGTAGACCTTGCGTACCTATCCCCGTACCACAGCCAACATCTAATACCACATCCGGTTTTAAATTTGTCAGATCTAATCGTCGCAACAACTCTTCACACACATTTCGTTGCAATACAGCGGAAGATTCATAGAGCATTGCTTTAGCGTCAAAATGCCTTTGAATGCGATGTTTTTCAGAAACTGATTTTTTTTCCACTGGAATATTATTTCTTTTATTTAAGTAATTGAATTACACGTTAAAACTTTTGAGTTAATGAACTCAACTAATTGCAGCACAAATTCATCCGCATGAGACAAAAAAGGAGCATGTCCTGCTTTGCTATAAATTTTTACGTCGGCTTGTCTCATTATTTGCTGCAATGCATTTTTCAATTTTGCATTTACCAGGCCATCCTGTTCTCCTAGCGCCCAACAAACGGGTTGAGAAATATTCACCAATTGATTGCGCAAATCAACCTGCTTTAATACATCTAAACCTGCATCTAGACTAGTTTCATTTGGCTGTGCTTGCTGTAATATTTTTTCACGCAAATTTCGTAAAATAACTCGACCTGAATCCGACCCCTTCACCTGCAATGAAAGGAAGCGACGAATTGTACCTGAAAAATCACTCTTCAGTGATTCTGCAAACTGCTCGAATACTTGCGCATTTACACCATAAGACCAATCATCCTGCATAACAAAGCAAGGATTACTACTCACCAGCATTAAAGCATCAACACTCGGTGGTTTTTCTATCGCCACTTCCACACAGGGTAAACCACCCAATGACCAACCTACCAAAACCAATGGCTGATTGTTTTTTTTAACTTTCTGACAATATTTAGCAACGTCATCCGTTAAATTTTGCAGCTCACTAAATGACTCCTTATAACGCCTACCATGCCCCGGCAGATCCATAAGCTCTACATCAATCCAATCTGGCAATTTATCCAACAAAGGCTGCCAGACAGTATGGTTCATACCCCAGCCATGCACGAACACACAAGATACACGTGACTGTTTGTCACTCATAAGTATTCACCAAAGAAACATTTTCATGGTAAATTGCGCGCTCGTTTATCACTATCACTGGACCCTTCTGTGGAACTACTTCAACAGCCTATTATACTGATTATTGGCTTTGCACTGTGCGGCTATTTAATGGGTTCAATTTCAACGGCCATAATTACCTGCAAGTTAATGGGCCTACCCGATCCTCGGACAACGGGCTCAAACAACCCCGGCGCAACAAATGTACTCCGCGCGGGGGGCAAGAAGGCAGCAGCGATAACTCTGATTGGCGATATGTTGAAGGGATTGCTCCCAGTGCTCATCGCTGTTTTACTTGAAATGCCGAATGAAGTTATTGCCGCTACTGGGCTAGGCGCATTTTTAGGTCACTTATATCCATTGTATTACGGCTTTAAAGGCGGAAAAGGCGTGGCAACCATTTTAGGTGTACTACTTGGCACACACTGGCTATTAGGCGTAGGCACTATTGGTATTTGGCTAGGTATGGCCGCAATATTTCGCTACTCTTCACTTTCTGCACTGGTTGCAGCTAGCGGATCTCCAGTACTGGCCTGGTACATTATCCAGTCACCCGTGATCACTGCTTGTATTGCCGTAATGGCAGCTCTGCTAATATGGCGCCATCGTAGTAATATCAAAAAGCTGCTGTCCGGCGAAGAAGATAAAATTGGCAGTAAGAAACAAGCTTAATATTTTCAGCGTTAGATGTTTGCTACTAAAGCTAAATTGCCTCTAACTCACTCATCGGCCAACGCGCTCGTGTACTAATTTGTAGCGGTTCAGTTTGCCCTGCTACTAGCCTCAGACACCCGACATAAGCGATCATAGCGCCATTATCCGTACAAAATTCAATCCTCGGGTAATACAGCTCCCCACCTTCTTTCTCCATCATTGCCTGCAACGACTCTCGCAAGCGTAAATTTGCACCAACACCACCCGCAATCACCAATGTTTTAGCCGACACCTGCTGAACAGCCCGTCGACATTTGATTTTTAAGGTATCAACTACCGCTTCTTCAAAAGCTCGACAAATATTCGCCTTGGTTTGCTCATTATCGTTACCTTTCTCGACTTCTTTCTGCCACGTATTGCGTGTTGATGTTTTCAGGCCACTGAAGCTGAATTCCAAGCCGGGGCGATCTACCATTGGACGAGGAAACTTATAAACTCCTGACTCTCCTTGCTCTGCCAACTTAGCCAACACGGGCCCACCGGGGTAACCCAGACCTAATAATTTTGCTGTTTTATCAAATGCCTCTCCCGCAGCATCATCCAGGCTTTCACCAAGCAGCTCGTATTGCCCTATACCCTTTACCTCGGCCAATAAGGTATGCCCACCAGAAACCAGTAAGGCTACAAATGGAAATTGTGGTGAGGTCTCTTCCAACATAGGCGCCAATAAATGGCCTTCCATATGGTGTACCGCTACTGCTGGCACACCTAAAGCCATCGCCATGGCACGCCCAGTTGACGCCCCCACCATCAATGCCCCTATTAATCCGGGACCAGCGGTATACGCTATACCACCCAATTCAGATTTTTTTACCCCAGCCTTCTCTAACACCTTTTCTGCCAGCGGCAGCAAGTAACGTACATGATCACGTGATGCTAGCTCTGGGACTACTCCGCCATATTCACCGTGTAACGCTATTTGCGTATGTAATACATGTGCCAATAAGCCCTTTTCAGAGTCATACACTGCCAGGCCTGTTTCGTCACAGGATGTCTCAATACCTAATACAATCATGTTAATTCACTTAATCTTTATATTTATTTTGGTAATCATTAAAAAACTGGTATAATCCCGCGGTTCCACGGTACGCCTTTTGGACGTATGCCGTTAAATAGATTTTATTATATATATTTTAGAGTGAGAGTTCTGAATGCCACAAGTTAAAGTTAAAGACAACGAACCATTTGACGTTGCTCTTCGCCGTTTTAAACGTTCATGCGAAAAAGCAGGCGTTTTAACAGAAATTCGTCGTCGCGAATGTTATGAAAAGCCCACAACTGAGCGTAAGCGTAAAGCTGCTGCTGCGGTTAAGCGTAACTTAAAGAAATTATTTAAAGAGCGCGAGCGTTTAACTCGTAACCCACATCGCCGCCGATAATCGCGCCGAGAAATCTCTATGAGTCTTAAGCAAAGCTTAACTGATGCGATGAAAGCCGCCATGAAAGGTGGTGATAAACCACGTTTAGGCGTTGTTCGCTTAGTACTCGCTGCCATCAAGCAGATTGAAGTTGATGAGCGCGTAGAGTTAGATGATGATCGCGTACTCGCCGTACTTGATAAAATGGTCAAGCAACGCCGTGAGTCGATTAGTCAGTACACAGATGCTGGCCGAACTGATTTAGCCGAGCAGGAAGAGTACGAGATTTCAGTACTTAAAGATTTTTTGCCCGAAGCGCTTAGTGATAATGAGATTGATCAAATGATTTCCAAAGCGGTTGAAGATACCGGTGCAGCCTCTATAAAAGATATGGGCAAGGTCATGGGTATTCTTAAGCCACAGATGCAAGGGCGCGCAGATATGGGCGCAGTTAGTGGAAAAATAAAAGCCCAGCTTAACGCCTAAGTTTTTCACACATCAAAACTATCCTGTACCTGCATTCATTATTTCAAATACTTTTGTCGCTTACTTTACAGACATTAATATTTGTAAATACACTCTGAATATTGCAAATAACCAATAAAACAGCCTCACATGACAGAATTAAAAAACGACCGCTTTCTTCGTGCCCTGCTAAAGCAGCCGGTAGACCGTACACCGATCTGGATTATGCGTCAGGCAGGTCGTTATTTACCTGAATATCGCGCGACTCGAGCAAAGGCCGGCGATTTCATGAGCCTTTGCATGAATCCTGATCTGGCTTGCGAAGTAACACTACAACCTCTAAAACGTTTTGATTTAGATGCTGCCATTCTGTTTTCAGACATTCTGACTATCCCTGATGCAATGGGTTTAGGGCTTTACTTCGAAGAAGGTGAAGGCCCGCGTTTTAAAAACCCTATTCGTACTGCATCAGATATAAAAAATCTACCAGTCCCTGATCCTGAAGGTGAACTAAGGTATGTAATGGATGCCGTTCGTACAATTCGACGTGAATTGGATGGCAGCATTCCACTGATTGGATTTTCAGGCAGCCCATGGACATTAGCCACTTACATGATTGAAGGTGGCAGCAGCAAAACTTTTAGCAAATCTAAAACTATGCTGTTTGATCAACCCGCTCTCGCTCATCAGTTACTAGAAAAAATCACAGAATCGGTAACTAGCTATCTGAATGCGCAGGTTGCTGCCGGCGCACAGGCACTAATGATTTTTGACACATGGGGCGGAAGTCTTAATCCTGAAATGTATAAAATGTTTTCACTGGATTACATGCACAAAATCGTTTCGAACCTCACTCGTGAAGCCGATGGCCGACAAGTACCGGTTATTTTATTTACCAAAGGTGGCGGTCAATGGCTTAACCAAATGGCTGACACAGGCTGCGACGGACTAGCATTAGACTGGACTATGAATATCGCAGAGGCTCGCAAACAAGTTGGTGACCGAGTGGCACTGCAAGGCAATATGGACCCCAATACTCTATATGCTTCACCTGAAACCATTCGAAATGAAGCGGCAAAAATTCTCAAAGACTTTGGTCAGGGCAGCGGCCATGTATTCAACCTGGGCCATGGTATTACACCGGACATTAATCCGGATCACGTGAAGGTTTTGGTTGATTCAGTACATGAATTAAGTGAGCAGTACCACAAGTAACAGCGTTTCATTAAAATTTGAAGTCACTTAGAAAGCGCTTTTAGCGCTTTCTTGCTTTATAAAACAAAATAATTACCCTGCTTTTTTGACCTCATCGCAATTCCTTGTCAGAATGACCACAAAAAAGACCACTTACGCTTTACTTATTTGAGAGCAAGACCAAAGGAATTTTTCTGCATGATTAAGAAATGTTTGTACCCCGTTGCCGGCTATGGCACACGTTTTTTGCCCGCCACCAAATCTATCCCCAAGGAAATGCTCCCCATCGTCGATAAGCCACTCATCCATTATGCAGTTGAAGAAGCCATGGATGCTGGCATGGTCGACAACGCATTTGTAACGGGGCGCGGCAAACATTCTATCGCTGATCACTTCGACATTAGCTACGAAGTTGAAACTGAAATTTCAGGCACGGGAAAAGAAGTAAAGCTTGCAGAAATTCGCAACCTACAAGACAACTGTACCTTTACCTTCACCCCTCAAAAACACATGAAGGGACTCGGCCATGCCGTACTTGCCGGTAAAAACATGATTGGCGATGAAGCATTTGGTGTAATTTTAGCGGACGATTTGTGCATTACAGAACCCGGTGAAGACAGCGTAATGAAACAAATGGTTGCCCTGTATAAGCAATTCCGTTGCTCAATTATCGCCATTGAAGAAGTGCCCAAAGAAAATATTAGCAGCTATGGCGTGATAGCTGGAGAAATGATTAGCGATAATATTTACCGCGTTAATGACATGGTAGAAAAGCCGCCTGCAGATAAGGCACCTAGTAACCTCGCTGTGATTGGCCGTTATATTTTAACCCCTGATATTTTTGATATTTTGGAAAATACCAAACCCGGCGCTAATGGTGAAATTCAACTAACCGATGCTATAAAAGAGCAAGCCAAAAATGGCTGCGTGATGGCATACAAATTTAAGGGCCGACGCTTTGATTGCGGTAGCGTTGAAGGCTTTGTTGAAGCGACCAACTATTGTTTTGAGAATATCTTTAAAAAGAAATAATCTAAACTATCATTAAAAAGCCCGGATAATTTCTAATTATCCGGGCTTTTTTACGATCATTCTATTCCAGCACTAAGACCTAAAACTGCTCATAAATCGGCAATAGATCAGTACCACCAGGATTATTTGTCGCCTCTGAATCACCATAAATATCCGTTATTACATCAATACTCTGCCCTGTTACCAAAGTATCAATTGCCCCTGCTTGCGCTGCATTATTATCTTTTAATTCCCAAACAAAACTAAAGATACTGGTAAATGCAGGTGTATTTTTTTGCTCATTAATAAGCACATTATACAGAGGCGTGAAATCACCAGCAAAAGTCGTCACTGAAAAATCATACAACAACTCATGCACCGAGCATTCACTATACCAACCCGGACTGGCACAAACATCTGTGTCCATATCAAAGTCGAATCCCAATAACTGGCCCGCACCATTTGAATCACGATATATTGGATCCGCACTGACAATACCTGCATAGGCATTACCGAAGCCTTCACCAAAGGCTAAACGCATATCCAGAATATCTCCAATATTGTGTGAGCCTCCAATTGAATCTGTACGTGACAACTTATCTTCAAAGTAATGAGCCCACTCATGGATAATGACATGTTTATCATATTCATCGGTATCACTATCTTCATCACCCAATATATAAACCTCACCAGTCGCAGGGTCGTAATGAGATGTACCTATCTCACCTATTGCTTTATCTCCTGACACCAGTGCGTTTAATGTACTCCAGTTTATATTTAAAGCGGGAAACACAGCATTCGCATCAATAACCAAAACTTCCTGGAAAGAGTCATACACACTATCCAAAACAGCAAAAGGTGCCGCAACTCTAGGGCCGGTATAAGCAGCGCCACCCCAACCCGAGCTCGCTGTGAAATCGTTAGTTAGTACATTTGCCGCTGAATTAAATGGCGTCGTATCCATGACATATAAAGCACCACCACTTGTATTATCAACCACTTTAAAATTCCAGGTACCCGGCGCTGTAGTATCCAATAGCTGAGCTTTAACTCGTACATAATTATCTACGCTGTTAGATGCTTTTAATGTATAGGCGCCACTAGCGTCAGTAACGCCCGTGTCATAAACAAAGCCTTCTGCACCACAAATCACCTCAACGACCGCACCCCTTATAGGCAATGAAGCAATACTCGCATAATCTAAACCACTGGTGCCTGTATTATGCGGCACCCTTTCATAGGTCAGAGTACCAGACACATCAATTTCACCCACCGCGCTACACGAAGAGGGTCCAGACTTAGCCAAATCATTTCCACCTGCTGGCTTTTCAACTACACCGCCAGGCTTGGCAAATCCGCCGCCATAGGCAATGCTTACGTCATAGCAGGCTGTACTTACCGGTGCCGCATTCGTAGCGTAATAATCTTCTTTTAATTCGAGCACATATTCACCAGCCGTCACCCCGGTAATCATTGTTTGCGAGGTAGCGGTATCTAGCGTTTCTTGTGCTACCAGCACACCCTGCTTATACAGATATAAATCAGGATTAGACGAACCGCCCGCAATCGTACCGCTTGTTTGGCTAGCTACAATAGTAACCGCCTGTGTTTGCGTAGCCGTAAATCGCCAAAAACGGCTAACGCCAAGCTTATTAGCTATGCCATTTTCATTGGTTGTACAGACTACATTACTTGTGAAAACATTGGTCGGTGTAACTCCCGAAGATACAACTGCAATGCCGGGGTTAGACCCAGCGCTACTAATCGGCGTTACTTCAAACTGTATTAACTCACCCACATCTTCAAGCGCTACCGTATAGCTCGTTGTAGTTTCACCAGAAATTTCCGCGCCATTTCTTAACCAACGGAAGGTCGACGTACCCTGCGTGTCTTCCGCATCAATAAATACATAACTAGCAGTCAACATCTGACCTGTCGTTGCAGTACCTGATATTAGGAGAGTATTAGCTACAGGCAACTCATTAATATTTACACCCGACGAAGTAGCCGCAAGGCCTGGAGATAAGCCTGATAATGCAACAGGCGTTACCTCAAAGGTGATGGTGGTGCCTGCATCTGCTGCAACCAGAGTATAAGTAACTGAGGTCTCACCACTTATTTCCACAGCATCTCGAAACCATCGAAAGCTCGACAGCCCCTGTGCGTCACCATCAAAATCACTGTAACTGTAGTTACCGCTAAGTACTTCTCCAACATTCAATACCCCGGTAATATTAGGAGGGCTGGCAACTGGCACAACATTAACAATACTCACATCTGCCGATACCGCCGTAATACCCGGTGAGGTTCCGCCGGCTGCCTTTGGTAACACTTCAAAGCGAATTACTGCCCCCGAATCAGCTGTGGTAACAGTATAAGGTGAGTTAGTAGTACTACTACTAATAGTAGTAACCGTACCTCCTTCATCGCGTAGCCAACTATAAACCGATGCACCTTGCGTATCCCCTTCAGCATCTGAATAACCATCACTTCCTGTCAGTACGCTGCCCACCACTGCAGCCCCCGCTGGTGATACCGATATAGTAGGGCTCGCCACAGGTATGGCATTCAAACTAATCCCTGCTGACACTACCGCTAAGCCAGGGGTATTTCCTATTGAACTAGCTGGCGTAACCTCAAGACGAACAACCTCACCCAACTCTGCAGTCTGCACAGTATAATCTTTAGATGTTTGGCCAGAAATAGCACTATCATCCGCACGCAACCAACGAAAAGTTGATGTATCAGGGTTGCTTTCAAGGTCAGAATAATCATAGTTTCCAGTTAATACGAAGCCATCACCGGCAAAGCCTGCAGTAGCGCCCGAGACGGTTACGTTACTAACAACTGGCTCTTCATTCACCACAGTAACGAATGTGGTAGACACTGAAGGGAGCCCTTCTATGGTTCCAGAACGGGCAATCGGTGTAACCTCAAGCGTCAAACGCGAGTTATTAACATCATCATCACCGAGGGTGTATGTTTTCTCTGTTGCACCAGTAATAGCGACACCACCACGGTACCATTGGTAAATACTGCCAGAGATTCTTTCAAGGTCACCTTCAAGATCTACAAATGGATAATCACCGGTTAACACATCACCATGCGAAGCTAAAAGAACTGGATTTGAGAGGTTATTTAGAAAACGAATATCAGCAGCTGCAATCGTCGGCGCTTCGTTAAGTATTTGCAATCCGTCTGAAGTCACTGCTACGCCTGGGCTCACCCCGGTCAAACTTTTAGGAATCACTTCAAACGTGATCTCCGTACCCACATCAACCAACTGCAGCAAATAGGTAGATAAAGTTTCGCCAAAAATTTCTACACCATCACGCAGCCAACGAAAGGTTGATGCCCCTGCATCCAAATCACCTTCGACATCAAAATAGGTATAAGCACCAGAAAGAATCTGCCCGGAATATGGATTACCAACCAGGGTAACCGGTGATGCTGTCGGTGCATTATTGGGTATCGACACCGCAGCAGAAAGAACAACTGCTCCAGGGCTAGTTCCACTATTACTAAATGGCGTCACCTCAAAACGAATTACACTTCCCACATCCGCAGCAACCAGGCTATAGCTAGATACCGTAACACCCGCAATCGGACTACCATCGCGCAACCAACGAAAGGCCGTTGGGCCTTCAACATCATTTTCAAAGTCTGAATAAATATAAGTACCGGTTAAAGTCTCACCCAATTTAGCAACACCATTCGAGTCTCCAGTAATAACAACTGAGCTAGCTACCGGCGCATTATTAGTCGTAGTAATAGTAGGGGATACTACGGGTGTGCCCGCAGCACCATTAGTGCTTACAGGCGTTATTTCGAAGCTAACAGGCTCACCTACATCAGCGGCTGTAACCACATAGGTTGATGCCGTCTCCCCGCTTATTTCCACACCATCGCGTAGCCAACGAAGTGTAGTCGCACCTTCTGCGTCACCATCTGCATCACTGTAAATATAGTTAGAGACCAAGGTATCACCCTCGACCAAGGCGCCAGCATTATTATCAAAAACGATTAAACCACTGGCGACCGGAGGGTTATCATCCGCATTAGTAACTGAGACAAGAATATTTTGCTCAACAACGGATAGGTCGTCATCTGCAGTAACAATCAACACATAACTGTTACCGCCCCCCACAGCACCTGGTGCCTCATAGTCTGGCGCCGTAAGAAACGCTAAATCACCCGTCGAAGAGTCAATAGAAAATGCAGCTTGATCATTACCGCCCGTTATTGAGTAAGCAATAGTGTCATTGTCCAAATCCGAAACCTGAACAGTAACAACAGCGGTGGTATTTTCCACAACGGATACAACCGATGCATTGGTAAAAATTGGTAAATTATTGTCTGGAATAATCGCATTGCCGCCAGGTGCAGAACCATCGCACGATAGAAGAATCGTTGGGATTAAAAAAATTGGAATGATTTTATTACGGAAAAGCTGTATCACTTAAGCTCTCCAAAATAACTGTTTAATAGCGACTAAAAACAATTTACTGACCTTCGCTGCTTGATGAATTAACAGCCGTTCCGGGCATAGAAATAATAGCCGTACCCGTTGAATCAATGCTTACATTATCTAATGACTTACTCGAAACAGCCGGTGCATCACCAATAATAAGGGGCATAATGATATTTCGTGCCTGACTTTTGCCAGAATTAATCACCGCCGCAGTAATATAAATTCTATAACGAGCAGCATTACTGGCTGATACATCAAAACTAATTGTGGATAACTGATTTTTTGACATCACACCAAAGTTATATTGCGCTTGCAGAGCCGCCGATTGTAGCCCCGAGCCTAAACGAACGCTTAACAGTAAATCATCCACATCGACTGTATTACTTAAACTAATTTCTACGCTGAATGGCTCGCTGGTAAATCCACTCGCAGATGGATTGGTAACTCGATACTGAATCTCCACCGGCGCATGCGGTTTCCCATAGGTAATAGCCACGCCAGACTTGCTTGCATGAGCGGGGCGAACAACATCGTAACCGCTGAGCAAAAAAAAGACCGAGAGCGCTATAAAAGCACCAATCATTTTATTTATTGACATAAAATCTCATTCATTTATTAACTGTAGCCCTCACTTAAAATGTATCCAAGCTGAACTACAGATTACATGTTCTCTTATACTATCGGCCAAGCCAGTACAATCTATAGCCATTTTTGACAACCCGCAGTGATAACACGACAAACGCCTAATCACTTGATATACAATACTTAAGCCCCTCCACAAGGTCTTAATACGATGCCACATTATTCATAATAAGGACTTTTTTACTAATTTTTCAACCAAACCTGCCGTTATCCTATATATGCCTATAAATATGAAAACATTACCGAAGCTACTTCTCCCCCTATGCTTTGCCTCTCCATTACACGCCGGATACTTCGAAGATAATTATCTTTTTGGTGCCAGTTACATTCACCAATTTGCTGAACTAAAAGCAGAAAGAGGCAGTGCCTCAGAAACAGGTAATGGTTTTGCTGTATATTTGGATACATTCATTAAGCACCAGTATCGCATTAAGAGTACTTTGGGATATATTCACTACGAAAATTTTGATGTAACCGAGCTGGTCTTTTCTGCAGATTATTTGTTTCCAATAAAAGACAGCTTCAGCGCATTTGCGGGTGTTGGACTTGGCGTAGCTAGCCAAAAATATAAAGATGCAGCATTAGGTAATGCTGCCAGTGACTCGGTGTACGGCATTCAGATTGGCGCCATTAAGTATATAGATAACTCCCACCTACTTGAGCTGGGATTTCGACAACGCAATACCGGCATACAGACAATTGTTGATAGCATTCCTGTCAGTACTGTTAGGCTAAAGAGCCTAAATGAAGTTTATCTCAGCGTACTCTTTATGTTTTAGACAAATAAACCAGGCACTGATAATTTTAGAGAAGATAATGAAAACACACCACACAACCAGCTTCGGCATACTCGCTATTATCCTATGCTATTTATCGCCAAGTCTTTCTGTCGCCGCTTCAACGCAATTAGCAGAAACCGACTCTGCCCCGGCTATACACAAAGACCAGCGCATTCCTTGGATAAAACCTGTAATCCCCCTTATCTCTACGCTTAGGTCCAACAGATCAATCACCCCTCCAAAGCCGCAACCAACACATATAGAAATTGAAGAGCAAACCTACAAACAGGCATTTGCAGCGCTTAAAGAAGCACAATACAAACGTGCGATTACACTTTATCAATCCTTTATAAGCGCTTACCCAAACAGCAAATACATCGCTGGCAGCCACTTATGGATGGGCGAGGCCTGTTTTCTATCGGAAGACTACAATGGCGCACTGGAAGCGTATGGGCATGTAATGATTTATTTCCCAAAGAGCCTAGAAGCCGAGCAGGCAACACTCAAATCTGCACTTACTTTCTATGAAATGGGCAATTGGCCTAGAGCACAAAAGGCATTTAAGCACGCTGCTACAAGCTATCCGCACAGCATCACCGCACAAAAAGCGCAGCGGCATTTAAAATTAATGAAAAAGAAGGGGCTATTAGCGCAAAGTTAAAGAGCTACGACATTGGGTTATAAAGATGTCTCTTGGCCAAAAGGCGACTTAAACCCCCTAAACCCCAATTAAAATGGGTATTTCCAAGCCATATATTAACTATTCCTTATCTTTTTTTTAGACCGAGTTTCCTGTAAAATACCCGACCCCTTGTCCGTCGCCCAGACGTTTATGGGCCAATTTCCGGAAAGATAATTTTTTTCAAGCACTCGACTGTTTCCAATGAAAACGAGTGTTAAGAGGCAGGTATGAGCGAAAATAACAACATCTTCAATCAGTACACACGACCTAACAAGCACGGTTTATATGACCCTGCCAATGAAACGGAAAACTGTGGCGTAGGCTTTGTTGCTCATATTAAAGGCAAACCAAGTCATCAAATCGTGGAAGATGCCGACCATATTCTGCGCCGCATGGTGCATCGTGGCGCATGTGGCTGTGAAGCGAATACTGGTGATGGCGCAGGTATTATGACCAGCCTGCCTTACGAGTTTTTAACGCGCGTAGCTAAAGAAGACCTCGCTGCAGATTTGCCAGCGATTGGTAGCTACGCCGCAGGTAATGTATTTTTACCGGTTAACGAAACTGAACGCGCGAACTGCAAAAAACTGGTTAATGAATTAATTGAAAAGTCTGGCCAAAAATTAATTGGCTGGCGTGAGCTGCCTGTTGATCCAATTAAAGCCGACATCGGTCCAACCGCTCGTGCTGCAATGCCTCATATGGAGCAACTTTTTGTTGCCGCCGCAGATGGTCTTTCTACAGATGACTTCGAGCGCGCGCTTTATATCTTCCGTAAAGATGCTGGCCACACTATTCGTAGCGATGAAAGCATCAAGCAACGTGAAATGTTTTATTTCTGCTCATTATCTACAAAAGTAATTGTATACAAGGGCATGTTAAACCCTGACCAAATGATGCCATTTTACAGCGACTTAAACGCAGAAGATTTCACTGCTCACCTGGCAATGGTTCACTCGCGCTTTTCAACTAACACCTTCCCTTCATGGGATCGTGCACAGCCCAAGCGTTTTATGAGTCATAACGGCGAAATCAACACCCGCTTAGGCAACGCTAACTGGATGCGTGCGCGTGAAGGCACAGCAGAAAGCGAATTATTTGGCGACGATATCAAACGCGTATTACCTGTTATTGAACCAGATGTTTCTGACTCTGGTAGCTTCGATAACGTTTTAGAATTTTTATTAATGGGTGGACGTAGCTTACAAGAAGCCGTGATGATGATGGTGCCCGAAGCGTGGCAAAATGACAGCAGCATGTCTGAAGAAAAACGCGCTTTCTATGAATACCAGTCTGCGTTAATGGAACCATGGGATGGACCAGCATCTATCGTGTTTACCGATGGCAGTTACATTGGCGCCACACTAGACAGAAATGGTTTACGCCCAAGTCGTTACTACTTAACACATGATGACCGTGTTGTTATGGCGTCTGAAGTGGGTGTGCTACCTATTGATGCAGACAATGTTAAATTCAAAGGTCGTCTACAACCAGGCAAAATGTTCCTTATCGATTTCGATAAAGGCCGCATGATTCCTGATGAAGAACTAAAGCACGAGTTTGCTGCGAAGCAACCCTATCATCAGTGGTTATCAAATCAGCGCATTGCGTTATCACAACTGGAACCAAAACAGGAGCCTCATGGTTTTAATCCTGACACTTTGTTAGCTCGCATGCGTGCATTTGGTTATACCTCTGAAACCATGCAGTTCATGTTATTACCATTAGTTAAAGAAGGCCGTGACCCAGTTGGTTCTATGGGTAACGATGCAGCTCTTGCATGTATGTCTGATAAATCTCGCATGATTTATGACTACTTCAAACAGTTGTTTGCACAAGTAACGAACCCAGCGATAGACTCTATTCGCGAAGAAGTCGTTATGTCATTACAGTGTTACATCGGCCCTGAAAAAAACATATTAAACTCAAGCGAAGAGCACGCACACCGTTTATTGATGCCGCACCCAATTATTACCAATGAAGAACTTGCTGCACTTAAGCACATGGACTTCCGCGGCTGGACGACAAAAATTATTGATATTACATATGATAAGTCTGAAGGCGATGCTGGTTTAGCAACCGCCTTAGATCGCATTTGTAATGAATCAACACAAGCCATTAATGACGGACACAGCCTGGTTATTTTATCTGATCGCAATATCAGTGCAGACCGCGTTCCAGTTAGCGCATTATTAGCAACCGGCTCTGTACACCAGCACTTAGTTAAAACACACATGCGTACACGCATTGGTTTAGTTTTAGAATCAGGTGAAGCTCGTGAAGTACATCATCACTGCTTATTAACTGGCTACGGTATTGATGCAATTAACCCATACCTTGCTTTTGAAGCATTATGGGACGCACAACGTAAAGGCCTGCTTGACCAAGACGTTTACGATACAGATGAGAAAATTGTTGAAGGCTATCGCAAATCAGTTGGCAAAGGCATGTTCAAAGTATTTGCAAAGATGGGCATTTCTACTTTGCAATCATATAAGGGTGGGCAAATTTTCGAAGCAGTTGGCTTAGCAGAAGATGTTATTGCACGTTGTTTTGAAGGTACCGCAAGTCGTATTCAAGGCGTTAGCTTAAACATATTGGCAGAAGAAGGAATTCGTCGACATGCATTAGGTTATTCTGCAAAAGAATCTAAAGTAACCGTACTGCCAAATCAGGGCGACATGCACTGGCGCTCAAATGGCGACAAGCACATGTGGAACCCGCTAAGTATTTCTAGCTTGCAGCAAGCTGCGCGCACGGGTAACCAAAGTGCTTACGACAATTTTTCTAAATTAGCTAACGAAGACACAAAAAAATGTACGCTACGTGGCATGCTGGAATTCAAGAAAGGCATTAACCCTTCAATTGATATCAGCGAAGTTGAATCTGCGAAAGACATTGTTAAACGTTTCGCAACCGGTGCAATGAGTTTTGGTTCAATCTCCCCTGAATCACACGAATCACTTGCTATTGCAATGAATCGCATGGGTGGCAAGTCGAACACAGGGGAAGGTGGAGAAGATTCTGCACGCTGGACACCTGAAGCAAACGGGGACTCGCGCCGTTCTGCAATTAAGCAGGTTGCATCAGGCCGTTTCGGTGTAACCATTAATTACTTAACGAATGCAGATGAACTTCAAATTAAAGTTTCACAGGGTGCCAAGCCAGGTGAAGGTGGCGAGTTACCCGGCACTAAAGTCGACGACTTAATTGCACGTTTACGTCACTCAACACCGGGCGTTGGCTTAATTAGTCCTCCACCACATCATGACATTTATTCAATCGAAGATTTAGCACAGCTAATTCACGATTTAAAAAATGCTAACCGTGCTGCACGTATCTCTGTAAAACTAGTTGCAGAAAATGGCGTTGGTACAATTGCATCTGGCGTAACTAAAGCACACGCTGATCACATTGTAATTGCAGGTCATGATGGCGGCACTGGTGCTTCACCAATTACCTCTATCAAACACGCCGGCCTACCTTGGGAATTAGGTGTTGCCGAAACTCACCAGACATTGGTAATGAACGATTTACGTTCACGTGTTGTTATACAAACTGACGGCCAAATGAAAACTGGTCGTGACGTTGCAATTGCTGCATTACTTGGTGCCGAAGAATATGGTTTTGCTACAGCGCCATTAATTACACTAGGCTGCGTAATGATGCGTAAGTGTCATTTAAATACCTGCCCGGTTGGTATCGCAACACAAGACAAAGAATTACGTAAGAAATTTAAAGGCAAACCAGAACACATAGTGAACTACTTGTTTATGGTAGCTGAAGACATGCGTCAAATTATGGCCAAGTTAGGTTTCCGCACAATCAATGAAATGATTGGTCGTGTAGATTGCCTGGAACAAGCAACAGATTCTGAACACTGGAAACAAAGTGGTATAAATTTGAGCATGCTATTAACGCCTGCTAAAAAACCACATGAAAATGTAGAAGTTCATCAGACGATTAAACAAGACCATGGTTTAGATGAAGCACTAGATAACCAGTTAATTGAACTATCTAAAGACGCATTAGAAAATGGCAACACAGTTAATATCGACCTTCCGGTTATTAATATAAACCGCGTAGTTGGTACCATGCTGTCAAATGAAGTTGCTAAAAAATACGGCGAAGAAATGCTACCTGATGGAACGATTAACATTAAGTTAACCGGTTCTGCAGGCCAATCGTTAGGCGCCTTCCTAGCTAAGGGAATCACTATTAAAGTTGAAGGTGACTCTAACGACTACGTAGGCAAAGGTTTAAGTGGCGGCCGGGTGATTGTCGTTCCACCAAAGAACAGTACTTTCGTAGCTGAAGAAAATATCATTGCCGGTAACGTATGCTTATACGGCGCAACTTCAGGTGAAGCTTACTTCCGCGGTATTGCAGCTGAACGTTTCTGTGTACGTAACTCAGGCGCAACAGCAGTCGTTGAAGGCATTGGCGATCACGGCTGTGAATACATGACGGGCGGACGCATTGCTGTCCTTGGTTCAATTGGTCGTAATTTTGCTGCAGGTATGAGTGGTGGTGCTGCATACATTTGGGATCATGCTGGCGATTTAGCAACCAAGTGCAACATGGGCATGGTTGAGTTAGAAACAATGTCTGCTGCTGAAGATATTACCGAGCTTAAAACAATGATTGAAAACCATCTTAAGTACACAGGTTCTGCGGTTGCAGAGCGTATGCTAAATGACTGGGATGGCACTTTAAGTCAGTTTGTAAAAGTAATGCCTACAGATTACAAACGCGTACTTGAAGAGCAAAAGAAAAAAGCCAACGCGGCTTAAGTCTTATTTAAAATCATTTAAGATTATTGATTTAAAACATCGTACAAAACTTATGCGATGTTTATAAAAAAGGTTAGTTGAATACCATGGGTAAAGTTACAGGTTTTAAAGAGTTTACACGCGAGACCGCACCTTATCGTGATGCGGTCGAGCGCCTGAAAGACTTCAAAGAAATTTATACCGAGCACAACGATGAACACTTGATTACTCAAGGTGCTCGCTGCATGGATTGCGGTATTCCTTTCTGCCAATCTGAAACAGGTTGCCCAGTTGATAACCTGATTCCTGAATGGAATGATCTGGTTTATAACAGCCGCTGGGAAGACGCCAGTGCGCGCTTACACCACACCAATAACTTCCCCGAGTTTACCGGTCGTGTTTGCCCAGCTCCTTGCGAAGGCGCATGTGTGCTGGGTGTAATTGAACCTGCAGTTACCATTAAAAATATTGAATGTTCTATTGTTGATCGTGCATTTGCAGAAGGCTGGGTAAAAGCTGAAATACCAGAAACACGCACTGGTAAAAAAGTTGCGGTTGTTGGCTCTGGCCCTGCAGGTTTAGCTGCTGCTCAAGAATTAAATAAATCAGGACATTCGGTAACTGTTTACGAACGCGCCGATCGTATTGGTGGCTTATTGATGTACGGCATTCCAAATATGAAATTGGAAAAAGCCTTAATTGATCGTCGTGTTAATTTAATGCGCGATGAAGGTGTTGATTTTGTTACCAATGCAAACGTTGGCGAAAACATTGATGTTAAAGAGTTAATGAGCAATAACGATGCTATGTTATTAGCAACGGGCGCAACCACGCCGCGCGACTTACCTGTTGAAGGCCGTGATTTAGATGGCGTTCACTTCGCAATGGATTTCCTAACAGCAAATACTAAAAGCTTATTAGATTCGAATTTAGAAGATGGTAATTATATCTCTGCAAAAGACAAAAACGTCGTAGTTATCGGTGGTGGTGATACAGGTACTGACTGTATCGGCACGTCATTACGCCATGGCTGTAAATCTGTTGTTAACTTTGAGTTAATGCCTACACCGCCTGAAGCTCGCGCAGAAAATAATCCATGGCCTGCATGGCCACACATTTACCGTGTGGATTATGGCCATGAAGAAGCTGCAAAAGTTCAAGGTGGTGATCCTCGTACATACTGCGTATTAAGCAAGGGCTTCACTGGCGCAGATGGCAAAGTAACTAGCGTTACAACTATCGAAGTAAAGTGGATGAGCGACGAAGAAACTGGCCAGTGGAAAATGGAAGAGATAGCCGGCTCTGAAAAACAATGGGATGCAGATTTAGTATTACTTGCTATGGGCTTCTTAGGCCCCGAGCACTATGTAAGCGATGCACTGAATATTGATTACGATTCTCGTTCCAACTATCAAGCCGATTACGGTAAATATGCGACAAGCATTAAAGGCGTATACGCCGCTGGCGATTGCCGTCGTGGTCAGTCTTTAGTCGTTTGGGGTATTAATGAAGGCCGCCAAGCCGCAGATGAAATTGATTGTTTTTTGATGCAAAGCTAATTGCTTTGTCGTCAGGACAGTAAATAATCAATTAATAAAGCCGGTTTTAGTTTTATACTGAACCGGCTTTATTTTTTTACACAACAAAAACCATAGCTAGAGAACACATAAAAACATATAAATATGGCAGGCCGTATTCCCCAACAGTTTATAGATGACCTAGTCAACAGAGCAGACATTGTTGATGTAGTTGACTCTCGTGTCGCTTTAAAGAAACGCGGCAAAGAGTATATTGCCTGCTGCCCATTCCATAGCGAGAAATCACCCTCTTTTACGGTAAGCCAAAATAAGCAGTTCTATCACTGCTTCGGCTGCGGAGCGCATGGCACAGCACTGAGCTTTGTTATGGAATATGAGCGCCTTGATTTCGTTGATGCTATAGAAGCACTTGCCGCTGAATACCATATGGAAGTACCGCGTGAGCAAGGTGATTTTGAGAGTAAGCAGGAAGACAAAAAACCAATCTATGACGTTCTAGAAAAAGCAGCTACTAGTTATGCCAAGGAATTAAAAACATCACAACGTGCCATCGAATATTTAAAACAACGCGGACTCAGTGGTGAAGTCGCTAAAATATTCCAAATGGGTTACGTACCGGATAGCTGGGATTTCATTCTCTCTCAGCATGGAACAAGTAATGAAACTAAAGCCGACTGCTTAAAAGCTGGCCTAAGCATTGAAAAAAATCCGCAGAAACATTACGACAGATTTCGAGACCGTATTATGTTTCCGATTCGTGATCGTCGCGGTCGTGTTATTGGCTTTGGCGGACGCATATTAGATAAGGGCGAACCTAAATATTTAAACTCGCCAGAAACACCTGTATTTCATAAAGGCGAAGAACTTTATGGCCTATATGAAGCTCGCCAGTCTGTTAAAGATTTGCAGCGTATTATCATTGTTGAAGGCTATATGGATGTGGTTGCTCTGGCACAGCATGGCATTCCTTACGCGGTAGCCACCTTAGGCACCGCGACTTCACGTGAGCAAATATCAAAATTATTTCGTATTGTTCCCGAACTAATTTTTTGCTATGACGGCGATGCCGCCGGTAAAAAAGCAGCATGGCGCGCATTAGAAAACTCTCTAAGCGTATTACGTGATGGCGTACAAGCACGCTTTCTGTTTTTACCTGATGGCGAAGATCCAGATACTCTAGTGAGGCAGGAAGGCCAACAGGCATTTGAACAACGTCTGGATCACGCGACACCGCTATCTAACTTTATGCTAAATCATTTAGCTGAACCACTCGATCTAACATCACCTGATGGCAAGGCGCGCTTATCTGAACAGGCCAAGCCCTTGATCGGAAAAATTGCTGACGGCGTTTTCAAAGACTTATTATTAGGCCAACTATCAGACATGATTGGCTTATCCAGTGCGGCACTTCAGCAACATATGCCGCAAGCCCCGCAACAGGAAGCACACACATACACCAGACAAGCGACACAACCGTATATAACGCCCAAGCATAAAATAAAAACCCCTCCTATTCGTCTGGCGATCGCCTTATTGCTGCAATTTCCAGATATCGCAAAACATTGTGAGATCCCGGAACCACTGCACACATCTCAAATGCCCGGCGTACCTTTACTAGTGCAGGTATACAACACCATCTTGCAAACTAACGCAGGCTCCACATCTGTACTGCTTGAGCGCTGGCGAGATACTGCAGATGAAGGGATCCTTAATAAGCTAGTTCAACTGGAAATCCCTGAGTCAAACGAGTCTACGCGACTCGCTGGATTTAATGACTCATTGAACAATCTACTAAAGAAACACCGTGATTCTCGCTTGCAGGAGTTAATCGATAAAAGCGCTATTGCTCCGTTAGACGATGATGAAAAAGCCGAAATGAGCAAACTCTACCAAACTTAATCTATCCGAACGGTCAGGCGCAGTATTAGCCATTTACAATATTTTGTTCTATAATTCATAACGCACTAAGGGGCGCTGCAGCAGAGATCCACTCTGTCAGGCTTGGTGTATCAATAGTTCAACCGCGCTCATTAATTAGTATGTTTCAAGCTAAACGATGAGCGTAGGTCAGTAGTAATAACGGCAAACTGTCG
>Ga0316204_10001393_pt1 | contig 66095 bp, 72 predicted proteins | sample 6monrhotite_MG_2_FD_205661 | JGI IMG/M metagenome (GOLD analysis project Ga0316204, IMG submission 205661) | Microbial mat bacterial communities from mineral coupon in-situ incubated in ocean water Damariscotta River, Maine, United States -... | ecosystem: Environmental > Aquatic > Marine >... | reverse complement strand
TTGTCGGACGCATGAATGGAAGGGAGTGTTGAACGGAGTGCAAATCCCAATCTGCTAAACTGGCGCTGCCGCTGCCGAATGTTTCGTACGAGTTCCGGTCAGAGTGCAAATCCCAATCTGCTAAACTCCATTGTAACCCCTATCTGCGCCGGATGTGGTTCCGGTCAGAGTGCAAATCCCAATCTGCTAAACTTTACGCTGGCGAAGCGTTTATCAACCTAAAGTTCCGGTCAGAGTGCAAATCCCAATCTGCTAAACTTCGCTGGTACTGCCTCCTGTCCTGCGCCAAGTTCCGGTCAGAGTGCAAATCCCAATCTGCTAAACTATTATTCCGTTTGCAGAAGTAATATCAAAAGTTCCGGTCAGAGTGCAAATCCCAATCTGCTAAACTATTTCAAACCTTGTCAACTAAATTTTCAAGGTTCCGGTCAGAGTGCAAATCCCAATCTGCTAAACTATAACCTGGCTGTGGCTGCTCAGTATCCTTGTTCCGGTCAGAGTGCAAATCCCAATCTGCTAAACTTTTCGCTGCCCGCATCGGCGCATAACACCGGTTCCGGTCAGAGTGCAAATCCCAATCTGCTAAACTCGTTGAAGCTCTCACCACTCATAGGCATCAGTTCCGGTCAGAGTGCAAATCCCAATCTGCTAAACTGCGGCGGAAATATCGGCATGGTGGGCAGCGGTTCCGGTCAGAGTGCAAATCCCAATCTGCTAAACTATTTTCTTCTGTTAAGTTTCCTACCGTTCTGTTCCGGTCAGAGTGCAAATCCCAATCTGCTAAACTCGTCGCCTTTTGAACCAGTGGCTTCTTTAAGTTCCGGTCAGAGTGCAAATCCCAATCTGCTAAACTATAGTCGCGCCGCATCAAAGTGCTGCCAATGTTCCGGTCAGAGTGCAAATCCCAATCTGCTAAACTTTCGCCCTGATAGTGGTACACGAATGACAGGTTCCGGTCAGAGTGCAAATCCCAATCTGCTAAACTTGCATAGGCTTCTTTGAGCGGGTCGATCCAGTTCCGGTCAGAGTGCAAATCCCAATCTGCTAAACTCTTAACGTCTTGTAACCCATTGCCCATAAGGTTCCGGTCAGAGTGCAAATCCCAATCTGCTAAACTCCAGACAGGAATAAAAAACCGATAATTTCAGTTCCGGTCAGAGTGCAAATCCCAATCTGCTAAACTTTAACGCTCCGTGATCCATTGACTACGCCAGTTCCGGTCAGAGTGCAAATCCCAATCTGCTAAACTTCTCGCCGCAGTCGTGCGTCGTCTCGGCGGGTTCCGGTCAGAGTGCAAATCCCAATCTGCTAAACTTTCGCGTAGTAGGTTGAGCCGGAGCCACTTGTTCCGGTCAGAGTGCAAATCCCAATCTGCTAAACTGTTGCACGGCGTGACACCGCGCTGGGTGCGGTTCCGGTCAGAGTGCAAATCCCAATCTGCTAAACTTATCGACTCACTCGCAATGGGTGAAGAAATGTTCCGGTCAGAGTGCAAATCCCAATCTGCTAAACTATGTCCACAATGCCTAGCTGGGCGGCTGGAGTTCCGGTCAGAGTGCAAATCCCAATCTGCTAAACTTTGGTACTCCTGCTCAACTCAGACAGCATGGTTCCGGTCAGAGTGCAAATCCCAATCTGCTAAACTACGGGAGAGCGTGTGTACCCGTGGCTGGAAGTTCCGGTCAGAGTGCAAATCCCAATCTGCTAAACTGCTTCAGGAGAGGTTGAATAGCATACGTTCGTTCCGGTCAGAGTGCAAATCCCAATCTGCTAAACTAACGGCCTATGTTAAGCGCAGTGAGCAAGCGTTCCGGTCAGAGTGCAAATCCCAATCTGCTAAACTGTAAGGCGATTTGCAGCAATGCCCTGCTCAGTTCCGGTCAGAGTGCAAATCCCAATCTGCTAAACTCTTGTGTCCATCTTCAATATTGAATGACACGTTCCGGTCAGAGTGCAAATCCCAATCTGCTAAACTTCATGGGGGCGACAGGTTGTGGAAAGTCCAGTTCCGGTCAGAGTGCAAATCCCAATCTGCTAAACTCCAATACACTGTATCACCGCCTCTGCGGTCGTTCCGGTCAGAGTGCAAATCCCAATCTGCTAAACTGCGTGGATTTTGCTACAGCGTGGTGCGCCTGTTCCGGTCAGAGTGCAAATCCCAATCTGCTAAACTGCTTCACGTTTTGATAACTTGGGCGCACTGGTTCCGGTCAGAGTGCAAATCCCAATCTGCTAAACTCCTGCCACCATCACCACCGCCAATGCGATCAGTTCCGGTCAGAGTGCAAATCCCAATCTGCTAAACTAAAAATAAAGCGCATTGATGCATACGTCGGGTTCCGGTCAGAGTGCAAATCCCAATCTGCTAAACTACAAGCCAAGCGGTGGCAAGCCTTGATAAGGTTCCGGTCAGAGTGCAAATCCCAATCTGCTAAACTAATAACCGATTTCATCAGCAGCAACGGGCAGTTCCGGTCAGAGTGCAAATCCCAATCTGCTAAACTCCCGCCGCATTCGCAGAACACAAACCCAAAGTTCCGGTCAGAGTGCAAATCCCAATCTGCTAAACTTTGGAGAGCCAAATACAGCTCAATCGCAGCGTTCCGGTCAGAGTGCAAATCCCAATCTGCTAAACTCCCGACACCAGCCGGTAGCTGGCTCTCTAAGTTCCGGTCAGAGTGCAAATCCCAATCTGCTAAACTCGATGCATATCGTAACTGGTGTCTAACGCCGTTCCGGTCAGAGTGCAAATCCCAATCTGCTAAACTCCACAAATCGCGGGCCCGACTCATATGTGTGTTCCGGTCAGAGTGCAAATCCCAATCTGCTAAACTCCGACCTGCGACGATGTAATCATGCTCAGGTTCCGGTCAGAGTGCAAATCCCAATCTGCTAAACTTTGTTCGGTTTGGTGCTGGAAATGGCGTTGGTTCCGGTCAGAGTGCAAATCCCAATCTGCTAAACTAACGCCCAGATGCTTTGTGACACGAACACGGTTCCGGTCAGAGTGCAAATCCCAATCTGCTAAACTACTGCGTCAAGACGTGCGGCGGCTTGAGTCGTTCCGGTCAGAGTGCAAATCCCAATCTGCTAAACTAATAGCAAAAGGTAAGAGTGTGGTAAGCCGGTTCCGGTCAGAGTGCAAATCCCAATCTGCTAAACTATGACCTCATGGCCTGCGCCGAGTGGTTGCGTTCCGGTCAGAGTGCAAATCCCAATCTGCTAAACTCCTTAATATACTCGGCAGCCTTAATAGATCGTTCCGGTCAGAGTGCAAATCCCAATCTGCTAAACTAAACTGCGCTGGTGGTAGCAGAAGCTTAGAGTTCCGGTCAGAGTGCAAATCCCAATCTGCTAAACTCTGCTTCGTGTCTTTTTCTCTACTCAGCGAGTTCCGGTCAGAGTGCAAATCCCAATCTGCTAAACTCGTTCATCCATGCCGACCACGACTGCCGCAGTTCCGGTCAGAGTGCAAATCCCAATCTGCTAAACTCCGACAATCAAGCTTAGAACAATACCGCCAGTTCCGGTCAGAGTGCAAATCCCAATCTGCTAAACTCCAGAACTATGAAGGGCAAAAGGTGTCTATGTTCCGGTCAGAGTGCAAATCCCAATCTGCTAAACTCTCTAATAAGCTCAAGAGCTGGTTTCAAGAGTTCCGGTCAGAGTGCAAATCCCAATCTGCTAAACTGATTACACAGAACATAATATGCCAGATTGGGTTCCGGTCAGAGTGCAAATCCCAATCTGCTAAACTGTGGGCGGCGGTATCTGAATATGGAGAGAGTTCCGGTCAGAGTGCAAATCCCAATCTGCTAAACTATACCCCCAGTCATAGCTGATAGCTCGTCTGTTCCGGTCAGAGTGCAAATCCCAATCTGCTAAACTTATGGAGCCGGTCCAATACAGGTCGGTGCTGTTCCGGTCAGAGTGCAAATCCCAATCTGCTAAACTGTAGAGCCGCACCATGACTCGTGTCCGCATGTTCCGGTCAGAGTGCAAATCCCAATCTGCTAAACTTACTTCCTCGTCAGGGTGATTCAAGGTTACGTTCCGGTCAGAGTGCAAATCCCAATCTGCTAAACTCACTAGGCTGTCTGATTCAAGTAATGTGGAGTTCCGGTCAGAGTGCAAATCCCAATCTGCTAAACTAGGAGCGCAGCAAGCAACTGATTAATTAGGTGCTTGCTGCGTTTTTGGTGACTGGAAAGTATTGATTTCATCAAAAAAGGTCGTATTGATCAGGGGATTTATTTTTTGGCTGTTTGGTTTTTCCGCGAAAAGTAATGATGCGTTCATATTGCTTATCGGTAAACTGTAAGATATTCACTTTGCCGCCAGCTGGCAAGCTTTTTTCTACCTGCGAGCAGTATGTATCTGCTTGACCTTGGCTGCTGCAAAAGCGCATATAAACCGAAAATTGGGACATCTCAAAACCCATGTCCAGTAAGGCATTGCGGAAATCCGTGGCGGCTTTACGTTCCACTTTTTCTACGACGGGTAAATCGAACATCACCACAATCCACATTAGTCGATATCCAGAAAGCATTTCACTTTAGTCGTCTTGAAATGAGGCCGCAAGGCTGAGTGGCAGGCAAGGCAAGGGCAGGTCGAGTTTGTCTTTTTCACCCATAAAGACTTGCGCTAATGAGGTGGCGAGTTTTTGTGTGCAAACCATTACGGGCGTTGCGCCCGCACTAGTCTGCATGTCATCGTATAGCGTTCTTACTAAGGCGCGTTTAGTTTCTGGTGTTATCTCGCTTTCGCCTTGTTTGTGTAGTTGCCAGACTTTTAAATCAATCATGGGGCGAAAAGGTTCCATTAAGTCGTCGACTAGGCGCATGGGGTTGCCTTCGTTGCTGTGATGAAGCCCTATGGTCGGGTGAAGGCCTGCTGCAACTACCGCGCGGGCAGTGGCAGCGCGTAACACGGTATAGCCATAGTTGAGCATTGTATTGAGCCCACCACCTTGTTGTTTGCGGCGAAAATCTTCGCCGAATAAAAGCCCCCAGTAGCGTCGCGCCCCCTGTGCTTCAATGTTATCAGGGTCTCCAGAGCGTACTTTACGAAGTAAGGCGGACAGTGGGATGAATGGTGAGCCAGTGGCTTCAAGTGCGGCGGCTTGTTGTTGAAGCTTGGATTTGACGATGTCGGCCCATAGTCGTTTTATTAATGGCTGAGTGGCGGCAATTTGCGCGTCGAAACGTTTGCCTTGCTGATAGTTGCCCTCTATTGCTAGCAACATGCCTACTGTGTTGTGATTGGCAGAACATAGTACAAAGGGTGCGCAGCGCTCAGCTAGGGCTACTAGGAGATTATTGGTGTAACTCAGGCCATGTGCATTCGCAATCACGGCGGCGATATCGTCTAGTGGAATCTGCCCTAATTCTGCCCGATCGCCTTCGGTATCTTGTACGACCAGAAAACCGCGTGAGAGAAACAAGTGTCTCCGGTCATCTGCAACTTCTACAATGCGGCCTATCATCTGGCCAAGCCCTTGAAATTTGGGGTGTGTATTTCGCCGATGGGGGAAATAGTGGCGTGGCGCGCATTGGCTTTTTGCAAAGAACCCGCCATCTTAGAAAGATAGACGAAGGATTCCTCTTTACTTCGATTTCTTGCATCAACATTGGCTTCGTTTGTATCGGCCATGAACAGCTGTCCGTTGCCGCTTAACTTGGCAATTCTCATTGTACGAGTATGCCCATCGATATTTAAACGAACCACATCGTCGATCATTAATCTCATCACCAAAGGTTTTTGGCTAACGCTCAAGGTTGGGTGACGTAATTGAGCGGTTCCTTGCTTACGCACCAACTGATAAGCGTCAAACGTAGAGATAACTTCCCCCTCCCACTTGCCTTTTTCATTGTGTACAATTTCAATGCAGTAGTTGCTGTCACCTTTGTAGCCCTTGTACGGCCTTGGCTCTCCATTTTCTAGTACGCCGTGTCTGTCGTTGGCTTTGGCATTCGTAAATGCAATGACTTTGAGGCTTTTCTCGATACGTTCACGTTTGCCATCTACTATTTTGTGAGTGCTGACTTTGCCTTCGCCAAGCAAGCTATAAGCTGTATCGTTGTGCATTGCACCTTCATGGCTGTGATCCGGTTTGTGGCTTACCCAGATAGCATCTATAGCGCGCTGCACATGCTCTCGATACCTCTCCCACGGTAGCGGCATGTCATCCACCAATCGGTTTAGTTGTTGTTCGCGCGCATTTGCACTGGCTTTTGCGAACCGCTGTAACATGCCCTGATCTGTCACGGCAATTACGCAGGCATCTATTGCATGATGGCGGTGGTCGTTGCGATTTTTTTCACCGTTTAAACCGAGCACATCGTTGAGGCCAAATTTTGCGCGCAGCATGGCAGTCATTCGTCCGGGGATGACGCGGGTATTGGGGCAAATCAAGCTCATATACTCGCGCGCCACTTTGCTCATGTAGCGTGTGTCGTTCAGCGCGCGAGCTAGGAAACCTGCGTCGTCTTTTAACCAGCGTTGATAGCCGTCTTCACCAAAGCGGTAGCGCTTTCCTTTAGGCATATGCTCGGCTCTGGCGAGAATGTCTGCGTAATCCCATCCCTGTGAGGCAAAGTCGCTTCGTGCTTCCCAAGGGCTACGGTTTCCTTTGATGCGATTGGCTTGGCGAAGTGACACTGTTTTATTATTTAGGCTGTCGTCCAGTGTTTGCGAGAATGGCAGAATGTGTTCGATTTCCACAGCTTCGCTCAATAGCATGGCGGCGCTAATCTGCGCGCCGGAATAAGGGCATTTGCGGTCTGCGGGATCAAAGCTTAACTCTTCCCATAGAATCATTTTTACGATGTCGTCGCGCCTGACACGCTCTTCACTAATTTGTAATACGCCTGCAATATCAGTACGTAGGCGTTGATTGCGCTTTTGATTTAGGGCTTGACGCTTGCTGTCATTATCGCGCTGAGCTTTGCTTTGCTTGAGGTCGCGCGCCACTTCAACAATCACTTCGCAAGGATGTCCATAGCGTTTGATGAGCGCATTTACTACAAGGCGAACTTGGTTCAGTCCGATATGTACGGTGGGGTTGGCAATTTTCCCATAGCGTTTTTCAGCGCTATCTTTGGGGTCGTTGCTGCCAAAGCCGACATGACGTTGCAATGCTTCTCCGTAGTAGGGCAGTTCAAGCAAAATTTCGCCAGTGGCAGATGGGCTAATGTTGCTATGGTGCTCGAAGCCTGCGGCTTGCACGGCTTTGTCATATGTCACCACGTCGCGGCGCAGTTCCGGTAGGATGCGCACCAGAGCTTGCATACACAGGCTGCCGTAACCTTCCGGCAATCCAGTATTGGCGATGGCTTCGGCGCATTTCTCATCAATATTTGTTTCGTCTTGCAGCCAGCGTACGAGCTTGGCTTCGTTTTCTTCCGAGACGAGTTGCAGTGCGATAGCATCTTGTTGTGCTTCGTTGAATTTGAACCATGCCTCGCCAAAATGCTCTTTTTTACTAAGAATTTGGCTGGTTCTATTTCCTTTGAGTTCTGTTCTTTTGTCATCCGCTAAATTGAATTTTACAGCGCCGGATACACCTATGATTTTAGGGATAGCAGACTTGAACGACTGGTTGCCTTGTTCTAGTTTTGCAATCAGTTTGTCGCGCTGTTCCAGCGTCAATTCTTCTTCTTTTAAATTTTTCCGCAAGATGCGCAGATTGTTCACCTCCTGATATATGCGAAAGCGTTGTGTGCTGGGCAAAGCGAGTGGTGCGCGTTTTTCGTCGGGCATGAAGGTGCAACGCCCAGGTATGACGGGCTTGAGTGGTCGTTGATGTAGTAATACGTCTTTCAGATCGGCGCGGGCGGCTTCGGTAAATAGTGCGGGGTTTAGTTCGGATTGTTTTTTCCACAACTCATTGAACTCATGCTCAATCATGGCACGGTCAATGTAGAGGTCGTAATACTTGTTGATTTTTGCTTTGCCGTCATCCTTGATGACTTTGTCTTGGTGGTAACGGGCGCGGATGCTTAGGCCTGCTGCATCGCGCTTGTTTAGCCATTCGCCTACGGTGCGGCAGTTTTCGGTTTTAAGTGTTTCGCGTAACTGCTTAATAGCGGTTTTGAGCGCACTATTATCGTTATCTTTTTTATCGGTCTTGCGATTGCTTTTGAATCCGCGTCGTTGATTGATGTGAAACAGTGCGCGGCCAAATTCTGCGGGGGTGAGTACTTTATTCAAGCCTTTTGCACGCAAAGCAAATGGATTCAGGGTTACAAGTGCCTTACGTTGAGTTTCATCGGCGGGGAGGAAACCGTATTCGATGAGGGTGCGTAACATGCGCGCTTTACGTTTGAGTAGGCGATCACGACGACGGCGCATGGCGCGAGCTTCGCGGCGGCTTACTGCTAAAGACGAGCCGTCTTTGGGATTTCGTCCGTTTGAAAAAATACGTACCCCTGCTTTGATCACGGCACAGGGTTCGTCGTTGGTATTGAGCCGGATCATTGCCCAGCCGAGAGAAGTTGAGCCTAAGTCGAGTGCTAAGCGGTAATGCATTTTATGTAGCATGATTCCTCCCCCTGTTTATGAGAAGGTGATTCTAGTACAATTTACTTGACCATATGAAATTTAGCCTCTAGGATTCGATCCACAAGTAGATTGGGATTTGCGCTCTGAACGCTAACAAGCTGACAAAGCACCAAATGAAAGGGCCGCTATATGCGGCCCTTTAAGTTTCTGGATATACATCGCTTTACTCATTTCTGTAGTGAAAATCAGTCGATTGTAGTGAAACACACCTCGATAGTTTAGCTATTAACCTAGAGGTGGATTACCGGCGCAAGGGGAGGGGGGCTACAATACTCTGTGATCTTAGCGTCTCTTATTCTTTCGGCCGCTTTCGATTCCATGCTTCTAGCCAGGCAATCAGCACACCTGATAAGGCGCCAACCGCATGGCTTGACCAAGAAATGTGTGTCCGCATATCTAAAAATATAAAAATCATACCACCGTACAATACAATGGTGATGCCGGCGAGTAGCATAGCTTTCACTGACCGTTCAAACCAGCCATCTGCAATCAAGTAAGCCCAATACACCATAACCAAGCCACTCGCGCCAACATGGTAGGCATGGCTACCGAACAGCCAGACACCGAATCCCGTAAATAGTATTCCTAAAAATGTAATTTCCAGAATACTGTTTTTTTCATTTAGGCCAATTAATACACCTAATATTGCAAAGGGGATGGAATTGCCAATGAGGTGCCATAGTCCATTATGTATAAACGGCGCAAACGGAATGCCCAGCAAGCCACTCAATTGTCTGGGCATGATGCCCCAGGTATTCAAATTTCCTGGCAGAACTATCTCTACGGCAAATACCAGCCACATGATAGCCAGTAGATATAAAGCAACAGGTATTCGATTTAAGGAGTTAGGCATGAAAAATATTTAACTTAGTGCCGCATTAATCGTCTTGTTATTGATGTCTGTTTTGTCTTGATTAACTAAGCATATGAGAGATTTTGTATTGATCAATGTCGTTGCCAAGGGATTAGTATCTACACGACCATCAGCGTTCGTGTAAGCCATTGCTAAGCAACCGGCCCGTGTCATTAGGCGACATACTACTTCTGACCATAACATCTTTTCGATATCGACAGCATAGCGAACCATATGGTCACCTTCATGGGTAAACATCGTTTCTAGTACTTGCTCTGTTCCCGGTGCAACCAATGCTCTGATTGGAAACTCAGGATAAGCTCGTACAGGGCGAGTTACCGCATCAGCACCCGCTGACTGCATACGTTGACGATTTTCGTCATTCACTACTTCTACGACAATAAAGGCCGACGTGCCTATTTCTTTAATTCGGCTTAGTACGTCGAAAGTCAAACTATCGGAAGTTTCATTACTCGTATCTTCCGCGAGAATAATAATATATTTGGCGGCCGCAACATCGACACACTCAAGATTGTCATTGCTTTGTGCCATTCCAGAATGATGTACAACCCCTCTAGTGGCTAAAATAGCTGGCAGGCCATCACTATATTCAGTGGTTAAAATTTGCACGGGGATGTCGGCTAACTCAGGGCTGATGCGAATCTGATCGACCATTTTTGTTAAGTAGCTAATGGCATTGTCATTCGGAATGTTAATGATTAATAAATGCTCTTGCATAAGCCATCTCCAAGTTCCATTTCGTTTTTTCTCTCTAATTGAAATACGATATTCAAAAAAATTAGCTGCCATTTGAGCTAATAAAGCAATGCCAAAAACATACATCATGATGACTGTTGAGACTCGTCCCCATGCGGTACTTGCAGACAAATCACCGTAACCAACGGTGGTCACAGTTGTCAAGGTCAGCCAAAGTGAATCAGCAAATGACATTTTTTCAAAAAACATCATTGCCATGGTATGTAGAGAAATAAGAGTGAACAGAATGCTTAACATTCTGATCACGATCTTGGCTTGATTAAGCTCTGTATGCAGCGCATATTGTCGATAATGCGAGCGTTTTCGAAAGATTGCTTGCAGAAATAACAAAATGGCTCCTAATTTGTCGCCAATAAAAAAATTACGACTTATTAAAATAAGTCGCTATTAATTTCTGACACTGTGCTTTTAATGCGGGGCTTGTCGTATCTTGAATATTATAGGTCTTAGCGATGAGCTGTCTTTCCTCTTCATTAATCGATATGCCGACACGTAAGCGTTGAACTCCATCACTGACTTTCAAGCCTAGAATCTCGCGAATCACATCACTCAGTGACATTTCACGCTGGGCAGCTTCTATACGTAATGCTTGATAGTCATTTTTGTTAAAATCGAAATAAACTTGAGACTTGATTGCTCGCTTGACGGCTTGCGACTCTTTTTCCCAGCGACTCATTTGCCTGGCCACATTTGGTCAATCATGTTGCTACCACCACTGACCTCTAAAAAAACCTCGGTTGTACCGTCACCATATACCTCGACACTCATACTATGGCTATCAGGTGTGGCTTCAAATTCATACAAGCGAAATTCTTCGCCGCCAGCCGTGTGTTCATCCGGGTCACAGTCTTTGTCGAAGAAAAATCCGGTTTCTCCCTGCGAAGACTGCATATAGCGTTCTGCAACCCAGCCTGTATATTTTGCTGGCTCAGTCAAAGGTTGCAGCTCAACGCCATCACCTTCAAATAACTCAGCAAAGTCATCCGCATCAAAAATCTTCAATACATCTGAACGTGGTACACGCTGGGCGATGCATAGTTCGGTGTCGCCATCATTGGGATCAACAGATAGATAATAGACACTGCCATCAGTGGACTTTATGACTAACTCTTTAATATTGCCATATTCATATTGATAGGTAGTGACTTTCTCGATGGTGAAGTCTTGTCCTGCAAGCACTTCAGGCAGGTATTGCTTGTGCTTTAAAGTGACAATATCACCCTGCCTGAGATCAAACACCGACTCAAGAGAACGAGTTGGCTTGTCTTTTTTAAGAAATCCAAACATTCTACTTAACCCTTGCCAGATTTTTTCTTCAGTCGAGCCAGAATGTCATCTGCTGCGGGAGAGGCATCCCCACCAATACCGGCTTCGGAAAATTCCTTATCTAGCGAATCGGTTTCATTCTTTTCTTCCATCCATTCGCCAGCTTTCATATTATCTTTATGCGCTTGTTGTTTTTTACGGATGCGATCCAGCGACTCTTGCACGCGATTGGTCTTGGAATTGGTCGCAGCAAAGTTGCTTGAAATTTTAGAGGTCGCCTTTTGAATTTGATCGGTTGTTTTAACCCGTTCAAGCTCATTCCGAGTTTTCTCCAGAGTACGCTTACGCTGCTGAATTAGAGTATTCAACTCAAGCACTTCTTTACGCAAGGCATCGTGTTCATCTTTCAAACTATCGTGCTCTGTCGTTATCTCTGCGATACGCTCAGCGGCTTTAGTCGCAAGATCTTCACGGCCAGAATCTAATGCCGCAATCGCCTTCGCTTCCCAATCGCCAATATCTTCGCTGGTTTCATCTAACTTGCGCTTTAATTGAATCTCTTTACCTTTTAAGATTGTCAGCGAACGGCTTGCTTCTTTAATCGCCGCATCGGCTTCGCGAATGTTTTGTTCAAAAATGCGAATCGCCTGACTATCGACTACGGCCTCACCTGCTTCACTGACGCCACCTTTAAATGCGGAAAACATGTCTCTTAATATACTCATGACTTTATACCTCGTATTTCGTTGCTTGCTAACATGGGGGAAACTGCATCCAGAAGTTCAATGACATTTTCAGCCTGAACCCCTAACTCATGCGCTAAGTTTTCAAATAGTGTGTCGACTGCCATTGCACCAAACAAAATATACTGGCCGTCTTTAAGCCCCACCGAACTTAATGGTATGGATGGATTTAATTGCAGCATGATTTTATTCAGCTCGTCCAGCTTGCCATCCATGACCTCATCTTCAGAAAACAAATGCGAGACAGTTAATATCTGCATGTCAGTTTTCACGATGTTAATCGGGAACTCTTCATTGTTAGAACACACGACATGAATTAGCTCGTCCTTTAGTTCTGCAAAAAACGTTGTGCCTTCCGGCGTGCTATGTGTATTTAATCGTAGTACCAACTCTTCTAGAATTTCACTCACAGGGAACTCTCCTTATAAAAAAGTAATTGCACTCATTTCACATGTGATGGGCAGTATCATGTGACATAAAGTGTCAAAGGTCAATCGTTATTTTATTTTTCGCGTAAATAAATACCGCCATTGCGTTGCCATGACTCGTGGTGATAACGATAAACTGCATTCGAGCCAATATAATTAATTTCAACCGCATCAGTGTTTTTAAAGTACTGTTTCGAAAAAAGAAAAGCTGATTCAATCATTGGTTTGGTAATCCAGTCATAGGTATCGGGAATGTGTTTTTCGGAGGACTTAATTCGCGCTAATGGGCTAGACCCCAATTTAGTCGCAATAGTCCAGCCCCACTCGCCAAACGAGGGTACATTGGCGTGGTATTGATCGGTAATGAAGCCTGCCGCAGCAACAGTCTTGCCGATTGAAACAAATGCCCGCTTGGCATGATAGGGTGATGTCGACTGTACAGCTAGCGCGCCATCAGCTGCCAGTAGTGTTTTTAGTTTTGAATAAAAATACGTCGAATAGAGCTTGTTTAAGTTCGGATGTCTGGGGTCTGGTAGGTCGACAATGATGACATCATATAACTCACGATTGTCAATTAGCTGATCGACATACAAAAAGGCATCTGTATTAATTAAACTAACTCGTTTGTCGGCAAATGAGTTTTGTGTCATGTTGGCAATTTTATCTCGTAACTCAGGTGGCACTGATAAATCCTTGCCACTAAAAATATCGGTCATGCCTTTATCGAGATCCACTACCTTCACTGATTTAGGTTGCCAACGCAGGATATCTCGCAACGCCAATCCATCGCCACCACCAATCAGCAAGACCTTCTCATGCCTTGGCGAGGCCAGCATGACGGGAGTCACCAACATTTGGTGGTAGATATGTTCATCATTTTCTGAGAACTGTAGACCGCCATTGATATACAGCCCAAGTACCGTGACATGTTTAGACGCAACATATTGTAGTGTCATGGTTAATTGTTGATACGGCGTTGATTTGGCATACACCACTTGATCAACGAATAATGCAGAGTTGTTGCGTTGCACCCATACATCACCACGTACCAATAACACCGCTAGCAGCGCTAAAATCAACAGCGAAACCCAAGCGAAGACCGGCCAGTTTTTAATCTTTTCTCGGTAAATGAATAGAAAGATACAACCCACTAGCAAATTTAAGGTCGCGGTATAAGAGGCGGCCTCCATAATTGGCAATCTTAGCCCGTAAACCACCCATAATAGAGCACCGAAACCCGCGCCGATGTAGTCTGCGCCGTAGATTGTGCCGGTATTGTGTTCCAGATGCTGCTGATAGACTGACTCTCGAATGCGCGCGATGAGTGGTATTTCCATACCGATCAAAAAGCCAATGATGAAACCGGAGATAAAGGGTAAGTAATAAGATAGTTCTTTAATGATCACCACAATGCCGCCATCAAGGCGGACAGTGCTCAGCCCATAAACGGATTGCAACATGGCTGGCGTTTCATAGGCCAGCGCGATAATCGTCGACATGACTAATATCGACATGCCACCAACAACCGCAATGGTGAGTTCTAAAAAGACGAAACCACGGAAGGGTTGTTTGATCCACTTTGCCGAAAATGCGCCCAGTCCCATGGAAACAATCATGATGCCAATCATGGCATAGATGGCGGTCTCTACTGCGCCAATGATGCGTCCGGCGTAGTGAGACAGTAGATATTCATAGATCAGGCCACAGGCTGCCAGCACGGCCATATTGCCTATCAAGACAATATCGTGCTTCCAGCGTACCCCTTGAAAAAAGGCCGTCATTGATGCAAGTGAAGAGAGGTCATTAAGTGTAAGGTTAAATACGCTACAACAAACTATCTGCAACCAATAGAATCGGCTCGATGACAGTTGCCATGGCAATAAAGATCATCGCTTCTACCGCAGCAATACCATAATTCTTTTGTTCATCAACTTCTTCTACGACATTAATACCAGACAAAATGACTTTACGCGCCAAGCCAGAAACCAAGCTCACTAGCAAGGTCGCGACAAGCCCGCCAGCAAACCAGAAGCAGGCCGACAACCAAGGCGCATCACTGATGTAGGGGGTCACCGCCCCAACAGAGGAAATCGCAATCGCCGCAGCCACTAGGTGCCCGCTATAACGCACCGCCAAGGCATAGTTACCTGCCACAATTGCATCTTGCAGCCTCAGATTGTTATGTCGTGACATATAAATTCTGGCTCTAATGCGAGTGACAATTAGCAATGTCAGCTGAGCCGCAACAAAGCTAAAAACGACAACTAATAGACCGTTATAGGTTTCGCTTTCAACCCAGTGAATCGCGCCAGAGATGATAATGCCGAGCGCTACAAAGTTCGCCATCTGCACAATGCCGGCACCTAGGTTTTGCTTGAGCACTTCGGCTTTCACTGAAAAGCGATCAAAAATAAGGCGGTCAAAGACCATATTGCCGACCTTAAGTAAGATTAAACCTAAGACAGCGTACATTGTGATGTTGAGGGCTTCCATCCAGATAAGTGCTGCGGGGTCACCTGTGACCGCCGCCGCGATAATTAAACTAAAGGCAAACACCCCCCCCGCAAATGACAAACCAAAAGCATAGTTATCCTTCTTGGATAGCTCATCAATTGGATTCACGCCATAGGTCAGGCCTTGTATATGACGTAATGTGAAGATACCGAATACAGCAATCCCAATATTGATCGCCAGAATAGAAAGAAAATAGCTATTCATGTTCATTCCCCTTATTTTCCGCCTCGGTTGCTTCGAGAGGTCCGTGCATTACCATTCCTCAAGGAACCACTTGAACGTGATCTCATCCTGCTGCTATACGAACTTTGAAAAGACTGGTTCGCTCTCACCGTTTTATTCACTACACTGCTCGTAGTTTTACGCTGAGTGGCATAAGGGCTTTTAAAGCTTTTACCCTGACTCTTAAACTTAGATGCGGCTTTTGACTGCACTGAATTTTGCGTCGCTGTTTGCGAGGGGGAGTTATAAGTGCTACGCCCATAATCATGATAATAACTATAGGGCCGATGACCAGACCAAGAATTATATGAAAGAGGGCCACGCCCAAATAGACTGCTCATCATTGCATATTGGCCATAAAACGCCCAGAACGAATTGCCATTACTATTCGTTTGCCAATTACCATAATTCGGATTGCCCACTAACTGATTTCCAGTGGTGAGATCCTCTGATTGATTCGCGATTCCTGCCGCCTGAGCAGATAAGGACTCGATTCTCGCTAATTGACCGCCAGACATATCCGCCAGTACATTAACGGGATCGGTTAGCATCATATTGTAGAGCGTCGGCGTTGCCGCTTTTTGAATCCCCTTTAACTCCGCTAAAGTATTGGCAACCTCTGCCGAACCGCCTTTGACTGCGCTGCGGGCACTTATTTCGACATCCTGTAATCGAGTCAAGAGATTTTGAAAAATCGGCCCCGAAGTGGTGGCATCTCGACTCAGAGCATCAACCAGTTCCGCTGTCTCAGGGCGTAAGCGATCAACCGAATTCGCATACAGCTTAAGCAATCGAGTGTTGCTAATACGATTAGTCGCAATCATGCTGCCGAGCTTTTTAACCGCTGCTTTAGCATCCACAACACCGGCGTTGATTTCAGACTGCCAAAGCTCTTCCTGACTGGGGCCGCAGCCCTGTAGCAATAGCGCACTCAGGCAAAGTATTACAACATTTCGAAATATATTCATGTACTTCCTAGCACGGGTGAATTAACAGGCGGCTGACGATGCACACTGGTAACGGCAAACACATCCTGTGGGAATTTAGTTTTCAGAAAAGCTAGAGCAAGATCAGGATCACAATCGCCACACATAAATATATCTAGTGCAGCGTAGTTGTTTTCCGGCCAGGTGTGGATACTAATATGTGATTCCGCAAGCATAATCACACCGGTACAACCGCAACCCTCACCAAAATCATGGAAATTACTTTCCAAGACCGTCGCGCCCGCAGCCAAAGCGGCCTGACGCAATACCTTGTCGAGTGATTCATTCTTTAACGTAGAAATAACACCGGACTGATCGACGAGTATGTGTTTACCTAAAACCATTATAAATTTAAGTTAGGGACGAATAGTCAGCCATCTTATGGCGTGGGTTCGTGCCAAATAGCATTAAAGTTGAATATATCCGAGTCTACCATCGAATTTGCTGATAACGACGGTCAGTTTCATTTGATACAGAGGATTACCGCTCTCGGCTTGCTTAAGCATGACAATGACTTAACTGTCTGAAAAATGTGAGAACTTAAATATAAAGCTTTTCCATTTCTAAGTGTGAAAATTTTACTTTTAAATTACGCTAATTGCAGGGGGATTGTCATTGGTAAATGAGTCGCGCAAAAGTCACGCCGGAATTTAGAGACTAGAGCAATTAGTATTGCATCTACTCTTAATCAATATGCAGCAATGCTCACTTCATACAATCCACCTATCAAAGTGTATTCGTCCTCACCTTGCAATATCCCCGGCAGTAAGCTTGTGTAGCAGAATATTTTGGCTAGCGGAACTTGTGCGGTGAGTATGTAATCGCCGAATTCATCGGCGCGTTCGCGATTTGCGGTGAATGAACTCAAGCTATTAAACAGCACTACGCGGCGTTTATTATTGAGTATGGCAAGAGTTTCGTAGTCATCTACTCGATTTACACCGCGATACAGGGTGAGGTGGGTTTGTTCGGGATGCTGTCTGGCTAATTCATGCTGACAATAGGTATAGAGCAAATCAAACTGGGCTTCTAATGCATTTGTGCCATACAAGGCTTTTGCACGCATTTCTAAATAACGTCTATAGCTTTCGCCTGAAAAATCGCGAATTGGGCCAGCATGATATCTTGGTAGCAAGCCAAAGCGCGACTCTACCCAGCCTTTAAGTGCAGCCCCCTCGCTGCTATCTGCATTAAAACTCCAGCCACGTATCATGCGTAGATAGTCGGCATTTTTGCGTTGTTGATTTGCCTGAGAAGTGTAGCCTGCCTGTTCTGGCTCGTTCAAATAAAAGGCAGCATTCATATGCAATGTAAAAGCACTGGTACGTTCTTGTGCAGTGTCCAAGTCATCTAGGAATTCAATGAAACCGCGATGGAATTGCGCGATGCCATCTAGTTCAAGTGCAACAGGTGTGTGTTGAAAAGTTATGCCGCCAAGAATGTCAGCGGGCAGGTTACAGCGATTGATGGCTAGTCGTGCGTAGCGCGGTAGGGTGAGGGTGGGTCTTGTCGCCAGTCCTACAAAAGATGATGTTTTGTTGTGTGCCATTTCCGCCAATATACTCGAGCTTTAAATACTTTATTGTTTTTATTCAGTTGCTTGTTTATTTATTTGGTGGCTGGCACGGAGATTGCGACTGTAGGAGGTGCGAGCAATAGCTTTTTATTCGCATTTTAAATTTTGAAACTCTTAGGAGACTAACATGGCTCTACGTCAATGCGCAATTTATGGGAAGGGCGGTATCGGGAAATCGACTACCACTCAAAACTTGGTAGCAGCTCTTGCTGAATCTGGTAAAAAAGTAATGATCGTTGGTTGCGATCCGAAGGCTGACTCAACTCGTTTGATTTTGCACTCGAAAGCACAAAACTCAGTGATGGAACTCGCAGCTGAAGCTGGTAGCGTTGAGGATCTTGAACTGGAAGACGTATTGTCGGTTGGTTATGCCGGTATTAAGTGCGTTGAGTCTGGTGGTCCAGAGCCAGGTGTTGGTTGTGCTGGTCGTGGTGTGATTACCGCCATCAACTTCTTGGAAGAAGAAGGCGCGTATGACGAAGAACTCGACTTCGTATTCTACGACGTATTGGGTGACGTGGTTTGTGGTGGTTTCGCGATGCCAATTCGTGAAAACAAAGCACAAGAAATCTACATCGTTTGCTCTGGCGAAATGATGGCGATGTACGCAGCTAACAACATCGCTAAGGGTATCGTGAAATATGCGAACTCCGGTAGCGTGCGTTTGGCTGGTCTGATCTGTAACAGTCGTCAAACCGACCGTGAAGATGAGCTGATCATTGCTTTGGCTGAAAAGCTGGGTACACAAATGATTCACTTCATTCCACGTGCTAACTCAGTGCAGCATGCTGAGATTCGTCGTATGACTGTGATCGAATACGATCCAACTAACCCTCAAGCTGACGAGTACCGTTCTTTAGCGAGCAAGATTGTGGAGAACAAGAAATTTGTTATTCCAACACCAATCACTATGGACGAGTTGGAAGAGTTGTTGATGGAGTTCGGCATCATGGAAGTTGAAGACACATCCATTATCGGCCAAAAGGCTGCTGACTTGGCTGCCTAATAAAAGCTGTAGGTCGGGTTCGTGTTTGCGTGACCCGACTGCTTTTAAAATGATGTTGGGTTATGCAAAAAATCGCTAACCCAACCTACATGATAACTCTGACGGACTCCACATATTGGTGGGTCATCAAAGGAGAATAAAATGTCTACATTAACACGCGAAGAATCTGAAGCACTGATTCAAGAGGTGCTAGAGGTTTATCCAGAGAAAGCCAGAAAAGACCGCGAAAAGCATCTCGCAGTCAACGATAAATCTATTGAGCAATCCAAGAAATGCATCACCTCCAACCGTAAATCGTTGCCGGGTGTCATGACAGTTCGTGGTTGCGCTTACGCCGGTTCTAAAGGCGTGGTGTGGGGTCCAATTAAGGACATGATCCACATTTCTCACGGCCCAGTTGGCTGCGGTCAATATTCTCGTGCAGGTCGTCGTAACTACTACGTCGGTACTACCGGGGTTAATACATTTGGCACGATGAACTTTACTTCCGACTTTCAGGAAAAAGACATCGTGTTCGGCGGTGATAAAAAGCTAGCCAACCTCATCAACGAGATCGAACTTTTGTTCCCATTGCATAAGGGTATCTCTATTCAATCAGAGTGTCCGATTGGTCTGATTGGTGATGACATCGAAGCGGTATCTAAGAAAGCTGCAAAAGAGCTCGACAAGCCAGTCGTGCCCGTGCGCTGCGAAGGTTTCCGTGGTGTGTCTCAATCGCTAGGTCATCACATTGCTAACGACGCAATTCGTGATTGGGTGCTACCACGCCGTGAAGGCAAGGTATTTGAAAGCACACCCTATGACGTGGCTGTAATCGGCGATTACAACATCGGCGGTGATGCATGGTCTTCTCGTATTTTGCTGGAAGAAATGGGTCTACGCGTAGTTGCACAATGGTCAGGAGACGGCACCATTGCAGAAATGGAGAAGACACCTTTCGTTAAGGTCAACCTGATCCACTGCTACCGTTCAATGAACTACATCGCACGTCACATGGAAGAAAAGTACAGCATCCCTTGGATGGAATACAACTTCTTTGGCCCGACTAAAGTTGCTGAGTCCTTGCGTGCTATCGCTGCCTTGTTTGACGACAACATTAAAGAAGGCGCAGAGCGCGTTATCGCTAAGTACCAGCCTTTGATGCAAGAAGTGATCGACAAGTACAAGCCACGTCTGCAAGGCAAGCGTGTCATGTTGTATGTGGGTGGTTTGCGTCCACGTCACGTGATCGGTGCTTATGAAGATCTTGGTATGGAAGTGGTTGGTACTGGTTACGAGTTCGGTCACGGTGACGACTACGACCGCACCATCAAAGATATGGGCAATGCCACCTTGCTATACGACGACGTAACAGGCTTTGAATTCGAAGAATTCGTTAAGCGTGTTAAGCCAGACTTGGTTGGTTCCGGCATCAAGGAAAAGTTCATCTTCCAAAAGATGGGTGTGCCTTTCCGCCAGATGCACTCTTGGGACTATTCAGGCCCGTACCACGGCTATGACGGCTTTGCCATCTTTGCTCGTGATATGGACATGACTTTGAACAATCCATGCTGGGGCAAGATGAAGGCTCCTTGGTTGGATAAGCCTGAGTCTGAAGAAGAAAAGAAGGCAGCGTAAGTTGTAGGTCGGGTTAGATCTTGATCGTACCCGACCTTTAGGTGAATCGTAATGAGTTAGGTGACGTGCAAAACATTGCCGTCCAACATCAATCTGTGCCGACATCTGCAAATTAGCAGTGTGGCTAAGGAGATAAAAATGCAACAAGCTGATGATATCAAACCTTGCTATCCATTGTTCCGCCAGGACGAATACAAGGAATCACTGACTAACAAGCAGGAAAATTTCGAAGAGCGTCACGACGCTGACAAAGTGCAAGAAACCTTCGAATGGACAACCACGATGGAATATCGTGAGTTGAATTTCCAACGCCAAGCGTTGACTGTAAATCCAGCCAAGGCGTGTCAACCTCTGGGCGCTGTGTTGTGCGCACTAGGTTTTGAAAAGACTATGCCTTATGTGCACGGCTCACAAGGTTGCGTAGCTTACTTCCGTACCTACTTCAATCGTCACTTCCGCGAGCCAATCTCTTGCGTATCTGACTCAATGACTGAAGATGCAGCGGTGTTCGGTGGTCAGAAGAATATGATCGACGGCTTGGAAAACTGCAAAGCTATCTATAAGCCCGAAGTAATCGCTGTTTCTACTACTTGTATGGCAGAGGTTATTGGTGACGACCTGAACGCTTTTATTGGTAATACAAAGAAAGCGGGCAACATCCCTCAGGACTTCCCTACACCGTTCGCGCATACACCTTCTTTCGTCGGTTCGCACGTAACAGGCTGGGACAATATGTTCGAAGGCATGATGGGTTACTTCACTCGTAACAGCATGGAAGACAAAGTTCCCGGCAAGAATGGCAAGATCAACATCGTTCCTGGTTTTGAGACTTACCTCGGTAACTATCGTGTGATGCACCGTATGCTGGATGAAATGGGCGTTGAGCACACTATGCTAAGCGACCCAACTGAAGTCTTGGATACGCCTGCTGATGGTCAGTTCCGTATGTATTCGGGTGGTACAACTCAGGATGAGATCAAAGATGCGCCTAATGCAGCGACGACTTTCTTGTTGCAGCCAATGCAGCTTGAAAAAACAAGGAAGTATGTTGACCTTATATGGAAACATGAAGTTCCTAAGTTGAACATTCCTATGGGCTTGGAGTGGACAGACGAGTGGTTGATGAAAGTTAGCGAAGTTACAGGCAAGCCGATTCCTGAGTCACTAGCTAAAGAACGTGGCCGCTTTGTAGACATGTTGACCGATAGCCATACTTGGTTACATGGTAAAAAAATCAGCTTGTACGGCGACCCTGACTTCACCTTGGGTATGACCAAGTTCCTTATGGAATTAGGTGTTGAACCACTACATGTGTTGTGCAACAACGGTAGTAAAAAGTGGACTAAGGCGATGAAGGCTCTGCTGGCAGACAATCCTTACGGACAGAACACTCAGTTGTTTGCGGGTGCGGATCTGTGGCACTTCCGCTCATTGGTGCTAACTGAGAAGCCTGACCTGATGATTGGTAACAGCTACGCCAAGTTCATCCAACGCGATACCTTGCATAAAGGTAAAGAGTTTGAAGTTCCTCTAGTGCGTATAGGTTTCCCGATCTTTGATCGTCACCACATGCATCGTGCTACTACGCTGGGTTATGAAGGTGCAATGCAAATGCTTACCACACTGACTAATGCAGTGTTGGAAAAGCTGGACGAGGATACTCGTGGCATGGGAACCACTGACTATAACCACGATTTGGTGCGTTAACGGCAGGGAAGTGTGAAATGTGAAATGTGATGGTGGACGGTAAGGGGGAATGGGGGACGCAATCTCAAAGCCGCCGGCGAGAGCGGGCGGTATAGAGAAAAATCTAACTCCCTAGATCGGAATAGCGGTTTTACCTTTCACTTTTCACGTCTCACGTTTCACAGCGACGAAAGGAGCATCAAATGGCAAACATCATGATCCAAGGCAGCAAAGGTGCGTATGTGTTTTACCTGCCGAAGCGTGATCTCGAGGACGCTATCGTTTCGATGGAGTTTGATACCCCAGAAAAATGGGGTGGAGAGATCAAGCTTAATAATGGCGGCTGTTACTACATCGAACCCCAGCCTGCCCCAGCTAGATTGCCTATATCTTTGCGCGCTAAGCGTGTGGATGCGGCTGAATAAAATCGTGAAACGTGAAATGCAGGTAGTGGCATTACATTTCACTTGAGACGCAACGCGGTGAGTCACGTTTCACATTTAACTTCTCTCAAAAGAAAAGGAGAAACATCATGGCAATGAAAATCTTAACTGATCTATGTACATCTTGTGGTGACTGTGATCCAGAGTGCCCTACAGCATCCATCAGTGTTAAGAAGGGGCTGTATATCATCAACGCAAGCGAGTGTACCGAGTGCGAAGGTGATTTTGACAAGCCACAGTGTGTAAAAATATGCCCGATTAAGGGGTGTATTGTTCCTGCATAAGGAATTTCGCTCACCTGCAAAGGTGAGCGTTATATTTTATTGGCTGCATTCTGATAGTTGATCTAATGCGGAAAGGATGCAGCTAAATACTCAATAATTAATTTCGAGGTGTTTATGACTACCGCCAGCGTAATTACCAAAACTGCTGCTCTACGCATTGCGCAAGCTGCGCGCGTTTTAGATGACGTAAACGCAGGTGCCTTTGCCGCTAAACTTGGCGAGCAAATTGGCTTACCAGTTACTGAGGAAAAACTTGCCAAGATAACCGTTGCGGATATAAAGCTGATTCTTTCCGGCGAAGAGACGGTAGATCCCGATGTAGATAGTGCCTCGATCAAGCTTGCGGTACGTCATCTATGGGGTATCTCTTGCGAAGAAGAAGGCCTGCCACAAAGTAGTGATTATGCAGATGGCGATATTCCTGGAAGCCTGCGAGTTGCAGTTGCCTCTAACACAGAAGAAAATCTCGACGGACATTTTGGCTCTTGCCCTCGCTTTCTTATTTATCAAGCTGGAGAAAATGAGATTCGCCTCGTTGATGTGCGCTCCACTAGCAGCTGCGAAGATGCAGATGACAAAAATGTCGCTCGTGCAAACCTGATTAAGGACTGCCAGATTGTTTACGTCCAATCTATCGGTGGGCCTGCCGCAGCAAAGGCTGTGCGTGCCAATATTCATCCGATTAAAGCGCCTGAGGGCGGTATGGCCAGTATTGCTTTGCAGCGTTTGCAAGCCGTGCTTGACGCGCCGCCACCTTGGCTAGCTAAAATACTTGGTGTAGAGGCAAAGTCTTTAAGCCGCTTCGCTGAGTCAGAAGAAGTTGATTAGGTGCGATTATGATCAATACAGAAACTTTGCAAGAAATCACCGATAAAGTTGCTAGCTTAGATAGTCTGAATGAGGAGGTCGTGGCAATTTTAAAAGGCAGTTGGCCCGATTTACGCTTTACTTTATGCAATGACGATGACATGCCAGCGCGCTTGCCACCCGTATTGCAGCGCGAAACTTTTAATCTATATTTGGTTAACGGCAGCGAGCATTGTTTGAGTTTAACCGATGATTCTAGCTTGGCAATCGGTGTGGTGATCGCTGAAGTGGATGAAGAGTAGTTCGAGATGTTTGGAGCTTTCTAAGGCCGAATTCATCTGGCAATGTGGCATAAAGCTTGTTGCACTCGGATGCTGGGTATTAACGCGGTATTGAACGAAGCATTCGGCGCAATGCCCGTTGGTTAGTGGCCCTACGAGAAGTGCAAGGGGATTGGATACAGAGGGAGGATGTGCTGACGAAGGAAACGCATCGTTCGCGATTGATGGTGCCTGATGGAACAACTAGCCATCTCACTAAGGCAGCAAGCTGCCAAGTGATTGCTTATCACTACATCCTACGTTAGAAATTATTTTCCCGATTGTTTGTTCCCATGAACGACAATATATTGTCGCGAGATTTTGGCTTAGAGGCTAATGCTTAGATGTTTTGAATTTCTCTGTGTCTCTGTGGTGAATTGTTTTAGGTTTAATCTGAATTTACGCAAATATTCTGGAGTTAAAATGTCTGCTCATTATTTACAAGCTTTGCCATTGGCTGCGACAGTTGATTGCTCGGGATGTCTGCATAAGTTGTTGCGCAAACAGGGTAAATGTGTGCTTGGTGATGTCTGTTTGATCGCCGAGAGTGGGCGGCAGATAGACCGATTTTTACGCCGCAATCCACAATTTGCACAGGATAATTTGACCGATAGTTTTTGGGAGCGACGCGCGATTGCTGCCCGATATGCTCCTCTGGAAGCGGTGCGTCAAATGCCGCGTGATGCGGATGAAGTTGTACGCCGCGTGATTTCAAGCCGTTTGCCAATAGATGAGTTGGACGAATACCTGCATGACTCAGATCGCGAAGTGCGTATGACGGTAGTGGAGCGGATTCAGCCAGAACGCCTGTCGGCTTTTACTAACGATGAAGATTATCTGGTACGTTTGCAGGTGGCAAAGCAATTGCCGCATGGACAGTTACGGCGTATGGCGGAAGATGTTGATCGTGAAGTACGCAAGGAAGTCGCTCGGCGTTTACCGACATTTGCACTGGGAATATTGACGCAAGATGACGATGCGGAAGTGCGACGTATTGTTGCTTCGCGCGTGTTGCCAGATGATGCTGTTAAAATGCTGCGAGATGAAGACTGGCTCGTACGTCTCGAAGCCGCGCAGCTTGCGCCAATTGAGGCTATCTCAGAATTAGTGGATGATGTGGAGATGGATGTTCGCAGCGTGGTAAGGCGGCGACTGGATGAGTTTTTACGGGGAGATGAAAGATAATGAGTATTTATACGCCTGATGAAACCATGTCGCGCGTGCTGGCCAGAGAAGTGGAATTAATTGTGCCACGCCCGCATCATAGCGGCTTGCTAGAAATCACCAATAATATTCGTCCCGCCTGCACCTTTCAGTATGCTTTGCAACGTGGCGGTTGGTACCGCCCCGGTGGGATTATTGCGGCGGATGGTGAACGCATCGCTGAGAGCATCGAAAAATGGGCAATAGCTGAATTAGAGGATTGTTCCGGTGACATGGCTGAGTTAGTTGAGCGACATGCCGATTCTGGACTGTTGGCAACACGACATACTGGCAGTACTCATTACTTCGTCGCAGCCCATGGCCCTGCACCAGCGGATTTTTTGCAGTTCGAGGTAGAAGAGTTGCAAGAAGTGATGGACCGTGAATTGTTTGATGCCGATAAGCTTCCTGAGGACTTGCAGGAACTTATTGAACCTATTGCTCCCGTAGAGCTGGATGCGCAACCGGTTGCTGCACAGCGTTATCGTTTTCGGCGTTTAATTGATATGCGTCAGACGGTGGCACGCGCCGCGCTTGCTGATGGGCGCGCCACGGAATTGACACGGATGTTGTCTGAGTGGTCGCACAGCGCAGCGGCTATGCGTGGTCATTTTAGTGACCATTGGATCGCTGGCTTGAGGGAGCATTTGGATCGTTACCGTAACCCTACGATCTCGGTGTCGCTTATATCTCGTCACGCACGCGAATTGAAAGCTTTCCCTTGGAATATTGAGTTGTCCGGTGTGGAAATGGGCGCGCAGTTGCAGGCGTTTGACCGTGCGGCTGGATATTCTTCTGCTTGGTATTTTCATCTGCTCGCCGGAACGATTACACCGCACAAAATTGCCTATGCGGTTATGCGCGATCTTGACGCGGGGTTTAGCTATATCCCCGACACTGAAATTGCCTTGATTAAAGCTTGGGTGCAAGCTCCCTACTCAGTCTAAAAATTGTTGTGCTTGGACGCTCTTGTCGCATTCGCGACAAGGCCAAATTTTAAAATTCATCATTTTCTCCCCTCTGTAAATTTAAAATCCTAAGTTAGATGCGGCGCGAAGAAGGTTTTATTGCTTCGCATCTATATGATATGTAAAGATTAAAGCTTCATTTGTGACGCAGCGTCACGACGTGGCTTGGATTGATAGAGGTGCCCATAAATCAATCTGTTTGTAGTTGGCACGGCATTTGCGAGTAGTAAATTGTCATTACTACGAGTGAATGCCATGCAAGCCAAGGATATTGCCGAGTTACTCAACGAACCGGCATGCACACATAATACCAAGTCGAAATCGGGATGCGCGCGCCCTAAGCCGGGTGCGACAGCGGGTGGTTGTTCTTTCGATGGAGCGCAGATCGCCTTGCTACCCATCGCCGATGTGGCGCATATCGTACATGGCCCGATTGCCTGTGCAGGTAGTTCTTGGGATAACCGAGGTACGCGCTCTTCAGGCCCGACTTTATTTCGCATCGGTATGACCACCGACCTCACCGAACAAGATGTCATTATGGGACGCGGTGAAAAGCGTTTGTTTCATGCCATCAAACAGGCCGTCGATAGTTATTCACCTAAGGCTGTATTTGTTTACAACACCTGCGTTCCCGCACTGACCGGGGACGATGTCAGTGCGGTATGCAAAGCTGCTGCTGAGAAATGCGGTGTGCCAGTAGTGCCAGTCGATTGCGCGGGTTTCTACGGAACAAAAAATTTAGGCAATCGTATTGCTGGTGAAGCCATGTTCAAGTACGTGGTGGGCACAGCAGAACCTGTTGCCGTACCCGCCGAAGCACAGCGCCCCGGTATCACCGTGCATGATGTCAATTTAATTGGCGAATACAACATTGCGGGCGAATTTTGGAATGTGCTGCCCTTGTTCGACGAGCTCGGTTTGCGCATTTTATGCACCCTATCCGGCGATGCACGTTTCCATGATGTGCAGACCATGCATCGCGGCGAAGCCAATATGGTGGTGTGTGCAAAAGCTCTGCTCAACGTGGCACGTAAATTAGAAACCGAATACAAGATTCCGTTTTTTGAAGGAAGCTTTTATGGCGTGACTGACACCTCGATGGCGTTTCGCGACTTCGCACGCCTACTTAAAGATCCCGCACTCACTGAACGCACCGAAGCATTGATCGTGCGTGAAGAGGCCAAAATTAATGCGGCCCTTGACCCTTGGCGCGAAAAACTACGCGGTAAGCGGGTGCTGCTTTATACCGGCGGGGTGAAGTCCTGGTCGATTGTGTCCGCCTTGCAAGACCTCGGCATGGTGGTCGTCGCTACTGGCACGAATAAATCCACCGAAGAAGACAAAGCACGTATTCGCGAAATCATGGGTGACAAAACCAAAATGATTACCGACGGTAGTCCTAAGGCATTACTTGGTGCAGTCAAAGAATATCAGGCGGACATTCTTATCGCAGGCGGACGCAATATGTATACCGCACTAAAAGCAAGAATTCCGTTTCTAGATATTAATCAAGAGCGTGAGTTCGGTTACGAAGGCTATAGCGGAATGATCGAGCTGGCACGCCAACTCGCCCTGACATTGCAAAGCCCAGTCTGGCAGTCAGTACGTAAACCTGCACCTTGGGCAAAGTCATCTGCGCCAGGCGTGGAATTGGGAGCTTGATATGGCTGAAATTCTAAAACGTAACAAAGCGCTCTCGGTTAATCCATTAAAGGCTAGTCAGCCATTGGGCGCTTCGCTGGCCTTTCTCGGTATTAACAAAGCGATTCCGATGTTGCATGGTTCGCAAGGTTGCTCAGCATTTGGAAAAGTTTTCTTCGTGCGTCATTTTCGCGAGCCGATTCCTTTGCAAACCACTGCGATGGATCAAGTCTCGACCGTGATGAATGCAGATGAAAATGTCATAGAGGGCTTGCGGGCCGTGTGCGAGAAAAGTAATCCCGCTTTAATAGGATTACCCACGACGGGACTCTCTGAAACACAAGGCACAGACATCAAACGTTTGGTTAAAGATTTTTATGCCAAACATCCTGAGTATGCGCACATCCCCGTCGTGCCGGTGAATACACCGGACTTTACCGGCTGCCTAGAGAGCGGTTATGCGCTGGCGGTTAAAGCAATACTTGAAACTATACTTCAGCCGAGCAACAAAGTTGGCAAGCGCAAAAAGCAAATCAATGTGCTGGCAGGATCATTTCTAACGCCGGGTGACATTGAGCACATAAAAGAACTGATCGAAGCATTTGGCCTGCGTCCCTTGGTGTTGCCTGATATTGCTGACTCTCTGGACGGGCATCTTACTGAAATGGAAAGTAGCCCCGTGACAGTTGGTGGTACGCCAGTAGGCGACATCTCCAGCATGGGGGAGTCTATTGCCACACTGGTGCTGGGCAACTCAATGTTTGATGCGGCTGACTTTCTTAAAGAGCAAACCCAGGTTCCAGATTACCGTTTTGATTGCCTGATGGGGCTGGAAGCAATGGATAGCTTTGTCTTTGCGCTAACAGAAGTTAGCGGCAAGCCCGTGCCGGAAAAAATCGAGCGCCAACGCGCGCAGTTGCAGGATGCGATGGTGGATAGCCATTTCATGTTGGGTTTTGCGCGTGTTGCCGTCGCAGCCGATGCTGATTTGCTGTACGGATTTTCGCGCCTCCTCACTGAAATGGGATGTGAGTTGGTGTCTGCTGTTGCACCAGCGAGAGCCAATATTTTGAATCATGTTTTCGCTGAACAAGTCGCTATTGGTGATCTTGAAGACTTAGAGGTGTCGGCAAAGCGTAATGCGGCTCAACTCATTATCAGCAATTCACATGCCGTAGAAACAGCACGTCGTCTTGGTATCCCAGTGCTGCGTGCTGGGTTTCCGCAATATGACCTGTTAGGTGGGTATCAGCGCCAGTGGGTCGGTTATCGCGGTACACGACAAACCCTGTTCGATTTGGCAAATATGCTGGTGGAGCACGGACATCTTGAGCCAGAACCTTACGTTTCGAATTATGCGCTGCGGACAGGAGAAAGTCGTGCGACACCTGCGGCTAATAAAACCCACTGAGGAGAAAAAAATGACTGTGAAGATCGCTTTCGCTACCCGCGACCGCAAGGCTGTGAATCAGCATTTTGGTGCTGCGGAATCATTCGCAATTTATGAGGTGAACGAGGATGCAACTCACCTAATTGAGATCGCCGAATTTATAGAAACCGCAATGGACGGACACGAGGGCAAGCTGGCTGCAAAAGTCGAACTATTGGGGGATTGCGCGGCGGTGTATTGCAATGCAGTTGGCGCTTCGGCGATTCAGCAACTGCTGGTGAAAAGCATACAACCCATGCGAGTGGATGAAGGCACGCTGATTGATGAGCTGTTGCTTGGCTTGCAAAAGAATCTGTTGAAAGAACCGCCGGTGTGGCTGGCGAAGCATCTCAAGAAGCAAGCGGGAAGCAGCAAGTTTGCAGAAGATGAGGAATGGCAGGAATGATTAATACCACTGCTCGGGTTATTTCTGCGCACAAGGGCAAGATCACTTTCGAAGCAGATACGAAGTCTGGCTGTAGCAGTTGCACCTCGCGTAGCAACTGCGGCGTATCGGGGTTGGGGAAATATTTTGCCAGTAGACGCAAGCCAATCGAAGTGAGCTGTGATGTCCATGTAAATGCGGGTGATGCGGTGCAGCTGAGTATGAGCGAGGGAGACTTACTTAAGGCCGGAGCAATGGCTTATCTGCTCCCTAGCGTATTGGCACTGATTTTTGCAGGCATCGCATCCTCATTGGGATGGGGCGATATAGGCGCAGTACTGGGTGCAGGCGTTGGTTTTGTAGCGGGATTCCTGCTGACACGAATTACAGCTTGGGTTCCGCGTTTAGTTGTACAAGAAAATTTATCAAAAGGAGAAACATCATGAATCAAACCGCAGAGCAAGATCCCTTGTTGTCTACCGATTTTATTAAAGAAATGCTCAAGCAGATGCGTGCCATTGATAGCTATGGCACTTATGACAACTGGCCAGCGGAACGTATTCTTGCACCGTATATAGTGACAAAAGAGCAGCGTCGTGAAATCCCAGTAATTGGCGATCCAGACGAAATCCTGTTGTCGCGCATTAAGGCTTTCTACAACGCAATCGCTTGCATGATCGAGAAAGAGTGCGGGCAAATGGCCGTGCCTATGATCAATATTACTCATGAAGGATTTGGCCGTGGCGTAATCACCGTGGGCAAGCTGGTAGTGATGGATCGTACCTTGCGTGATGTGCACCGCTATGGCTTCGAGAGCATGTCAAAGATGAAGGATGAAGCGGATAAATTATTGTCGGTGGCATTGGAAATTGTTGGCAAATATCCAGAAGTGGCAGGACTGTAGGAGATTGAAATGAACGAAGAAGAATTGAAAGCTCTTGATAAAAGTGTCAAACGCCTCAAACGCATTGCCAGTGAGTGGGCATCACAACTGCACGATTTGGTTGAAGATAAACTGCCCGCTGGCTACAAAGAAATCCCCAGTATTGCACAGTCTACATACGACGCGTGCCAAGCTTGGGAGGAAGCGTGTGAGAAATTAGCGGCTGCGCAGAACAAGGACAATCATGGCTAACATTAGCGGAATTACCCGAGGCGGTACGCCTTATGAACCAGCATTCGTCACCGAGTTGAACTCGGCTAACTGTATTGGTTGCGGACGCTGCTACAAAGTGTGTCCACGTACAGTGTTCGAGTTGATCGAACGTGGCGAGGATGATGAAGACTATGACGAAGATGAAGATAACAGCATGGTCATGACGCTTGCTAATGCGGAAGATTGCATTGGTTGCGGTTCATGCGGACGTGTTTGTCCCAAACAGTGTCACACCCATCAACCTTTAGCAGCAGGAGCTTAATTATGGCAAAACCAACTCGACACGTATTCATCTGTTCACAGAATCGACCTGCCGGACATCCGCGCGGTTCGTGCGGACAAAATGGCTGTGCGGAAATAGTGGATGAATTTATGCAGCAGTGGCAAAAGCGTCAATGTTTCGCCGAAGTAATGGTGACACCGAGCGGCTGTATTGGGCCGTGTGGCACGGGGCCGAATGTTTTGGTCTATCCAGAAGGTGTGATGTACAGCAATGTCACTAAAGCCGATGTTAACGATATATTCGAGGAACATTTGTTAGGTGGCAATGTGGTTGAACGCCTGAAAGCACCGTCTGATATATGGTAGCAGTGACGGAGTCGCTGCCAGTTGACTTAGAAGCACTGGCCGAGCAAGTAGCGCAAGCACTACAGCAAGAAGCTGAGCGTTACTCTGCTCCGGGGCAAGCGCCTAAGATTGACTTGTCAGCCGTACAGTTCAGTTGTGTTATCGACCGCTCCAACCAACAGCCAGGATACGAAGGTGTGTGGCGTAATGCGAGTAATGCTCGTTGTGGCTTGCTGACCATCAATAGCGACGCAAGTTTGTATGCTGAATATGATTTGTTCTGTGCCCACCCGAGCGATCCGCGTTGGTTTGTCGAAATGGTCACCGCCTGGGGGAGTGCTGAATCGATACGCTGTGAAGCGCAATTAGCAGAGGCATTGCAATAATTATTTGTTTGCTAATTGTGAACAGAGAGCTTCTTTAGTATTTTCTTCATGCACTTAAGGAGAGTAATATGAGTAGATTTGAAATGGGCGACATGGTGTTCGCAGCGCAAAACTTATTCAACGAAGCTTTGCCAGAGACGGGCGAGAGCAGTATTCCCGGTGTTGAGCCAGATGCCTTGCTGGCAGCAATTGGCACGCGTGGTGTAATCGTCAATGTCGGACACGCTCAAGAAATGCCCAAAGAGGAAATTTACCTGGTGCGCTTCGAGATGGATGCGGATGGCACTCTAGCTGAACCCATCGGATGCTTGAGCGAAGAGTTAAGCGAAACAAACTAAGTATGAGCGATACCCGCGTTGCAAGCGTGCTGGCTTATCACACGCGTAGTAAACACGCCTTGGATCGGTATGCAGCTGGCCCTGAAACGCTGGATTGGGATGAACAACCTGAAGCATTCCGTAACTGGGCGAATACAACTCAAATTGCATTGCCCCGTGAGATATCAGTGGCGAACATTAAATGGGACTCACTGGCTGCCGCCCGCGAGCCTCTGCCGCTTAATGCCGAAAATCTCGGCTCCATGTTGCGTTTATGCGTGGGATTAACTGCATGGAAAGAAGCCGCCGGTGCGCGTTGGTCACTGCGTGCACATCCTTCATCGGGCAATTTACATCCTACCGAAACTTGGCTTATTGCCGCAGATGTGGAGGGGGTTCCAGCCGGTCTGTATCACTATCAAAATTTACATCATGCGTTAGAGCATCGCGCGTGGCGTGAATCCTCGCACGGTAGAGGAGTGTGGCTCGGCTTTAGTTCGGTGCATTGGCGCGAAGCATGGAAATACGGCGAACGTGCGTTTCGTTATTGCCAATTGGATATGGGGCATGTGCTGGCGGCACTGAGTTATGCAGCGGCTTTACACGGTTGGACGCCTCGTATGCTGGCACTGGATGCAAAAATGACAGCACAGTGTTTAGGCCTCGATCGTGCAGATGATTTTGCGGGTGTTGAAAGCGAAGAGGCTGAAGTAATTGTCGCATTGCACACCAGTGATACTGACTTGATGACAGACTGGCAACACTGGGCTGGCAAGCCTAATCTGCTTGATCCGCGCCATTTATACCAATGGCCTATTATCGAAGAAGTTGCCGCTGCGACGCGAGGGACACCATACGCATCAAATTTGCAGCCTAACTATACAAGTGTGAATGCATGTGTAGAGGACGACATTAGTGCCGCGCAGGTGATATTAAAACGACGTAGTGCGCAGGCCTTTGATGGATGTTCGGAGATGCCGCGCAGTGTTCTTAAGCAGATGCTGTCTAGTCTCTTGCCTGGAGGTTCTCCAGTCTGGCAGATGTGGACACAAGAGCCGCGCGTGCATCCGGTATTGTTGATACATCGTGTCGAAGGCATCGCTCCCGGCATGTATGTCTTACCACGCAGCGAATCCGCCGAGCTAAGTTTGCGTTCTGCATTACGCGAAACATTTTCATGGCAAGCCGTGGATAGCGAATTACCCCTGTATCAACTCATCGCAGCTCGTGCCGGAAAAACCGCACGTAGACTTTCTTGTCATCAAGACATCGCTACGCAGAGCGCGGTCACTTTTATGATGGTGGCAGAATTTGCCGCGCCAATTGCCGCCGACCCTGCCGCATACCGACATATACATTGGGAGGCCGGCATGCTGGGGCATGTGATTACCTTGGCGGCGGAAGCGCTCGGCTGGCGCGGCACGGGCATAGGGTGTTTTTTTGACGACGCTGACCACGAAGTGCTGGGGTTGAACGGCAATGAATTTCAAGTGATTTATCACTATGCAGTGGGGATGTCAGTAGATGACGCGCGTATCTCAATGTCACCCGCTTATACATAAATATAGCTAAAAAGCTCACCACAGAGACACAGAGACACAGAGAAAATCAAAATATCAACAACTTACAAGCGAAGCGGTGAGCACCCATAGTGTGAGTCAGCAAAGCGGGGAGATAGTTGTTTTTGGAGTTCCTGTCGTTCAACTGCGGATTTAAGGATAAATGAAGGAAAACGTATGAATGACAACTTGCTTAAGTGTTGGCTGCTGCAATCTGGATTTAAAGTAACTGATCCATTGCAAGCTGGGATCAATGTGTTTTTAATCAATGGCGTAACGCCATTGATGCATGCCGCACGCATGGGGTGTGTCGCAGAAATTTATGCGCTACTAGAAAGAGGTGCTGATCCGGGATTATTAAATGCAGATAGCAATGGCGCGCTGTGGGTTGCCTGTTATGCAGATAGCGAAGAGGGGATCACCGCGTTAATCAAAGCTGGTGCACCACTCGACACCCAAAATACAAATGGGGCAACCGCGTTAATATATTGCGCCTAGACAGGGAAAACAGCTTTGTTGCGTCAATTGCTAGATGCCGGAGCCAATGCGGAATTGATGGCACTGGATGACTTCACCGCATTAGAGCTAGCGGCGAATATTCACTGCATGAGAATGCTGAAAAAAGTCCAGGAAGTTGTAAATGTCTAAGCCAATATTATTTGAAATCAGCGTCAGCAAAAATCGCGTGATGGGAAAACAAATATGCATAAAGCTGGCTGATTATTTTGTATTAAAGCTCACACCAGCGGAGGCCTCTAGTCTTTCTTTTGCACTTGTTGCCGTACGAGATGGAGTGAGCCCAGAGCGTGAGATTTATATGAGCCTTATCGCCAGCGATGCAGCATTCGTTGGAACAGTGACAGACTCAGGTATGAGTATTGCAAAAGGCGAAGGTGCAACAGCGTTGGATTGGGAAGAGGTCGGCAAACTAGCGGCAGAGATGGCTGAGGCTATTGGCTAGAGAGACGACAGCCGTTCTAATTAACTCGTGCCAAGCTCGAAAATCTTGCAAACAGTATTCCAGTTGCGATTTGTCATCGGCACGCCTAGCAACTTTTCAGAACTTGCAGCAAGTTTGGATCTCCCTATTCCTTCGGGCGCATGTAGATAAAACACACTATCACTTAGATGAAAACGCTCACTTTCCTTTTTTAAACTATTGAGCTTTTCAAGCTTGGGACTCTTGGGCGTAAGCGCAAGAAAACCTAAGTACAAATTGCTAGGATCAACTTCTGCTTCAGGAAATGGGTTGAGCTGTATGGCTTTGTGTAACGTGTCCAGTTCAATAATGATGATGTGAGATTCAAAGCCATGCTGTGCTTTGATTTCGGCAGCTAGTTGTTTAGCTAGTATAGAAGTATCGCTCTCGGCGCTTTGGAAGACGACATTGCCGCTTTGAATATAACTTCTGACCTTCCTAGCGCCGCAGTTTTCAAAAAGCGCCACCAGCGACTTCATCGGCAAAATATTCTTGCCGCCTACGTTGATACCTCTGAAAAGTGCAATGTAAGTATTCATTCTAAAACCCATTTTTTCACTGAGACATGGAGTCAGCCATTCACCTCTTTGAGTGGCGGCTAGGGTGCTAATAAGCGAAGGGCATTGCAGCAGATTATTCAATACTAAACAACAATGCTAGCACGCTATGCCGACTTGTCGAACTCGCCCTGCGCTTGCAGGATGTCAGCTATCCGACCACGGATGAACGCCACCGAACTCCTTTCGAGTACAGGTAATACTTCTTGCATCGTAGATACCCAACGCCGCGTCGAGTAAGCCCCAAAGTAAGGGCAAGTCGCTGCTTATGTGGTGAGGTATTTAAAACAAATCCAAGCTACGCTATTTTACCTTTGTGCGTTTTGTTGCAGTGCTTGCTTTTGGCGTTGCCAAGGGCTTAACCTTTTTAAGCATAACTTTTTTGCCATCTTTATTCTTGCCGACAGCCGCTTGTTTCGCGGTCTTTGTGCTGGCTGGTGCTTTTGCCGTTTTGCTGCGCCGTACTAGGGGTTTTTCCGGCGTGGCTAGCTCGGCCATTTCGATGCCGAACATGTCGGCCAGAGATGAGTCATCCAGTCGTTTGTCGCTGCTCTCACCTTTCTGGGTTGTGGGCAATCCTGTCCCAGCTTGGGCGACGAGGTCTTTTGCATCGACTTGGCGCAGGCCGAATAATAACTCTGGCTGTTGATCTAGCCTTGCACCTATTCCATACAGCACGGAGGCGATGTGTTTGCACATCGAGGCTCCGTCGGGGCAATTGCATGTGAATTTGATTTCTCTGGGCGCGGGAAACAGGCCACTGCCCGGTTTGCAGATTTGCTCCATCACGGCCTTGGAAAGCTTCCCTTGCAGCAGTTCCACCAGCGAGTCTATCGACCCAGCGCACGCCGCGCCGATGGCTTGCCATTGTTTTTTGGGAACGGCTGTGACGCTTACGTCGACGCGGTAGAGGCTTGAACCCATCACCTGCGCTTGCACCTCTCCCGAAGCAATTTTCAGATCGATCACTGAACCGTTGCGTGTATAGGTTCGGCCTCGCGGCAGGCGGTTGGCGTAGTCGCTGTAGTGCTCCAGATTGTCGCACCAGGCTTTGCCCCAGAATGTCTTGGCGATACTTCCTCGCATGGGGTCAACTGGCGATAGATTCACTCCAGCTTTTTTGGCCTTGGCGGTGGCTTTTTCTGCTTTTTTGCGTCGCTCGGCGACTGAGACGTAAGGTTTCCAGCCGCCATAACCGTAAGTCATATTATTTTCCTTTAATTAACAAACGCTAAACCGTAAGCTGGTGGTAAGCAAAGCGAACCCCAGCATCCTTAAACTACCCCCTCCCCTCTGCAAATCTGCAAAACATCACCGTAAACCTACGTCTCCTGCGCCGCATGAATGTCGAGCTTCACCAAATTAAGCAGCTCACTATTGCTCATTTCAGTGAGCAAGAGTTCCGCGCCGCCTTCCAGTACATCCGTCACCAGTTTCTGTTTTGATTGAATTAACATGTCGATACGATCCTCTATGGTGCCACGGCAGACGAATTTGTGTACCAGTACATTTCTTTGTTGACCGATACGGAAGGCACGGTCGGTGGCTTGGTTTTCTACGGCGGGATTCCACCAGCGATCAAAATGGATTACATGTGAAGCGGCGGTGAGATTGAGTCCAGCTCCGCCCGCTTTGAGCGAGAGTACAAAAAAGGGTGTCAGCTCGTCTTCTTGAAAACGCTTGACCAGTTTGCGCCGCTTAGCGACGGGAGTGCCACCATGCAGCACCAAGCCCTCGCGTCCGAAAATAGACCCGAGAAATGCCGCCAACGGTTCAGTGGTTTCGCGAAATTGGGTAAACACCAGCACCTTTTCCTGCTTGGCGGCGATGACTTCGACTAACTCTCGCAAGCGGGCGAATTTGCCGCTGTCGTTTGCGCCCCATGCCCCGTCGCCCAGCCATTGCGAGGGGTGGTTGCAAATTTGTTTGAAACGTATCAGGTATGACAGCACCACACCCTTGCGACCAATGCCATCAGCATCCTTCAGCGCGTGCGCAAGCTGCTTCACCGCTTGCTGGTACAACGCCGCTTGCGGTGTGCTCAAATGACACCAAGCTTTGAGTTCGGTCTTGTCCGGCAAGTCAGCAATCACGCTTTTGTCGGTTTTCATGCGGCGCAATATATAGGGGCGCACCAGTGTTCGCAGCGGGCCGAAGTGTTCGTTTGCGGCCAAACGCTTGCTAAATTTGGCAAAGACTTTGTCTGTACCGAGTAAACCGGGGTGAGTAAAGTCGAAGATCGACCACAGGTCGGAAAGCCGGTTTTCCACTGGAGTTCCGGTGAGCGCGATGCGTGTATCGGCCTTGAGTTTTTTGACCTGACGCGTTTGCTTGCTAGCGGGGTTCTTAATCGCTTGCGCCTCATCCAATACCGCCACGCGCCAATCCATCTCAGCCAGCGCAGGCAAGCGCAGCAGTGTGCCGTAACTGGTAATGACCAAATCGATCTCGCTCAACTGCCCTGCATCCAGCGCGCGCAAATCGTTTGTCGGCATGGCGGAAGGATGAGCGATCAGCAGGCGCAAAGTGGGGGTAAAACGCTCGGCTTCTGCCGCCCAGTTAGCTAGCAAAGAGGCGGGTGCGACTAGTAGGCTGGGGCGTGATTGAAGTGCTTGTTCGCGCTTCAATACAAGCAGCAATGTCAGCACTTGCAGCGTTTTGCCCAAGCCCATGTCGTCCGCCAGACACGCTCCTAAGCCTAAGCGGGTAAGCAAATAAAGCCAGCGCACACCGGCTTGCTGGTAAGGCCGCAGGCTGGCCTTGAGTTCCGGCCCTGGTTCGATTTGCGCCAATCCTTGCGGCTGGCGCATAGTGTGCAAGGTTTCTGCCAGCCATGGGCCGGCGCTTAATTGTGCCCAATCGGTATCCTCTGCAAGCCCTGTGTCATCCAGCGATGCGCCCGCCATCAATCGCATGCCTTCGGCAAAGGGTACGCCACCGTTTGCCGCCGCCTGTTCGATGGCCTCAAAGCGTTCAAGCAAACGGGCGAGCTTCTTGTGATCCACCTCGACCCAGCGCCCGCGCAACAGTTGCAAGCCATCCATGCCCTGCATCAGCGATTTAATCTCGGCTGCGCTTAGCTGCTCACCGTCGAGCGTGACTTCCATGCTGAAATCTAGCATCGCATCCAGCCCAAGCAGCGAGGGTGATTTGCTGCCGATGCTGGCCTTGACCAGCGGGCGTGCAGGCCGCCCCGCCTGCCAGTTGCCAGGCATACGCACGACAATGCCACTGGCTTCAAGCTTTGGAATGTCGGTAAGAAAATGTAAAACATCCTCCGGCACCCAGCGCAAGGGGTGATAAATATCCCCCGCCTCGACCATTTCGAGCAGCCATTCGCATTGTTCCGCCGCACGCTGCACGGGCAACAGCAGCGACAACAATTGCGCTTTGCGTTTGCCGTCGGAGAACTCGGCAAGCGCCTGTGACAACGGCGAATGCTGTGCTTTTCCGTGCGCCGATAGGCGCGAGGTATAGGTAGCCAGAAAAGCGAAAGGTGCTTGTTCATCCTTGCGATTTTCCGCTAAATTGAAATGCACCCGCCCGACCTGATGCCAGGCCGGATAGCGCGTCTTGATGAATTCCTGAAGAGCCAGTTTGGATGCGGCGAGGTCGGTGCGCAAGGCGGCATCGAGTTCTGCCCAAAGCTTTGTCAGCACCTCCTGCCTCAAGTATTCCGAACCTGTCATAGGGGGAGTATCAGTGATCAAAGCATCGAGTACTGCAACATCGGGTACAGTGACAGCGATCTCGCCGCCTTCCGGCGTGGCGCACAGCGCCGTCATATAAAGCGCCGCAAAATCGCGCCACCAAGCCAGTGCAGGGGGCAGGGAGCTGCCTACCTCAGACGCGCCCAGTTGCAATAAACCATGCCCGCTGTCTTGCTTAAAGGCGGCGGCGAGCTTGTCATGTAGGGCTTCCGGTAGTGCCGCCGCATCGGCGTTTAGCGCAAGGTGTAAGCGACCGTGCGGTGTTAGCAGCGGCGCGAGTGCGCCTGTGGGGGTAGAGGACATTGATGCTGTTAAAAAGGACAGTCGCCGTAATCATCCTGCGCGGATATTTGGGCCTTAACCGACTTGAGCCATGCCTTGACCTTTTTTACATCTGTAAAAGCCAGCACATTTTTTTGGATATCGCTGATAGCGTAGCGAGTTTCATCAATGTTGTCGTCGAGTGAGCGCATGATGGAAGAGGGGGATACCCTCGGGAGGTGGCGTATATCAAACTGCATCAAGAAGCCGTTTTTGACATAGTGTATTTCTAGTTCAAGTTCTCGTAGTTGATCTTTCAATATTTTATTGTAATGCTTCAAACGTGCTTCGCTGATGTTGTTGACGCTGGTTTGGTCGATGTGTTCCAACTCCAGTTGTAGCTTGAGTAGCTGTAAAAGATTTCTGTTTTCGTATGCCTCATTGACGCGCTGCATTAAGGCAGTTTTTCGTTCACGTTCCGCGCTATTCGTTTCGCGATCTGGGTGCAGGGCGCTTGCCAGTTTGCGGTAGACTTCGCGGATAGATAAGCTGGCTTGTTGTTCTTCGGCCTGTTCCTCTGCTTCTTTGGCGAGTTGCTTTGCCGATTTTTTGCGCTTGCTGCGGAGCGCATCGCTCTTCTCGAATTCGGCTTTTTCCCGTTCCCATTCCTCTTCCATTTGCGCCTCGAAGTGCTGTTGGAGAGCTTCGGGAGAATCTAGGTTCAGATCATCTCCAAGCTCGACCCCCAGCATACCCTCGAACATGGTTTTCATGTGTTCAAGGTTCGAAGATTCTTCGCTGTCATAATCGCAGCCGCTGTGTTTGTTGAATACGGCTTTCAATTCTGGATCGTCGCGCCCGTCCAGCAAATGCCAGGCTACATCGCAAATCATTCGGCTAATTTCGCCGCGATCATTTTTACTCAAGCCTTTTTGGTCAAAGGCTCGATCTAAGGCATGCAACAAGCTGATTTGTAGCTCAATTAACTCTTCTTGTAGCGGGAATAGCTTGCTGTTGTATTTTTGTTGGTAGCCAAAGATAGCGACTTCCCAGCGGGAGAGGTTGACACGTTTTTTTTCGATTTTCTGGATCAGTGTGTTGAATGCAAGCTGCTCTTTGGAAAGTATTGTCTGCTCGGCAGCGGCGACTACGGCGACGGTTTTAGGACGGGGTTTGCTCATGCGCTAGCTGTTTGTAAAGATAGTTAAGAATAGGCAGTTTACATCCTGAAATAGGAAATTCAACCCAGATTGTCCATTTTTATTGACCCTTATAAGGTTAATACTCGTCATTGGTGGAACTACTAGAGATTCACTAAACCACCAAACTACGGTGGCCAGTGGCTGCTTATACGACAGCAAACTTCCAAGTGATCCGTCATTTCCCTAAAAGAGGGAATCCAGTTGATTGAAAATCTCCCGCGTAGCGGGTTAAGTACGCGGGAATGACGGTGCCATAGAGTCGGTCATCAAATGGTTTTGTAGGCTGGCGCTGAGCAACGCGAACCCCAGCAGGCGCGAGGCCAACAAAAGCTGAGGTTCGTGCCTACGATTTGGCGGATATTTCAAACTTTTTCATGGTCGACTCAATAATGGACAATCTGGGTTCAGCACTAAACGAGGGCTGCATTGCGATATGTATTCGCATTGCATAATTTTCTGAGAGAAGTTAGGGGAAACGTTGGTTAGCCCTAAAAGCGGGAGTTCAATTCGCTGATTAACGCAGATTTTCAATCTGTTGCAGATGTGTATATCTTGATTTAAAAGGGTTCATGATTTCGCGGGAATGATGCAAGCTAATAAATCAGTGCGTCCTTAACTGCCAAGCCAGCTAGATTTTATTCTTCACTTTTTTTACAAAACCTACTTCTAAGCCAAAGATACCGCCTAATTTATTCAGAGTTTCTACATTTGTGGAGCCGCTGCCTGTTTCAATTTTTCGCAAGGTCGCGAGCGAAATTCCACGATGTTTCGCGAACTCAGGCTGAGTTAAGCGACTGATGCGCCGCATCGCTTTAGTCGCATCACGTATGCTGAACTGGCCTTCGCCAAATTTCTGAAAAAACTCTTCAACTAATTTCCTTTCAAATTCTTTGTCGCTTGGTTTTAGTCGCTTGTCCATTATCGCGCGCCCCCATTGTTTTCGGCGTAGTGTCCTTTGTCGATAGATTTGCAAACCTGATCGATTTGCGGCTTACACAGATCAATTATGTCAGCATCAACCCCGCATTCTTCCATTGTGAGCGGCAAACTTTCAAGCACTTTAGAGAACGATTTGATAGCGATTATGACAGTATTTTTTTCACCGTTTTCAAAAGGCAATGCGTCGATCACATCGGCAAAGTTGCTAATGACCTGCCCTTGCTTGTCCAGCCATCTGCTGGCACGCACGATCATCTCTCTATCCATAAACATCGGTGCAATATCGAATACGGGAGTTAGCTGCACTGTGCCGTCGTCCAGTTGTTGGACAGCCGTGTTACGGGCATGATTGTCGGTATTGCGCATAGCTAAGTTCAAAAGATCGCGTTTGACATACTCGATAAGCTCGTTCACCGGATTGCTCACAACAGGCAAAAAATCGTTGACCAGATCGAAGTGATTGGGGCGGATGCCGAACGAACGATGACCAGCGAGCGACGCGAGGCTTTCCTGGTGCAATCGCAGCACTGCGCCATTCGCAATCGACCGGTCGAATCTGGGCACAAACAGCATCCCGTCGCGGTGGAAAGTTTCGCCGTGCGATCTCAGCCCGCACGCACGGGCGACTTTAATGTATGCCGCTTCGTTCTTGAGAATCGCTTGATCAGTTTCGTGCCTGCCACGGGGCAATTTCATCAACCAGTGGGACGCGATGTCCGCTTCATTCGCGAACGAGTCGATGAACCACAATCCTTCATGATTTTTGACCAGCATGAATTTTGCGGATGCGCCTTGCAAACCAGTCGTTCCGGCTCCGAGCATCCCATGTCTGGATAGATTCTCTATAAAGTCATCTTTGCGCCCCACGATTTCGTCTAGCGTGAAGCTGCGTTGCAAAGAAGCGTCATCCTCTCTAGCGCTGGAAGCAAATGCAACTGCGGTATCAAGCCGCAGCCTCCCGACTGGGTTGAATGCGCCATGCTGGATGAGCGGCATGATCAGATCATCTGAATCAGACAGCCCTAGCCGTTGCGTCAGATAGCGACGACCATTGCCCTGTGGAACCATGTCTAACAGAAAAGGCGGGCATCCACCCATTGGCTGTCTTGTTTCCATTGATACGGGCAGCGTCAACGATACGGGCTGGCAAACATCCCCGAACACGTACTCGGGCAGATATTCGAAGGTGCAACGGTCACGACCGCCTGACTCAATCAGAGCGGCTTCGTGCCATAGGCCATCGACGTAAATTTCAATTATGCTTTTCATGTAATAAAGTATATAAAACATAGTCGCCGTGGTCAATTGTTTATCTATATTTATAGATGGACTGTATGAAATTGAGTATATGCTAAATAATGCCTCACGACAGTCTTGGTTTTAGGAAAACCATTTTGTGAAATTCGTTAGGAAATTAAATCTGCACAAGCGCTTATACAGTTATGCTGAGCGTCAGCTGATAAAACTTTCGTCGCATTCACATGATTGTCATGTCGCGAATGTAAAATCCCATCCAGAGGTTTCATAGCTTCTCCCTTCCTTTTGGCGTCCGATTTGGATGCCATTTTTTTGTTCAAAATTTCATTTTTTGAGAGTGCTGCTCGTTTTGGTGATTGCGATTTAGCAAGTTTAAAGTGCTTTGTGCCATAGCGTTTAAGCCCCGCCAAACCAGCCCTGGCAGTTTTGTTTGAAACTTTAATGCGGAGCAGGAAGATGCTGGAAAATGAACGAAAAAAAGTTGACACGGGTATTTTCAAGGTGGAAAATTCGGCCGCTCTCGGCGGCGGTAACAACCATGTTTGTTGGGAGTAGCGTGTATTTGTTTATAATTCAGGAGGGTTTTACTGTGTCAGATTCAATTTATCCTTTGTTCGTTTTTTCGCCTTTTATCGTGCTTGGTTTGATTATTATTGCAGCTAAGAATCCGACGAAATAATTGCTTAGAAACACTTAGGGAGGCCTGATTTTTGTCAGGCCTTTTTGATTTGTGGAGAGCAGAGCTTATTAGCTTAAACAAGAGGCTCATCGGCAAGCTCATGGGAATGGTGTTCCCTAAATCTCTAAACCAAATTCAGGCGCAATCAGCTTTAGCCAGTCCAATACTCGTTGCTCGCTAAGTATTTTCTGGTTTTCATGATCTAGTGCTAGGCCGACAAATTCATCGTCAAGCAATGCTTTTGAGGAAATGAAATCGTAGCCATCTGCGGGCCACTGCCCGACTATTTTTGCACCACGTGCGACAAGGAACTGATAGATTTCACCCATGGCATCAAGGAATTCATCTGGGTATTTGTTCTGATCGCCTAAGCCTATTAGCGCTACAGTTTTACCAGAGAAATCTACGTCTTTAAGTTGCGGTAAAAACTCTTCCCAGCCACCACCCATGCAATCAGTCGAGAGCCCCGGTAGTTGACCGCCACCTAGTGTCGAAGTTGCGAAGATGAGATGAGAATATCCGGCCACTAATTCTGGCGTGGCTTTATTGACATTGAGCGCATCGGCCATGGTGTCATCATTAAAACGTTTTTTGATTGATTTGGCGATACGGCGCGTGTTGCCGGTACTGCTGGCGAAAAATAATCCGATGTTAGACATGTGGATACCTCGTTTACCTGTAGCTTGTTGCAAATATTACAAACAGATTGTCGCAGGAGCGACTTCAGTGGCAGCATTGTTGCTATGCGCTACTGAAGTCAACTGGCTGTTAAATCGGCCCACGTCCTGCGCGTTTTAGTTCAACTGTGCGAGTGAGCGCGTAGTCAAAGGAAACCGTGTCTCCCTTAGCTTTGTAATCGGATAGCGCCTTGTGAACAGTGACAATCTTTTCAGTAGGTGATTGGCCTTTAAAGTCGCTCTTTTCTAATGCGGCAATATCGATCAGCTCATTCCAAATCAGGCCTTCTTGCAAGCCGATGGTGGAGATGCTGAGCCCACCTATTTCAATCACCAAGGGCTTGTTGAGGTTGACCACGAACAGAATGATACGTATGTCCGCTGCAAAATCAGCTTGATAGTAATCCAGTATTTTAGGTAGTAGTGCCAGATCATCGAGACTGCCGACGTAGAGTTTAATTTTGTCGTTTTCAGCTAATACGATAGTGTTTTTTATGGTTGAAACAGGGGGTAAGAGATGGCCGAGTGCATCGCCAACCTCTCCGAGTTCCAGTACCAAATCACCTCGATATGAGGCATTGCTTCCTTCGTATTCCTTGAAGTTCATGTTGAACAGCAAACCTTTTTTTTCATAAGCATCGAATAGCATAGTGGGTCCTTGTAGTAAATTAATGATGGAACACTTAGTTCAGCAATGTTCGTGCCACTGAAAAGTAAAATATTCACAGAAAATCCCTGAGTAAGGAGTGCTGAGTTAGTCCATATATGCATAAGGCATATTTCAATATTGCAGCTCTTAACAAACGGCCTGTCGCAAACCCTACAACACTCCCTTCCCGTCTTGTTTCATACATGCTAGTTGAGCATTCGAATATATTAATTTCCATATTAAACAATGTATTAATTATTTTGCCATGTGCTGGCACGTAGTTTGCGAATATTCAGGCACAAACCAACAGATAGGAGCAAACCATGATGATTCTTACACCTAAAGCAATATCCGCCGTAGAGAAGTTTATTAAAGGCTCCGACTCCGCTGTAGCCGGATTGCGTATCGCAATTTCCGGGGGCGGATGCTCTGGGTTTCAGTATGGCGTGACTTTGGAAGAAGCAAAAAATGAAGATGACACCGTGCTGGAGTTTGGTGAAGTGACGCTGCTGGTTGATCCGCTGTCTGCACCTTTACTTGAGGGCGTGACGGTCGATTTCGTGGATAGCTTGAATGGCAGTGGTTTTAAATTCGATAACCCGAACGCAAGTACTAGTTGTGCGTGCGGTTCATCTTTCTCAGCATAAGGAGCGCGTCATGTGGGATTACTCGGACAAAGTTAAAGAGCATTTTTTTCAGCCGCGCAATGCAGGTGTTTTGGAAGACGCGAATGGTGTTGGTGATGTCGGCTCAATCAGTTGCGGTGATGCGCTGCGTTTGATGCTTAAAGTAGAGCCAGACACGGATGTCATTCTGGATGCAAATTTTCAGACCTTCGGTTGTGGCTCGGCGATTGCCTCGTCTTCAGCGCTGACTGAAATGATTAAAGGTAAGACGCTGGATGAGGCTTTAAAAGTGAGCAATCAGGATATTGCCGATTACTTAGATGGATTGCCTCCAGAAAAAATGCACTGTTCAGTAATGGGGCGCGAAGCGTTGCAAGCTGCGGTTGCTAACTATCGCGGTGAAGTGTGGACTGACGATCATGAAGAGGGCGCGTTGATATGTAAATGCTTTGCTATTGATGCAGTGATGATTGAAGACACTATTCGCGCTAACAGTTTGACCTCGGTTCAGGACGTGACCAACTATACCAAGGCAGGCGGGGGCTGTTCCTCTTGTCATGAGGGCATAGAAGAGATTCTAGAAAAAGTGATGGCTGAAAACGGCGAGAGTTTCAAGCCCGGCGCGCAACCAACTCAAGAAGCTGCACCTGCTGGCATGACCAATTTGCAGCGCATCCGCAAAATTGAGGCTGTGCTTGAGTCAGTGCGTCCGCAATTGAAGCGTGATGGTGGTGATATTGAACTGGTGGATGTGGATGGCAAAACTATCTACGTGAACATGACTGGCGCGTGCGCTGGATGTCAGATGGAAGCCCTTACTTTGCAAGGTATTCAGCAAAAGCTGATGGAAGAGTTGAAAGAATTCATCAAGATTGTGCCGACCAAGGTTAGTTCACTGACACGGGCGATGAAGGGTTAAGGCCTTACGTAGGATGGGTGGAGCGTAGCGATACCCATCAAGCGGTTCAATGATTTATAAACGATGGGTATCGTTGTACTCCACCCATCCTACATTGTCAGAAATGACAAAAAGGACACTAACATGACTGGAATCTATTTTGACAACAACGCAACCACGCGGGTAGACCCAGCGGTGGTAGAAGCCATGTTGCCGTATTTTACTGAGCAGTTCGGCAATCCTTCTTCTATGCATAGCTTTGGCAACAAGGTCGGGTTGGCAATCAAGAAGGCACGTATGCAAGTGCAGGAGTTGCTCGGGGCGGAGCATGATTCAGAGATTATCTTTACATCCTGCGGCACTGAGTCTGATTCAACCGCGCTTCTCTCGGCATTAAAAGCGCAGCCAGATCGTAAAGAAATTATCACTACTACGGTTGAGCATCCAGCCATTCTTACCTTGTGTACTTGGTTGGAAAAAGATGGTTACAAGGTGCATTACCTTGCAGTGGATGATAAGGGCCGTCTTGATTTGGAAGAGTATAAGAAACTACTGAGTGATCAAGTCGCCGTAGTTTCCGTCATGTGGGCAAACAATGAGACGGGTACATTTTTCCCTGTGCTTGAAATGGCTGAATTGGCTAATGCTGCTGGGGCGATGTTTCATACTGATGCCGTGCAGGCGGTTGGCAAAGTGCCGTTGAATTTAAAAGACAGCAAAATTGATATGTTGTCCGTATCAGGTCACAAATTGCATGCGCCTAAGGGGATCGGTGTTTTGTATCTCAAGCGTGGCACACGCTTCCGCCCCCTGTTACGCGGTGGACATCAGGAACGTGGTCGTCGTGCCGGTACGGAAAATACCACCTCTATTGTCGGTATAGGCAAAGCTGCCGAGATGGCGCTGGAAGGGATGGCTTATGAAAATACGGAAGTAGCACGTCTGCGCGACAAGCTTGAAGCAGGCGTTCTCGCTAAAGTGCCGCGTTCGTTTGTTACTGGCAATCCAGATGATCGGCTACCTAATACCAGCAATATTGCATTTGAATTTATTGAGGGCGAGGCCATCTTGTTGCTACTGAATAAGTTCGGCATTGCAGCTAGCTCCGGTTCGGCTTGCACTTCTGGCTCTTTGGAGCCTTCGCATGTGATGCGCGCGATGGGTATTCCTTACACCGCAGCTCACGGTACGGTGCGCTTTTCTTTATCACGCTACAGCACAGAAGATGAAGTGGATCGCGTCATTCAAGTGGTGCCGGAAATCATCGCGCAACTGCGCAAGCTATCACCGTATTGGGATGGTGACGGCCCAGTAGCTGAGCCGGAAAAAGCTTTCGCTCCGACCTACGCATAGTCATGAAAAACTTATTTTCAAATTCGAGCGCAGAGGATAAAGACATCATGCATGTTGTGTTGGCATGGACTTCTATGTGGTCTTTGTGTGCTTTTTGGCTGATTGAATTCTGAGATGAAACTAAACCACTCACCACAGAGACACCGAGGCACAGAGAAAGTCCAAAAACAAATGGCTTATCAAGCTTTAGTTGCTCACCCAATTGGTGAATTGCCATGGAGGGCTAAGGGTTCGTTTTTACTCGGTGTTCTCTGTGTCTCTGTGGTGTAACTGCTTTTTATAGGATGAATAATATGCCCCGCTCCATCATCATTGACGACACTACCTTGCGCGACGGCGAGCAGACTGCCGGGGTGGCGTTTACGCTGGAGGAAAAGTTGGACATCGCACGTCATCTCGATGTGCTCGGCGTGCCTGAATTGGAAGTGGGTATTCCTGCCATGGGGTATGAGGAACGCGAAAGTATAAATGCCGTTGCGGCACTGGGACTGAATGCCAAACTTATCGCATGGAGCCGCATGTGTGTAGCTGATCTTGAGTTGTGCGAGCAAGTTGATGTGCACATGGTGGATCTTTCAATTCCCGTGTCTGATATTCATATCGCGAAGAAACTCAAGCGTGACCGTGATTGGGTGATTGAGACGATTTATGACGTTGTATTACGCGCCCATGATTATGGCTTGGATATCATTGTCGGTTGTGAAGATGCTTCACGCGCTGATCCTGAATTTCTATTGCGTGTGGCCGAGGCTGCACAGATGTGCGGAGCGCGCCGCTTGCGCTTTGCCGACACCCTTGGCGTGATGGAGCCATTCGGCGTGCACAAAGCCATTTCAACTTTATGTCGCGCATCGGATATGGAAATTGAAATGCACGCGCATGACGATCTTGGCATGGCTACTGCCAATAGTCTTGCTGCTGCGCTGGCTGGTGCAACGCATATCAATACCACCGTAAACGGTTTGGGTGAGCGTGCCGGTAATGCACCGCTGGAAGAAGTCGCACTAGGTTTGAAGAAGCTATACAACATTGATACCGGAATCGACCTTAGTCACTTTACTGAGTTGTCCGCCTTGGTTGCAGCGGCCTCGGGTCGCCCGGTGCATTGGCAAAAAAGCGTAGTGGGCGAGGGCGCGTTCACCCACGAAGCAGGTATTCATGTTGACGGTCTGATTAAAGATCTGGAAACCTACCAAGGCTATGACCCTGTAGAGGTTGGCCGTCATCACAAACTGGTGGTTGGTAAGCATTCCGGCACACACGGCATCATCGCAGCCTATGCCACGATGGGGGTTCATCTGAGTCAGGCCGAAGCGCGTGCTTTGCTGCCCGATATTCGTTCGTTTGCCGAGCGTGCGAAACGCTCACCAGCAGATCAGGAATTGTTGTTTCTTTATCAGCGTTACATTGGGCGTCAGCTAGGTGCTGTGCATTAGGAGATGAAGATGCCGCTTAATACACACTCTAATGCAGCTACTTTGAATGACGAGGACGTAAGTTCGGCTTCGAGTGCCAAGGCCGGAGATTGGTCAGAGCCGCTAGCGGAAGACAGTATTCAGCTTAAAAACCCTGTGGGCTTGTTCAGGCTTTTGCGTGAAGACGTGAACTGCGTATTTCAGCGTGATCCCGCAGCACGTTCGCGCTTTGAGGTGTTGACTACGTATCCCGGTGTGCATGCCATTTTGCTGCAAAGGATTGCGCATCGCCTGTGGAAATTTAGGATGTGTTACACCGCACGTTTGCTTGCTTGGTTCGCACGTTTGCTGACCAATATCGACATTCATCCTGGAGCCACAATCGGACGACGCTTTTTTATCGACCACGGTGCGGGTGTGGTGATCGGCGAGACCTCTGTGATCGGTGACGATGTCACGCTTTATCACGGGGTCACATTAGGTGGCACCACATGGAATAAAGGCAAGCGTCATCCCACGCTGGAAGATGGAGTGGTAGTGGGGGCAGGCGCAAAAATACTAGGCGCAATTACGCTTGGTGAACAAGTGCGTGTAGGTGCGAATTCGGTGGTGGTTAAAGATGTACCTGCCTACCGCACGGTGGTCGGTATTCCCGCCAAAATCGTATTGCGTACTGAAGAAGCCAACGCCGATAATATTTACGGCATAAACCTTGATCATCATTTGATCCCCGATCCGGTAGGCCGTGCCATCGCTTGTTTGATGGAGCGTATCGAAGTGTTGGAAGGGCAACTACGTAAGCAGGGCGAAGCAGTGGATGGGCAATGTCGTACTTGTGAGGCAGATGATTTGTGTGGCACGGAGGTGGCACGCGTGATTAGAAAGAAATAGAAAATGGACTTACTTAACTTTGAACAAGCCGAGCTGTATTTTGACGAACCTATCAGTGCAGAAGTCGAGCACTTGATTGAGATGGGTGCAGAAAATTACGGTACTGACGATGGTGAGCTAATGTTGTTGCGAGCCAACTTTATTGCCCCGCAACACCTCGTGGTGCTGGTTGCTTTGTATCGCTACTACTTCTATCAGCATCGGTTTGAAGATGCGCTATTAGTGGCCGAAAGCACATTGGCGGTAGTGGGGCGACGTTTAGCCTTTCCAGATACATGGCAACGTCTGTGCGAAGCTAATTTGGGTGCCGGAATAATGCGTTCGATGGGTTTGGTGCGCTTTTATCTGATGGTGTTAAAGGCGACGGGCTATGTGAATCTGCGCTTGGCTAACTTTGAAACTGGACAAGCTATGCTGGAAAAGTTGGTGGAATTGGATAGCCATGATCGTATGGGCGGAAAAGCATTATTGGAAGTATTGCAGCACTCGCAGATGGAAAACATAAACCCACAGGAGAATTGAAATGGACGAACTGACATTGGATGACGCACTTGAAGAATTAGTATCCGCAGAAGATTTTCTTGATTACTTCAGCATTGAATACGACGCTTCAGTGGTGCAAGTGAATCGTCTGCATATCTTGCAACGCTTCCATAACTATCTAGGCAAATCGAGTCTGGTAGATGAAGAAGGTGCGCGTCGTGCGCAGTATGTGTCTGCATTGACACAAGCCTATCAGGATTTTGTTAAGTCCGATGCGCTTACCGAAAAGGTATTCAAAGTATTCCACATGCACGAACCGCAAAGTCAATTTGTGCCCATGAGTTCAATTACGGTGAACAAGAAAGATGCTGCCTAAATACGAATTTGGCGATGAAGTGCGCATCATTCGCAATGTGCGTAATGACGGCACTTATCCGGGTGTTGCAATTGGAACCTTGCTAATCCGACGCGGATCAGTTGGTTTTGTGACGAACATCGGTACGTTTTTGCAGGATCAGTTGATCTATACCGTCAATTTTTTGGATCAAAACAAAATCGTCGGATTTCGCGAAGAAGAGCTTATTAGTATCAACGAACTGTGGGTGCCCAGTAAGTACGAGAGTCGCGAAAAAGTGCGCAGCAAGATCACGCTGACTGTGCGCGGCGAAGTGCGCATTAAGCCGGGAATGGAAGGCGAGGTATTGAAAGTTTTCCGCGATGAAGTGCTAGGTGTGCAATACCACGTTATTTTTCATGACCATGTATTGCAAGTGCCGGAGTCTGCGCTGGAAGCAATGAAAATTTATGAGGATGAGGAGAAGATCAATGCCTGAAGTGATCGAAACTAGCGTGGCCTATCTCGCGCTTAAAGCTGCGCAAAAAATTTACGGCAAAGCGCCAGCTGCTTTGCAGCCGGACGAGACCGAGCGAGTGCAAAATATGGCACATAAGCAACTTAAGCTTGAAGCGCTGGTTCTTGCCACACCTGAAGCGCGTGATGCAATGGTGCCGCCTTCTACGCTGGATGCCGCGATGCAAGAGATACGCGGGCGCTATGCGGAAAGCGAGGAATTTTCTGATGATCTAGCCAGAAATGGTTTAGACGATGCCAGTTTCGCCATTGCATTGGCACGCGAAATGAAAGTCGAAGCTATTCTTGAAAAAGTCGCCACGCGCGCTGAGCCTGTAAGCGATATGGATGTGGAGTTGTATTATCAATATCACCCCGAGCAGTTCCGCCGTCCCGAAACTCGGCTTGTGCGCCACATCCTCATTACGATTAATGACACCATCGCTGACAATACACGCGACAAAGCCTCGCAACGTATTTCTGCTATTGCGAGACGGCTAAACAAAGAGCCGGGTCGCTTTGAAGAGCAGGCCCTCAAGCATTCAGAGTGCCCAACTGCTCTAGAAGGTGGGAAGCTGGGCGATCTACCTCGCGGCAAACTATTCCCCGAATTGGATGCCGCTTTGTTTGAATTAAAAGCAGGCGAAGTCAGTGCAGTATTGGAATCCGAACTCGGCTTTCATGTGCTGCGTTGCGACACCGTCACGGAAGCGGGTGTGCTTGGCTATGAACAAGCCAAACAACACATTCGCAAGCTGCTGGAAAAGAAACGCAAACGTGCTTATCAGCAAGTATGGATGAAGAGTTTACTGGAAGAAAACAAGAGCAACTGATGGTTTTGTAGGAGCGTGCCCTGCAAGGGATCGCGACTGTTCGCGTGCAGGGCACGCTCCTACATCGGCTCCTAGTTTGAAACCAGACTCAATTTAAACTTCCTTGCACAGATCGTTGTGTTACGACGGGGCGACGAAAAAGACACCATGATTGGCGTGATGGTAGACGAACCGGGCGAAATACTCGAAGTTCCTACGGAGCGTATAGAAAAAGTATCGCCTATGATGAGCAGCGTAAATTTGCTGGCAGAAAGCCTAGTTAAACCCTGCGTCGGAAAAAGCTCACGCGAGATGATAGTGGTGCTTTCTCCAGAACGTTTGAGGCGTAAATTTATTAATCTTAATGCGGAGTGATTTTAAAAGCTTTCACCACAGAGACACAGAGAAAAGTAAGACTTAACTCATCCCCTCTCCCGCAAGCGGGAGAGGGCTAGGGTGAGGGTCGTTGAATAGCAAATAGTGTATTTCAAGAAGCTGTGACTGGAAGCATAATCGTTCCGGTTCGAAACGCTTATGCTTCCAAAAGGTAGCGAAATATTTATGCTTCTTATTATTGAAGCATCTCGCAAAATGCATATCTCGATGAAAAAAGCCCCCCACTCCAGACTAAGCGCGCACTAATTCCCCTTTGCACATCCGGCTTGTTCTGCAAAGCATGTGCGTCGCAAACTCGGCCTTATGTAAAGCTTTTCATAAGGCCGAGGAGCCGACTATCACCAAATGTTCGCCAATGATTTTAGCGGAGGTGGGCAGTATCAAAGGCATCAAATGCCTGCCATACATTAGAGGTATCTCGCGCACAGGGATTTAGGCTTCCGACTGCGGAATACTTAGCTGAAAATAACTGAGTTTCGTGGCGACTCAGAAGGCTTAATGAATTAGCCAGCTTAGCTTTACAGGAAAAATCTAAGCTAGCTTATCAGCCGTTTTTTCAACAATATTGGTAGGAATTCCATCAATACTCGTTTGGTTTTTTTCTTCCCAGTATTGCTTGATTCCGTCCTCGCCTTTTTCGCTAGCCCAATCACTCAACAACTCTCTCTCACCGACATAGCCGTAATACGGGATAGACATGCCGCAAGAAGTTTGCACAAGGTCAATTGTTAGGTCGAATATCTGCCGAGCACCTGCTAGAGGCTTGAACACAGAAATCAATTCGGCCCATTCAGGATCATTCTGGTGAACAACTTTTGCCTTGCCGTAAAGCCGCAAAATTAAGGGCTGGCCTTCAAAAGCGCAAAACATAATTGTCATGCGTGGGGCAAGCTGTACGTGAGCAGAAGTTTCGTTGCCACTCCCAGTTACATTTAACCAGACGACACGGTTGTTGCTAAGAACACGCAAGGAATCCATGCCCTTGGGAGAAACATTCACACGACTGTCTGCTGTAGCCGTGCCAACAAAGAAGACCTTCTGTTCGGCGATGAACTTGATGTTTTGTTCAGATAGTTCGGTGAATTGTTTTCCCATTAGGCTCTCCGTTTAGCAGTTGCTTGTGGCAGTCACGCTTAAAAGTGGAATGAGTCTAAACCATGTGAAAGGTATTAGGAGAGTCTTTATAACTGGCTCAGCCGTTATGGGCGGTACTCAATTTCACAGAAACAAACTCGGCTCGCGATGCAGCGATATTTTCCTGATCGTTTTGAACGCACCAGCTAAAGAATTCCTGAGGATCTATAAGACACTCAAGTGCACGTACACCGGAGCGCTGAAACTCTCTGCGCGCTTTGTTTGCAATGACTAGCCATTCTTGAAATGTATCTTCGAAACATTCAGGGTCTGTCGCGCTGGCTTTTACTTCAGCCCAAGTTTCTGCGGTGTACCAGGTCACAGCAACAATGAGAGATTGGCTGCGGTTTTTAGCGTTTAGGCGTTGCTGGAGGGAAGGTTTTCTCATGATTTTAGTTTGCTTTAATAGTTGTCAGGGAGTTTGATCTAAAATTCTCGCCACAGAGAATGCTTCGTATGAACAAAGTGCTAGAATCTCGTGCTAATTCATCAATTGGATAAAAACTAAAGTTATATAAGCTATTAGCTTTTGACTTTCTCTGTGCCTCTGTGCCTCTGTGGTGAGGTTTTTAGGGTTTCAAGTCGTCATTGCTATCAATGCCTGAGCTTGAGTTTCACAAGACAGGCGCACATCTGTATTTAAGGATTTCACCCAGGTGTCGGGTATCTCTTCTAGCCCGTATACCGCTCCAGCAAGCATCCCGGCAATTGCCCCTGTTGTGTCGGCATCACCACCGCGATTAACCACGTCGATCAGGCAACTGCGAAAATCATCGGTGTCAAAAAAGCTTTGAAATACAGCTTGCATGGTGTCGACGATGTATCCACTTGGGTTTTGACTCTGGCGTACGGCGCGAAATTTGAATTCGGGATGAAGGGCTACAAGCGGGTGGGCATAGTTGTGCAGTAGATGATTTTTATCCGCGCCGCGTAAGCCCTCCTGAACCATGAGTATCAAGCATTCGCAAGCGGCATCAGATAGCGTGCAGTGGTGAGTGATATGGGCTTGAGCGCGACTCGCTTCGCGCACAGCTTGTGGTGTTTGACCGAGGGTGGCAAGAGCAACGGGGAGCGTGCGCATCGCCGCACCGTTGCCCGCATCATGATCGGAATAGGGCGCTTCGGGAATGCCAGTTTTTCGAAACTGCAACAGGTTGCGGCGCACCGTGTTGCCAATGTCTACAGGCTTGGCGCGCATCCAAGCATCGAAGGCTTGTGCGGCCGCGAGTGCTTCAACTTTGCCTTGCGCGAGAATGGCATTGCCGAGGGCGAGCGACATAGTGGTGTCATCAGTGATTTGTCCCGGCTTGAGGTGCAACCAACCGCCGCCGCGTAGTGTGTCGTGCACGCCATATTGTGCAGTGATTTCGCGTGGTGTCATGAATTCCACCGTTGAACCCAGCGCATCGCCAATGGCGAGACCAAGGTAAGCGGCAGTGGCACGGTTGTTAATCATTTTAAAATTTGCATTGTTTATGAACCGTCATTGATGAACCTAAAAACCTCACCACAGAGACACAGAGACACAGAGAAAAGCAAAACATCAACAGCTTACAGTCGTGGCAGGAGCTACCAATAATAAGCTGCAAAAAATCACAGCTTCAACAATGACGCTGATAATTTAAGCTCACTCTTCAGGCCCGAAACAAGATAAATAATCTACACAATATTCACATGATGGTGAGCGACAGGTGTTGATGCCTTCTTTTTCGCATAACTGTTTGTAGAGGAATTTTTTCCACTTCATATCGTGCACATTCTTTGCCGCCAGTGCAGGGAAATTCTCCTGCATTAAACGACTGAGGTAATCGCGCGACCACAGTCCGAGGTCTTGCCATAAATGATCATTTCCCATACAGGCTCGCGTGACGATTTCTGCCATCCATTGCTCGGACATGTTGTTGTAGGCGCGGTGCTCAAGAAGTAGGGCTAGCACGTCGTCACGCTCTAATGCGCGCGGATCATCGTTGTTGTTTGCGTAAGAGATGTCGAGTGCAAAATCGGGAAAATGCTGCGCCAGTAATGCGCGAAAATCTTTCTCTTCTAGGCCGACATCGCAGGGTAATGAAGCGGCGGCTTCGACTTGACTAGAAATAATTTGGGCAAGAATTTCATCGTTAGGCAACCCGGCTGCATGCATCATTAACGCTGCATATAAACTACCTGTTTGCGCAGGAGATGATTGTGTTCGCATAAGGTCGGGTTGCATGCTGAACTCCTATTTGCTGGGGTATTCGATCAGTACGTCTTCGTCACGCAATACCATCTGGCATGCGAGGCGCCATTCAGTGGTGATGACATCGTTTACCTTCATGGCCTCTATCTGAGCGACGGTGATTTTGCCGTCCTGCTTGAGTACTGATATTTCACGGTCAGTCAGTGGGCCAGCCATTGGGCCTTTGTTGGAAAGATTGGTAACTTTCACCAAACAAGTCGAACACTCACCATTTTCGCAGCCGAAATCTATGGGGATGTGGTTTTCTTTAGCCATAGTAAGCACGGTCTTGGTAAGGCTGCCAGCAACTGCATAGATGGTTTTGTCTTTGTGCATCGGGCTGGAAAAAGTGATATTAGGCATTGCAATTGCTCCTTTTAGTGGTTAAAAAAACTTATGCTTTTACTGTAATGTCTCCGCCCAATACCTGAGCCTGACATGCGAGACGATGGTTGCGACCCGCCATATTTTCTTGCAACACTTTGTCTTCCAACACTGAGCGCTCGCTCATGTTCTCCATGCCGGAAATAATACGCATCATGCAAGTTCCACACTCACCTTCGCGGCAGCCGTAGGTGATGCTAGCGCCGACTTTTTCCGAGATTTCAATTAGGCGCGTACCAGCGGGCACGGAAACGGTGATGCCGAGTTTTTCAAAGGTAACGTTAGCTTTAGGCATGTGAATGCTCCTGAAAATGAAAGGTATTTAGTGCGATGTTTGCTCCCTCTATTTGCGAGATAGGGTAGGGGAATGCTGCTAAGCCAGATTCCGATAAAAAATAAATGTCACTCATGGCTACTGGCCAGTAGTTCAGACATGGAAATGACGCGGCGCTCGATGTTGCCAGTCAGATGTTGGGCGAGTTGTTTGCCCAGATCGTGGCAGTTTGCAAGCTCGTCTTCGGTCGGGATCAATCTGGCACGCGCGCCTTTGATCGGTACACGCAGTTTGAGCCCGCGCAAACGATCTTCGATCATATTGATGGCTTCACCGCTCCAACCATATGAGCCAAATGCGGCACCAAGTTTGTCGCTTACTTTGATGACGGCTAGTGACGAGAGTAGATCCCACACGGGTTTGACCGCGTCTGCATTGATGGTGGGGGAGCCGAAGGCGATGCCGTCCGCTTCCTCAATTAAATCGACGAAAGGCAGGTCGCCTGCCGCTTGCAAGTCATATAAAGACACGCGCACGCCTGAAATCGACTCCGCTCCTTCGGCAACCGCCTGCGCCATAAGCGCGGTGTTGCCATAAGATGAAATATAAAATACCAGCAGGGATTTATTGTTTGCGCCGACTTCGTTGTGCAAAAGCGGAGAAGCCAACTGTCGGTAGCGCTGCATATAGCTGAGCGGGGCTTCGCGTAGAACGGGGCCATGTGCCGGAGCGATAAGCTTAATTGTTAATGGCTCGAGTAATTCCAATGCTTCCAGCACATGTTCACGGAATGGACGCATGATGTGTTGGTAGTAGTATTCAAAAGAAAAGCGGAAGTCTCCGACTTGATCGTTGAACAAGCGCGCATCGCAGAAATGACAGCCAAATACATCACCGCTGAACAAAATACCTTGTTCTTCAACTTGCGTGCATTGCGTATCCGGCCAGTGCAGAAACGGGGTGGTGATAAAACGCAGTGTGCATGCGCCGAGCTCGACGCTATCGCCGGTTTCGACGACGGTGAAATCTAGTGCATCATTTTTAACCAAGGCTTTCAGCATCAACTGCGCTTTGGAGGAGATATATAGCTTGGCCTGTGGCGCACGGCGCATAAGTTCTGGCAATGCGCCGCTGTGGTCGGGTTCAAGGTGGTTTAATACGATGGTGCTTATTTCATCGTAGCGTGTGACTTGCTCCAATCGTCTAAAAAATTCCTCGGCATGCGAAGCTTTGACCGTGTCGATAATGGCCACGCCGTTTGTACCGCGTACACAGTATGAGTTGTAAGTCGTGCCATTAGCGGTTTTAAGAATGATGTCGAAATCGCGCAAGCCTGGATCGAGCGCGCCTATCCAGTGCGTGCCGGGTGCGATTTCGACGGCATCCGGTGTGGCTATCATTTTGCTGGCTCCGGTGTCGGGCATGGTTCGGAGCGATGGCAGACGGGGCAGGGTTCATCTTTAGGTTTCAAGTCGCTAAGCCCTATCCATGTGTCCACCATTTCTGCATCAAATCCGACACGTTTTTCCCCATCAACTTCCAGCAATGGACGGCGAATTAGTAGAGGCTCTTCGAGCATTATATTAAGGGCAGTCTGTGCATCAAAAGCAGTGGGGTCAACTTCGCCGGATTTAACGCTCGGGGCGGCAGGGTTGAACCATTTTTCGACCGGCATTGCAGCGAAAAAAGTACGCAGGCGTTCTGCGGTCCACTTTTCGCTAAGCAGGTTTTTTGCCAGTACGGTGTGACCAGATACAGTTAGCCACTCTTTCTGTTTGGTATTGTTACCGCAGCCGGGTTTTTCGTAAAAGATGATCGTTGCCATGATGAAATTCCTTAGGCCGCTAATTTCTGCGTTGGGATGCCAGTGAGCGAACCGGGCGGATTTAGTGGCACACCATCTTCGTTCAGAATCGCTCCCTCAATAGGGCAGATGGCAGCGCACTGCGGATCTTCAAAATCTCCCGCGCATTCAGTGCATTTATCAACGTCAATGAGGAAGTGCGGCTTTGCTTCATAGATCGCTTGGCTAGGACACAGTGGTTCACAGGCCCAGCAACTGGTGCAAGATTCGATGATTTCTAGAGCCATGATAATTTCCTTATGTAGTTCAGTTTCATCAACTCGTTATTCCCGCGCAGGCGGGAATCCAGATAATTAAATAGCCACTGTGAAACGGGACAGCAGCCATGCTTTTGTCCGTTTCACGGGACTTGTTTGTTGGCTAGATTCCCGCTTGCGCGGGAATAACGTGATTCAATTAAGCCACTTTCTGTTGCTCATCCAATTTCGCTTCCAGCTTGCCTGCAACACGCATTTCTTCGTAGACCTTGAGGATGCCCTCCTCGATGGCTTCCATTGCGTGCTCACCGTTAGGCTGAATACCAGCGGCCTCCAATGGCCCCCAAGGTTCGAAACCGACTTTGCTGCACAGCACCGCTTCACAGCCGGAAAGCACACGTAAGCTGGTGTCTAATGCACTCTCGCCGTCACCGCAGGTGTCGCCACCTTCGCAGAAAGGCGTTGTTTTGCGGTGGCCGATAAAGCGCACACCTTCTGACGACGCTTCGTAGATGAGAAACTCGCTGGCATGTCCGAAGTGTTCGTTGATAAGGCCACCACCCTTGGTGGCTACCGCCATCAAGACCGGACGAGTCACTTCTTTTGGTGCAGCACTTTGAATGCTAATTAGTTGCGCTTTTCCTTCTTTTTCAAGGCGCTTACTTTCTAGCTCTTCGTTTATGGACGCATGTACTTCGGCGCGCATTTTCATCGCTGCTGGATAGTCGATTTCCATCAGCTCGACTTTCTCCATGGTAAATTCAGAGCCGCGATCTTCACCCAGCAAACCTACCGCGTCGGCACGACACTGGCGGCAGTGGCGCATCATATTCATGTCCCCCTCGCAGGAGTCCTGCAAGGCTTGCAACTCTTCATTAGTCGGCTCGCGTTGCCCAGTGAGACCGTAGTAAGTGCCGTGCTCGGGTTCAGAAATCAGCGGCATGACGTTGTGCAAGAAAGCGCCCTTGGCTTTAACGATTTTGGAAACCTCTTCCAAATGTTTGTCGTTCACGCCGGGAATCATCACCGAGTTCACTTTAACCAAGATGCCTTTTGCGACCAGCATCTCCAGCCCCTTTTGTTGCTGCTCAATGAGGATAACTGAGGCTTCGCGGCCTTTGATGCGCTTGTTCTTCCAGAATATCCATGGATAAATTTGCGCACCGATATCAGGGTCAACACAGTTGATGGTGATGGTTACATGGTCGATGTTGTATTTCGACAACTCTTCAACTTGTTCCGGCAAAGACAGACCATTGGTTGAAACACATAGCTTGATGTCTGGGGCTTGCTCGGAAAGCATGCGGAATGTTTCAAAAGTGCGCTCTGGGTTGGCAAGTGGGTCGCCGGGGCCAGCAATGCCTAGCACGGTCATCTGTGGAATTGTCGCCGCAACCGCCAATACCTTTTTCACTGCCTGTACTGGCTTGTGCAACTCAGACACCACGCCAGGGCGTGATTCATTGGCGCAGTCATATTTACGATTACAGTAATTACACTGAATATTGCAAGCAGGAGCGACCGCCACATGCATACGAGCAAAGTAGTGATGCGCTTCTTCCGAATAGCATGGATGGTTGAATACCTTCTCGCGGATATCCTCCGGCAGATGAGTCAATTGGTCGTCGGTTGAGCCGCACGATCCAGCGGAACATCCGCCTTTTGATTCTTCGCTTACTTCATTGTTGATGACGGGTAGTTGCACGTTTTGTCCTCCGACTAGGGTTTGACAGAATAGGAGCAAACTGCGTGCCTAAAACGAAGGTTCTCCTAACTTGCTGTTTTGTATGGGTGTAAAAGATGGTGTTCGCGTCACTGTTGTAAATGAAACAAGACATGGAGTAGCGCTTGTGGTGAAGACGACAAAAGTGTGAGCGGATTCAATACTGGGGTGAGGGTTGAGTAAGTAAATGGCGTATTCAGTGGCTGGCACTGTATTTGCGTGGATATTAAATAACTCAAAAATCTCACCACAGAGACACAGAGAAATTCAAAAGCTAAATGAGTTGCATAGTTTGGCTGACTCACCCAATGGGCGCCATGTCGCTATGCCTGTAAGCTGTTGATGCTTTACTTTTCTCTGTGTCTCTGTGGTGAAGTTTTGAGGTTTTTAATAGAGCTTCTCGTAAAGAGATTACTTCTACTCTGTGCACTGTGTGATGAATATGGAATCTTAATTTATGAAACATAATCTCGACTGGTCTTCTTATGAAACCGCAGGGCAGGGTGATGCCTATGCGGGCATTCCAACTACAGGGGGCGATTTCGCCAAAGCGGTTGCTGTGTGTATTGGCGATAAACAATGTCAACGCAAACCTAAAGGGGTGATGTGTCCCAGCTTTCGTGCTAGTGACGATCCAGCACAGTCGCCGGGCGGCAGAGTGTTGGTACTCAAAGCAGCATTGAATGGCGAGTTTGGCGAAGATCTATTTGCCGATCCGCGCTTAGCAGCGGCAATGGAACTCTGTGTCGGCTGCAAAGGTTGCAAGCGCGAATGTGCGAATCAAATCGACATGGCCGCAATCAAAATCGAATATCAGGCGCAACGCAATGCACAGCAGGGGATATCGACTAGAGATCGGCTAGTGGCAGGTTTGCCGCAATGGTTGCACCACCGTCGCACCTTGCGTAGTTTAATTCGCTTGCGCAATCGTACGCCTTGGCTTGCCAAATTGGGAGAACGTTTTTTGGGGATTTCCGCACAGCGCCAGTTGCCAGAACCAGCCGTATCGGCCTATGTCGCAGCGAATCTTGATGCTCAGAATGAAGCACAAGATAGAGAGGTGATTTTATTCGTTGATACCTTCGCTTTGAACTTTGAGCCAGAAATCGCCCAGGCTGCACATCGGGTATTAAGTGCCGCAGGCTATCGCGTGAGCACTTTGCAGGCGCAAGCGGATGATGAGCCGGAACGTGCATTATGCTGTGGTCGTACTTATCTATCCCTAGGGCAGGTGGAAGCCGCACGGCGTGAAGCGCAACGCATGCACAAAGCATTGCGTCCGGCTTTGCTCGCAGGCACACCGATTGTCGGCTTGGAGCCATCATGCATACTGTCATTGCGCGACGACCATCTGAAACTCGGCTTGGGTGAAGAGGCTGTAGCCTTGTCAAAAAAGGTGTATTTGTTCGAAGAGTTTATTGCCAGAGAACATGATCGCAAGCGCTTTACGCTGGAATTAAAACCATTAGCGCGTGGTAAAACACTGGTGCACGGACACTGCCATCAGAAAGCCGTTGGCGCAATGAAGTCACTGCGTAAAGTGCTGCGTCTGATTCCAGAATTTGAATTCGAATTCATTGATGCAAGCTGTTGCGGCATGGCCGGCAGTTTCGGGCTGGAAGCGGAACACGCCGACATTTCTATGCAAATGGCCGAACTTGATTTATTGCCCGCTCTGCGCGCAGCCCCAGATGCCCCTATTCTCGCCAACGGATTTTCCTGTAGGCATCAAATACACGAAGGCGTACAGCGCAAGGCGATACACGTTGCTACGCTGCTGAGTGATGCAATAGCCACAAAAGATTGAGTAACTATCTGATGCTGAATTATTAAACATACCCGCTGAGCTGTTCTCACCCTTTTCAGGGGATGAGCGGTTCAGCGCGTGCTGGAGGTGATATGACTAAAGAAAAGTCAGGAAATAACATGCTAAGCGGAGCCTTACTTGGACTCATGTCACAAATTGGCATAGACATCATGACACTAAGCGGAGAACTCGACGAGGCCGAATTTTTCGCCAGTCGCTTGACCCGTGTGCAAACTTTACAATTATTGGCTAGCCTAGCGCAGACCGCTGGTAATCTGCCCGATGAAACACGCGTACGTTTGACGCAGATCGACTGGGCGGCATGGGCAGCATTAGGAAAGGTATTGCCAAATTACTCGCAACACCCATTGCAAATATGGGTAGCCATCAAAGAACTCACCCCAATGACAGTGCAACAACTGAGCGACTACAAGCGCAGCAAGCCAGAGATGTTTTCGATGGTGATGTGATTATTTACGAATCGTTTTTAAGGTTTTACATATTTGCAGGGCATGTCAGGTCGAGTCGCAAAAGGCTAAATGATGGAGTGTTAGGCTTGACCTTAGCATTTCTTCTAAATGTCGAGAATTACTCGAACTCCCCATTGATGCCAGTTCTTTCAAGGTAGAGCACTGAACTCAAATTGGGCGCGCAACTAAGCCTCAAGCTGCCTTCACTTCTTCCAGTAAATCAGGGTGACGTTCTAGAACTTTAAGCAGTTTTACTAGAGCCAGCGGTGGTTTGGTTTTGCCGTTCTCGTAGCGAGAGAATGCATTGACTCCACCGCCGAAAATTTCTGCGGCCTGGCGTTGGTCCAAGGCTAGTTTTTTGCGCACGTTGGCAATGAATTCGGGGTCGACTATAGATGCGTTAACTTGTTTGTTGAATTCCAACATTAATGCACTGACGTTCGCTGACTCGACCATGTCGCTAATGACTTCGCCACAGCGAGGGCAAAAATTGCCACTAACCGCTAAGAAAGTTGTGGTTTCACCTTTGTAGGTATAGGGGACGTCGCGGGTGTCTTGTACTAGTTCGGCAGCTCCGCAAGTTGGACATTTCATTTTCATAATTCCTTGAAAGACACGATGAGTACGTCATCGATAACCGTTAGCTTTAAATAGACTTCTCCAGATGTTGTTGTGCTGTGATACACATCTTGCCAAATCGTATGGTCATCATGCTTTTGTAGAAATTTTTTGCAGATAGTGTGGTGACGACTTCAATAATGCCAGCAAAGTTAATCCCAAGCGCGGCAGCACCTGACAATGCCGACACAGTTGCTGGAACTTTGCCTTCGTCAACCATGGCTTTAACGACATGCAATTTACAGTGGGGCGTGCGCTTCTCCATAGTTTGCACGTTAACCTAGTTGGTTATAATTGACAAGTTATCTTAGCTAGAGAATTAGCTGTTTAAACCGAGTCGTTAAATATACCCGCGACCTGTTCTCATCCTGATAAGGGGATTTAGAGGGGTTTTGGCCCCTCCCAGCCAACTGTTGTCAGGGTGATTAAAATTCATCAAATACAGAAATTTGGGTGATAGTGTTGGTGCTTGTCTACCATGTTTCATGGTTGCCAGTGACACACTGAAACTCCGTCTTGGAATTACGAGCCTATTCTGTCTAAAGGGCTCTTTACGCCCTTGCCGCCCTTGTTGAGGACGTGAGTGTAAATCATCGTGGTGGAAACATCGGAATGACCGAGCAGCTCCTGCACGGTTCTGATGTCGTAACCACTCTCCAACAAGTGTGTGGCAAAAGAATGTCTCAATACATGAGGGGATACAGGTTTGACAATGCCAGCCAACTTCGCTGCTTTGGCAACATGGCGCTGAATCATTTTTTCATCTTGATGATGTTTTCTAATTACGCCCGTCACCGGATCGGTAGACACGTTGTTAGCAACAAAGAAAAATTGCCAACCCCATTCACGACAGGCATTCGGATATTTACGCTCAAGCGCATTCGGCATCCAGACATCAATCTGACCAGCGGCAGCATCCGCATCAAAAATTGCGCGACGACGAAGCAGATGTTCTTTGAGGGCGGGTACTAAACTTTCTGGCAACATCGTGACGCGATCTTTTGCGCCCTTGCCATCGCGCACCAAGATTCCGCGGCGATCGAAGTCGATATCCTTCACACGCAATCGAAGTGATTCCATCAAGCGCATCCCCGTTCCATACAGCAAACGAGCTACTAAACCGGGCGTTCCTTCCATGCAGGCAAGAAGTCTCTTCACTTCGCTCTCGGATAGTACGGTGGGCAAGCGCTGTGGTTTCTTTGCCCGGATAATATTGTCAAGCCATGGCAGATCAATCCCCAACACTTCTTTGTATAAAAATAAAATGGAAGACAGTGCAAGGTACTGGCAGAGACATTACGATCAGTCGCCAATTCAGACAGAAAATCTCCGATTTCAAGTGCCCCCTATATCCAAATGATGGCGCTTGCCATGAAAAAGAATATAGCGTTTAATCCAGTGCGTATAAGTCAACTCGGTTCGTCGGCTCTAATGTTTGAACCGCATTTTTGCGACCACTTGGTCAAGAAGCTTGGGAGCTTGAGATGATGTCGCTTTTTTCTGCAAGGATGGTGTGTTCATGAATATCACTCCTTTGAGAATCAATGGAATAAAACGCCTGCCTCCAGACTATGCGACATTTCGCATCGAATTAAACGACATTTTGTCGTCTAGTTAACGTTAAGCTCAGATAGCCATGCGCACCGAGCCGAGGGAATTGCGAAGAAAAAACGTATGCGATTTTTGAGGGCGGAGCTGGCAAGAAAATTGCAAGTTTTTCAGGGCTGAATTTTTCAGCCAATGTGCAAAGGGGGAGCCCAAATGGGGAGACGTCACTTAGCGACAACCGAGGTCAGCGGAGCACGTCAATCTGCGCCTAACGCCTCGTTCGAGGGGACGCATTGCCCAAACAAGCGCGCATGCATTTCCGCGCAGACCCCGTGGGCAATCCGCCCCTCAACTCGAAAACGTTAGGCAAATAATGGAACATCCCATGGAAGAAATAGTTGTCAATAAAATTGATATAAAGAGATTTAATGCACTTGCTGCGCAATCGAGAAGTCCCGCCGCCGCATATTGTAGTGAGGAATTAGAGTGGCATGCGAATAATGAAGAAACCATCCTTGGTATAGTTCTAAGGGATACCATTGATGATGATTTTTCAGCAATTTTAATGTGCAGAGATGAAGGGGGCCGATTTAGAGCCATTGATGTTCAGGCATCTATTCCTACACAAGAAGAAGCATCCAAATGGGTCGTTGGAGGGATAAAGTGGCAAGTTGGTCAAGGTACTAAGGTTATCCCTCAAGGTGATGAAAGCTTAGGACTGGATTTGTTTACTCCAATCGTTCCTCCTGAAAAACAACATTTATATTTTTCAAAGCTTTCTCAAGAAGATTCATTTATACCAGCTAAGGCTGTAATTAATGAATTGATGCCGCATTTCACTGATATTGATGGTAACTTCGTCGAGCAGTTTCAAAGTAATGGGTTTGACTCAAGACTTTGGGAATTATATTTAAATACATATTTAAATGAAGAACAGCTATTCATCGACAGAGAAAACCATGCGCCAGACTTTGTAGTTAAAAAATATGGGGAGCAAGTTTCAATCGAAGCTGTAATAGTTGGGAGAAAAAAGGAAAATCCTGTTTCTGCATTTAAAATAATGCCTGATTTCATGCATCCATCAGAGATAATTGAAAAACATAAAGATGAAATGCCAATAAAATTCGGTAGTCCATTATTTTCCAAACTGAAAAAGGAATATTGGAAACTAGATCATGTAAAGGATAATGCACTAGTATTTGCAATAGCCGACTTCCATGATGATCAGTCAATGCAGTGGAGTTCTAATGCGCTATTAAATTATCTATATGGTGTCAGACATGAGTTTCATCATGATGAAAATGGTCAACTTGTAATATCGGCATTAAAAATAGATCAGCACAAGGTGGGGGATAAAATTGTGCCTTCTGGTTTTTTCTTTCAGCCAGATGTTGAAAAGAACACCGGGGTCAGGCCTTACATTTGACATCCTACCTTCTTCATTTTAATCTGCCACTTACTTCGTTTTGCGCGGGAGACGATTATGGCGAGGCCTTTACGAATTGAGTTTGCAGGGGCGTTGTATC
>Ga0316204_10001392_pt1 | contig 66099 bp, 57 predicted proteins | sample 6monrhotite_MG_2_FD_205661 | JGI IMG/M metagenome (GOLD analysis project Ga0316204, IMG submission 205661) | Microbial mat bacterial communities from mineral coupon in-situ incubated in ocean water Damariscotta River, Maine, United States -... | ecosystem: Environmental > Aquatic > Marine >... | reverse complement strand
ACCAGGCCACGCCAGAACGCTGTCTGCTCAGCGCTCAATACGACAGAATCAGACAATCGCTGCCGAGCCTGCGCGATCAGTTTTTGTTGCAGCCAGGCGCAATAGGCGATGGCATCATGCCCGCTCACCCAAGCCATCGGCTGATTATCCAACCCTGTAAGGCTTTGTTCATACACCTCGCCGTAACCACTGTCATTCACAAAATGACGAAATTGGGCCACGCTCACGGGGTAACGTGCCATGTAGTATTGCGGCAACATCAGTGCATGCTGAGGTGTTTCATCTTCATGTGCCTCTCTATCCTCCTGTTGATCAGAGCCAAGATTGAACCTACCTGCCGGAACGCGGATAAAACCCAGTAACGATTCGTTAAGGAGGAAATGATTCTCTGGGTCGAAACGTGAATCCCCTAACTCAGCGAGATTTTCTCCGGCAGCGCAACGCTCCCTGGCAGGCAGAGAAGAGCCGCGCATGACGGATAACTGCCAATCACGAATGGTGTCGCGAATACGCGCCTTTTGACGCTTGGCCACCGCAGGATTTGTCGCTTCCACAATCAACTGCCCGGCCAGACGCGCTCCCCAGGCATCTTCGTCATGAATATCACTTTTGGGTGGTGGCGCTTCAGAGCATAGCGCTTCGGCTAAATCCCAGGCTGGGCCGGCATTGCCCGCTGCAGCTTTTAGACCTGCCAGCAACACTACTTCGCGCCATCGGTCTGGGTCGTTGCGACCCAACTCGGCGACAAACTCGGCAAACTCCCGCTCCTCTCCTGCGTCGTTGATCAGCTCGGCCTCTTCGCGATTGAGATAGCACGCCGCCAGATACTCCTGAAAACTGCGATGTGGAAAGGTATACACTTCATTGCCCCGCTCATGGAGAATACCGCAACGGTCACATAGATACTCTTGCACACGCTGGGGTTTAATATCTTTATCGCCGTTCGTTACTGCAGCCAGGATTTCATAGAGTTGGCCACTTGGAATATCTGCCGTGCCCTGGGCATCCAGCTGTGATTTATGCACCTGGTAGGCCATTTTTTCCAGGGCAAAGCGAATCACACCTGGCCCTACTCTCAAGTATTCACTTAAACTCTCCTGCGCTAATACCGCCGCGCCGCTATCATCCACCTTGTAACGACGCTTTTCCCAAGTCTCTAACAATAAGGTAGTGACCTCTTCGTAAAGCTCACCCCTTTTTTCAGGGAGATCACGTTTTTTATCGGCATGCAGGTGGGCCATCATCGTCAGCAGTAGCGGCCGTCGCGCTAACGTTAATAGTCTTTCCCCATCACGCCGGAAAATCAGTGCTTTCAGTAGACCGGCCCGCCCGGTGGCATCCGACGCATCGAGATTTCCTTTGGCATACCAGCGGTCAATAAATCGACGAATCTGTCCTGCAGAAAAATCGGCCAGCAGGCCACTGGCAAAGCCTTGTAATTGCCATTGCGGTTTTTCATAGGCATAGGGCCGACAGGTCACTAATACCCGGCAACCTGGATGCGCATCGGCAAAGGCCTGAATCACAGCGCGCACCTGTTGGCGGCGTTGCGCTGCCTCAGCAACTTCATCCAGACCGTCCAACATCAACAGCACATTGGCAGTCGCTTGATTCAGTCGCTGCTTTAAGTATGGCACTAGTGCTGTTTTAGCGGATTTTTCAAGCTGTTGTTCGATAAAACGCCACAGGTGTTCAGCGGTGGCTTCACCAGCGGTAGCGGGCAAACAGGCGCTGGCGGCAAAGTCGCGCAGTATGATTTTTATGGGCAACAAGAACGGATGATTCCAAGCCTGTCGCTCCTCTTGATCGTCACCATCTTCATCCGGAAGCGGTTGAGTCAACGCCTGCAGGTTTACTTCGGTATTGCCGAGATATTTACCAGCCAGACACAGTGCCAGATAGTTTACAAAGGTGCTTTTGCCACTGCCTGGGCCACCCTGTAAAACCAGACGGGGTTCCTCGTTGAGCAGCTCAACCGCTGATAATGTTTTTTGTTTTTTTGGATTGTGCTCAATGTGTGTTTTTCTATCATCAGTATGCTGCTGCATTGTGGTGAGCAATGCGGTGTAGACCGCCTCTAGTTGCAACCCTGGTTCATCACTCCCACCTGCACTGAAGGGTGACATGGAAACCGCACGGCACTCACTCTGTAACCAGTTGAGATAACCGCGCTCCAGGTCTTTTGTTTTGGCGGTAGGCTGGCCATTGTTGTTGAAATAAACATCGCGGGCATTTCCACCAATAGCAAGACTGTGATCCATTGCGCGAATCGTTTTGCTTTCTGGTGATGTGGTGGGGTTATCAGTTACCTCGGACACGAGCGCTCCTTGCATCTAGTTGTTGATGGTTACAGAACCATGGACATCACCTTTGATTACGGTACTTCCTCCATTTGCTGCCGTCGCATTTTCGCCGATGGCTAGAGCACTGTGGGCTGCGTTCACTGTATTCTGAGAACCATCACCCGCCTGCTCCAAAATCGCTTTAAGTTCTTGTGCCAGATTTGGCATGAATTGAAGAATAGTCACCAATTCTTCAATGAACTGTTGTTTTGCTTGAGCATCGTTAGGCGAAGATGCCAATTTTTCTGCCGCTGCTTGCGCTTGGGGTCGGCTGGTAATCACACTGCTCAGCTTATCCCATAGACTCTGAATGCTTTTCGCTGCTGCACTTTCCAGGGCCTTTTCACCGCCCTTTATCAGCGCGCCGCCTCCTTTTTCCAGCAATGGTCCAAGATATTCACCAATTTGATCCACCACCTGCATTGCTATTTCGTTTTCCATAACACCCTCCGCTTAAATTGCTATTTTATTTTCCATAATGCCCCCGATTAAGCAATGGCAAGCCGCAGTCTCCATTCTGGGACATCACATTCTTGTTCAGCAATGATCTTCAAATGGCAGAAGCTGCCACACTCATTTGAAGTAAACGGTAGCCTACACGACGGAGTCACCGTCTACAAAATCTAAACTAAACTTCCGCTAGAAGTACAGCCATAAAACCCCAGACCTGTGCAGATTGTGGCTGACATAAACAACAGGAATCTCCAGCTGGCGATGTAGGGCCTCAAAATAAGGGAGCAGCTCTCGCCGCCGCTGTAGATCGAGTGAAGCAAGTGGTTCATCCATTAATTATGGATATTTAGTGAAAGCACCTTTGTCGCAAACACGACAAACAGACACCATCAGAACACGATTAGCGACACGCCTAGCCTATAGAGCACATTCCGAACTTAACGACAGCCACACCGCCCTCGCAAATGAATGAATTGCGGCTCGTTAAAAAAATGGTATGCTTTCTTATTATTTAAGCTGACCTGTAACTATTCAGCTCCTCCTGATTTGCCCGATGACTGCGTCAAAAATGCTCGTTTACACCTGTAAACTCCGCATTTTTCACCCTCAAGGGGTACCGAGGTTCTTGTACTCGAACAAATCAGAGGCAATCTGAACAGCTACAAGCTCTTTTTTAACGGTGCTGAATAGTTACATCTGATCTAAGATTCTATTAGCGACTCAACATCCCCAGCCAAATCAAATTGATCGGAGCCAGACCTTGCCCGTAAACACACTCTCCATCGTTCTTGCTGGTGGCGTGGGATCACGCCTACACCCACTGACCGAAGAGCGCACCAAACCTGCGGTCCCTATTGGGGGTAAATACCGTATTATCGATTTCGCGCTTACCAACTGCCTCCATTCCGGGCTGCGGCGCATTCTGGTGCTGACTCAGTACAAATCCCATTCGCTGCAGAAACACATCCGTGATGGCTGGTCCATTTTTAACCCGGAACTCGGCGAGTACATCACCACCGTGCCACCGCAGATGCGCACGGGTGAAACGTGGTACAGCGGAACGGCGGATGCCATCTATCAAAATCTATATCTGTTGGAACGGAGTGGCGCCAAACAGGTGGTGATCCTGCCGGGCGATCACATCTACCGCATGGATTATGCGCCCATGGTCACCGCACACATCGAAAAGAAAGCAGACCTGACCGTCGCCTGCATGAAGGTGCCCCTCGCGGAGGCCCACCATTTTGGCATTATGTCCCTGGATCAACAGCACCGTATCACCACCTTTCATGAAAAACCGGAGACACCAGAGCCCATGGAAGAGGATCCCGGCAGCGCCATGGCGTCCATGGGGGTTTATGTATTCACACTCAAACGCTTGATCGAAATATTAAAAGAAGATCACCACAGAAATGATTCCAGTCACGACTTCGGCAACGACATCATCCCTCGCCTTATAAAAACCCACGTGGTTCAGGCCTATCCATTTGGCGGTGCACAGGGGCGAGTGAGCCAAGACAGTTATTGGCGTGATGTGGGGACGCTGGATAGCTACTATCAAGCTAACATGGATCTGCTGCAAGAAACCCCACCGATGAATCTGTATCAGGACAACTGGCCCATTCGCACCTACTCTGGCCAAAACCCACCAGCGCGTACGGTACCGGGCGTCTTAGGCAACGAAGGAATCTCCATCAACTCCATTACCGCCAGCGGCGTAACCATCGCTGGCGGCAGTGTGCAACACTCAATCCTCTTCACTAACGTCCATGTCGGCGATGAAGCCATGGTCCACGACTCTCTGCTTTTCGATGACGTAAAGGTCGGCGCCGGAGCAGAGCTCAAAAACTGTATTGTGGATAAAGGGGTTGTGGTGCCCAGTGGTGAAATAATCGGCTATGACGAAAAGCACGACCGACAGCGATTCACAATATCACCCCAAGGTATTATTGTAGTTCCTAAGGGGTACCAGTTTGACTAACTGCACGGGCGCCGTAGGGTAACCTATTCGTCATTCAGGATGCTGGCATACCCATGCCTTACCTAAGGAGACGTGGATTGATAGTTACTACGAAATACTGGAACCCAGGACAAAAGAGCTACTTGATCACGCGTTTGATACAGATGGTGATGTCATGGTGGTATAACTTCATGATTCGTGGATGGAGAATCCCTCTGTATGAAGGAGCGAGGTGATACTTTACAATTTTTCGGGCGACGCTGTTTTTCTGCCGCGTAGCGGCTTCGTCCAACAAACGCGGTTAGGCGGTAAGTACACGCGGAGAAATATATATCCGTGGCCGATGATTTCTGACGTAGCGTGAATTGTGTCGTTTGAATAGAGAGGGACAGCATGGACTTCGTATCTCATGCACTGTGGGGTGGAATCACCTTTGGACGACGTTCTAGGAAGACCTTTCTTATAGCGGTCGGCATTTCGCTTCTTCCCGACTTACTGACCGAAGGCCTGTTTGGCGTGCTATACCTACTAAACGTTGGCAATATGCCGGGCTGGGAGCACGGGCATCCGGATATCACCGCTTATCCCTTGTGGGCGCAAAATTTCTACAACTTCACGCACAGCTTCATCGTATTCATACTTGCCTTCCTGCTGATTTGGATGTTAGTTAGGAAACCGGTTTGGATAATTACTGCTTGGGGGTTACACATTCTAATCGACATTCCGACTCATTCTATAGAGCTGTTTCCGACGCCATTCCTCTGGCCTCTCTCCGACTATAAGTTTGATGGTATAGGTTGGCACAATCCGATAGTTTTTGGCGTGAATGCACTGCTGCTACTGGCGATCTATTTTCTATGGTTGAGACGAAGGAAACGAAACTAAGAATTAATAGGTGGGTGTGACGTAGTAGATTCAATTATATAAAAATATAGATTCTGAGGGATCTTCTACGAAGATATTTTTCCAGACAATGGTGAGTATGCAAATTAAACATCTAAAAAAGGATAACGCGACCCCGGGTCCCATTTATCCAACTGTGATATTTTTATGGTGAGTGGTTCTTTCAAGGAATTCAATTAGAATGAAATCTGTTAAATTTGATGGGCAAGATGTCTATCCATCAAAAATCATATGTGTCGGAAGGAACTATGTAGCTCATATTGAAGAGCTTAATAATGAGATTCCAACAGAACCTGTCATATTTTTAAAGCCAAACTCATCCTTATCAAACGATATTTTCTTCAACGAAAATGAAGCGATTCATTTCGAAGGAGAAATATCATTTTTAGTCCGATCAGGAAAATTATTTGGTGTAGGGTTTGGTTTAGATCTCACAAAGCGAGAAGTTCAATCGAAACTCAAGGCTAAGGGATTACCATGGGAGCGAGCTAAATCATTCGATAAATCTGCAGTATTTAGCGAATTTGTCAAATTTGACGGTAGTATTTCAGATCTTAGAATGGAGCTTCATATAAATGGCAGCTTAATTCAGAAGGCGGGATATGATCTAATGTTAAATAAGCCAAGTTCAATATTGGACGAAGTCAATAGCTTTATTTCACTTGAAGACGGTGATTTAATAATGACCGGAACCCCAGAGGGAGTTGGTATTGTTCAGGTGGGAGATATCTTTTCAGGTAAGATATTTGAAAATGAAAAACTGATAATAGAAGGTTCATGGATAGTAAAATAGAAGTATAACGAATAAGGGTAGATTGTGAGAGCGAAACGATCCGTAATCTTATCCTTAAGACGCAATCGCAATGAAACTTGTTAAACAAAAACATGGGGTGAAGAAAGTCTTTCTTGAAATGCAGAAATTCTACAACCCCGTTATGCACAAAAATATTAGCCATGGATAAAAAAGGAACATTAATATTCTTCTGCGGAAAAATGGGGTCTGGAAAATCAACTCTATCGCAGGAAATCGCCCATAAAACGGGCGCAATCTTGTTATCTGAAGACGAGTGGTTAAAAGCTATATATCCAGAAGAGATAGAAAGCTTCGAGGACTACATAAAATACTCAGCACGCTTGAAGCCTTTATTGAAGAACCATGTACAAAATATACTGAATTCTGGCATTTCGATTGTCATGGATTTTCCTGGAAATACAGTAAATCAAAGGGCGTGGTTTAAAGAGATTTGTAAAGAACATAACCTATTGCATAAATTGGTTTATTTGGAAGTGAGCGATAATCAATGTTTGGAACAACTTAAGAAGCGTAAAAACACTTATCCTGAACGCGCTCATTTTGATACAGAAGAAGTCTTTCGCCAAGTTAACAGCTATTTTCAGCCACCATTAGAACATGAATGCTTTAATATTGAAGTGGTGTGTAGGAAAAATTCATAAAAAGGATAAACGAAACCCTGGGGCTCGTTTATCCAACTATTATCTGCACGAGAAATTCAGGGTCATGAGAAAAATTGAGCTGGTTAATTACTGCGATAGTTGGCCAATTGATTACGAATCGGAAGTAAAATCACTTAAGGAATTAATAAAGAGTAATTTTATAAGAGCGTTTCATATAGGGAGCACCGCTATTGTTGGAATGAAGGCAAAGCCCATTATTGATATCTTAATTGAAGTTGAATGTTTGAGTGAGCTGGACATAGAAAAAGGAAACTTCGAAAAAAAGGGATATGAAGCAAAAGGAGAGTACGGAACAGAAGGTAGAAGATTCTTCCAAAAAGGAATTGATAAACGCACCCATCACGTTCATGTGTTTGAAGCTGGATCAACAGAAATAGAAAGGCACAGATTATTTGTAGAATTTATGAATTCACATCCAAATAAAGCCAAGGAATATCAAACACTAAAAGAGAACTTATGTTCACTTTTTGATAAAGACCCGGAAACTTATACAGAAGGAAAGTCTAGCTATATAAAAGATATAGATTCTGAGGCATATTCATGGAAACACAACTAACAATTGGCCCCAAGGAACTTGTCTAGACGTTATGTTTAAATAAAACACCAATCTCAATGAAAGGAGAGAGAGTTGGTAATGGATGGAATATCCGTCAATAAAAAATATCGAGGAAAAGGAATTGGAGGAATGCTCCTCAATAAAGTTAAAGAATACGCGCTTCAAAACAGATTTAGTCGTATCAGGCTAGATGTCACCGCAATAACGACAGGACAGCATGAATGGACAAAGCAGCAGAAAAATTCAGCGCAGTGAAACGCTACCACGAGGCGACCAAGCACCATCTGCAGCGCTATGCAGCAGGGCCGGAAGCGCTCGACTGGGACGACCAGCCCGAGGCGTTCCGCTGGTATGAAAGCGCAGAGAAGATCGACCTGCCACTGCTGGAGAGCAATTCTCCCGGCAGTGCAGATCAATCTTATGCAGCACTCCACACCCCCGCTACGATAGCGCCGCAACCGTTAACCGTTGCCACTATCGCCTCTCTGTTTGAACTCTCGCTGGGGCTGAGCGCTTGGAAAGAGTATGGTGATGCCAGATGGGCACTGCGCTGCAACCCCTCCAGCGGTAACCTGCACGCCGAAGAAGGCTACGCGATTATTAACGATGTCGATCAGCTCACTGCTGGCGTCTATCACTATCTCAGCCGCGACCATCAACTGGAACAACGCTGCTGTTTCGCTGCACCGGCACTGCCCGACAACCACTTTCTGATAGGACTCTCCTCCATCCACTGGCGCGAGGCATGGAAATATGGCGAACGCGCTTTCCGCTACTGCCAGCTCGATATCGGCCACGCCATCGCCGCGATCCGTTATGCCGCCGCAACACTCGGCTGGCGTGTTACTGTCGTTGAACAGGCGAGCGACAGTGACATTGCGACACTGCTCGGCACCAATCGTGAGCAGGATTATCAGCAGGGTGAAAAAGAACACGCCGATTTGCTGTTATCGATCACCACCAACACCGCACCGCAGGAAATCGATCTCACCCAAGCGATAACGGCCAGTCGTAAGGGGCGCTGGTCAGGCGTTGCAAACCTGCTGTCACCGAAGCATCTCTACCAGTGGGAGATCATCGACGACGTCACAAGGGCGTGTGAAAAACCAGCGACAGCTGTGGAACAACAGACCCCTTTCGATTTTCCGGAACCGCTACCGAGCGAATGCACGCTCTCCGCCGCAACACTGATACGTCAGCGCCGCAGCGCTCAGGCCTTCGATGATAAAACCCATATCACGGCCGACGCCTTTTATCGCATGCTCGACATGACCCTGCCGCGTAGAGGCACGCCGCCGTGGGATAGCATCAGCGCCGCGAGTGACATCAACCTGATGATCTTCGTCCACCGCATCGAGGGACTCAGGCCGGGCATGTACGCCCTGCTGAGAAACCCCGCCATGTTCGAGACCTTCAAAACCGCAACCGGGCGGGAAACGCTGCAGTGGCAACCAGTGGCAGGTGCGCCATTACATCTTCCGCTCTACATACTGGTCAACGCCAACAGCCAGAAGGTCGCAGCCACCCTCTCCTGTCATCAGGGGATCGCCGCGCAGAGCTGCTTTAGCCTGGGAATGATCGCCGACTGTCAATCCATAAAACAACACCCCTGGCACTATCGCAGGCTTTACTGGGAGGCAGGGATGATCGGACAGGTGCTCTATCTGGAAGCGGAAGCCGCAGGGATACGTGGCACCGGCATCGGCTGTTATTTTGATGATGCCGTGCATGAGCTGCTCGGCATTACCGATCAGCGTTTTCAAAGTCTCTATCACTTTACCGTCGGCGGACCGCTTGTGGATGAACGGATAGCGACCATTCCGCCGTATGCACATCTAAAGAGGTAACGCGCATAATCCTGATAAATGCTTGCGGATTACGCGAACAACGCTAATCCAACCTACATATCATTGTATGGTTAAATTTCATTTGTAATAATTTATTATATATACCCGTAGCGATTGAGATTTAGGTCTAATTGCACGCCCTATTAACTCCATGGCTGCGTTGAAATTCCTTGCAATAGAGCGACTATTACGCGTCATTTCGCCTTGCCATGAAGCAAATATGACGCACACTTAAACCTAAATCCCAAACGCCACGGGTATAGTTTTTGCCTTTTCGGCAGAATCAATAAGTAGATCCATCATTAATGACGATGCACCAAGATGAGATGCAATACTGATTATAGTGTCAGGATAATTAACTTTACAGTCATTCACAATGTTGGGGATATCTTCAACTACGTGTCTTCCTGAGTTGAGAAAATAGGGTAAAACAATAATTGATGATGCGCCTTCATCAACACATTGTTTTATCCCATCTGGTATGAGTACTTCTGCTAATTCTAGAAATGCCGCATTAACAATATTATATTGCTGCGAACAATTATTTCTAAGTTTATCAGCTAGTAAAACAACCTCATCATTCGACTGTTTTCTTCGACTGCCGTGTGCTACAAGAAGTAATGCTTTCATTTTTAATCTCTAATTTTATGTGTTTCTTGTAAATCTAACTCTTAATATCCGGCGTCCGCCGGATAACACGAAAACGGCTGCATACACCGAAAATAAGAAAATAAGGGGACACAATACTTATTGGTTATCCCCATCGCCCTTCGGACCCGGTTTTTTCTTTTTCAAATCTCTTTGCAAAAAACGCCCGGCTTTTTCGATAAAACGTTCACTGCCCAAAGGCCTGCCCGTTCGCCCATGTTGTTCAAATTCAATTCCTGAACTGCCTTGAGATTCTTGCAGGTAAGTTCTCCAGTCACCGGCCAGAGAAAGCAGTTTTTCCGGCAGGATAATTCCCCGGCTGTCTTCCCCAGCCAAATGAGCATGCACGCTACTCCAGCGATAGTCCCAGGCTTTTTTCACCAGCCCCGCTTTCACCGGGTTTAATTCAACATACGCTGCCGCTTTTAGCAACCAGTCCTTATCCATCGGGTATGAGGCAAACCTCCCCTACCAATTGTGTCCCCTTATTTTGCCCATCGGGAACCACAAACAAGCCCTGGCCGTGAGGTCCGTTATGGAGCGGTGCACCATGTTGAATCCCTAAAATGAGGCGAGGCTTGGGTGGTGGGCGGTATAAAAAATAAGGAAAACACCATAACTCAATGATTTTAAAGTTATTTTATTGTTTGGCACAGATCGTGCTTTATCTTTGGCGAGTCGCGTTGCCGGGCCGACTGGGACGACTGGGCCGCAAAAGCAATAACGTGAAAATCCATTGTGAAGCAGCAGCTCATCGCTATTTGTCTTTAATTAATTGGGAGAGAGTAAATGAAAATATCCAACAGCAAATTTTTCCGCAAACGTCTGATCGCTCTGGCTACCGCCATCGCCAGTACCGGTACTGGTGCCTTGATGCTGCCTGCGGTCGCTCAGGCCGAGGTGAGCGGTAATCTGGGCGTGGTATCCCAATATCTATTCCGTGGCGTCTATGAGAACGAGGGTACAACGGTACAGGGTGGTTTGGATTATGCCCATGAAAGTGGTTTCTATGCCGGTTATTGGGGTTCCAGCCTTGGCTATGGGGAGCCTGGTGGAGTTAATGGTTTCGAGAATGACATGTATGTTGGATTCAGCGGCAAAGCGGGTGACATCAGCTATGACGTGGGTCTGCTCTATTTCTACTATAACAACGTTGATGATGCAGACACCCCGGAACTGTACGCCTCAGTGGGTTTTGGTCCGGTGAGTGTCGGTATGGCTTACCTACTGGATGATGTAGTCTGGGGTAACCAAGGTGACATCTATTGGAGTCTGGATTACGAGGCGAACCTGCCGAGTGACTTTAGCTTTAGTGCCACTGCGGGCTTTTACACCTACGAGACCGATGGTGAGTTCATCAGCGAGACAGCTGATAGTGAAGATTCCGGGTTCAGACACCTGGATCTGACCCTTTCTCACCCACTGGCCGATACGGGCGCTGATATGAGCGTCACGTACATGCATGGTGCCGATGATCGTGAAGGCAAGAATATCGCTAATACTGTGATCCTTGGTGTTTCCTTCGGTTTCTAAGCTAACGCACCACCCAAAAATCAAACGGCCGACTGGGAAACCCAGTCGGCCGTTTTTTATCCCTTTGACAACATCGGCGCTACCACAGATAACGCCCATACAGCCCAACCGAAGTACCGTTCTGGAAGGTTTAGTCATCATCAACAATGAAATAACTGGCGCCGGCATTGAGCCAGAATTGATCGTAGACTTTGGATGACAAAGAGATGCCCCACTCAGTAAGGCGTACTAAGTAGTCGCCCCTGAAACAGGAGAATAAGGGGACACAATGCTTATTTGTTATCCCCACCACCCTTCGGGCCCGGTTTTTTCTTTTTCAAATCTCTTTGCAAAAGACGCCCGGCTTTTTCGATAAAACGTTCACTGCCCAAAGGCCTGCCCGTTCGTCCATGCTGTTCAAACCCTGCCAGAGGTAGCCTTTCCAATTCTCTCGTAAATTGAGCATCTGGGTGTATCGACGATGGACTTCACCAATGGCTTTTCCCAGATTCGATTTCTTTTTGGGTTTGACGATGAGGTGGACATGATTCGTCATCAAACAATAGGCCCAAATTTCGATACCTTCATGCGCACACCCTTCAACCAATAACTCAAGATAATGTTCATAATCATGATCAGTGAAAAATACATCCTGACGGCGGTTGTCATGCTGGGTGATGTGGTGTGGATACCCGGGTAATACCACTCTTGCTAATCTAGCCATGGATGAAGGGCAACATAATTAAGTATTGCGTCCCCTTATTTATGTTCCCTTATTTGCCCCGCTTATCGCATTAGAGAAGAAGCGTTTACGCGTAAAGTGTGGACCAGCAAGTAGCCTGGGTTGAATAAAATAAAACCCGGCTTTCGTAAACGACACTCAACCCAGGCCACGAAGAAATGAAGGGCACAGAGATCACGCCCCGGAGTCAGAGCAAGCGTGCTCTGACCTCAACGTCAAACCGCTATTCGTTTTCATCTGTCACCACAACGGTTAACGCACCATCATGTGTAACGACCACATCAACATTGATGGGGCGACAACAGACCTGACAGTCTTCGATATAGTTTTGTTGAGGAATCGAACAGTCAATCAAGATATCGATCAGCTCGCCACAGTAGGGACATTGCACCTGTTTTTCTTCCAACGCGTCCATCGTACCCCCATCATCCTGCAACAAGATTTCAGCTCACGTGAAATAAGGGGACACAATACTTATTTGTTATCCCCATCACCTTTCGGACCCGGTTTTTTCTTTTTTAAATCTCTTTGCAAAAGACGCCCCGCTTTTTCGATAAAACGTTCACTGCCCAAAGGCCTGCCCGTTCGCCCATGCTGCTCAAATTCAATTCCTGAACTACCTTGAGATTCTTGCAGGTAAGTTTTCCAGTCACCGGCCAGAGAAAGCAGTTTTTCCGGCAGGATAATTCCCCGGCTGTCCTCCCCAGCCAAATGAGCATGCACGCTACTCCAGCGATAGTCCCAGGCTTTTTTCACCCTTCCCGCTTTCACCGGATTTAATTCAACATACGCTGCCGCTTTTAGCAACCAGTCCTTATCCATCGGGTATGAGGCAAATCTCCCCTGCCAGAGGTAGCCTTTCCAGTTCTCCCGTAAATTGATCATCTGGGTGTATCGACGATGGACTTCACCAATGGCTTTTCCCAGATTCGATTTCTTTTTGGGTTTGACGATGAGGTGAACATGATTCGTCATCAAACAATAGGCCCAAATTTCGATACCTTCATGCGCACACCATTCAACCAATAACTCAAGATAATGTTCATAATCACCATCAGTGAAAAATACATCCTGACGGCGGTTGCCACGCTGGGTGATGTGGTGCGGATACCCGGGTAATACCACTCTTGCTAATCTGGCCATGGACGGAGGATAACATAATTAAATATTGTGTCCCCTTATTTTCATGAAGCAGAAACAACAAGCATTGACGTAGACACTAAAACTCTTTTTGATGTTAATGTTTTTTTGGTTTGCCAATCAGAAAATATTTTGAATAAATCGTCTTTGTTTAATGCTGACTTATCCAATTGAGTAATTGACTTATTTGCGATATTAATATCTTCAGCCGAAAGCTCTATTTCTCTTGGTGGTGCAAAAGGGTTCCTAGGTTCAGGTATCGATAGGCCTGCCATAAAATCATTTGTGCTCATTCATTCCTCCATGTTTTTTAAAGCCTAACGCTCTTGCTAACCGGCCATTTATACAGAGTGCAGCGAAGCGAAACGGCATATAAATGGTCGGGTTGAGCTAATTGTTAGATTATTTTTTTCTATTTGAGTTAAATGCACTTTCACCTGAATGCTTAAAGTCATAAACGATGCCTTCACCAACTGGGCTGTTGATGATTTTATCTAGGTTACTATCAAATGATTCTGCAATTTTAGATTTCTGAGTAGGTGATATATTATCACCTAAGCTAAAAACATGGTTTGCTTTATTGTTCATGTATTCAAAAAGATAATCAGGTACTGCATAATTAACTTTACCACCAGCTATTCCATTTTTTACATGAATTTTTGTTTCTCGCCACAGTTGTTTATCTTGTTTGATATGTCCAATCAAAAGGCATTTAAACATTTTGACGTAAATAAATGCAACTCGATCTCCTGCTATAGGATCCGTATCTACGGTAGAGGTTATATAGCGATTAAAAAATGGTGATGGGTTTGGAATAGAGTGGCTTTCAATAACATCAAGAGGTATTAGATGTTGTTCGTATTTTCCCGGATGAGGCTGATTTCCTAATAGGAATTCTTTCCATTCTTGTAATGCTATCTCTGCTTCTTGAAGCTGTTCAGATGAAAAATGACTTAGCCCTTTTCGTTTGTAATAAGTTAGTGCACGAAATGAAACTGAAACAGCAAATTTTAATGCCCAATCACTATATTTTGTTTTTTGAAAATCTCCTTTGTTTATTGGTCGGAATACTTCCCGTGCAAACTTGTCTTCCCATGAACTGAATTTTTGCTCACATTCACAACAGAGCAAATATTCTTTTAAGCCATCCTGAACTCTCTTATTTGGTTCTTCACTACTTCTTAAATGGTTCGAAGTGTTTTTCTTATGCCAAGTAAAAACAAACTTCGGAACTATGTGACTTAGTTGAAGTTCTCGTCGTTTATCACAAAGTGCACAAATTTCCATATGGTTTTTTAAAATCTAACGCCAGCAATGAAGGGTAAGCCGTAGCGGGGATTGAACTGTGCTAGCGTAGCGTTCAGTACAGTTTAAGCACCGCGGAGGTTTGTCCCTCTCAATTGCTATTGATACTCATTGAGCCTTCTCCCCAGCTTTACCCTGTTTGGGTAAACTGGAAGGCGACCAAACCCACAACAGGAGAAAACTCAATGAACTTTTACAATAACATGCATCCCTATTATTGTGGTATCGATTTACATGCCAGAATTCTCTATGTCTGTATTATCGATCAGCTCGGTGAAATTCTCGTACACAAAGAAATCTCAGCCAATCCGCAAAACCTCCTTAAACTCCTCGAACCCTACAGGGGCAATATCGTCGTAGGTGTCGAGTGTATGCATTGCTGGTATTGGGTCTCGGACTTTTGTCAAAATCACTCAATCGACTTTATTCTTGGTCACGCATTGTACATGAAGGCTATCCACGGTGGTAAAGCAAAAAATGATCGTATCGACTCTTTTAAAATTGCCAAGTTAATTCGAGGAGGCAATTTTCCACTCGCCTATGCCTACCCCAAAGAGATGCGGGCAACCCGCGATCTGCTTCGCCGACGTACTAAAATAGTCCGGCATGGCGCCAACTTGAAAGCCCATGTCTCCAACACGACGAGTCAGTATAATCTTCCGCCTAACAAGGTTAATTTAAAGAACGTCTGTGCGCGTGAGCAGCTTAAATCGGCGTTTCCAGATTTTGTTGTACAACGCACTGTTGATCTGGATATGGCTATCCTGGATGCCTATGCCAAAGAGCTCAGTAAGGTTGAGTGGTTTATCGGACAACAGGCAAAACAACATAATCCGGTTCATCTGAAATTACTGAAGACAGTGCATGGCATTGGTGCCATTTTGTCACTGACCATACTCTACGAAATAGGGAATATTAACCGATTTGACAGCGTACAGAATTTCGCTTCCTATTCTCGACTAGTAAAATGCAAAGCCGAGTCCGCAGGAAAAAGCTATGGAACACAAGGAAATAAAATCGGTAATGCACATCTGAAATGGGCGTTTTCAGAGGCTGCTGTATTGCATTTACGCGGCAATGACAAAGCTAAAAAGTATCTTGTTAATTTGCAAAAACGTATGAGTAAAGCGAAAGCGCTTTCCGTCATGGCACACAAGCTTGGGCGCTGTGTGTACTTCATGTTAAAAAACGAGACCGTATTCGATGAAAACAGATTTTTAAAGGGTTAGTCACGCAATGGGGTGAACTGGAAGTCTAACTGGATATGACGGTGGAATGTACCAAAAACCGAGTAACTTATCATTGGTTAACGAACCTGGGTCCTGGTTTATACATCAACAACACCGAAGCCAGATCTTTTGATTAGACACCCCATTGGCGTGCATTAATACCGTTAACAAAGTCGCTTACACCTTAGCTGAGCCTGAAACTAACTGGATGCTCTCTGAGCAAGCCTGCCACCTTGAATAGTGCCAGCATAAGGTTGACCGATGAATGTCTAGTGGCCCTGCACCTCGCTATGGATGGCGAAAAATGCAGGCAGCGGTGAGACCGCAATAAGAGACCCTCTATATGTGTTTGCTGTAAGCACTTTGCCTGGCAGCGACGATGACAGATGAAGTATTCGATTTTGTTAACGGATTTTTAGTTTGGTTCTTCAAAGGGCCGAAAAAGATAGTTAATGCCTATTGACAGAGTTAGGGCTCATATGTGTTAGATGCATTTCTAGCACGGGACCGCCTTTAACGCAGAACCGACTGCATTAAGAGCCATATTTACTATTTCTGTTGTGACTCGCGCCCTATTAAATATTATGTCGCAAAACCAAAGGAATAACCCGCTCACATATGCAAGATACCAAAAACCAAGGAAGTCACTATAAATGATGGTGAAAATCCAATTTTGCTCGAACAGATAAAAGCAGGAGCCAACTATGGTAGAAGCAGCGAGTAGCAACCCTGGTATAAATAGCTGTATTACAGCCTTAGGCTTTAAGAATGAAGCCAATAGCAAAATAACAAACATAGCCAGATTGCTACCGGTAAATATTCTTAACTCTTGAGTTAACTTATTTACCACCTCCATGTATTTGGATTTCATAAACCCCATTAGCTTTTCGTTCATAGATTCTAAGCTAGAAATCTGTAACTCCGTATGTTCTTTAAGCCTCTGGCCATATTTGATTCGACACTCACAGTTCAAATCTCGCATCTCAGCGATAACGGAAGAAGTTTTCTCATATGCCTTTTCTTGGAGCTTCATTTTTAGCTCTTCAATTTCCCTTTCTTGCCCCTTCATCATTTTCAGGGCTAACTTCCCCAATGTTGATTTTGATGCAGGCAACATAATTGAACCTATTTTTTCCTTTGTTTCTTCTTCTATTTTCTCTTTTATAAAATCCTTAGCTATTTCTTCCACACCACCAGGAACGCCATATGTAAAATAGAATAATGCTCCAAAGATTAGAACCCCAATTAAACCTACAATTCTTAGAATAATTCTCATGATTTAACTTTGCTTTCATCTAACGCTTAATATACGGCGTCCGCCGGATATCGTGAAAATAGCTGCATGCGCCGGATATTGTCCGCTATGGGGTTGATATCCGCCTTACGCCGTCTATGTCTTTTTTTATATTTTGAATTTTTTCTCATAATGTCGTGATTATTAAGCACTTTTCAAATCTGCACAAGAGGCATGAATTAATATCCGCTCAATATCAAGGCGCACTGTTTGACTTCATTATTTTCATACCATTCAATAGTGCTGATTATATAATCAGCAATAAGCGAGAAAACAATACAAGGATGAGAATAAGGGGACACAATACTTATTTGTTGTCCCCATCGCTCTTCGGACCCGGTTTTTTCTTTTTCAAATTTCTTTGCAAAAGACGCCCGGCTTTTTCGATAAAACGTTCACGGCCCAAAGGCCTGCCCGTTCGCCCATGTTGTTCAAATTCAATTCCTGAACTGCCTTGAGATTCTTGCAGGTAAGTTCTCCAGTCACCGGTCAGAGAAAGCAGCTTTTCCGACAGGATAATTCCCCGGTTGTCTTCCCCAGCCAAATGAGCATGCACGCTACTCCAGCGATAGTCCCAAGCTTTTTTCGCCCTTCCCGCTTTCACCGGATTTAATTCAAAATACGCTGCCGCTTTTAGCAACCAGTCTTTATCCATCGGGTATGAGCAAACCTCCCTTGCCAGAGGTAGCCTTTCCAGTTCTCCCGTAAATTGATCATCTGGGTGTATCGACGATGGACTTCACCAATAGCTTTTCCCAGAATTGAATTGGTATATTTATCAATTGTTTTATGAGCATTGGGAAGAAAACGAAGATGACTATAGAAAACGAAATAAACCCAACGACACCCAAAGGCTATGTGAGTCCTAGTCCTATAAATATGGTCGGGAGTTTTACCGAAATCTTACCGAAAATAAACAAGGGCCTACATCAAAACGATGTAAGACCTTGTTTTATATGGCGTCCCCAAGGGGATTCGAACCCCTGTCGCCGCCGTGAAAGGGCAGTGTCCTAGGCCTCTAGACGATGGGGACATTGACTGGTGTACTACTAATCTACTATCTACTACTCACTAAAAGTACCGACGCTTCCCAGCAATGTGGTGGAGCTAGGCGGGATCGAACCGCCGACCCCTTGCATGCCATGCAAGTGCTCTCCCAGCTGAGCTATAGCCCCGAAAAGCGAAGCGCCATTCTAGTGAAATCCAAGACGGTGTCAACCCGGTTGGGCCGCTTGTTTCTCTATTTTTGCCCAAGAATCACGCAAAGTGACGGTTTGGTTGAAAACAGGTGAACAATCGGCAGTAACTATCGGATCTTTACAGAAATACCCTTCCCGCTCGAATTGGAAATATTCACCCTCAGCAACCTCTCCCAGCGCGGGTTCCAGCACACAGCGAGTCAGTGTCCGCATGGAGTCCGGGTTGAGGTGGGCGATGTAACTCTGCCCATCTTTGGCGGCATCTGGTGCGGGATGGTTAAACAGACGATCATAAAGGCGCACTTCGGCGAGAATACCGTGCTCAGCGGAGACCCAATGAATCACGCCCTTAACCTTACGGCCTTCAGGGTTGGCCCCTAGAGTTGCAGGATCATAACAACAACGCAGTTCAATAATTTCGCCCTGCTCGTCTTTTATCATTTCATCACAACGAATCACGTAGCCATTACGCAACCGTACTTCGCCACCATGCACCAACCGCTTGAATTTTTTATTAGGCGCAATTTCCAAAAAATCATTTTGGTCTATGTAGATTTCTCGGGACATAGGAATTTCACGACTGCCCATCGCTTCATTCTGTGGATGGTTGGCCACAGTGAGCTGTTCAATCTGATCTTCAGGATAATTTGTAATAACGACCTTAAGCGGGTTGAGCACAGCCATGCGTCGTGGTGCGTGTTCATTAAGGTTTTCACGTACACAATTTTCCAGCACACCCATTTCCACAGTGTTATCAGATTTGGTAACACCGATGCGCACACAAAAATCTCGGATCGCTGCGGCGGGGTAACCCCGGCGACGCATACCCGCAATCGTCGGCATGCGTGGATCATTCCAACCTTCTACATAACCCTCATCCACCAACGAGGTTAATTTACGTTTGCTGGTGATGGTGTATTGCAGAGACAGGCGTGAAAACTCAATCTGCTGTGGATGGCATGGCGTCTCCAGTGTATCGAGAAACCAATCGTACAATGGCCGGTGATCGGCAAATTCCAGTGTGCATAACGAATGGGTAATGCCTTCCAGTGAGTCTGATAGGCAATGCGTATAATCATACATGGGATAAATGCACCATGATTCGCCGGTTTGATGATGCACTACGCCATGGCGAATACGGTAAATCGTTGGATCACGCAAATTAATGTTAGGCGATGCCATATCGATTTTGGCGCGCAACACTTTACTACCATCCGCAAATTCACCAGCACGCATTTTGGCGAACAGCTCCCGGTTTTCTGCTACGGAGCGATTTCGAAACGGGCTGTCTTTACCCGGCTCGGTGAGAGTGCCCCGATATTCACGCATTGCTTCTGCACTCAGTTCACAGACATAAGCTTTTCCTTTTTCGATCAACTGCACCGCGAAATCATGCAACTGTTCAAAATAGTCGGAAGCGAAAAAATGTTGTTTGCCCCAGTCAAAACCCAACCAACGCACATCGTTTTGAATGGACTGCACAAATTCAACATTTTCTTTATGTGGATTGGTATCGTCAAAACGCAGATTGCAGATACCTTTATAGTCTTCTGCAACACCAAAATTCAGGCAAATCGATTTGGCATGGCCGATATGCAAATAACCGTTAGGCTCCGGTGGGAAACGGGTAACCACTTTGCCATTATTTTTATTGGCCGCAATGTCATCATCAATAATGTGACGAATAAAATTACTGGATGTTGTGGGTGTATCGTTATTGCTCATACTGTATTTTTTATCCTGTGCTCGCAACACGTTTTTCAATAAGGGCCAAAGCCTTGTCAATGCGTCGTAGACAAGCCTCTTTACCAATCAATTGCAGGGTAACATCAATACCGGGTGACGCAGCGCGCCCCACTACAGCAACCCGCAAAGGCTGCGCAACTTTGCCCATCTTCAATTCAAGTGCCTCGGAAACAGTTTCTACCGTTTGATGCAGGTTTTCTGCTGTCCAATCGGTTAGAGCCGACAAAGCCTCATGCATTTTTTCCAGTGGCTCTTTTGCTACTGGGCGTAAATGTTTTTTCGCTGCCTTCTCATCGTATTCATCAAAATCCTGATAAATAAAACGGCTGATCTCCGCCATTTCCACCAGCGTTTGCGCACGCTCCTGCTGCGCTTTGACCACCGCTAAAATATCAGGGCCTTCAGTGGGATCAATACCCAACGCCCCCAGATGAATACCGAGGTGATGGGCAATATAATCCGGAGCCGCCTTGATGATGTACTGCTGATTCAGCCACAACAGTTTTTCGCGATTGAACATGGAAGCCGCTGCATTGACATCCTTGATATCAAACAGCTCGATCATCTCATCAATCGAAAATACTTCCTGATCACCATGAGACCAGCCCAGACGTACCAGATAATTCAGCAATGCCTCGGGCAGAATACCGTCTTCACGGTATTGCATCACACTCACTGCCCCGTGGCGCTTGGAAAGCCGCTTGCCATCATCGCCAAGAATCATCGGTGCATGGGCATACACGGGTGGCTCAACCCCAAGGGCGCGCAACAGGTTAATTTGTCGCGGGGTATTATTGAGATGATCATCACCACGGATGACATGACTTACCTCCATATCCCAGTCATCCACCACGACGGTGAGATTATAAGTGGGCGTACCATCACTACGAGCAATAATCAGATCATCCAGCTCACTGTTCTGGATGACAACCCTGCCCTTGATCAAGTCGTTGATGACGACCGCACCTTCGGTGGGGTTTTTGAAGCGGATCACCGGCTCAATCCCATCCGGCACATCGTTACGCATGCGGCAACGCCCGTCGTAACGTGGTTTTTCCTTTTTCGCCATGGCTTCTTCGCGCATGGCATCCAGTTCCTCACGGGAGCAAGAACAGTGGTATGCCAGCCCCTTGTCCAACAATTGCTGAATAACCTCCTTGTAACGGTCAAAGCGCTGCGTCTGGTAAAACGGCCCCTCATCATATTCCAGACCCAGCCACGTCATACCTTCCAAAATGGCATTCACCGAAGCCTCAGTGGAACGTTCACGGTCCGTGTCTTCGATACGCAGTACAAATCGTCCGCCATGTTTTCGGGCGTACAGCCAGGAATAAAGTGCGGTACGGGCACCGCCAATGTGGAGATAGCCTGTGGGGCTAGGAGCAAAACGGGTACGCATTACAGTCAGGTTTTCCTTGGCCCATTAAAGAGCTTGCCAGTAAAAAAGGGAAGGTATTGTACCAAGCTCCAGCAAAAAGGGGAGTTGCTGTCTGTTGTAGCGGAAATTTGACCTGATCGCGCCTAGCTCGTAGAATCTGCGCCCTTAATTTCGGAAAATCATTTCCAGAACATTTTTTCCAGAACAAGGGCGATTAGCTCAGCGGGAGAGCACTGCCTTCACACGGCAGGGGTCACTGGTTCAATCCCAGTATCGCCCACCAATACTTATAAGGCTTGCACAGTTAGTGGACACTAATCGGTTGGCCGATCAAAGTGCTCGGCCTCTTTAGCTCATACAAGATCGTCCTCTTTTAGTTGGGTAACATTTAACACCTAAGCAACATCAACTGTTCTGGTCAACCCAAACCGGACACCTTGTTAAGCGCATTTTCAAATTCCATCGGTGTTAGATCGTCCAGCGTTGTATGAAGACGGCGCGAATTGTAATATGCGATGTACAACCTCACATCGGCCACTGCCGAATCCCTAGTCTGATACACATTCCCTGTCAGCCACTCTCGTTTCAAGCTACTGAAGAAACGTTCTGTTGGCGGTCGAGTCAACCGAAGGGAACGTCCCCCTTCAGTTGCTCACAGAACCGTACGTGAGCCTCTCGACTCATACGGCTCTTGTTATTCAGCCACCCAACTCCAAACGCGCCAATGAGCAAACAACGTAGGGTTTTGCAAATACAACCCCCGTAGCCACCGACCTGCTCGCCATTTCCGGCGTTGCAGGTTCTTGTGCTTTCGTCTTGCCCATTTAATAAGTTTACCATTAATGTAGTCGTAGATAGTCGACATCGATGATTTTCGGAACTTCCCGTAATAGTTTATCCAGCCCTGAAGCAACGGATTTATAACGCTGGCCAGTTCTTCGATGCTCAGACTAAAGCACCCCTTTACCAGCGGATGATTCCTAATCTTTAGCCTCATGGCCTTGAGTGCTTTCCGACTCACTGCCGGAGCAAAACTCACGAAGAATTTCCCATTGCTATCCCGAGTACTTCTAGGCCTGAAGGTATACCCAAGAAAGTCGAAACTTTGATTGGCATAGCCCCCAGTACGGTTAGAGTCTTTACAATAAACAATCTTGGTTTTCTCAGTGCAAAGTTCGAGCTTGCATTGTGTCAACCGTGCCTTTATTCGCCTCTCTATGAACTCCAGCTGTTTTTGACTGCGGCAATGCACCACAATATCATCAGCATATCTTTCAAAATGTATATGCGGAAATTCATCCTGCATCCATTTATCAAATACCAAGTGGAGAAATATATTGGCGAGTAAAGGGCTGATAACACCACCTTGAGGCGTGCCCTGCGTTCTTTGCAGTCGCTCGCCATCGGGCAGTATTACTTCGGCCTTCAACCAGCGCTCTATATAAAGCAGCGTCCACACACATTGTGTAAATCTGGATACCGCTTTCATCACTAGTTTGTGATCCAACGCATCGAAGAAACCTCGGATATCCATATCGAGAACCCAGTCATCCCTCCAGCACCGTTGACGGGCTTGACCAATTGCATCAAGCGCCGATTTGCCCGGACGATAACCGTACGAGTCGTCGTGAAAGTGTGGTTCCACTAAAGGTTCCAAACTGTTCTTAACGACCATTTGTGCGATCCTGTCCGAGACTGTTGGTATCCCCAATGGTCTTAACTCTCCATTTGATTTAGGAATATCAACCCGACGTACTGGTGGTGGAAAGTAACTGCCTGACGACAATCGATTCCAGATTTTGTAAAGATTACCCTTCAAATCAATATCAAAGTCTTCTATTGTCTGCCTGTCAATACCCGCTGAGCCTTTATTCGCTTTGACGGCTAGATAGGCATCCCACACAGCTTGTTTAGATAGTTTGAATGACTTTGCCAAGTTTAACTGCTCCTCCCATTACTGGTTGACAACTAACCTTGGCTGAATAACGTAACCCCTTTGCTCCAAGACCATTACAGCCCCTTCATCACTACTACGGGTTACTCCGCCCCTCTGGTTTACATTGGTACTTGCAGAGCTGCTCAATAAAGCAACTCCTCTTTCCTTAACATTAAACCAGCAGGTTCCCACGTTCCACATAAGAGCCTGAAACAAGATCATGTAGCCTCTACACCGAACGCCACCCAGCCCATAAACAGGTAATGTCTGGATTTGTCCCGGGTCAACAACGCTACCCGATTTTGACGTTAGTTGGTTTGCTTTTCGACATGTCATCGACTGTTCACTTTCGTTCATCTTCTTGAATCATACCTGACACTTTCTCAGTGCCTTTTCCAACGACGCTCACTACCATGGTTTTTGACCACAGCAGCTCGTGGTGGTTTGAAACCAGGTCCTGTAACCAGATTTCGAGGGGCCATCCCCCATCTCTTATGCAGCATAGCTGCACGAAGGAATAAATCCTTCTGCGTGCCTTCGTGGCACACCATTGTCCCAACAATTTCCTTTGCGACTCATCGAGCACACCATTCCATTCTGGCGCAGTAATTGTTGGTACTCTTTACTTGCGTACTGACTGCCCCTGTCTGAGTGGTGCATGAGGCCTACCGGTAGATTTCGGAGTTAACCGCCATAGTCAGTGTCGTGTCACCAGAGCTGCTGTCATTTTCTTGTCCAGGCTCCAGCCAACAACACGGCGAGAATAAAGATCAATGACCACCGCCAGGTATATCCAGCCTTGTAGCGTCCAGATATAGGTAATATCTGTAGCCCATACCTGATCCTTTGCTTCTGGATTAAACTCTCGATTGAGCAAGTTATCTGCCACGGGGTGTTTGTGCTTGCTGTCGGTGGTCAATACAAAACGCTTCTTTCGTTTAACCTCCAGGCCCAGTCTTTTCATTAGGCCTCGCACCCGGTAACGGCCAATTTCAAAACCTTCTTTGCGTAATTGTTTCGTAAGCGCTCAACAAACCCCACCTTGCAACTTCACATTCCAGGGTAACAGTGCTTCAATTTCTTCATCGGTTGTTGCTTGTGGCAATTCGGTAAATAGGTGACGAAGGTATTGCGAGGGGTCTTGTTGATTGGCTTTCGCGGTTTCGATCAGGCTGTAAATATTAGCGCTGGCCTTTGCACCGTTGACGCTAGCACTAAATAGCCAGTTTTTCCGTCCGATCACAAACGGTCTTATGGCATTTTCCGCTGCGTTGTCGCCTAAAAGCGCCTACTTTTGGTATCAATGGCGAGCCGACCATCTTGTGTATAGACGGTGAGTTTGTGCCCGTTTTTATCCAGGTACGAGACGGCTTTCCCTAGCAGCCCTTTCGGCAGAGTGCTGTGTAAGGTTTTATTCATCCAATCGCGGATCTTTTGCAGTTGGGGTACGGCTTGCTGCTCTCGGATTCGGTGTCGGATTTCGGTGTCTGCTGCTTTGATGGTTTTTTCGATGGCGTAGAGTTTGGCAATGAGACTGACGGCCATGTCGGCTTTACCGGTTCTTTTTGTTTTGCCTGCGGTGGCCTTTTGCGCGTCGATGAATTTCCTACGGGCATGCGCCCAGCAACCGAGTTGGGTGACGCCTTTGTTGGCGGACACGGCGTTGTACCCGGCCCGGTAAGGCTCATCGTCTCATGGGAATGAGACCATCGGAAACGCTGTTTTTCCAGGCGCTTGTACCAGACGATAAACCCATTACGCTCCCAGCACAGCAACTTCATTTTGTCACGGCCGCGATTGCAGAACACAAACAGCGCTTCCATGCTGGGCGATAATGCCATCTCCTGCTCCACCAGTGCAGACAAACCATCAATGGATTTGCGCATGTCCATCGGCTCCGCATACAGATAGACGTGAACATCATTGCTTGGACGAAGCATCAGGGTGCATCCCGAACCGAGCGATAGATCACCGGCAATACCTCGGCCAATGCATGGACAGACATTTCCAGCCGAAGACCGGCCGGTAAAAATACAGTGATCGAAGATGACCCCTTGGGAAGATTAACCGGGATGAATTTACCACCGGCCTCTATCTTGCGACTTAACCGGGTGCGCCAATAGCCAAAACTGGCAAAGCTTAAATCCTCCTGTGAGCAATAGGCTTTTTGAGAGAGCTTGCTTTGACGCCAACCCTCAATATGGCGTTGCCAGAAATCAGACTTGTTCTCTGAAGTCATACGGTTTTCCTTGTGTGTAGAGAAAGCAGTACGATAGCAGTGTGGGCGATGAACTTTTAGATGGGGTTTGTTGAGCGCTTACCTTATTATGTGGTATTAGAACTATACAAGCATTGCACCGCCGTCACTTACAATTGTTGTACCAGTAACGTAGCTGTCGCTCATTAGAAATAAATATGGATTGGAAATTTGAGAATCACTCCCGAGACCTAATGGAATTATTTCTTCCATTTCTTTTAGCGTTTTAAACCCAGGGGAAACAGCATTAACCCTGATTGGTGAAAGCTCTATTGCCAGAGCTTTGCATAAAGACTCTACCGCACCACTAATAATGCTCATTGTAGAATAACCATCATAAGGCCGTTTCCCTAATGTACCTGATGAAAAGGTTATGCTACCTCCTTTATTGAGATATTTATAAGCTAATCTTGCAAAATTATATTGCCCCCAAAACTTAGTATCGAATGCAAGACGAACATCTTCTGGGTTTAGCTCTAAGAATGGGGACACTATAAGCGGCGATTTAACAGTAATAATGAGATGATCAAACATTCCAACTTTTTCAAGTAAACTTTTTATTTCACTTTCGACGGTAATATCAACCGATATAATAGCTACAGTTCATAAGGCCATGTAAGCTTTTAAGTCGGTCTTTATCTTTAATCGCAGATCTAGAAGCAATAACAACGTCAGCTCCTGTTTCTCCAACCTTTTTTGACAGGGCTAAGCCCACCCCTGAGCTTCCACCAACAACTAATACTTTTTTTCCTTTCACGTCTTTATTATTTCCTTATTATTTATCACACATTTAGATGCTGCCACATAACGTTTTCGCTGAGTTGAGCGAGGGACATCACTAAACTTTCCATGAACCACAATGCTTCCCTCACCACAGAACCTTAAAGAACCAAAGTGCCTCGCGTCAACCCCAGCTGCCGGGATGGGTCGCATGGTTCCGGGCTATCCGGCACAGGCCTTTAGATGACGATGGTGCCCCTGTGCCGGATGCGGCGAATGGAAGGGTGAAGATGACGGTTCACGACATCTCCATCACTAATCGTTAGTTAATATTACTCCTTAACCAATGGTGGTAATTTGCATGTGGTATCGGATCCGCTGGTTTCACAAGTGCCGCCAAGCGCTTTGATGCTTTCAATCATTGTGTCACAGGCTGCGCCAAACGCGCAGTGAAACGAAGCGCGGTCGATGCCGTCAAAACCGGTTTCAAGAGTGAAGTTGTCGGGGGAGCAGCCGCCAGGTGCGCTGGAGCGTACCCAGCCGTCGGGACACTTGTCTATGGCATGAAGTCCTGCTTGTTTAAGCGTAATGAAATCCGGGGAGCAGCCGCCAGGCGCGCTAGAACGTACCCAGCCATCGGGGCAGGCCTGTCGTGAATCGCGAACGCCATTCAGGTGCAAGGTGAAAAATTCCGGTGAACAGCCGCCGGGCACGCTGGATTCAACCCAGCCTTTGGGGCAGCCTCGTGTTGAATCAAGGCCGACGAGCTTCAGGGTAAAAAATCCTGGTGAACATCCGCCTGGGGCACTCGATGGAACCCAACGATCAGGGCACTGCTTTAGCAACGTTTGTGCGTAAACCGGATCGGCTCCAATCAGGTCCAAGGCATAAGAAACCCCAGTGGCGAATAGCGACAGGACAAAGATCAGGGGTGCGACTCCCGGCAATGTTCGCGAAGTCCGATTCTTATGTTTGGAAGTGGAGCAAGGTTTCGATATCTCTTTCATGTTGTTATCCTCTGTAGATGTATTCTGAGAAACGTAGGCATGACCTACCATGATCACGTGACCATAGCTTGTCACTGATAGCCCAATGCCCTCAGTGAATTAATTCGTGCAAAGAAAGTGGAATATTGCTATTGATTTTTCAGTGAAACCGGAGGTTGCTAATGCGCTAGCCAACCCAATATACTTGCTCACCCTCTAATCCTCCCCCGGTTTGAGGCACGCTCTCTAAAGAGGACAATAGTCCTGAGGAGGGAGAGTATGATGTTCTTGTTCATCAGCTCGCAGGTTTGTGTCCGGCTTCCTTCAAACAAGCCATCGCGGAATTGCTCTTGCCATTCACTAGTAGTTATCATCTAATAACGATATATCGCTAAAGATGGTGACTTTCCTACAGAAGCTTTTCACCTCATTAGTTCATGCCCATGCTGGGCCGTACGCAATGGCATTGTTCGGGCCGCAAAAAGTACGACCGTACATTCCATACGTTAGCATCTTTAATATAAACTAAGGAGATTAAAATGAATATGAGTATTTCTGACCAGAAAAAATATCCCAATCTTGTACAATATGTAAAAAACAGCTTCCTAAAGTAAAAGGAATACCTAAAATTAGTAATGCTTTATTAAAAAATGGGGAAATTAAGAAAAAATCACTAAGCGTTATCTTAACGTGGGGTACTCAGCCAACTATAAAAATTGTACTCATGCCAAAAAATCAGTGTGGGGAATTCACTCCGAACTCAAAGTCAAATGAGATAAGGTTGAGTAAATCATTAATAGAAGGTTTCGAAAAGAGTGGTGGTTCTAAAAAAACAACCCTACTAGTTGGCGCTACAATTTTACATGAGCTTGCACATTGGGGTGATGACCAAGATGGTAAAGATATCCCAGGTGAAGAAGGTAATTTATTTGAAACCGCAGCATATGGAATGGTAATTCCCTGTAATACTAAATGAAGGGTCAAATTATGAAAATGTTGGCTAATTTATTAATGTTTGTCTTTCTTTTTGGTTGCGCCAATACTGATACGATAGGTAATACTTTAAATGTTGACCATTGTGAAATCATAGAGAAAACAATAAACCTTCCAGAATTACAGCAGTATTATCATGTTAGCTCCTTTCCAGAAAGAGTTCCATTGATAGTGCTTTTTAATCACCCCACGGGGGGGTGTCCTGAATTAAATAAATTTGAAAGTCCTGTAAAAATATCAAGTCCAGATAAATCAAATGAATTTAAAAATAAGCCTCACATAAAAATTAATATGGAAATAGTCGATTCCGATAATATTAAAGTATTTTTTTCATATATTCCTGAAGGAATAAAAGGGCAATTAAAATTACAAAAAAATAATTCACATTGGGCTGTAAGTGAATCAAAAATTGTAGAGATATAATAAAATTCTGACAAGACAATTCAACCAGAATTCAAATTTCACTGCGCTTCATTTTCACCTATTAATTTCGATATTAGAGCGCCAAACGAAGCTTGGTGCATCTTGCAGGGTATGAGCCTCTGTCGGAAAAGGGGTAACCTCCTACCCATGCGGAATCGAAGATGCCTTGTTCTAATGAGATGACTTCCAAAGGTGAACAAAGTGGGTAAAGCGTACACAGAAAATTGTGCAGAAGACAGGAGTCAAGTTTTTATCTCCCCTTTTTTAGGCAATGAAACTCTCCTCACTACCGAACTATTAAAGAATCAAAGCCCTTCGCGTCAACTCCAGATTTTGGTTAGCTACTTTGTACAATATTTTTTTCCATTACCACAAATTTTGGAATTTCGTTAAAACTCAATGACGCGTAAAAGCTTGATGGAACACTATTTCTTTGGGTAACTAGGTATATTTTTGACACCTTTTTTTCTATAAGTATTTTTTCTAGCTTGTTCACAAGACCTTTCCCAATCCCATTTCTTTGAATGGTGCTACTAACACATATTTCTTCCAAGTCGCAGCATGTAGCGCCATTGTATTGCTGAATTTTACCAAATAGGAAACCACATATGTATCCATTTTTTACAGCTTTAATGGCAATGGATTTTGGGCTGGTAAAAAAATCACTGAGCCTTTCAAGCGCGTCATCCATTTTCCATTCCTCATTCCATGGAAATTCACTGAATGTAGCAATGTATAATTCTGAGCAGTCGACTAAATCATCTTTATCAATGTTTGAAAATATCAATTCCATATTTCTCTCTTGCAGCTAATTTATTAACGTAAACTTATGAGTAATAGAAAGGTGGCGTGGAAGCTGAGGGAGAAAAACCCTCGGCTATCCGATTAGTGGTATGGTTACCTGCTATTAAACTAAAGTTTTAATAATGGTGAGCCCGGCCTAGACTAGCACCTAAATTCTTCAATAAGCTGCCATTCTCCTTTTTCGTTAACTGATAAGGCGAAAAGCCTAAAGTTGAAATAACTGCCACCTTCGACAGAATCTCGCGAACTAATTAATACATCTTCAAGTCCATCAGCATTGAAATCACCACGCCCCACCAAACTAATATTTTGAGATCCTCCATCGTCAAAAAATTTAACTCGATCCTTTGATATCGCTTCAAACTGTAGATTCTGATTTATATCACTCCAGTATCGTTTGGATTTATCATTGGCGTTTCTTTCTGCTTCTCTGGTAGATGTCTGAAAAGCTATTTCTACAGGAAAGTTTTCCGGCATGGACTTATTAAGAAAATCATTTGGTATATTAGATTTTTCTGGAGGCTTGGCATTTAACAATAATTTAGTTGGACGACACATCATGGCAAACTCCAAAAATGCGTTTATTTCATTATCCCTGAGTGCGTGCGTTTTTTCTGTCACTTCAGATAGATATCAAGTATTTTCAGGTGGCCCGGCTTTATAATGAGGAACACCTTCCGGGATGATTTCCCACGATGCCTTTGAGCCTGTAAATATATGCATGCCAATTTTTATCTCCGGGTCACCTTCTACGCAACCCAAAGTCACTCCGTTTATCTCGCCTTTATAGGTACCACAAAGTGTTGACCCACATATACGGCAAAACTGTAAGCCTGCACCCTCTTTTGATTCATAACGGGTCAGGAAGTTTTCACCAGACATCCATGAAAACTCATCAGGTTCTATTAACGCATATGCCGATGCCTGCGCACTAAACGCCTTTCGACACATAGAGCAATGGCATGAACGGGCATCCCGCAGCCTACCTTCTATTTTATAAGTGATTGCGCCGCAAAAACACGCACCCTTTATTGTCATTATCAGATGTTTTCCCTTTTCGCCCACAAATCCATCAGCTCGGATATTTCCGGCTGTTTTTCATACTGCGGCGTAGATTTGTCCAATATGACCCATGGCTGCGCACTGCGGACCCATAAATGGGCGATAGGCGTAAACCATGATGTATCATCAAACGTACCCGGTTTTAAAGCCATGATATTCGGATAAGCATCCGCTGAAAACCAAAATGAGGTACCGCATTGCGCACAGTAATGTTTTTGGACTTTTATATCATTGTAGTCAATCGTATTTACAGAAACTTCACCTTCGATAACCTTAACATCCTTATCATTTACAATCATGGACAACCCGAACGCTGAGCCTGATGAAGTCTGGCAATCAGTACAATGACAGGCATAACAGGTAAGCGGTTCACCTTTAAATTGATAACGGATAGATTTACATTCGCAGCTACCTGGATACATTTTAAGCTCCAATAATATCGTTAGGGTTTAAAGGCTTTTTCCAGCCAGTTAAACTGTTAAGCGTCTTGTTTTCAAGATGAGCGTCCATTTCGTATGCACTGGGAACCATCAACATATCAAGCTTCAGGTCATCATAGATCACTTTTTGCTTCGCATGGTTTTTTCCGTTAAAAATAGTGGTGTTTTCTATTTTACCACCATCTATTTTATGTTAATCACCAGCTTTACCCAGTGTCGTAACAATATCTTCCAGAGTCTGGTTAAATTCCTCCGGCTTTATCAGAGGAATAAAGTGACCGACCTTCGGCACCATGAAGACATGCTCGTTGGCGGGTAGTTCCTTGCCCGTAGGTGCCGCATTGATATTGTATAGAATGTCGGAAAAATGCTTCAAGTCTGTCGAGGCATGTTGGGCTTTCCAATTGAATAATTCATACATGGCGCTGACACCGACTTCAGGACTGGCAGCAGAAAACTTTGCGGCGATTGCCTCAATAGCCGCAGGATCAGCCTGTGGTGTAAACATGGAGCGTACCATTTGTTCGCTGGTCCCATGGAAATCGGTTTCAAATGGTTTTACGAATGCAGCGATTTTTTCCTGGCTGACAGGCGATTCAAAAGGCGTGTAAAAAGTATCAACGCCCACAATCCCAATCACACGATCACCCAGTTGTTTGGCTGCCTCTACTACGACGGGGCCACCCATGGAATGTCCTACCAGAATAACTTTTTGGGCACCGATCTGGTTAATAACAGCCACTACATCCTGACCGAAAGCCTGTATGGTGTATTGTTGCCGATGGCTGCCTGACTCACCATGACCCGCCAAATCCAGCCAGGCAACTCGATGACCTTTAGAAAAATGGTTAATCTGCGCATCCCAAAAAGTGTAGTTACAGGTCCAGCAGTGTACAAAAACAATCACTGGCTCACCCTGTCCGCGCACACCGTACACAATTGGACTGCCATCGGCTGACTCAACAGTTGCTGTCATTGATGCAGCCTGCCCGTCAGGAGTCGATGTCGTCGCAGCACACCCAGCCAGTCCGATAAATACGAAAGCGGCCAACCAGACGGTTAATTTATAGAAATAATCTGTCTTCATGAAAATAGAATCTCCTTTATCGATATTATTCATTGTCATTGTACATTTAAAAAATCAGGCTGAACCTCGACACATAAGATCAATCGTGTTGGTTTTTATTATCAGGCCTGTGTTTCCCTGCGAATCACGTCCGTGAATGCTTCCGCTAACAAGGAGAATACTGGCCCTGGGCAATATCGCAACAGGCGACTATCCACTTCACGCACAGGAATCAATTCTGCACCAGTGCCTGTCAGAAAACATTCATCCGCAGTATACAAATCATAAGGTGTCAATGCACAGGTAGTCACCGGTATTTTTTTATCGGCGGCGAGTTCCATTACCACGCTGCCTGTAATCCCTTGCAAAGCACCATCTGTAGGACATGGGGTAAAAAGATGACCGTCACGCACCACAAAAACATTAGCCGCACTGCCTTCTGCAACACAACCATTTTGATTAAGCAGAATTGCTTCATCGGCACCCGCTTGATTGGCTTCCATACGTGCCAGTATGTTGTTCAGATAGTTAAGGCTTTTGATACGGCCATCGAGCCCATCTGCAGGCAAGCGACGAGTGGAAGCAATAATAACCTTTGCACCGTGTTGACGTTGGCTATCGCTGATCATCGACAAATGATCGGCGATAAAAATCACGTTAGGCTGTGTGCAGTTGTCCGGGTTTAAACCCAGAGGGCCGACACCTCGGGTTACGATGAGCCGAAGGTAACCCTCTGGTTCTGCAAAGGCTTCAATAATATCGGTAACAGCCTGCGTTAATGCTTCTTGTGTGTACGGAACAGTCAAACGAATGGCTGTGGCTGAATCCATCAGGCGTATGAAATGCTCATGCAATCGAAAAGCACGCCCTTGATAAAAACGAATACCTTCAAACACACCGTCGCCGTAAAGCAGACCGTGATCAAACACCGAAATACTGGCTTCATTACCCGGCATCAACCGACCGTTAATCCAGCACTGCGCCGATTCAGACATAAAGTTTTCCTGACATTACCGTAAGCGCTTGACCAGAAATCATGACACGCCCTCCCTGCCCTCGCAGTTTGAGCAAGCCTCCCCGTTTTGATGCTTGAAAAGCCGTCATCTCTGTTTTATTCAGACGCTCAGACCAAAAAGGATACAGAGCACAGTGTGCAGAACCAGTAACCGGGTCTTCATCAATGCCCGCTGCCGGTGCAAAAACACGTGACGTAAAATCGAAGCTGGAATCATCCGCGATCGCGGTCACCATCACTCCGCGCATGTCCACTGTTTTCAATCGGGAAAAATCAGGTATCAACGCACGCACCTCGGCCTCTGTTGCAACAGCAACTAAATAATCCTCGCGATTGCGATAAACAGTTGCTTGCTCAATACCCAGCGCCAACAACAATGCTTCGGGGACTTTTGTCACTTCAACAGGCTGTTCGGGAAAATCCAGTTCAATCCAGTCTGCGGATTGTTTAGCCTGCAAGCAGCCACTTTTGGTGTGAAATCGAGCCGTCGTGCCCAGCGTTAAAATATGTTGTTCCCACAATACATGAGCAGCAGCCAATGTCGCGTGACCGCATAAATCAACTTCCATTGTCGGTGTAAACCAGCGCAGCTCAAAGCCATCATCACAGGCATAGACAAAAGCGGTCTCACTCAAATTCATTTCCTCGGCAACAGCCTGCATCCACTCTGCGCTCTGTGGCTCTGTCAACAAGCACACCGCAGCAGGATTGCCGGAAAAAGCCTTGTCTGTAATAAAAGCATCCACCTGAAACATCGGCAGTCTGTTTTGTTGATTCATTTATGGGCTCCTGTTATCTATTATGAAGGGCGATGCACGTCTAACTGACATTTGTCTGCCTAACGCCACCACGGCCACCACTAGCAGTGCAAAAAATAATGTACGGCCATCCAATTGCTCACCCAGCAATAATGCCGCTGCCATGAGTGTAATAAACGGCTGCAATAGTTGTATCTGACTAACGCGCACAATCCCCCCCAGAGCCAATCCTTTGTACCAAAAAACAAATCCCAATAACTGGCTGCCCAGTGCCAGATACATAAAACACAGCCAAGCCGTTATGGGAATGTGTTGTGTCGACGATGGCCATTGCATTCCAGTAGGAATCAGCACTAACGGGAAGGCCAATACCAACGCCCAGCAAATCACCTGCCATCCACCCAGCTCTGCGGACAAACGCGCACCCAGCACATAGGCAAAAGCTGCGGCGACAATAGCACATGCAAGAAAAACATCGCCTGCCCGTACAGCTTCAAAGCCACCCTGAGGATAAGCAAAACGCAGCACGACCAAACAACCCACGATACCGGTTAACCAAAAGCCCAACGAAGGTCTTTCACGAGTCAACAGCACACCCGCAATGGCTGTCGCCATGGGTAACACACCAACCACCACCCCACCATGCACCGCCGACAAGGTTGTCATGGCCAGCGCTGAAAAAAGTGGAAAGCCGATCACCACGCCCAGTGCCACAATCGCTAATTGTACGAACTGACTTTTTGTCGGAATAGATGCCTTAAACGCCCATAACAACATACCGGCCACTAACGCCGCAACCACAGACCGCCCAAGCCCCACAAACACCGGGTCAAGGTACGTTATGGCATAACGTGTTGCGGGCAAGGTCAAAGCAAATATGACGATGCCTGCAAAACCTGCCAGCATTCCTTTTGTTTCTTTTTTCATGCCCGGCCTGATCGCTTATCGGTTGACAGGCAGATAGAATAATCGGCACACTGAAAACAGTACAGATTCAGACCCCCTTAACATTAATCGGTACAGTTATGCTTTATCCTGACCTGTACTGCTTTATAAATGCTCAATCTGTATTGCATTCAATGCTTGAAAGTCATTGTCACAGCTCAGATTGCCTTGCGTTTTCCTTGGTCTCAAAGAAAATGCTCGAACAAATCAAAGGCAACCCGAACAGTACATTTGAGGTTTACTCTTTGCACAAACTCTACGAAACCATTGCCCGGCAACTGACTGAACGTATTGATCAGGGCTTGTACCTGCCCGGTGACCGGATACCCGGCGTGCGCAAACTGGGCGAGCAATTCGGTGTCAGTATTTCCACCGTAGTGCAGGCACAGCGCCTGCTGGAAGACGAAGGCCGGATTGAAGCCCGCCCGCGCTCCGGCTACTATGTACGCGCACAACCCTGGCCGGTCCCGAATCCCCCCGCCCTGTCGCGTCCCTCCATAAAACCGACGCCGGTCACCGGCCAGGAACTGGTTTTACGTCTGATACAAACCACTAACGAAGCAGACTTTGTGCAATTGGGTACCGCAGTGCCCCATTCGAATTTTTTACCCACGCGTGCGATCCAGCGTTCACTGTCATCTATTGCCCGTAAATATGGACATGAACTTTCCACCTATCAATTTCCACCCGGCAATCCGGAACTACGACGACAGATTGCACGTCGCATGGCAGAAGCTGGCTGTCAGACCCACCCGGATGACATTATTATCACCAGTGGTTGCCAAGAGGCGCTCACACTTTGCCTGCAAACTATCGCGAAGCCCGGAGATATTATTGCCATTGAGTCCCCAGCATTTTACGGCCTGTTACAAGCCATCGAAGTACTGGGCATGAAAGCATTGGAAATACCCACAGACCCACACACAGGCATCAGTCTTCCTGCACTTTCACTGGCACTGGAAAAATGGCCCGTGAAAACCTGTGCATTAGTGCCTAATTTCAGCAATCCACTGGGCTGTACGATGCCGGATAAAAACAAACAGGCACTGCTGGATTTACTGGCACAATTTGATATTCCATTGATCGAAGACGATATCTACGGTGACCTGGGCTTTGCTGCCAAACGACCACGCGCCGTCAGCGCCTTCAAGCATAATGAACAAGTGCTCTACTGTTCATCATTCTCCAAAAGCCTCTCACCTGGATTACGAATCGGCTGGGTTATTCCCGGCAAATACCGGGAGCAAATCGAATATCGAAAATATGTTACCAACCTTGCTACACCCACTCTGCCACAATACGCAATTGCAGACTTTCTCCAGCAAGGTAGTTATGACCGTTATCTGCGTCAGGTGCGGCGTGACTATCAACGACAGGTGAGCATTATGATTCGTGCCGTGGGTAAATACTTTCCACAGGAAACCCGTGTTACACAACCGCAAGGCGGCTTCGTCATCTGGATTGAATTACCCAAAAAAGTGGATTCACTACAACTCTGCCAGCAAGCGTTGACGCAACGCATCAGCATTGCGCCAGGTCAGATATTTTCCGCCACGCAGAAATACCAAAACTTTATCCGACTCAATTGCGCACAGCCATGGAACGAAGCATTGGAAAAAGCAATGATTACATTGGGACGGATGGCGCATGAGTTGAACAAACCCGGTTAACACCGTTAATGCAAAAGCACGAAACTCAAAGCAATACCGTTCTGCGCTAAAAAGCTCCAGCCTTTAGAGAAAAACTATAACCTATTTATTATTTATTATTTATTATTTATTTTTATTTTGATTTTGATTATTGATAATTAAATATTTTCATGCGGGAGGCGTACTTGCATTACATATACCCGTAGCGTTTGAGATTTAGGTTTTATTGCACGCCCTCTTCATTCCATGGCGGCGTTGAAATTCCTCGCAATAGTCCGGCTATTACTCGTCATTTCGCCTCGCCATGGAATGAATATGACGCACACTAAAAGCCTAAATCTCAAACGCCACGGGTATATATTCTCCTTTAATATGAATTAAGGACTGAATCACCTGCTAGCATTTTTTACTGAGAACATCGTCATTCCGGCATGCTTTTAGACAGAATCCAGAAGTGCAAACCCTCTGGATAAGCACCTCAGTACATTAAGGGCGGTTATGTTGTCGTGGCACTGACAAGTGGCGTATTATAAACGCGGAAGTCGCAGAGACGCAGATTCAGCACATGACACTATTACAGCCACTGCATTGGTAAGAAATTTATCTGTCGCAATCGACAAAGTCAGAATAACCAGACATAGATTCTATATCACCAAAGGATCACAAACCGTTGCTGAACTGAGCCCATCACCAAAACCTGGGCTCCCCATTAACCAACTGGCCGAGTTATTAAGATCACTGCCGAAACCGGGTAATGATGCAACAGCCATAATAAAGGAAAATGCTTTATCAAATTAAATGGTCCAGACATGTATCACTCCTGTTTAAATAAATACTACTGGAATGACACAAAATCTCTAACGCCCCACTCGATAAGTTATTTTTATCAACCGATAATCAACCGAATAAGTAAGATGAGACAACACCAAATTGTCTTTTGCCCACTACACCAAAAGTGCAACAGCTTCACGACCCAGTTTCTTTCCTTGTGCACTTTTTCTCAGCCAGCCCCCCAGCTCAACTGTCACGCCTTGCTATTTCCCGTTAATGATAAAAATATCTGAATGATCACTATCCGCTATCCATCAATGATGCTCGCTATCTTTCACTCGCAAAAATCCACTGCGATCAAGGTTGTGAAAAGCATCACTGTACTGAAATAAAAATGGCGCACAATAAAACCGAAACCTCAAATACTACGGGTATATACCCATACCATTCAGGATTTAAGCGTGTGTTACACGCCAAATCCCTAATCGCTTTAAGTATATTTTCACTGTAGATTAAAGGCACAATATGAGGATATCTCCTTGATTATTGCATCCGTTTTTTGGATTGTTGCTGCGATCTTTCTGCTACATCTGACTTATTGATGACAAGTTGAGCGGAGCAATTTTGTAGCGCTTGTATCTGTATCATATTGATATGGCAACCAATTAGAATGATTGATTCCAATGAAACACTCATCCATGTATGAAACACGGAATTTTCAACAGGAAGAAGTAAAGGAGAAGTAAGTATGCCTCAGTACATCCGTTGGTTTAACGAAATCAGCATCAAAGATATACCTTCGGTAGGTGGCAAAAATGCTTCCCTTGGTGAAATGTATCAAGAGCTTATGCCACAAGGCATTAAAGTACCGAACGGTTTTGCCATTACCGCTGAAGCCTATCGCGATGGACTCATTCAAGCCAATAATCAGGATGCATTGCAGTCCACATTGAAAGGACTCAACCCCAATGACATGAACGACCTTTCCCGCCGTGGCGCCAAGGCTCGCGCAATTATTCACGATACGCCACTCGCGGACACTTTACAGCAGCAGATTCTGGATGCCTATAAACAATTACAGGAAGAATATGGCGACGGTCTGAGCCTGGCAGTACGTTCCTCGGCCACCGCTGAAGACTTGCCTACAGCCAGTTTTGCAGGACAACAGGAAACCTACCTTAACATCCGTGATGATGAACACCTGTTGGAGGCTTGTCGCAATTGTTTTGCATCACTGTTTACCGACCGCGCCATTCACTACCGCATTAACAATGGTTTCGACCATTTCAAGGTAGCGCTATCCATTGGTGTCATGAAAATGGTGCGTTCAGATCTCGATGCCAGCGGTGTCATGTTTTCGTTAGACACCGAAACCGGCTTCCGTGACGTGGTGTTCATCACTGCTGCCTACGGTCTCGGCGAAACAGTGGTGCAAGGCACGGTGGAACCTGATGAATTTTACGTGCATAAACCCACGTTCATAGCTGGTCATCGCACCGTATTACGCCGCCACCTCGGCAACAAGCAAATCAAAATGATCTATGCAATAGATGAATTGCGTGAAATGACTCGCACCGTGCCCGTACCCGAGATAGGTCGCCAACGTTACTGTATCAGTGATAAAGACGTGCTCACCCTGGCGGATTACGCCATCAAGGTGGAAAAACACTACAGTGAAAAAGCGCATGAAACTCGACCCATGGATATGGAATGGGCCAGAGATGGCATCGACGGTGAGCTGTACATAGTGCAGGCACGGCCAGAAACCGTGGAATCACAAAAACAGGGTAACCTACTGCGTCAGTATCATCTCAGACAACAAGGTGAAATCCTCGCACGCGGTTATGCCGTAGGCAGCAAAATTGCCACGGGGCACGCACGTTACATCGCAGACGCTACCCACCTGCATGAATTTCAGCCCGGTGAGGTATTGGTGGCCGAAACCACCACACCGGACTGGGAACCGATAATGAAAATCGCCTCAGCCATCGTCACCAATCGTGGTGGACGTACCTGCCATGCTGCCATCATCGCTCGCGAGCTTGGTGTTCCTGCTGTGGTTGGTTGCGACAATGCAACACAAGCCATTGCTGAAGGGACAATGGTCACTGTCACCTGTGCAAGTGGCAGTGAAGGCCGCATCTTTCATGGTGAGCTTGATTATGAAATCATTGAAACTGACCTCTCCGATTTACCTCGTCCCAACACTAAAATCATGCTCAACCTGGGTAACCCGGATCTGGCTTTTTCTACTTCCTTTCTTCCCTGTGATGGTGTCGGTCTTGCGCGTCTGGAGTTCATCATTACCGAATATATCAAAGCCCATCCCATGGCCCTGCTGTATCCCGAACGCATCACTGGACGCAGCACCCGCGATGCATTGAAAACGCTTATTAATGGCTATAGCGATGGCGCTGATTATTTTGTGCGGCGACTTGCCGAAGGTGTCGGCACCATTGCTGCTGCTTTCTGGCCCAAGCCAGTGATAGTGCGCTTGTCAGACTTTAAGAGCAACGAATATGCCTCGCTACTCGGCGGTATCGATTTTGAGCCACAGGAAAATAACCCCATGCTCGGTTTTCGCGGTGCAACCCGTTACACTCACCCCGCCTATGCCGAAGGCTTTGCACTGGAATGCGCAGCCATGAAATATGTGCGCGACAACATGGGTCTGACTAACGTGAAATTGATGATTCCGTTCTGTCGCCGTATTGAAGAAGGTGAAAAAGTGCTGCAAGCCATGGCTGAACATGGCCTGAAACGCGGCGAGAATGGACTGGAAGTTTATGTCATGTGTGAAATTCCCAACAATGTCATTCTTATCGATGAATTCGCCAAACTGTTCGATGGTTTTTCCATCGGCTCCAATGATTTAACCCAATTAACCTTGGGTGTGGATCGCGACTCCGAGATTGTTTCTTTTGATTTTGATGAGCGAGACCCCGGCGTGAAAAAAATGATTAAACTTGCCGTGGAAGGTGCGCGACGTAACCATCGCCATTCCGGGCTGTGTGGACAAGCGCCCTCTGATTATCCTGAAATGGCAGAATTTTTGGTGAAGATTGGCATTGACAGCATGAGCCTCAATCCAGACACCGTGTTGGCAACGACACGGCATGTATTGGAAGTGGAAAAAAATTTACGGAAAGAACATCAATGTTCTAACTAATGGTTTTTCTCTGCGCCTTTGCGTTAGTACGCAGGATTCACTTATTTCCTGTACATTGGATGCACTTGCACTAAAAGAATTTTTTTGTACTGTGTACTGCGCATCACTCAGGTATTGAGTTCGTTGCTTTAAAGAGGTCTTTTTTAGTTTCCCCAGGCAAGCGCAACGACAGCAGCCCCGCTATTAATACAAAGACCGCAGACCACCACAGGCAACCTACCAGTCCTTGGGTTTGATATATCCATCCGGACAACACGGTACCCATCAGTCGTCCACCGGCATTGGCCATGTAATAAAAACCAACATTCATCGAAACGTTGTCGTGCTTCGACCAAGCGACAATCAAGTAAGAATGCACAGCCGAATTGATTGCGAACACCGCACCGAAGACAATCAGCCCAACAATAATCACCCAGTCTGGTCCCATGCCTTGTTGCAAGGCCAACGCAATAGCGGCAGGGATCAGCACCAGCGTAAAAGCCCATCCGCGTGCCGTCTTTCCATCAGGGTGATGGCCTCGTAATATCATCGGGACACAGGACTGGACGATACCGTAAACAATCACCCATAGCGCCAAAAAGGCCCCGACCTCACTGAAACGCCAACCCAGTACCGAAAACAGAAACACCGGCAAGCCCACCACAAACCAGACATCGCGCGCACCAAACAGGAAGAAGCGCGCCGCTGCAAGCCCATTAATTGCGGGTGCATTGGAAAAGAGTTGAGTGAATTTCGGTCTGACTTGAGTTTTACCCAGTCCGTGCGGCAACAGCATTACAGTGAGGATCAACACGGACAACAAACTGCCCGCCAGAATCAACAGAGCATTGCGAAATCCCACAAGCTCAAGCAACAGCGCACCGAGAAAAAAACCCACCCCCTTCAAGGCATTTTTGGAACCGGTCAGCATCGCTACCCATTTAAACAAACGCGAATCACTGCGCTTGTCACCGTGTTGAGGTACCAGTATTTTCACCCCCGCCTTGGCAGACATCTTGTTCAGATCTTTGGCAATACCCGACATGGCTTGAGCAACCATCACATAGGCCACACTGAGCCAGGCCTCCGGCACAGCAAGCATAAGCAAAGCCAATACCTGTAAACCCATGCCGATATGCATAGTGAGATTGAGGCCGATGCGCGCCCCCAACCATCCGCCTAGCAGATTGGTGACAATGCCAAAAAATTCATAAAACAAAAACAGCATCGCAACTTCAAAAGGTGAATAACCCAACTGATGAAAATAAAGCACCACCAACATGCGAATGGCACCATCGGTGAGAGTGAATGCCCAGTAGCCACTGGTTATCAGACAGTAGCTACGGCGATGCTTGTGTTGCTCATTGCTTTGAGGGCTGCGCAAACTACTTTCCATCACTACAGACTCCGCGCAATCTTCGCAGCCAATTCCGTCATGCGATTGACGTAACCCCACTCGTTATCATACCAAGCAAGAATTTTCACCTGAGTATCGTCGATCACCATAGTTGATGGCGCATCAATAATGGATGAACGCGGATCACCCGTGTAATCAACAGAGACCAGTGGACGGGTTTCAAAGCCGAGTACACCTGCCAACGAGCCGCTCGCTGCGGTCTTGAATAATGCATTAACCTCTTCGGCAGACGTTGCACGCTCTGCCTCAAACACAAAATCGGTGAGCGAAGCGTTAAGTAACGGCACCCGCACCGCCAGCCCATTCAATTTGCCCTTTAATTCTGGAAAAATTTGGGTGATTGCCTTAGCTGACCCTGTTGTTGTCGGAATCAACGACTGACCACAGGCGCGCGCGCGACGTAGATCCTTGTGTGCTTTATCGACAATGGTCTGGGTATTCGTGATGTCATGAATGGTAGTCATGCAACCATGGCGAATACCGATGCCCTCGTGCATAACCTTAATCATCGGAGCCAAGCAGTTAGTGGTACAAGAAGCCGCAGTAACAATATGATGCCGGGCAGGATCATAGAGATTGTCATTAATACCCATGACAATATTCAAAGCCGGATCAGGCACCGGAGCTGATACCAACAGCTTTTTCACGCCTCGAGCAAAATACGGCTGCAACACAGCTTCAGTCTTGAATTTCCCCGAGCACTCAATCACCAGATCAACGCCCCTGGCAGCCCAATCTACTTTTGCTGGATCATTATGGCTGCTGTAAGTAATCTCATGCCCGTCAACAAAAATCGAGTCAGCTGTTGCCTCAATGTCATGCAGCCAGCGTCCATGCACCGAATCAAATTCCAGTAAATGGGCCTGACAAGCGGCATCACCTGCGATGTCGTTGACGTGAACAAACTCCAACTCCGCACAATCCCATCCAGCCCTTAGCGTCAGCTTACCCATACGCCCAAAACCGTTAATACCTACCCGAATCGCCATGGTGATTCCTTGTCTTTCTATATACTTACACACTTATTACCGTATATCCGCATAAGCGGATAAATAAAGCCTTAAAAAAGACCGGAATGCTCCAGTCTGTTTGTCCTCGTTCTCGTTATCTGCTCACAGAAACATCGGTACATCAACCACACTGTAGAGACTGACTGACAGCTTTTAAACGCACAAGATCAGCCTGCATCTCCTGATTGACCACACCGCACTGACGGATATGCTCAAACAATGGATCGCAGCAATCCTGCACAATGCGATAATGCACCCACACACCCTCGCGCCGGGTAGACACCAAGCTGTTATTGCGTAAATAGGCAAGATGACGTGACACCACACTTTGCGACAAACCCAAAGTATCCACCAGATCACAGACACACAGTTCGCCCGATTCCAGCAACAGATAAACGATTCTCAGGCGCACCGGCTCAGAAAGGGTTTTAAACAACACCGCCAAGGATTCAGTATTCATGACGACATTATATCCGCCTAGGCAAATATATCAATGAATAATTTCATATATACCCGTGGCGTTATGGATTTAGGTCTAATTGTACGCCCTATTTCCTCCATGGCTGCGTTGAAATTCCTTGCAATAGTCCGGCTATTACTCGTCATTTTGTCTTGCCATGAAATGAATAGCCCACACCCAACACCTCAATATCAATCACTATGAGTATATTTTCTATTTTTCTCTGCAATCCACTGCGACATGTATTTAGTGCTCATCATCGAATGATGTCTGAGCATTCCGCCCGTAAAATTACTTAAACGATGCTGTGCCAAATTCTCTTCTACTTCTGTTATTTTTTCGATTAATCGGGCGCCTGATATATGACCGTCATATCTCGCCCGTAATAAAGCATTCGCATTCATTTGTGCGTCAAGCCAGTCTTTCTCGTTGTTGTATAATTTGACGGCCGCCTCCACAAACTCATTAAAATCATCTGTAACCACACCCGGCCATGGTTCTTGTTGATGCATACCCTCACTACCTGCCGACGTTGTAATGCTTGGCGTCTGCATGATCATGGCATCGAGTAATTTACCCTTGATTCCCGCGCCAAACCTTACGGGAGATAAACAAATACGGGACTCTCCCATTACCGAAAATAGATCCTTAACCCACCCTTTAATTAAAAAACCAGTTTTCGGGTTGTTTAACGCTGTTGCCTTTGGCGGCGGATAAGACCCGTAAATATGTAATTCCGCACCCGGGATTTTCTTTTTAATCAAAGGCCATATTTTTTGCAGGTACAAAACTGCATCCCAATTTGGCGCATGACGAAAATTACCGACGGTAATAAAATGTTGACGATCAGAAAAACTGGGGGTTTTTTCCGGGCACCTGGAAAGATCAAGCATAAATGGCAGGTGGTGAAGTAAAGCGGCATCCACTTTAAAAGTACTAACCAATAACGCCATTTCAAAATCAGAGATAATCAAAGAAATATCACTGCGCAATATCGCCGCTATTTCACGTTTTGCTATATCACTGAACAGATCTGTTTGCGTAAATTTACGGTCGGCTTTAATGGCTTGATAGCGGGCATGACGTAAACAATGCAAATCTTCAGTATCCAATATTCGAAGTGCATTTGGACAGTTTTTCTCGACTCTCCACCCAAACTGTTCCTCCGTAATAAAACGGTCAAACATTATTATATCGGGCTGATATTCCGCAATATAGGCATCAAAACTATCGCAATTCAATGTAATACGATGGCTTGAAATTCCTTCATCAGCCAAATCAGCCATATGTTCAGTGGGTTGCGCAGCCGAAGAAAACCTGACTATCCAACCTTGCGCTTTATACAGACGCAAGATCGACAGCATGTGACGGCCCGCCGCCGACGAATCAGGCTCAGGCCAAACATAACCGATCACTAATACTTTTTTCACTACAACCACCTATTAGCGATCACTCGCCAGCATGACTCTCATGGCCAATCATACCAATCATTCTGGATTTGTAACTATTCTGATAGATGAGAGTGCATTCTATACACCACGCACAAACTGAAAATTGTTTATCGGTATCGGCGGGAATATCAATAGTTAAATAGAGGCGGTTGAACCTTTACTTACTCCGTATCTCGTTTAACGGCACAAGACATTTAAAGTACGCCAAAGCAAAAGCCCCTATTTACATAGGGGCTTCACTCAGCATTTCAGGCTTACTTCAGGCGTATGTTGTCAAGCAATACCGCTGTGTCAAAAATATCATCCCCAGCATCTTCAATCACGATTTTATAGGCGCCAGAACCTTTTTTAACAGCGACTGTTTTATTCACTTCCTTCCAGCCACCTTTAAGTTGACCGACGGTTGAATCTCCCCCAGGAAAATCAATGCCGGAAACCGCTTCAAAATTTGAGCTATTTATCGATTCTTGCGCAAGAATAGTTTCTGTGCCATCCGGCGCAATTAATTTAATCTTCAAATTATCATCAAACATAGAATTGACGTATTCCGGATACTCTTCACTGACAAAGTTATACCAGAACTTAATAGTGAAATCAGAATCAGCAACAAAGTTCAATTCTTTGATTAAAGTAGCAGCAACTTGATCCTCGGCAGGTCCAGTTGTACAAAAGGCCATTTTCTTACCCGATTTTGGCAAAATTGGACCCAGTTTCTTTTTTGTAGAACATGTCCCTTCGTATGTCCACTCCTTAAGGTCCAGCTCAAAATCTCCATTGAAAAATGCCTCAAATGCATCAACCCTTTTTCCGATTTGCTGACCTGCCAATCCAGGCGCTGCAAAAGCAGTATCAAGTAATCGTTGTTTAACGTCAGATGCATCCCAGTTGGGGTGTTGATTCCAAATAACCCGAGCAACCCCTGCCACTAATGGAGACGACATACTGGTACCACTCATTGTTGTTGTTCCACCACCAAGCTTTGTCGACAATACATTCTGACCAGGAGCCGCAATATCAACCCAACTACCGTAGTTACTTGAGCTTGCTCTGTCATCCGAGTCAGTACTATTACCTACACACAATACATTTGTATTTGCACATGGGTAACGCCTTCTATCGCGGCCATCGTTATGCGCAGCGGCAACAATCACTTTTCCACCAAGCTTTTTGGTTACTTTCTCATAAACCCGTGCATTAGAATAAGATCCACCACTAATGTTAATCACCTTTGACCTTGTGGCTGCATATGCAATAGATTTCGCAATCGCACCAATCCCACGAATAGCGATAAGGTCTGTATCTGCAACGCCTGCGACTCCCTGGCCATTATTTATTATGGCGCCTGCTATACCAGCAACATGGGTTCCATGGCCATTCACATCCATAGGATCATCATCTGAGGACACTAAATCTTTCCCTCTTTTGACGTTAGTCAGGTCCGAATGATTATAATCAACACCAGTATCAACAATAGCGATAGAACCACCTTTAGGCGCAATCAACCGAATCTCATCGACACGAGAAACCTGCATATTATTACTTGATCCACTATCGTTAGGAAAAACTGCGTCAACATCCTCCTGCCCGGATAACTCAGCAAATTCTACTTCTTCTCGTGCATTGTATGCATCAATCAGCAACTCCAGTTCTGGTAGTGTTTTTTGTTCAAAACCGACTTGAATTATATCGAAACCAGCGATACTACCAATAATTTCTCCCCCAACTTCATTGACAACGTGCTTAATTGTCGATGAAAGAATCTTTTCCTTAAATGAAACGATAATATGGTCAGCATAAACCTTTACCAATGGGTCATCAGTTTCAATTAGCGCATCAGGATTAGCAATGGCTGTCGTAGTCGGGAAATCTACAATGGCCAAGGACGTCAAAGTCGAATGAACGGTTTTCGTTCCATCAGAAAAAGATACGCGATAGTATTTTTTACCTTCTACATTTGAACTTATTGGGAATGTCGCGCTGTACATTCCATCATTTTCAGTCACATCACCATCTTGCCCATTATCCAATAGCATTCCGACTGTATGAACCACCCCTTTGCTATCCGTTTCTTCAAGCACCAGGCTGTCGGGAGCATTACTCTTAATATCCAGCTGCGCACTAAAAAATACTGATTTGGTTTGGTTTAATTGAACTCCCCCTGGGAACATAATCGGCGCGTTCAAATTATAGTCAAGCTGATTTGGTTGCTTTACCGTCACTAAGATATCTTCAGTCACCACATCTCCAGTTTCGACAATTGTAGCTGTCGTCGTTACAGTGTACTGACCAGCAGAGAATGCGGATAATGTCCCATTAACAACCCAATCTTTTGTTGATGAGCTAGTCCATGAATCCGGGGCATCATGCGTCATTTGAATTCCACCAGAGGGCGAAATTTGTTGGTTAAAAGTGACTTCTTTGTTAGTTGTATCAGTTGCTACAAAACTAACGGTATAGGATTGGTTAACACTCTCTCCTTCATCAAGAATAATCTCAGTGGGTCCAACATCAATGGAGATGGGATTAACTGAATCAAAACTCCATGATAAAACGTCTCGATCAAAGGGTATTGTTCTATCGATACTAATCGTAAAGGTATCATCGCTTGTGGTCGAAGTGTTACTGATAAGATCACCAACCACCACGACACCTTCTAAAACTTTCACATTTGTACTTGAACTACTTACTACAGCGGTTACATTGCTTACATCCAAACCATTATTTACGAAAGTGGCTTTGTAAGTATAGTTTAGAGTAGTTCTGCTGAACCTTTTTTTACCAACTAATTCCAATGAAACCGCTTCGATGCCAGAAACGGATTCCGCATTACTTGTTGAAATACTAAAACATAGCGAAAATAAAACCACACCCCATATTTTCATTAATTTGTCACTCATTTTAACTCCCTCACCTGTATCTTAAGCTTTATAAAATTTTCGAGAAAAAGCAAAACCGGCAAATCCAAGTATGAATAAAGCAATTGATGAAGGCTCAGGAATCGATGTCGCCCCAGAAGATGTTGTTTCTATCACTGTATCTGTGTAGCCGTCATCCAAGGTATCAAAGGTGTCAGGATCGATAATTTCATAAAATTGGCTCATCGAAGCACTCCCACCCAGCCAGTCAAACTCGACCGTAAATCCTCCTAAATCACTTCCACTGCTGATCCCGGTCCCTGAAACCGTCGCATCATAAAACCCAGCATCAGGAATACTTGCATCAGGCTGAACAACAAGCGGATTCCAGCCAGTGGGGGTTGAAACAATAGAAATATTATCGTAAAGACCAACATCAAACCAGACAGTAAACTCTTCTATGCTTGACCCTAAGGTATCATTTTCGACGGTGTATTCAGCTTGCCAAGAAGATCCGCCGGTATTTATTAAATTTGCGGTGATAACCGTTGCGGAAGCAACGGAAAAATTTAAAAACAACAGAATAAAAACAGCTAGGAATTTTTGCTTCATTTTTAGTGACACTCCTTTGTCTAACATAAATTAATAAAATATGCTTGGTTATATATATTCCTACTGGAAATCCATAAGCCGGACGCCAGCACTAACAATGCCAACATTCTTATCTAATTGATTTAAATATACATAAGAAAATCAGCAAATCTAGATTTGTAAAATACTTCGACAGTAAAGTGAAAAAATTTTTTGATCTTGATCAAAAAACGCACTCTTGTATAAAATCCTGAGGAAGCTTACCACTACAACTCTATTAAAAACGACTCTGCTCACGAATTTTTTTATAATTTACTGGAGTTAGATTTTTCCAGCCCTTCAACATCGCGCATAATCGAGCCACCGCAACAAGACTTACAGTTGCGTTACCGTAACGAAGTGGAGAGCACAATTCAAACACTTTAGAGATAGGCTAGAGTTACTGCTCCCTCTTATTCTCCCTTTATTATGGAGAAATAAATTAACTCTCATTTTCTACCTATAAACTGTTATACAACAATTTGGCAGTAATCGCAGGTCCATATAAATCATGTCCCACTCTATATTTAGAACTCATCTCCCAAGTTTTTTCAGATAATTTCGACTAGAAGATGTTAACACCCTCTAGAGTGACTCTTATTAAAAAACTCCAACTATCAGTTCATCTTCCGGGTCAAAACAATAGGGAAATTTTTAACGCTTCGTAAAACTGTATGAGAGCTAAGAGGCTATATTCAATCTTCCACAGTAAAAAACTATACTATTCCGGTAAACGCTCCTCCGCACTTATTGCGAACTTAAACCTCAGAGTAGCGGTGCTTCAATTTTGTCAGTGATTATAGCTTTGCTTTGGGCAGCATTGTAAAAATGTGATGCAAGTATTGATAAGGTTTCAGCTGATTGGCTTTTGCGGTTTCAATCACACTGTAAATAGCGGTAGCCGCCTCAGCATCATTGCTACTGACTATTGAACAGCCAGTGTTTTCTTCCAATGACAAAGGATGTGATTTCACCTTCGACAGCATTATTATTAGTGGAGGGCCGATCATTCTGTGTATCGACAATGAATTTCCTCCCGTTTTTGTTTTTGTCTAGAGACAAAATTGATTACATTTCAACCGGAGTAACATGGATAAACGATTATGGAAATAGAAAACTCGTGACATTGATCTCAACAGATCAGATCAATGTGCAGAGAAACTTGAGGGTGTCAACAATTCTACGTACTCTGCGTCAACAACATTATGGCCAGAAAATATACATTTTTCTGACCACCACACTCTCGTATGGAAACACAGATTACATTCACACCTGTGCAGCAATAACCGCCAGTGATTTTTTTCGCCGCCACCAGCGTCTCAATCCCGCGCGCGACAAGATAAATTTACTGCCATTGCAGGTATAAAGAGTCAGTTCGTCAATCTCGCTTCGGCGCAATGCATTCAACAAAGGCAACATCCATTCGCGATTTAATGCCTGCACCTGTTCCGTCCAGCGCCCTATTTCCCCGTCTTGCCAATAGCGTGACAAATTATCCAGTACCATCAAATGTTCGCCGGGTGACGTAGTGGTGTTTAACCATGTTGCCGCATTCTCTGGCAAACCTGTGCATCGTGTGTTGGAAAGAGCGGCCAACCCCAGACTCACCGGCTCATTACTCCATACCTGACTCCACTGATTGCCTGTGTTGCCCGGAGGTATTGTCGGCGTTTCACCCCCACCCCAAAACCATAAGCTGCTCACCGCTGCTTGTCCGATTGCTTGTCTTTCCTGGTTCACCGTGCTGGTATGCAAAACCATCTGCACCTCATTCATCAAACGGTGCCATTGTTTGCCATCCACTCCTCCGGGCAAATATTCCCCAATAGCCCGACCGCGGACTTGCGCCAAACGATAAGTACGCAACCTTGGTGTATCAGGCTGGTGTAAATACCAGCGTGTGGGAGTCGCGGTCTCAAGATGCCAGCCATCCTGCGCAAACTGCGTATTCAGATCCGACACCAACAAATCAGCCTCGATTTGGGATAAGGACAAACTTTCCGGCCCCATCAGCACTAGCTGATCACGATCAGGTATTAACTGCACCGGGTCAGCCCGCAGACACCAGCCCTTTGCTGCCTGCCCGGTATCGCCCACATAACCGACAGAAGCGACTGGCAAATCGGCATCGGTTGGCAAAACAGCTTCAAAAAGTGCAAACAGCACGGCTTCAAGATTGGCTCCTGAAAAACGTTGCTTTTGCGCACGAGAAAAAAACCATTCCAATTCAGGCAAGCGCTCCATTTGTGCAAACACGGCTGCACGTTCAGCAGGCGGTAAATCCAGCAAGCCCGGTAGCACCAGCGTGCAACGACGACCGGGTGTCTTTTGATCATGCCCCATGTGGTTCAGATCTTTTGTCGATGAAGAAACATCGCATCACCGTAACTGAAAAAACGATACCGTTGCTCAATCGCGTGCGTGTAGGCCGCCTTTATTTCATCAACACCGGCAAAGGCACTCACCAGCATTAACAAGGTGGATTCCGGCAAATGAAAATTGGTGATCAGAGCATCCACTACACGGAACGCGTAACCAGGGGTAATAAAAATATCCGTATCCCCCTGAAAAGGTGCCAGCTCTCCACCACGGGCCGCGCTTTCCAGCGCACGTACACTAGTCGTGCCCACGGCCACCACACGACCACCACGGGCATGTGTCTGTTGTACCGCCGCCACCGTGTCCGCCGACACCTCGATGGTTTCTTTGTGCATGTGATGCTCAGCAATATTATCGACACGTACAGGCTGAAACGTACCGGCCCCCACATGCAGCGTGATAAAAGTCGATTCAACGCCCTTCTCTGCCAGCTTATCCATCAAACTCTGGTCGAAATGCAGCCCCGCCGTTGGCGCAGCAACGGCTCCCTGTCGTTGAGCAAACACCGTCTGATAACGCTCACGGTCCTCAGACTCATCAGCGCGCTCAATGTAAGGTGGCAATGGCATATGGCCATGGCGTTCCAATAGCATCGCCACCGACTCTGTCCCCTCAAAGCTCAGGCAGAAAAGTGCGCCCTCGCGTCCTGTTACCGTGGCCCGTACCTCGCCTTCCAGTAATAAGCTACTGCCCGGTTTGGGAGATTTGCTCGCCCGCACATGGGCCAGTACACGGTGCTCATCCAACACCCGCTCCACCAGCACTTCGACCTTACCACCGGAGCCTTTCTCACCAAACAAGCGTGCCGGAATCACCCGGGTATTATTCATTACCAGCAAATCACCTGGCTGCAACAACCCCGCAATCTGTGCGAACAAGGCATCCTCAACCGCATCACCACGCAGTACCAACAACCGACTGGCTGTCCGTTCGGCGAGCGGATGTTGGGCGATCAGTTCGGGAGGCAGATCAAAATGGAAATCACAACGACGCATGGCGCGGGAGTGTAGCAAACTACCCAGTGAAAAATCTTCCCCCCATCCGTTACTTGCCTGTAACGTGTTAAACACATATCATGTGCGCCGTCTCAACAAGTGAGAATGCCGGGGTGGCGGAACTGGTAGACGCGCCGGATTCAAAATCCGGTTCCTTCACGGGAGTGCCGGTTCGATTCCGGCCCTCGGTACCATTCTCTCTTTTCGTAAATCACACCAAATAACCCAAACCCCCCGCAAAACTTGAGTTTGCGGGGGGTTTTCTTTAGGGTCACACCCACAAACAACACACTAAAACACATAACAATACGAGCGCAGTGCGCCAAGGATTGCGCCCAGGCCTGGGCCACGCGCACTGAGGCCGACATTTTGGACGGCAAAACAGGCAACATTCCCAACAAGCTATTAGGTGATTTATTGCGACGCTATGGCAATGAAGTCTCGATCCATTGAGCGGCAGCCAACAAAAATTGTGGTCGATTTGGGTTAACGGCAACTGGCGCATGACTTTTATGTTTGAAAATGGCAACGCCCACATTGTGAACTATGAGGATTACCACTGATGAAAATGCACAACCCTCCACACCCCCTATGAGCATGTCAGCGAGCGGGCTGTTGCCAAGGCATTGGGCGTGTCTCCTTCCACGTTCGGGCGCATGCTGAATGGTGGTTCGATTTCCGCCAATATGGCAATCCGTCTGTCTAAGATGCTGGGCCGCTCGCCAGAGAGTTGGCTAGCTCTACAATCTCAGTATGATTTGTGGATCGCTGAAAACGTGGGCCGGGCAAAATTTAAAAAAATCCAAAAACTGCAACTTGCTTAGTGCGCACTTTCGATATCATCGGTAATCATACCCTTGATAATGCCCTAACCCACAATGGCTTTTCCCGTCTTGGGAGGAGCGCTCTATCCAAAACCTCTGGCCCTGCATATGTGCTAAACGTTCAACACTGATCTCTGGTTCAGCATTGCACAATGCTATACTTTGTCTCATCGGGTGAATTAACTTCGCGACGGATCAATAAGAGCCAACATTTAGCTTCTTCTCTCTTTCCATCCCAATACCAAACGCACCGGTGAATGACTTCGATAACTAGCGCGCCTTTTTCAGCATCACGCAACGTGATTTTTGCCACTGACTCTCAGTTGTTGGTTTACATATACCCGTAGCGAGAGTGACTAAGGCGCGGAAGATAAAATGTTGTAGCGACTGCTCCTCGCTACCAGGTACGATGTCTGCCATACGTTCAATGTTTTTTCGACGTACCTGCATAAGATCTTGTAGGTACGAGCGAGCATGAATTGAATAGTCGTAATCAGCCCGGAGAAATGAGCTCTAAATTCTTTACAATGGGTGTTGAAACGTTGCCCTGCCTTTTCAAGCAAGCTTTTCCCACGTCGAATCCCTTTGGTTTGAGTTGTATTCCAGCGGTATTTTGAGGTACATCCCTTTGCTGATTTTGATGCTCGCTAACATAGCGTTTATTATACGGTGTTCCTTATTGATTCAACAGGTTCGAGGTGACAAAGTAGAACTAAGGACAGAGAGAGAAATAAAACTCAATAATCCAGACGGGGTACACCACGCAATGGCTGTATTTCTTTGTTGTCACTGATTGATTTGGGCAAGGGTTTTAACAGATGGACACGGTTTGTTTCCGGATCAACAGTTTTGCTCGGTAGCGATTGCAAATAATAGGCAACAACTTCGGTTGCATCCACGATACCACCATACCTGTCTTTTAACACTTTGATTTCCTGAGCGACCATGCCATTAATTTTATGTGAATTGTCGAGATACCAATAACCTGCGACGGTATACATGCGCGCAGTATCAAGTAATTCACCATTAATACGCATATTTGATATCCTCACCCGGTATTCATTGCCAGGGGCAAGCGTGTAAGTAATACCTGAAGATCCCTGTAGCCAACCTCCACCCCAATTGGCAACCCAACCGCTAAAAACATCATCGGCAGATTTTTCAATGGCGAGATATAAATTATCACCTGACACTTTACCGCAGGCAATTTGCGGCCCGATGGGAATATAGTGATAGATATCTTCAAGACGGATTGGCCCCGGAGCAATGTGTGTGCCATAACGGAATCCACGAATGACACCCACATCGGCATTACAAGCCAACTTGAACGCATCGGAAAGAAAATTGTGGGATGAGCCTTCTACCACCGCTGGCATGGATGCGGCATCGGAAAAATTGGAACGATGCAAGGCTACTTTTGTATGACCAATGATGGTATCAATGGGCGTTCGCAATACCGCTGCATTGACAGGATTAACATGGGCCACAAAACCCGGCCCTTTTATAAAAGGGCGCCGGGCTTTTTCTATCATTGCCTGTATTTCCGGATCAGGTTGATAATCACGGGTATTGATGAAATGTGGCTCCCAAGCCCAGCTACTGATTTTTTTGTTGGTAACGGTCAGAGTGATTTCCCCAAGCATGGTGCCATCCTGACCTTCTTCGATGATTAACGTACCGCTCTTTGTTTGCAGAACTTCCCGTGTTTCCTCGTGCATATCTGAAGACAATATAATATCAACCCCCGGAATGCGTTCGGCAATATCAAAATTAGCGGCCAGGCCACGTTCCGAGATCAGTATGATCAGATCAACCTTGTTATTTTTTCGCAGCAGGGATACGGCCTCCGCAAGTTCCTCTTCCCCGGGACTTAAATAAAATCCATCCATCAAAAACGGGCTCACGGATTGCGGGCCTCGTTCGGCAGTGAGGCCGACAATACCCACCTTCACATTACCAATTTGTTTTATCAAATGTGAAGGCAAAACCCGCTGCCCCGCTTTTTCTGGATAGGGTGTGAGGGGATTTTCATAAAGGGTGACATAATAAAGGTTAGCGGCTAGAGCATTCCAGTTAGCTTTTGGATTATCGCCTGAAAACAATTCTATAAAACGCTTTGTACCGTATAAAAAGTCCCAGTTTCCTGGTGCAAAAACATCGATATCAAATTCGTTGAGTATATCGACAATAATCTGACCACGAGAAAACAGGGCTTCCGCAGAACCTTGTATGGTATCTCCTGTATTGACCAACAATGTATTGGAGCGTGTCGCCCGAATTTTTTTTATTGCGCTGTATAAATAAGCAAGTCCGCCGACTTTGTATTCTGTGGTTGACTTGTCGTTCCGCATATCAGGGCGGGGAACAAGATGGCCATGGATATCCCCCATGTGTATCAACGTGATTGTGCCGTTACCGGCCTGTGCGGGTGAAAAAAATACGCTGCATAGAAATGCTAAAAACACCCATCTGGTGATTATTTTCGTCGCAAATTTCGGCATATCAAGGTCGGATGTAAGTCCACCCCAGGGTATGCTTTTCAACAATCTCGGCAACACCTGAAGGTACATAACGTGCGGATTGCAACATATCAGAGGGACGTAAATTGGCCGTGCGCATGGCAATTTCACAAAGCACAATACGTACGCCACTGTATGTAGCTGCCTTTACCTTGTCAGATATAGGTGCCGGCGCATAATATTTTAGTGTATGAACGCCAGCGCCGAACACGACTATTTCGATTTCTATATTTTCGGGGCCAAAAGCTTTTTGTGCATCTTTGGCATTATTTAACGCAAGGTTCAGCTTATCCAGGCTGTCCTCACTAACCTGCAATAGCAGACTATAACGTGGTGCCTCACTGGACCATGCCGTACTAACAAGCAATATCATACATATGATGCCTGGCAACCATTTCTGAATGCCCATCCTTAATTCTCCCGTTTATTTAAACCACATGATCTTGATGATTTTCATTGTTATTTTCTTTCAGGTAATAAATATTTTTTTCGCCAATGATTTTGATCAGCCCACTGGATTGAAGCACGGCATCGTGATTGTGATTCCGCAGCCACAATAACATCCGGGCACCTGTTTTTGTGCGGCTTTGGGCTTCTTTCACCAACATTTCTGCACCAGTGCTATCGATCGATTGAAGGTTTTCACCTGAGATAATTAAATCCCCTTTTCCACCATCTTGTTTTCTTAAGTCCGTCAAAGTATCTTCTAAACGAAATACCGAACCAAAAAACAAACTACCTGAAATCTGCAATACTGTAACGTGATCAAATTGTTTGGGTATTTCCACATTCAATTCATTACATTGATTTTCTGAAGACTGATAGTATTCTTCACCCTCTTTGATCAAGGTATTTTGTACAGACAGCACAGAAGTAGATTGGGGGAAGTATTGCTGCGCATCTTTCCCTGTTAATAATTCTATTTCAGGTTTGGATGCATTTTTCAGGTAAGCAATAATCGACAAAGCTATACCGAAAAATACCGCATAATCAACGCCACCGTAGATTGTAGAAAATAAAATCAAGGCAAAAATAAACTGATTTTCTCTTTTTTCTAAAAGGGTTTTTTTGATGTCACTTTTTTTGATAAGCCCTGCACCAACTAACAATAATATGGCAGCCATCACAGAGATTGGCATATGTGCGATAAGTGGGGCGGCAAATACAATGAGAATCGCCAGGGTAACAACTGATATCAGTGCAGACAAGGGAGTTCTTCCACCTGATTCAAAATTGGATGCGCTGCGGTTAAAAGAACTGCAACTAGGAAAACAGGAAATAAAGCTGCCTGCCAGATTTGAGATGCCCTGCCCTAAAACCTCTTGATTGATATCTATACATTGGCCAGATTTAATTGCCATGGCGCGGGCAATAAGAGATGCCTGTATCAGGCCTAAAAATGCTATTACAAAGGCTGCTGGCAATAGGCCTTGAGAAGCTTCAGCAAAGTTTTCCGGGCTAAAGTCCGGAGAAGAAAGTGGCAATGCGGATAATGACATGGTGCCCAGCTTGTCCAGCCCCACATTGGATGTACCGAGCGTCAATTCCAATCCTGTTGAAAATAACATTCCCACGATAACAGCGATAATGAGAAAAGGCAGCTTTGGATAATAGTGTTTGAGCAACAACCCCGAAAGTACGGTAACAGCACCAACAAATACAGCAAATCCATTGGCCCTTGATATGCCGTAAATAACCTGAGGGATAGCATTTTCTATCGGCTCGGCGATATTCATCAAAACCCCCATAAAATTACCTAATTGGGAAACAATAATGATGATACCAACGCCAGTGACCAGTGCGATCGTAACGGTCTGGGAAAAATAATTAAATATAACACCAAGACGCAATAGACCTAACGTAACCTGGATCACACCTGCCATAAATGCCAGGGTAATCGCATATTGAATCCACTCAGGTGAAGCAATGCTGGCATATGGGGCAATTGTGAAGGCAATGAGTATACTCAATGCCGTGTTAGGGCCGGACATGGCATGCCAGGATGAGCCAAACAAGGCGGCAAACATAACAGGAAATATCGAAGTGTACAGCCCGTACTCAGGCGGAAGACCCGCTAATGTTGCAAGCGCAATAGCTTGCGGCAGTATCAACACCCCGGCGGTTACACCTGCAATAATATCCGCTTTGATGACCTCCCGGTCAAGCATTGATATCCAGCGCAGGAAAGGAAATAATCCATAAACCCAGTTTGTTTTAGTTGCCATAGCCATTTAGCGCGCCATGTTTGGAAAAAAGAAATCCATCGCCCAGCTCATCTTTGGGTTTCTGGGGCGCTCTTGCAGCCAGATGTAAATTGCCACATCCAATGATTCCTGATCTGTCAAACTGAAGCTGGCTCCCAAAGGCATATTACCCTTGATAAATTTTGCCAGCGTTCTGACACGTTGCAACCCGGAACCTTTATTATAAGAATCCCCTCCCCATAGTGGCGGGAATATGTAACCTTCACCGTTTGTATGCTTTTGTCCTTTACCGTCTTTTCCATGACACAATTCGCACCGGGTCTCATACACAATTTTGCCACGCTTAGGATCCAGATCCTGCGTACGACTCACATTGGGAAGACCGCGACCCGGAAGATCCACACCTACAGGTGAGCCTTTTGAGAGCCATTTTGTATAAGTGACCAGGGCTTTCATCTCAGGCGCATCCAGCGTCGGTGCAATACCATCCATACTGTATATAAAACAATCCTGAATACGTTCTTCAAGCGTTACCACAGTACGGGTTTTGTGGCGATACATTGGGTATCTTCCATAAGCCGCCCATAAAGGAATACCATGTGGCTTTCGACCTTCCTGTAAGTGACAACTGGAACAATTTAACCCGTTACCTGCATAACGTTTGGCATATACATCGGTATTAATAAAAATATTGCGCCCCATTCTTACCATGTCACCAAATCTGTCATCAGAAATATCCGCCACCAGAGGAGGCGCAAAATATTCACCAGGACTGATCACATGCACCTGGGTCAATTGGGTAGGCAGGCTAAGTCGCGAATTCACCAGACTGGGTCTGACTTCCAGGCTATCCAGGCTTTGCCCGATTTCTTGTGCTGCAACAGACAATACGACGTTATAAAAACTGAAAAACAAAACCCATTTTAAAAAAATCCACTTCATTTGCATTACTCGCTGTTAACGGAGTATGACAAATTGTCATAGTACGCAGCCACATTAACCTTATCGCCGTCGGTCAGTTGATCGGCGATATTTCTCATTAATGCCAAATGGTCATTATCCCGTTTTCCGGCTTGCCATTGATTGATTTGAGCAATAATGTATGTGACGGGCTGGCCAGCCAACGGTGGAAAAATCGCGCCAAAACCCTGCCCTCCAGGCCCGTGGCAGGAATCACAGGCGGGTAATCCGTATTCTGGTTTTCCACGTAAAGCCAGATCTTCACCTCGCTCCAGAGTTTCAAAATCATATGCCTTCGGGGTGGCCACAAAAACCAGCTTGCTATAATAGATTGCCAGATTATGCCGGTCTTCAGCGCTCAGCATTTTAGCTAATTCATTCATTTTAGGATCGTAGCGAGTGCCCGGTGTGAATACGGTTAAATCACCATAAGTTCGGGGGGTTTTAACATAGTCGCGCGCAATGGGTTCGACAACAGCCCGTGTATTCAGAGGATCACGCGCATAATCTTCCAATTGCTTTTTAATGTAATCCGGATGCAACCCAGCGAGCCTGGGACTTGCTATTTCAGCATTCCCCTGACCCTGAAGACCATGGCATGGAGCACAGGCAGGGATATTACCATTACCGTTTAAAGCCAGTTGTTCTCCGACCAAACGATACGGCTCTTGAGAGTCAGAGGAAAAAGGTAATGCGAACTGAACAAGAAAAATAAATAAAAATACTGATAACACAGCCAGAACAACACTCCACCCTGACATATTCTTTAACCTGGACACTAAAGAACGCTGAATATTACTGCCTAGCTCCACATCAATGCCTTTTATAAGTACCACTCCCATGGAACGGCCTTTTATATTATTTTTTCAAGTTTACCTGATTATCCATGAAGTTCAGCCAGTGTGAATGGCTTGCATTTTCCTGTAAGCCAATAAATATGCAGCCTTGGCTCGAAGAGGTTGTCAAACGAAACGATGATTGGCTCATAACGGAAGGGAGTTTTTCTATTTTCAGGTGAGCACATTCGAATGACCTTTCATAACCCTTTGAGTTTATTAGTTACTCCAAGGCCTATGCTGTGACTGTGTTTCGTACGTAATCCGGTAAGTTAATGTACGGTACGTTTCTTTGATCTACCTTAATTACTTGTTGTGTTCAATTTTTTCTCCGAGTGGATTTTTAAATTTACTGGAAGTCAGCACCGTGAATGTTAATAACAATTGATTGACTGCTTGGGTTTTTCCTTTGGTACAAGACAACACATAAAATGCACTTTTCGTAGAAATTATCAATACAGCCACAACAAAACAATAGACTTTCGCATGATTATGGTTTTGTAATTCAGAAATGGTGCAGGGGTAAACCTGCACCATTTCCATCCACAGAACATGAATAACGGTTAGTGATCGATATCACCGTCGCCATCATAATTATCATTACTATTTCTACGCGCCCGTAGCTTCATCATTATCATCAATGCGAGACCGAGGCCAGTGAAGGAACCAAAGGCACCGGCACCACCCTTGACAACATTAATAGTAGTGCTGGCCGTATTAGTAGCGCCAGTGTCGTCCGTTACTGTCAACGTAACATCATAGGTTCCTTCTTCAGTGTAGATGTACACCGGGCTTATGCCTTCGCCAACACCGCCATCACCAAAGTCCCAATTATAGGAAACGATTTTTCCATCAGAATCGGATGAGAAAAAACCGTTGAATACTACGATAATATCAACAAAACCTTTGTATGGACCGCCCGGGTTTGCAGTCGGTTGTTGATTATCTACGGCAACAATCTCCACAGTTGTGCTAACTGAATTTGTTGCACCAGCGTCATCCGTTACCGTCAGAGTCACGTCAAACATACCAACTTCGTTATAAGTCGTGGTCAGAGTTGCACCCGTACCGGTGGTGCCATTACCAAAGTCCCAGTTATAGGAGACAATGCTACCATCGGGATCGGACGAGGCAGAGCCATCGAACTGTACGGCAACACCCGCAATACCATTATAGGGACCACCGGAGTTCGCAACTGGCGGCTGGTTGATAGCAATTGCAGTGATCACCGCAGTTATGCTCACCGAGTTTGTTTCACCGACGTCATCTGTGACTGTCAGAGTCACATTAAATGTACCCGCTTCGGTATAGATAGTGGTCGGCGTTGCACCCGTACCGGTGGTGCCATTACCAAAGTCCCAGTTATAGGAGACAATACTGCCATCGGGATCGGACGAGGCAGAACCGTTGAACTGCACGGCAACACCCGCAATACCATTATAGGGACCACCGGGATTTGCAACCGGTGGCTGATTGGCTGCGGCAACGACCACCACGGTTGTGCTCACCGAGTTTGTTTCACCGACGTCATCTGTGACTGTCAGAGTCACATTGAATGTGCCTGCTTCGGTATAAGTCGCACTCGGCGTTGCACCCGTACCGGTGGTGCCATTACCAAAATCCCAATTATAAGAAGCAATCGTACCATCGGGATCGGACGAGGCAGAGCCGTCAAACTGTACGACACTGTCTACCGTACCATTATAGGGACCACCAGGATTTGCAACCGGCGGCTGGTTGGCTGTGGCAACCACCACCACGGTTGTGCTCACCGAGTTTGTTTCACCGACGTCATCTGTGACTGTCAGAGTCACATTGAATGTGCCCGCTTCGGTATAAGTCGCACTCGGCGTTGCACCCGTACCGGTGGTGCCATTACCAAAGTCCCAATTATAAGAAGCAATCGTACCATCGGGATCGGACGAGGCAGAACCATCGAATTGTACAGCAACATCAACAGTACCATTATAGGGACCACCGGGATTTGCAACCGGCGGCTGGTTGGCTGCGGCAACAATTTCCACAGTTGTACTCACCGAGCTTGTTTCACCGACGTCATCTGTGACTGTCAGGGTCACATTGAATGTGCCCGCTTCGGTATAGATAGTGGTCGGCGTTGCACCCGTACCGGTGGTGCCATTACCAAAGTCCCAATTATAAGAAGCAATCGTACCATCGGGATCGGACGAGGCAGAACCATCGAATTGTACAGCAACATCAACAGTACCATTATAGGGACCACCGGGATTTGCAACCGGCGGCTGGTTGGCTGCGGCAACAATTTCCACAGTTGTACTCACCGAGCTTGTTTCACCGACGTCATCTGTGACTGTCAGAGTCACATTGAATGTGCCCACTTCGGTATAAGTCGCACTCGGCGTTGCACCCGTACCGGTGGTGTCATTACCAAAGTCCCAACTATAAGAAGCAATCGTACCATCGGGATCGGACGAGGCAGAGCCGTCAAACTGTACGGCACTGTCTACCGTACCATTATAGGGACCACCAGGGTTTGCAACCGGCGGCTGGTTGGCTGCGGCAACAATTTCCACAGTTGTACTCACCGAGTTTGTTTCACCGGCGTCATCTGTGACTGTCAGAGTCACATTAAATGTGCCCGCTTCGGTATAAGTCGCACTCGGCGTTGCACCCGTACCGGTGGTGCCATTACCAAAGTCCCAACTATAAGAAGCAATCGTACCATCGGGATCGGACGAGGCAGAACCATCGAACTGTACGGCAACATCAACAGTACCATTATAGGGACCACCAGGATTTGCAACCGGCGGCTGGTTGGCTGCGGCAACAATTTCCACAGTTGTACTCACCGAGTTTGTTTCACCGGCGTCATCTGTGACTGTCAGAGTCACATTAAATGTGCCCGCTTCGGTATAAGTCGCACTCGGTGTTGCACCCGTACCGGTGGTGCCATTACCAAAGTCCCAACTATAAGAAGCAATCGTACCATCGGGATCGGACGAGGCAGAACCATCGAATTGTACGGCAACATCAACAGTACCATTATAGGGGCCACCGGGATTTGCAACAGGTAGTTCATTTGGCGGAGCATTCGGGTCATGCTGCAACAACACGGAAACCGTGGGAGACCCGGCATTGCGATTTGATACTGCAATATCCAACATGCCGTCATTATTAAAGTCCCCGCTGACAATATTTTGCGGTTCATCGCCTACGGAAAAAATGAGTGGCGTATCCCGTGCCAACACACCAGCACCGTCACCGATAAAAATCCGCAGATCGTCCGTATCTTCTCTAACGAAAGCAACATCAGCATTACCGTCAAGATTAAAATCACCTGCAGTGTGTCCACGCAGCGGACCATCTTCAAATCCCCGATCCACAGCGCTGAAAATCCCTGACTGGTCGTTTGTATAAGTACCCATCCCACCCTCTCCACTCAGGACAATATCTGCCCAGGTGTCCTGGTTAAGATCAACGGATACGATATGCAATGGTGTGCCTTGTCGCTCCAGCGGGTTGTTCACATTGAAGCCACCATTTCCATCATTATGCAAAACCAGTCTTGGTGTTACCAGATCGAAATCGTTGTCCTTATCAACATCAACAGCGATAATGCCAGTGACTTCCACTGCGTTTGTCGAAACAATATTCTGGGCGGCCGAAAATGTACCGTCCCCACTACCTATAAATACTGATACACCTGCGCCTGTAGTAGCGACGTTATTGCCCACTGCGAGATCCAGATTACCATCCTTATCAAGGTCTTCAGCCACAACCGCTATGGCGGGAACCCCTCCACTTACAAGTGTTGTCGAATATGAAAAACTCACATCGCCAGCAGCGGTATTGAGGTACACATGCACATCAGCAAGATTGGAACCACCCGCAGTAACGGCCAGATCCAGGCGCCCGTCACCATTAAAGTCCCCGCCGGCCAAACCAGCTGGAACATAACCTTCTCCACTTCCGTTAGTTATTGATATTTGAAGGTGATCGACAAATTCGCCGCCATTCGTACCAAACAATATTGATACGCTACCACTGGTAGCACCATTGGCTAGGCTCGTTGCAATATCATCAATACCATCATTGTTAAAGTCGCCCAGAATAATACCGGCCGGATTGGTTCCAGAGATTGAATACTCGACCTGTGGTTCAAACACCGCTTCGGCGATTGCATTTTGAGTAAAGCATCCCAAGACGACAAGCGATATAATGCCGTACAGTTTCTTGTGACGCGAGAAAATTATAGCGCTCGATTTTTTTGACATGAGGTCATTGTCCTTTGAAGTTAAGTAGTCAATTTCATATTATGACGGTGGTAGAACAAATAAAATGTCATTGATACCGACCCGAATACTAAAAGAGTAAAGCTTTTCTCTCACTTCATAGTCAGTTAATGTTTTGAGCAAATCGTAGATGTTGGCGTTTAATTTTTTTCTCGATAGAAAATAAATTAGAAATTCAAAAATCTTCGGTAAACTCACATTTGTTAAAAACAGTATTCCGCCAACCGAGGTTTAACCTTAACATTAATATTAAAAGGTTTTACATCCGCAAAAATCCCGACAACCCTGCGTAAAATTATAGTAAGCGCTCAACCAATCCCATCTTGCACATTCACATTCCAAGGTAACAGCGCTTCAACCTGGCCAGGGCTGGTGGCCTTGGGCAGCATTGTAAAAATGTGGCGGAGGTATTGATAAGAGTCCAGCTGATTGGCCTTTGCCATTTCAATTAAACTGTAAATAGTTGCACTGGCCTTTGCACCGTTGACACTGGCACTGAACAGCCAGTTCTTGTCCAGATACGATAGAGCTTTACCGAGCAGACCTTTGGGCAGAGTTCTGTGTAAGGTTTTGTCCAGTCAGGTGCGGATTTTTTGCAGCTGGGGCACGGCTTGCTGTTGTCGGCGTTGATACCGGGGTTTTTTATCGGCGCATCCTGGTATTTCAAGATGGCAATATGTGCCAGCAAGCCGGGACTGGCGTTGTTTTTGGGAATGGGCTGCGAGGGCTGGGGGGCAATAGTGACGCCCTCCTCACACTGTTGGCAAGCGTATTTTTTTACGCACATGCACCAGTACCTGAATCTTGGCAGGGATGATGTCCAGTTGCTCGCTGATGTCTTCACCGATGACGGTCAGGGTGCAACCGAAGCGGATGGCGACACCTTCTCTTCGATAACTGAAATCATGATCCTCTACTAAGATCGGATCGCCCTTAGGACGCCATTCCGCCCCTTTATTTGCGAGCTTTCCAACTATTTCCTTCTTTTTTGTATCCACCGAAATAACGGGTAAGCCTTCCCTCAGAAATTTCATTACTTTTCTATTGATTATGCGAAATTACCTATCTCTATTTGGATCGTTTTCCCTAGAAAGAGCTTTCCGGTTTGATTGAAGTGAATAACCCATTTCGACGAAACGTCTATGGACTGTTCGATAGCTGACATCATGACCATCGTCACACAATTGTTTGGCTATATTGCGTACTGATTTACAGGTTCACTTTATTCAATTCATTGGATCGCCTGCCGTGGTTTCTGACAAAATTTTCTCAATGCTACGACTTAACTTTGCATCTTTAACCATAGGTGATTTTCGACCGCCTCCCTCTTGCCTGACTCGGGGCTGCGACAAACCGGTTTCATCCAAGCTTGTAACCTCCTTTATTCTTTGTGTGACGGTCGTCCTTGATAAACCCATGGCTCGACTCACAATGGAAACTCCACCATAGCCAATCTCCATAGATTTCACCGCCGCATGCCAACGCTTTTGAGATTCTGATAACATCCCAAACAGGACAAGCCACTCTTTGTTAATGTCATTTTTTCCACATCGAAAATATAGGCCAAGCGAACGACTTGTTCAAAGTATTTTGTCACGCCTCCTTAGCAAGTCAACATAGAGTTATAATTTATCTGTAGACTAATTATCTAAATTAAAATAACTTGAAAAATTTATGAAGAACGGATAATCCATGAAAAAATTTACGTATTTACTCTCTTTTTTATATTTAATTTTTCAAACATCATTATGTTTTTCAAAAGATTCCATTAACGTTATCCTTATTCCTGATTATTTTTCACTGCCATCATCACTTCGGGCTAGAATTTCCCATACTTGAAAACAATACTTTAGGAATAATAGGAACTAAAAAATGCCAATCAGAACACCCTACCTATGGGAGTTCAAACAGTGAACCTTACAGTTGCATAAATTATAAGCAATAATACATTTTCGCACTATTATACAAGGTGTAAATAGCGATTTACGCCTTGTTTCTAGATACCACCGTGAGTGAGGTCCAGAAACGAGAAAAATCCTGCCTATACAACAACAAAAAACAAGAAAGCGACGCCCTTATAAGATAAAATCTGTTTACCACAAACAACAATCATCTAACAAAGGAATCGCTCTTAATGAAGTTTAGCAGATCAGAGACGCGTAGCAAAACACACGTGCTTCCAATACTTCGTTTTGAAGACCAAAAACTGACCTCGTTTTCAGGTTTGGTCATTTTTCAGAAACTGTTTGAACACCTTGAACTAAAAAAAAGACTTCGTCAGTGCTTCAAGCATAAAAATGTCAGTCCAATCTTTGGCCATGCAAATATTGTGCTGCTATTAGTTGTACACATGCTGTTGAGTTACCGTGATTTGCGTCATGTTCGTTATTATGAAGGTGACCCCTTAATCGGTCATTTGTTGGGACTTAAGCGCTTGCCAGATGTTGCCACGATCAGCCGCAGCTTATCCGAAACGGATGAGCAAAGTGTCATAGCCCTTCAACAACTATTAAACACGCTGGTTTTGGAGCGTCTTGCGTCGCTTGATTTGAAACGTATTACGCTGGACTTTGATGGTTCGGTGA